>Ga0209431_10003445_pt1 | contig 12578 bp, 11 predicted proteins | sample RifCSP13_3_FD_184021 | JGI IMG/M metagenome (GOLD analysis project Ga0209431, IMG submission 184021) | Soil microbial communities from Rifle, Colorado - Rifle CSP2_sed 13_3 (SPAdes) (version 2) | ecosystem: Environmental > Terrestrial > Deep subsurface > Rock core/Sediment | place: Rifle...
CCTTTCCCACTCGACGCAAATCCTTAGCCTCTTCGATTAGTACCTTTCGCTTTTGTGGGTCTTTCTCTGTTTCGGCCATAAGTTCTATGGATGCCACCATCTTGGCCATTTCCCGAAACAGGTCTCGTTGCTGCCGTTGTTGTTCGATGGCATTACGAGGGAGATAGTCCAATTTGACCAATAGGTCCTTAAACAATTCGTTTTGTTCGTCTGTCTTGTGTTCAATAACCGAGGCCACCGACCCCAACGTCTGCACCGTTTGAATATTCGCCTTTGAGACGTCTTCGAAGTCAAATCGAGACACCTTGGTGCGAATGTTCGCTGCCGAGCGTTCTTTTATAATAGGGGTTGGGGGCATGCTTATGATCCGTTGTTGTTTTTCTTGTCATCAAGATGCTGTAGTAGCAACCCGATATAGACTTCTCGTTCCCACGGCATCATATTTTCCAGTTCTGTCAATGAATAGTGATGTGTATACATCATGATGAAGTTTGTTTTGTAAAAATTGACAAGGTTGTCGTGGGCCAACATTATCCGAAAAAATTTCGTACTCCATCAATCGTGACATCGTTCACGGTCTGACACGCCTCACAGGTATAGGTAGTGTTGTATTGCAGCACAGGCATCGTGTCGAAAAAGACCTCTAGTTTGGCAAATTGTTCGGGAGTCAAATTATCTACAAATGTTCTCCACTCTGTCGGGTCTTCTCCGTTGTTTTCTACCACTTCTTCGGGCGTAATGATTTTTCCAATACATGCGGCTACGACATCATAAATGACGTCTTCTTCTTCCGATTCATACAATCGACTAAACATATCAAAGTTGGGATAACGCATTTCCACTTGCAACCCGTTGCCCAAATCAATAACATGAGTGTGTCCGGGGGTTTCGTGGAGTTTGAACTCTTCTACATTGATTTCTCGACTTACTTTGTGATTGCATCCGTCTTTAGTGCATACCAAGTAGAATTCGATAGTTTCTCCAATGGACTTCGCACGAATTTGTAAAAACATATGCTGCATGTCAAACATGGAGCCGTTTTTAGCCGTCACTACTCCGTCTGTACACGCTTCTACGATCTGTGTTACCGCATTCGTAACGTCTTTGGCTTCTCCACTTTCGTTCGCCATGATTAAAGACTTTTCTTCCTTGACCAAAAATGGTCGAAACGATACTTTCAATTTGGAAATCGGCAATTCAGTTATAAACCGAGGAACAGCCACAACAGGTAAAGACATAATCTACTCCTTAAAATGATGTAGGAAGGTTACTCATACGCTGGATAACATCGACGCCGGTTTCGGGGTTAACATTGGTATCGACTCCCGGAACGGAATACCATTTGAAAACAAACCCAACACGCAAACGATGAAATTGATTAACTGCGTTACTAGACATTGGTTGGGCATCAAGCGCAACGGGAAATGCCTCATGGAGAATCAATTGGAAAATCGGTTTTTCGGCTACCGAGAATGGTCGTTCTTTGACGCCTTTAACTTCGGGAAGAATTCCTAAGGTTCGTTCAGCAGGATAGATCACACCTTCACGTACAATACGACCAACCGATTGTCCCAATACATTACCCGGAATACGATTGGTCTGATCTTCCAAAATACGACGTATGCCGTGTTTCAATTCGTTGGGGTTCAAGGACTGTTGAACATCCCGCACAACGGACGATTTCAAAAATTCGTTGGTGACTTCATTAAAAGGCCGTTGATTTCCTTCTCCAATTGGGGTTAACGCAGTAATCTTGATATCTTGAATATAGTTATTGTAGAACTCTACTTCTCGAAGGGGTCTAACTTTAGCAGATGCTTCAGAAGTTGGGGAACTTCCTATACATAACTGAAGCCATGTTTCAAAGAAAAGTCGTGTTTGCCAACTGGTATCCACTAAAAAAGTAAATCCTACAGAATCTCCCAAATAATCTAAAGTATGGGCTCGACGTTCGGTCAACGCGTTAATTCGCAGATCGCGAGTACGTAATACCTTTCCCGGAAACACGGTCTCTTCACACAACAACGCCAAATCGCGAGAATTCCAATTACTTGCGGGCATCGCAGGTGGAACAGAAAATTCGACTTGGAATCTGTCTGTTCGTGAGAAGCTGGCCTTTTTTGCCAGCGCAATAAACTCTTGGAGCGAAGGTGGAGAATCTTCTCGTTCAACAATAGAAACCGTTGGAAGGATGCCAGTCATTAAACTCTCTCAACCGAATGACGCCACACCGTTTGGGTGGACGTCTTTTGAAATTGTTGTACAGGAAGCATGATGGCGGTTTTCCAGTCAAAAGGATTAATCTTGAGTAAACTGCTTTGTATATGAGAAAAAAGATATCGTTTGACGCATGATAGGATGCCCGGAAAAGCGGCAGCATGTCTCAAGGTGTTCCAAGTTAACATCACTCGGGTCTTGTCATCAAATCGATCATTATTGGTATGTTCCTTGACTGCCGCAAACAATTTCATCCGAAGCATCGGCGGCAGATAATGAAAGTTGATACCCACAAACCCATCAATGATACCTTCCTTGTTGGTAGCTATGTCGAACGGCATGACAAGTGGGAAAATATCATAATACGGAAGTTTGTCCTTGGTTTTGGGATCGTAGAAATAAAGGTAAAAATCTCCGGGTAGAAATCCAAATTTGGACTGTAACGCTCCAAGCCCCGAAGGGGTTCCTTCCATGAGCCGACTAGGACGATAGGTGCTAGGATTCAACTGAGATATCTTTTGTGAATACCATCGCACCGCTTTTGCCGTGGTTCCCCCTACTGCGTCTTGACGAAGTTGTTCAATAGCAGATAAAAACTTCCCACTTGGTCCTCGTTTAATCGGCATTTTGGTTCAATAGGGGGTTGACTTTTGACTTGACAAGTGTTACATTTCGCGGTGTAGTGGATGAATGCAAAGTCATAACATGTAATTACATAGTCGAATGACTAGATACACCCTGCTCAAGGACTATTTATAGGTCTTTCCAAATCCTAATTCATGTTCGGTTAGCACAATAAATTGGCAATTCAAGGCTTGGGCATATTCCCTCGCTGCCTCCCATTTCGCTTGATTGACACCCCAATTCATCACTTCGGTCATGAATTGGGGTGTTTTGCGTTTAGGGATTTCGGGTTTTTGGGTGAAACGATAGGGCTTGATTTCGATCCAGTACTTCTTGATCGACCCGTCCTTTTTTCGCATCTTGACGTAGAAGTCCACAAAATATCGGTGCATTTTGTTATCGACGGGACTTCGGTACGGAATGATGATTTCTTCACTCCCCCATTCCAACACACTCTCGCGTTTATCGCACCACACCATGAAGAAATGCTCCCATTGGGAACGAAACACAATATTATTCACGTCTCCCCGATACTTCTTCGGATACTTGGGTTTATAGTGGCCCCGATTGGTGTTGTTGGTATAGGTCATATTTCGGAAAGGTAGATAAATACTTGTGTCTTTCACAGGATATTTATGACCCAACCGCAATTTGATCCCCTTGCGCCCGTTCGAGAAAATCGTATGCCGAAAGTTGGAGCGGGTACCCCGCCGTCCATCTCGGCACTTCCTCCGGTCAATCCGCAATTACCTCGGGTCTCCTCCTTCGAAGAGTCGGTCAATGCCTTGGGATCGGCAGACCTTCAAGCTCAACAGGAAGGGAAGTCGGGAGCCTTTTTCAATATCATGCGGTATCCATTGGAATTGGGAACCGATGAACATCCTCACTATGTCATGTTTTATGTTCAGGTGCGTCAAAGCGACATCAGCAAGGCCGAGGCGTCTCGTTCCTTAGAAGTAGCATCTATCGACTATAGTCAGCAGAATCGTCCGACAATGGAATCGGGAGCACAAAAAGGTGTGGCGATATATGCTACCCTTCGAGCGGCCCAAGAAACTACAAAAGCGGTTGCTGAAGCTATTGTCGGTCGAAAGGATGCCATCACTCAATCCGCAGCCGGAATTGCCGGAACCGTAGGTGGTGTGGCGGCTGTTGCGAGTGGGTTTGCAGATACGTTAGTTGGGGAACGCACTAAGATTATTTTGAAAGATGCTATTGCGTTGTATCTGAATGGAGTTCCCAAAGTCCAGTATCATGCCTCATGGTATAATGAAGATTTAGGCACATTGGCTGGTGGGGGTGGGAAAATTGCCCAACAACTATATGAGGAAACAAAGGAAACAGGAACAAAGGTTGTTGATAATTTGAAAGGTATGAAATTTGGAAAGGCGTGGAACGAATTGATGGAAGGTGGAAGTGACGTTTTGAATATTTTGAGTCGGGGAGGGGGAAACGCTGCTCGGGCGATGGTGTTGAAGGGAGCGGACAAGGCGAAGAATGCCATCTTAGGGAACTTTGGAGCCGCCCTAAAAGCCTCGGCAGCCGTCACAGAAAACCCCTTTAAAGCCGCCTTGTTCAATAGCATGGGGTATCGACAGTTTGCCTTTGAATATACCTTTCTTCCCAAGAATGCGGCGGAATATAAAGAAGTCCAGAAGATCATTCACACCTTCAAGAAATACATGCATCCCATTCTCGGAGCCGATAAGTTCATTATGTATTATCCGGCGGAATGGAACATTGCCTATTACTACAAGACCGCCACGAACGATCAACTCTTCAAGTTGGCCAATTGCGCGTTGGTCGATGTGGCTGTCTCATACGGTGGCACGGATTTCACCACGTTCAAACGCTTGCCGGGGGCTCCGACCGAAATTACGTTGGGCTTGCAGTTTGTGGAATTGGAGCTTCTCACACAGGGTCGTATCGACCAAGGATTCTAATGTCTTATTTTGCGAAGTTTCCGTTGTATGTGACCCGCATCGATGGACGGCAGATTGTCATGACGGATTTTTTCCGTCGCATTGCGGTGGGGGAACTGTTTGGGGATGTATCGGTAGCGTTGGTGCCGTACTTTATCAAGGAAAACGAAACTCCCGAACAAGTTTCTCAGAAGTTTTACGGAACGCCGTTTTATCATTGGGTCCTCTTGTTAATCAACAACATTGTCAATGTGTACGAGGAATGGCCGCTTGGAACTACCGCCCTTAACATGAAGATCACGGAAGAATACGACGATCCAAATGGGGTGCATCACTACCTGAATACCGCCAATGGGTATATTGTCGATGCGGACGAATTAGACCCCGACGTTCTTCCGGTCTCGAACATCGAATATGAGCAGGAAACGAATGATGCCAAGCGTGAAATTCGGGTGCTTGATCCGGCCTATGTTACTCGGTTTGTCCAACTCTTTGACGAATTGATGGGTGCGTAATGGTTGATGCAATTGAACCTCGGGTAGACCCGAATTTTATCAACGAAGCGGGTGACGTTATTACGGAAGCCGTCACCGTCACGACCCAAGATGGGTATGTCTTTGACGTTTCGAATTTCTGTTTAGGCATTACGCTTTTTGAAGACATATTTTCGAATGTGATGGTGGGAGAGGCGTTGTTTATGGATTCGGCCAACCTGATCACAAAAGTGCCTTTTCAGGGCATTGAGTTTATCACCATTTCCTATCGAACGCCTTCCTTTGTTGAGCGAATAGCCAAATCGTTCAAGGTGACTTCGTTAAAGGATCGGGCATTCACCGCGACAGATCGGGAGCAAATGTATGTCTTGGGGTTCATGTCGAATGAAGGGGCTCGGGACAATATCATTAACTTGAATCAGAAATTTTCGGGGACGACCGATCAAGTCGTAAGTAAGATTTGGCAAGACCATCTCACCTTACCTCGATTTTTGTCGGATAGTGCATCTCGAACCACTCTTGTGATGCCGCAATCCCGACAAAGTTCGTCGATTACCTTCGTAGCTCCTAATTGGACCCCGCTCCAGACGATTAACTGGGTTGCTTCGCGAAGTTTTGACGTGGGTACCGAACTGAATGGGTTTCAATTATTCGAAAGCAATAAGGCATTTTATTTTCGTAATTTAGACGAATTGATTGAGACGCAGGACACGGCTCGTGATGTTTTTGCACGGTATGTATACTATCCGGGTGCCGCTACTGTTGAAATCCCTCGTAGCAATGTCTTATATACGAAGCCCGAATTGTTGAAGCAGTATAGCATCGTACGAAAAATCAAGCCATTCACACAGTTTGACATTTTGGAATGGCAGAACCGGGCGTTCGTGGCAGGAAAGCTTATCACCCACGACATCGCATTGAAGACGTACAACGAGTATTTCTTCGATTATTACAACCCATATACCAAAGAGATTACGGTCAACAAGAATCCCACGGCCTTTCCGCAAACGGTGATGCGAAATGCAGATTGTATGCAGACGATGCGTACCAAGCAGTACAAACTACATAATGAGATGCAAGACCCGTTGTTTGAAAAGTGGGTGTTACAACGAAATAGTTTGTTGTATGAATTGAGTGGAGTTAACTTGGAAATTGAAGTTCCCGGACGGACGGACATTGAAGTGGGACGGTTGGTAGATTTTGTGTATCCAAAGTCCTTGGATAAAATGGAAGGAACCACAGCAGAATGGGTGAATGACGAATTTATGACGGCGCGATATTTGGTGACGAGTATTCGCCACGATTTTTCGTTGAATACCCATACCATGTATCTTGAATTAGCCCGGTATATCTAATGCCAAATTATTTCAATAACACGAGTTTTCATTGGTGGGTGGGAGTGGTAGAAGATCGCATGGACCCCTTGTATCTGGGGCGTTGTCGGGTCCGAGTGGTGGGATATCATACCATAGACAAGACCAAGCTACCTACCGCTGATTTGCCGTGGGCCTATCCATTGCAACCTATTACGTCGGCGGCGATGAGTGGCATCGGGGAAACACCTTTGGGTCCGGTGGAAGGTACATGGGTGATGGGATTCTTTCGAGATGGAACGGATGCCCAAGAACCGGTGATGATGGGAACCTTGGGAGGTATCCCCCAATCTGCGTTTCATCATACATTGAAATCGTCAGATGGATTTGTTGATCCTACTCGACAATATCCCCTTGTTATGTTGATGGATGAAGCGGACACCAATCGACTGGCCCGTCATCAAGGCGCTACCATCGTAGACGTCAAAAATGCTACTCGTCATACAGGAATTCCAATTGCATTGGATTCGTCCACATGGAGCGAACCCAAAAGTGCATATAATGCCAAGTATCCATTCAATCACGTTAAGCAAACTGAATCTGGTCATATTATAGAATTAGACGATACAGCGGATAATGAGCGTATTCATGTATATCATAAACGAGGAACGTTCACAGAAGTTGATCCATCGGGAAGTCAGATAACGCGTATTGTAGGCGATACCTATGAAATTTGGGAACGTAATGGGTTTTTATATGTGAAAGGCAAGGCGAATATCACGGTGGAAGGTTCAGTGAATATTCTAGTGAAGAATGATTGTAATTTGCAGGTGGACGGCGATCTGCGAACGGAAGTACATGGCGATTATGATTTAAACGTGGCGGGCGAAATAAAGGTGACGGCAGGAAACGACATCTCGTTGAAGACCCCTCAAACAATTCGAGCCGAAGGTGAAATGGCTATGAAATTGAAGAGTGCTGTATTCTTGGCGCAAGGTACCAGCATGGCAGCTATCAAAGGAAGTGTAGTGGCGGTCGATGGATTGTTTCTTCAGCCTAATCTGGCTATTTCTCCCGGAGCAACAAGTGCCATCGCGACGGCAGCCAGTGCAGCAGGCGGGGTGTTTCCCAATTCACCACCGGTTGATGGAAAATCGCCATTGGAGCCGGTGTTATCCCCATTGGGATTTACACTTTCGGCTGAACAACGAGTGGCATTTGAGGTTGAAAAGATTCATGCATATGCCAAGGCGAACGACACAAATCTCTCTGATGAAGCGCGTCTTACGGCCCGAGAATATGGTAAATTGAAAACGGAGGAGTTGGATTCTAATGCCGTGATTTCTCTGCCGGTGGTGGAAGAACCCGCCTTGGCATCTCAATATGATTGTCCAGTAGGACGTATGGTCGTGGCGGCAGCACGATTGGATTTGGGTATTATTGAAACTGGGGCCCCCAACGGCCTCAATTATGGAGGCAAGCTGGGGGGTGGAATGTTGTCGCCGGGAGTTTTTGGTCGTATTGATGCCATGTTGAAGCTTTGCGGACTGGACAATCAGGCGGAAGTCCGCCGAAAGGGAGAAGGGCTCTTCTGGTGTGCTGCGGCAGTCACAGCATGGTGGAAGTCAGCAGGATTGAAGGTGCCGTCGGGTTCGGCTTCCTGCCGTCGTTGGGAAGAGTGGGCCCATGAACATGGTTATTTCTCGCTTACCCCCAAGATTGGGGCAGCCATTTTGTATGGTACTTCGGGAGCCGCCCATCATATCGGAATCGTTTCATCGGTGGGAGCCGATGGGTCCATCACGACCATCGAAGGAAATACAACCGGGGGAGATTTCAATCGAAACGGTTGTGGCTGTTATATCAAAACCCCTCGTTCTTATATTGGATTTGTTTTGCCGCCTTCATGCTCGACCACATAAATACAGTATATGACACTTCTTACACCGTATCGCATCTACAAAGATATTGATTTGACATTTACGCGACATCCTCAAACGTCGGACGTCGCGAAAGTGTTGGATGTCAATTCGGTGAAACAGGCCATCAAATTACTGGTGTTGACGAGATTTGGGGAGCGATTATTTGACCCCACCAGCGGGTCTCCGGTGTATGGGTTGTTGTTTGATCCTATCGATCCTATTACGACGGAAGTATTACGGCGTTCGATTGAACAGGTCATTCAAAATCATGAACCGCGTGTAGTATTGAATCAATTGACAGTAATTCCCGATCCGACTGGGCGGGCCTATAATATCACAATTTACTTTACAGTCGTGGGCATTCCTTTGCCTGTTGTGTTTACCTTTACTCTTCATAGGCTAAGATAATATGTCGGAGCTACGTGTCACCGAACTTGATTTTTCAACCATCAAGACCAATCTCAAAAACTACCTCAAAGCGCAGACGGAATTTGCCGACTACGATTTTGATGGGGCCGGGTTGAATGTGTTGTTGGATGTGTTGGCATACAATACCCACTACATGGCTACCGTGGCGCATTTACAAGCCAATGAACAGTTCATTGATACGGCCATCAAGCGATCTTCGATCATTTCTCTAGCGAAAACTTTAGGGTATATTCCCCGTTCCACCACATCTTCCCGAGCTACATTGCGCTTGGTGGTGACTCCGGCGGGAAGTCCACCCCCAACATTGACCTTGGACACAACGGTCAAGTTTGTCACGACGGTTAACAATACCGTATACACATTTAATGTGGGGGAAACTCAAGTAGCGACGTTAACAGACGGAATTTACACCTTTGAAGACGTAGAAATTTTGGAAGGGTCACGGCTGGCCAACGAATTTACTATCACGTCGGATACTCGTAGTGGTCCCTTGGTGATTCCGGTGTCTACGGTAGACATCACATCGCTAACTGTGGCGGTCCAGAATTCTATTAACGATGTAACAACGACGATGTATACCCGAGCCACGGGAGTCGTGGATGTGTTGCCCACGAGTGCAGTATATTGGGTGGAAGAAAATCCTGATGGTAACTATCAGATCGTGTTTGGTGATGATATCATTGGAAAGAAGTTGACAGTAGGAAACATCGTGACCGTGGCGTATATTGCGGCCAGTGGGTCGGCTCCGAATAGTGCATCAACTTTTTCGTTGAGTGGAGACATCTCAGGCGAAACGAACGTAACGGTACAAACCATTGCCGCTGCCGCAGCAGGATCGGAGAAAGAAACGATTGACGAAATTCGTTTTAACGCTCCAAAATTCAATGCTACACGCAATCGGGTAGTGACGGCTCAAGACTACAAGTCGTTGATCTTGGCAAGTTTGTCGTCGGTGAAGTCGGCGGTTGTGTGGGGCGGTGAAGAAAACATTCCGCCCATTTATGGCAAGGTGTTCATCACGCTCGATCCGGAAGACGGAGCCGTCATTACGGACAATGACAAAACGTATTTGATCAACGAAATCTTCAAACCACGCAGTGTGATGACCGTGGATCATGAGTTTGTGGACCCCGAGTATTTGTATTTGGGGTTTGATATCGCGTTGCAGTACGATCCCAAAGTAACGAACTATTCAGCTACAGATTTGACCGCGCTCGTACGAGCCGAAGCGTCCAATTACTTTACGACGAACCTTTCGACGTTGGATAAGACGTTCTTCTTTTCACAATTTGTAGACGCCTTGACTTCGGTCAGTGCCGCGATTGTGGGTATTTTGGTCAATATGAGATTGCAGTTGCGTATCGCAAACATTCAATCTTTCAACACCACCAACGACCTTCGCTTTTTGGCAGCGTTGGAACCCGGCAGCATTCATAGTACAACGTTTTCAACCCTTGTGCGGGATATGACGTTCCAAGCGTACTTACAGGATTTTCCGAATGATCGGATTCCGAATTTGCTTGGCACAGGTACGATATCCTTGATTGATTCGGTCAGTGGGGACACCTTGGTCGCCAATGTGGGTCAAGTCAACTATGGGACTGGGGTTTTGAGTTTTTCAGATTTGAATATTTCAGCATATTTGGGCAATATTGAAGATGTGCGAATCACGGCGATTCCTCAAGAAATGTCGAAGAACATTTCGTCGAAGACGATCAGCGCGACGGCCTCTTCAACTGGAGCCGTCATTCCAGCCCCCTCACGTAATATCATCATCCGATTGGATGACAGCGATATCAATAGTGATATCAACTTACAAGCGGGTGTCACCGTTTCCGCCACGCCCTATTTGCCGTTGACCTAATGCCTGTAATTCGTCATAAACTCCATCATCTTATTTCGGGGCAGCTTCCGGAATATCTTCGAGCGCAATATCCTCTGTTTGTGGATTTTCTCGAACAATATTATCGGTTTTTGGAAACTACCGATGGAGTGGTTGACGTTGCCCTGAATTCGGACACATGGATCGACATCGATCAAACTTTGGATGTCTTTTTGCCCGAATACCGGAAGCAATTTGCGGGCGATATTTCTCAAACGGCGGTATTGTCCCTTCGTCGATTGGTGAAGTGGATTCATCAGTTTTATGAGGCCAAAGGATCAGAAACCGCCACGGAACTCTTTTTCCGCTTCATGTATAATGATGCGGCGTCTGTTTCCTATCCGGGGGAATACATTCTTCGGGCATCTGATGGACGGTGGAAGCGACGTAAGTTGCTCAAACTCGACGCGGAGCATTTCATCGATGAGAATGGAGCCAACCCCCTCTCCGTGTTTGATTTGGAAGGGAAAGTCATCACCCTTTCCTATACCACCTATGTTCCTCATGTTGGAAATGTTGAAACACAGGTTACGACCGCTTGTCTAGTAGTGACAGAGTTGTTGGAACAGAAATCCATAGATGTAGGACAACATATCTATCAATTAGAGGTCGATTTAGACCCGGATTATCCATTTCCAGATAATGCAATTAAAACTGAGGCGGCAGATCAAGACGAGGCTATTTGCAGTCATATCTACGTGTCGTGGGATGGTGATGTATACGGCGCATTGACCAAGCAAATTACTGCGGTGTATTTGGTACAAAATGGTGGATCGAACTTTCGTGTGGGGGATGCATTTGTTATTAACGAAGGGGCTCCCGGATCGTATTTTCTTGATTTGACGTTGGGAGGCCGATACGTCGAAGAGATTGACGGGCCTGATGCATATGTCGAATTTGTTCATAGTCTGAATAACGCTATTGTTCGGGTGAGCCAAATTCTCCGAGAAGGAGAAGGAGCGTATTTTGCTCAGGATTATGTGGAGTTTGATTATGTTGTGTTGAATAACAACTATGCTACTGTCCCGTCGGACGATACTATAAAGCAGTTGCAAATTATTACCACCGGGCACCAATTCTCAGTGCGTCGGGATGAAGGGGGATATGCTGATCCTACGTGGGATGAAGATTATTCAGTCAATTCCTCTTTTGTGCCTGTGCATTATGTCACGGCGTTTTTGAATCCGTATGTGCTTGGTTCTCAGGCCACGGTGGTATTCAATATTGGGTATTTGTATCACGAACGCGGTCGCTTTGTCACCAATGCAGGATTTTTGTCAGACATCAATAAGCTGCAAGATAATGAATATTATCAAGCATATTCGTATGTAGTAAAGAGCCAGCAGCAATTGCATATTTGGAAGGATGCCTTTCGTAAAACCGCTCATCCGGCTGGATTCCGGGTATTTGGTCAGTTGGATGTTTCGGGTACGTTGTCGTTACCAATGACAATAGAAGACGCATTGGTACAACACGCCACTCCGACTACTACTACGTTGGCTCCAACCACATTGGCTCCGACGACGATAGCTCCAACAACCACATTGGCTCCGACCACGTTGGCTCCAACGACGACAACCTTGGCCCCGACAACGTCAACCTTGGCCCCGACAACTGAGGCTCCGACAACTACGGCAGCCCCAACTACAGCAGCGCCGACTACGTTGGCTCCAACGACAACTACGTTGGCTCCGACAACGACAGCAGCCCCAACCACGTTGGCTCCGACGACAACGACATTGGCTCCGACGACATTGGCCCCAACCACGTTGGCT
>Ga0209431_10003447_pt1 | contig 12574 bp, 9 predicted proteins | sample RifCSP13_3_FD_184021 | JGI IMG/M metagenome (GOLD analysis project Ga0209431, IMG submission 184021) | Soil microbial communities from Rifle, Colorado - Rifle CSP2_sed 13_3 (SPAdes) (version 2) | ecosystem: Environmental > Terrestrial > Deep subsurface > Rock core/Sediment | place: Rifle...
TTCCGATCTCAGCGGAGCCGAAGCCAGGTGGCTTGGCATTGCTCGCGACACATTGCAAGATGTTACTGCGCATTTGGATCGTGCGGTCGATGGGGGTGCCGATCTCATCCTTTCATCGGCAGGCGTGAGTGTAGGCGCGTTCGATTATTTGCGAGAAGCAGTCACGCGTAATGGTGCATTGGATTTCTGGAAGGTAAATATGCGTCCAGGTAAACCATTTGCATTCGGCCAATATCGCGGGATTCCCTATGTCGGTTTGCCCGGGAATCCGGTTTCTTCGTTCGTGGGCTTTGAAGTTTTTCTCCGGCCGGCGTTAAGTAAAATGGGCGGGATAAAAAACTGGTCACGATTGGTTGTCCAGGCACATTTGAAAGAAAATGTTTATTCGGATGGCAGGGAATCTTATCTGCGATGTAATTTGGAAAATAGTGAGCAGGGTCCGCTCGCGCGTTTGACAGGGCATCAGGGTTCAGGTAATCTTTATTCGCTTGTTCAGGCAAACGCATTGCTGCGGGTGCCTGCGGGTGTCACGGAATTATCGCGGGAATCTCAAGCGGAAGTATGGCCATTCTAGTCGGAGGTCGGCATTGCTTAGAAAAGCATTGATTCTCCTTGCCGCAGTTGGATTAGTAGATTCGATTTACCTGACATGGATTAAATTGTCGGCTAGCGGCGTATGCGTTGTTGGTGAAGGCTGTGAGATTGTTAATACCAGCCAATACTCCAGTATTGGCGGAATTCCAATTGCCCTATTGGGCGCCGCTGCTTATTTGACTTTACTTTTTATTTTGCTGATGGAAACTCGCAATGAGTTTTTCGAGTTCAATGGCCCCTTGCTGGTCTTTGGCATTTCATTGGCGGGAGTCCTGTATTCAGCCTATCTCACCTATCTTGAAATTTACGTGATCCGCGCCATCTGCGAATTCTGTGTCCTATCGGCCGTTGTGCTGCTCCTGATGCTGACCCTATCCGGATTTCGACTGCGCATGACGCTTCAAGAAGCGTAGGAGAATTAAGTGCCCAGGATTCGTTGCCATTACATCGATTGCGTCTTTCTGGACGAAGGGTACTGTGCCGCTGCTGCAGTTGAACTGGACCCGGAAGAAGGCTGCTTAACCTATTCCCCTTCAGGAGAAGTTTCGCCTGAAGAGGCTTGGGACGAAAACGAAGCCCTTGAAGAAGACTGGGAAGGGGCTGGATTTGCGCCAGAGAATGACGAGGAATGGGAAGGGGAGGAAGAAGACGAGGAAGAAGAGGAAGGTCTCGAAGATTCGGATGATACCTGATCGAACAGCGTCGATTAGGAATAGCTGAACTGACGAAAACTTTAGGTTTGAGCGGGGAAAAATACTCACATGTATAATCACTCCAATGGCGCCGAACACTGAAAACGTTCTCAAAAAGGCGGTAACGCTAATCCGTGGGGGCAAAATGGCCAAAGCTCGACCATCGTTGGTTGCCCTGTTGAGAAGAGAACCCAATAACGCGCAAGCCTGGTATTTGCTTAGCTTTACCCTGGAAGATCCACAGAAACAGCAATATGCAATTCAACGGGCGTTACTCGCCGATCCCGACTTTGAAAAGGCGCGCACTCGATTGCAAGCCTTACGGGAAGAAGGGGCGCCTGCATCGCAACCTGCCCTTTATCAAGACGATGAAACTGTCGCTCCACCTATTGTCGTCGAACTTGAAAAATCAACTCCTGCTTTTGTCGAGGAGCCGGCCAAAGCCGCTGATGTGGGTTCTGAATTTCAAATGTCAGTGGGCGACAAACCAAGGAGATCTAGAGTGGGGCGTTTTTTGATATTTGTTTTCCTGATCCTGCTAGTTTCGGCCTTGGCCTACGCTGCCTTCAACTATCTACCGGTCGTATCGATCACCCCCGCCTCTTCCACGCCCATCGCTTCGCGCACGTTACCGCCTACCTGGACGCCAACAATACAGCCGACGGCGACAGCCACGCGAACCCCAGTTCCTACTTCTACCCCGACCATCGCCATTACTGAGACTCCTACGACGCCTTAGGGAGCAGCAGCCGCCGTTTTTCGTTGACAACCACTTTCCCGCATAGTACACTCGCTCCGCTCGATTTTAGGCGAGGTAGCTCAGTGGTAGAGCAGGGGACTCATAAGCCCTTGGTCGTGAGTTCAAATCTCACCCTCGCCACAGTCGGCCCGCCAACTGCGGGCCTTTTTATTTTGGAGACAATTGGATCGCGACCGGGGTTGCCGTCCGCGCCCACTCATTGAGGGGTCGGCCCTCACGCCAGCGATAGTATTTAGTAGCTAGAAGCTGCCGCGCCATCGAGTCTTCCGACTTGTCTGAAACCAGGCGGGCCATCCCTCTAAAATGCCGTTCTGCGATCCGAACGGCAACCGAGGGATTTGCCAACAAGTTTTTTACCCAGTCGGATTCCCTACCACCACCTGAGAGCAGGTAGATGCTGTCTCCACTTGTTCCAAACCAAATTTCGATTTCATGTAGGCGACCGGTTACGCGGCCCGTTGTAGTAAGATAACAGTAATCCTTGCGGGAGAGCGACTTAAGCAATGCCGCAATATTTTGAGCTGCCATGTGGCGAAATCGCTTTCAAGAATTTAACCGCATTCTAACAATTCTGCATGCCTAGGTACTTGACATTAGTAGAAGGCTGGTTATACTTGTAATTGATAAACGTCTGGGTGCCCCCCTCACCTAGGCGTTTGTCCTTTTAAAGCAAAGGAACCGAGCGAATGGGGACTATGATAAACTAAAAAAGTTGCGTTCGCCTACATCCCCGTATTAGGCAAAAAGGAAATGGTCGCAAAATCAAAGTCCCCGGCAACCGAACAATTTACGCGTAAAGAAGTGCTCGCAGATTACCGCTTGGCCTATCGCAGCCGGCAGGCCAGCCTTATTGGCCGGCGTGAGGTCTTGAGCGGAAAAGCCAAATTCGGCATCTTTGGTGATGGCAAAGAACTGGCCAATATTGCTATGGCCAAGGTGTTCCGAAAAGGGGATTGGCGCTCGGGCTACTATCGCGACCAGACCTTTATGCTTGCCATTGGCGAGCATAAATTCGATGAATTCTTCGCTCAACTTTACGCTCACGCGGACGTGAAAGCTGAGCCCGCAACCGGCGGCCGCGCCATGAATGCACACTTTGCCACGCGCAGCCTCAACGATGATGGTAGCTGGAAACGCCTTGCTGACATTTACAATTCCTCATCGGATATTTCCCCAACCGGATCGCAAATGCCGAGGCTGGTCGGGCTAGCCTATGCGTCCAAGCTATATCGTGAACTTACGCAGCTAAAGGATTTCACTCAATTTTCGCATAACGGGAATGAGGTTGCGTTCGGCACCATTGGAAACGCCAGTTGCGCAGAAGGCATGTTCTGGGAGACAGTGAATGCGGTCGGCGTGTTGCAAGCGCCTATGGTGCTTTCGATCTGGGACGATGAATACGGCATTTCGGTACCCAACAAGCTTCAGTTGGCCGGCGACCTTTCAGAATTGCTCAGTGGCTTTCAGCGTGATAAGGATGGGGATGGCGGATATGAAATTTTCACAGTTGCGGGCTGGGATTACCCTGCACTGATCGAGACTTACACAAAAGGTGAAAGTATTGCCCGCAATAAACATGTCCCCGTGATCATCCATGTCAAAGAGCTAACTCAGCCTCAGGGTCATTCGACTTCTGGTAGTCATCAGCGATATAAGTCTCCTGAACGGTTGAATTGGGAAGAGGAATTTGATTGTTTGCGAAAATTCCGAGAGTGGATCAAGCGACAGAGGCTGGCTACAGACGCGGAGTTGGACAAACTGGAAGAAGAAGACCGCCGAGATGTCGAGGCAATCCGCGCCCGTGCCTGGGAAGCATACAAGGTCCCAATTCGCCAGGATATAGAAGCCTTTGGAGATTTGCTGATCGAGGTTGCGGGTTCATCCAGGCATGCCGAAGCTTTCGATAACATGGTCAAGGAGATGCTGGCATCCCAGAATCCATTGCGCCAGGATGTTATGGCGGCGTATCGCAAGGCAATGGTGCTGTTGAAGGACGAGCCTTTGCCCGGCAAGCCGCTCCTTGTCGAATGGAAACAGAAACAGGACGAAATAGCCAAAGACCGCTATGGCTCCGATTTATATTCTCATACTGCTGAACGAGTGCCTGAAATAAAGGCAGTATTTTCTGAGAATTCGCCGACCCTCAATGGCTTTGAAATAGTCAATAAGGGTTTCAATGCCATGTTAAGACGCGACCCTCGTGTAGTTGCGTTTGGGGAGGATTTAGGATATTTGGGTGACGTAAACCAGGGGTTTGCGGGATTACAAGAGAAATACGGTGATCTGCGTGTAGCCGATACCGGGATTCGTGAAGTCACCATCGTAGGGCAGGCAATTGGGCTGGCTCTGCGCGGTTTGAAACCTATTGCCGAAATCCAATACCTTGATTATTTGCTTTACGCACTGCAGATTCTCTCGGACGACGTAGCCACTCTGAGGTGGCGCACGAAAGGGGGACAAAAGGCGCCTATTATTGTCCGAACGCGCGGACATAGGCTGGAAGGCATCTGGCATTCGGGCAGCCTAATGGCTGGCGCTTTGCATTTGCTGCGGGGGATGTTGATGCTGGTCCCACGCAACATGATACAGGCGGTTGGTTTTTACAACACGTTGCTGGCCGCCGATGAGCCGGCGGTGGTAGTTGAAGTGCTCAATGGATATCGATTGAAGGAGCGGCTTCCAGACAACATCGACAAATTTACGGTTCCGGTCGGCGTTCCGGAAATCTTGCGGGCCGGGAAGGATGTGACAGTGGTTACTTACGGGCCGCTTTGCCGCATCGCAGGGGAGGCTGCAGAAGTTTTGGCCAGTCTTGGCGTGGAGGTTGAACTCATCGACGTCCAGTCCTTAATGCCATTTGATCTACATGGCACTATCGTTGAATCCCTGAAAAAGACAAACCGCGTCCTCTTTCTGGATGAAGATGTTCCCGGTGGAGCCACTGCCTTCATGATGCAGGAAGTGCTGGAGAAGCAGGGTGGATATCAGTGGCTGGACTCAGCGCCGCGTACGTTGACGGGCAAAGCGCACCGGCCTGCTTACGGCACAGATGGAAATTATTGGTCCAAACCAAATGCGGAAGACATCATTTACTCGGTGTATGACATGATGAATGAATCAAACCCGGCAATGTATCCGAAGTTTTACTAGCCGCTTGGGCCGAAATAAGCTCGCTTTTATTTGATTGCAGGTAGTTTGACTCGGAAAGTACTACCTTGTCCCATTTTGCTCAGGACTGTTATCTTCCCATTGTGGAGCTCGACAATCTCTTTTACCAACGCTAGCCCTAGCCCTGTTCCGCCATAGCTGCGTGGAGCACTGCCATCGATTTGATAGAAGCGCTCAAAGATGCGCGCCTGTTCTTCGACGGGGATACCGACCCCTGTATCGCTGACCTCAACCAGCACGGAGTTATTTTCGGACCTGAGCCGAATGTTCACTTTGCCTTCAGGCGGCGTGAATTTGATTGCGTTGTCGATTAGGTTGTCAACTGCCTTTCGCAGGAGGGTTTCTTCACCGTGCACTCGGGGCAGCGCAGACTCAATATCTAAATTGAGTTCGATTCGCCTCGCGAGCGCGCGTGTGCGAAGGTCCCCATACATTGGGTTGATAATGTCCGAAAGTCGCAAACGTGTGAAATCGCCTTTGTTTGCAGCGATATCGAGAAGAGAAGTAAGGTCGTCGACCAGCTTGCTCAAGAGCCGCACGCGTTTTGTGATGATGTCGATAGGTTGTTTATATGCTTCTGGCAGCGGGCCAAACTCGCCGCTATCGAGTATTTCAATATATCCATTTACGATGGATAGGGGCGTACGGAATTCGTGCGATACATTTTGAATGAATTCCTCCCTGAGACGGGCCAGTTCGTTCTGCTGCTTTAATGTGTTGGATAACTCATCGGCCCTATGCTGGGCTTCGGAGAGGAGGCGAATGCGTTCTAACGAAACCGCAATTTGTCCGGCCAGTGTTTGCAGTAAATTCTCATCGGCTTTGCTGAAGGAATTGACTTCGTAGCTCTCTACGTCGAGCACGCCCAGAATGCGATCTCCGATCTTGAGCGGCACGCATAGTTCAGATCGAACCCGCGGGTCAACGGAAATGTATTTTGGCTCTGCGGACACATCGGCCACCCGCATGGCCTGGGCGCTCAAAGCCACCAAACCGGTAACTCCCTCGCCCAGCGGGATGGGCGGCGACACTTTGGCCCGCTTTTCCTTGTATGAAGCGTGATGCTGAAGTAAACGGTTTTTTTCGTCAAGGAGCAACACCCCAAAATTCGTTGGAAAAAGGGACTTGCCGACCACTTCAGTGGAACGCTTCAGGAATTCATCTTCGCTTTGGGCTTCCGTCCCCGCCGTGGCGATGGCATTGAGGGCAATCAATTCCTCCAGATGCCGTTGGGTGTTATCCATCAAACGATGGCTGTAAACCGCCGCCCCGATCTGGTTTGCGAGAACCTGGAGTGCGTTCATTTCATCAACAGTCAATGGATCGACCTGATTGCTGAGAACATCCAGGACTCCGAACAGGGTTCCCCCCGCCATGATCGGCACCGCAATCTCTGAACGCGTTTCGTCGAACACCGGGTTATGGAGATAGAGCGAGTCGGTGATTACGTCATGCGCCAAATAGGGTTTTTTCGTTCTCGCAACATGGGCGACGATACTTTTATCGCTTGGCGATTTTAGATTGACGGGTATACGTTTGCCCCCTATGCGCCCCCCTTCGCTAATAGCCATAAAGCTCAACCCATCTGAATTGGGGTCGGGCGCCAGAATTGCTACATGGTAAAAGCCGAACTTGTCCGCGATTACCTGGGTAATGGTTTGGAGGAGCGTGTTGAGGTCCTTGCTGGTTGCAGTGGCGGCCCCGATTTCTGCGGCTGACTGGAGTTGGGCGCTGCGGTGCTTAAGTAATGTCTGGCTGCTTTCTGCCGTTGTAAGCGATTTGATAATACTGCGCTGGCCAAGCCAGGCCGCGACGGCGACTAAACCAAAGTTTACCGCTACGGTGAGGGCCGGAACCCAGTCCGCAATTCCTGGGGTCATGTCGTAGCCAATGAACGTAGCAGCCGCGACCATGAGGGTATTGAGCGCCGCTAGACCGAAGGCGCCCGCCGAACCGAGCAGGATGCCTCCGATGAGGATTACTGTGTATAGACTGCTGACCCCTGTGCTGGTAACGTCGCCATACGACAGAGTAGCAAACGCGATAAGCAGCCATAAGAAACCGACATACACCGGGGCGGCTAGTCTCGGATAGCCTCTGTGCATTAGGATGAGGCCGCCACTGTGGATCGCAATCAAGCCGATTTCAATTGGAATATTCAGATACTTGGATGGTGGGAGGGCGAAGGTGACAACCGTGTAGACAAGAACCAAAAACAGTCCGGTCCAGAGACAGGTATTTAGGAGGGACGCCAACAGGGAATCGCTTTCATTGGCAAATCGCGGAGCATTCAGGAATCTGGGCAGGGTGATGTTCATGGCCGCGCGCCTTGATGTGTTGTCGCTCGGATCAAATCCCGCAACTTAGCTGCGCTTGACCTTGGATCTCTTAGGTGTAATCAGCTCTGCTGGAAGATGTGCAACATCTATGGCCGCTTCATCACAGAACAACATAGCGCGTTCGATAACATTGCGCAGCTCACGAATATTGCCGGGCCAATCATGCGCATTTAGAACCTGCATGGCCTTCGGAGTAACGTCACGAATGTTCAGCCCCATCCGAGGATTGTTCTGTTTGATGAAGAAACCCACTAACTCCGGGATGTCCGCTTTGCGCTCGCGCAGGGGCGGTACGTCAAGAGAGACGACGCGTAAGCGATAGTAAAGGTCGTCGCGGAAACCGCCGCTTTTGATCAGGGCAGGCAGGTCGCGGTTTGATGCTGCCAGGATCTGGACATCGACCTTGATGAGGTTGGTGCCACCCATGCGTCGGAAACTGCGCTCTTCCAGGGCGCGCAGTAATTTGCTTTGCATATCGGGAAGCATGGATGAAATCTCGTCGAGAAACAGGATCCCGTCGTTGGCGATCTCCATTAATCCTGGTTTGCGTTTATCGGCGCTGGTAAAGGCGCCGGGTTCATATCCGAAAAGCTCAGATTCGATGGTCGTTGCCGGGAGGGCAGCGCAGTTGATATCTATGAACGGTTTGTCCTTGCGGGTGCCCGAGCGGTGGATGGCGCGGGCCAGCACTTCTTTACCTGTGCCTGTCTCGCCTGTGATCAGAACTGAAACCGAAGCCTGGGCAGCACGTTCGGCCTGCGACAGCAGGGATTTCATGGCTTCGCTTTGCCCGAGGACGAAGTCGTTTTGCTGACTTGACTGGCGCAGGTGATTGAGTTCCCGGCGCATCGCCACTGTTTCGCCGGCCCGCTGTATCGATTGTTCGAGCCGATCGAACTTGATCGGTTTCTGCAGGAAATCGTGGGCGCCATTCTTCATGGATTCCACCGCCATGTCGATGTCGCCATGGGCAGTTATCATGATCATGGGGGGGCGTGTTGGATTGGTCGCGCTCTCTTCGAGCAGGGAAGTTCCCAAACCGTCTGGCAGTTCTACGTCCAGAAGGACGATGTCTGCGCTGCCCTCGCCGATGACTTTTTTCGCGCCTTTTACCGTTTCTGCCTCCAGCACTTCGTAATCTTTTTTCTTTAGGAAAGAGGCGATGTTTTGTCGCGCGTTTTTTTCGTCGTCAACGATTAAAATGCTCAAGCTCATAACGCGGGAGTTCCTTCCGCGGCTGCACCGGGCGCAACCGGCAATTGGACTTTGAATAGTGTACCGCCGGGAAAGCTTTCACACTCGATTTTTCCTTTGTGAGCCATGACTATCCGACGAGCAATAGCTAGGCCAAGCCCGGATCCCTCCTGGCCCTTGGTAGTAAAGAATGGTTCGAAGATCTTCTTGCGGATTTCATCAGGGATTCCAGGCCCGGAATCTGATAATTGCATTTCTACCATTGCGGGATCCTCTGAACTCGGCTGTATTTTGATGGCCAGTATTCCTTCGTGTTGATCTTCCATGGCCTGAACGGCGTTGGTGATCAGGTTGGTTAAAACTTGATCCAGCGCTTTACGGTCGCCGAGGATTAACGGAGTATCAACGGCGACTTGAAAATGTTCTTTGATGTGCTTGCGGTTGAGCCGCGGTCGCCAGCGCTCGAGTTGCGTACGGCAGAATTCACCGAGGTCGAAGGGGTCGGGGTAGGGTTCTAGGTTGCGCGAAAATGCATCCAGCGATTTCATGCGATGCTCGAGGCGATCCACATCTTCCTGTAATTTCTTGATCTGTTCCTGTAATGGGTCCTGATCCGGCAGGTTCATCTGCATTAATTGCAGACCCGTGCTAATGCTATTGATTGGATTGCGGACTTCGTGGGCGAATATAGCGGTTATCTCCCCCATAGCCGCGCGTTGTTGCAGCTGCTGATTCTGGAGGTGGAATGCCTCATGCTCGCTCAGGTCAGTGAAGAGAATAACTAATCTTGTTGATTTTCCTTCCTGGCTGATTGGGATAGCGCGAAAGAAAGCGAGAAACTCGCTGCCATCACGTCGGTGGGTTTTGCGCTCCCCAACTTCCCTTGATTTGCCATCGCTAAGAGACAGCTCGAGTTCGGCCACCAGAGGTTGAGTGCTGATGAGCACGTCGTTTAGCCGGCGTCCACGCAGCTCTGAGGCTGTGTAACCGAGCATCGATTCGGCAGCCGGGTTTAGATCAAGTACATTTAGGTTTTCATCGGCAAAAAGCAAGCCATCTTGAACATTCTCGTGAAGTGCACCTAGTATCTTTTCGGATCCAATAAACTTCTCAAGGTCAGAGCGCAACTTGTCGGCCAACTCGGCTTTCATTTTTATACTAGCCGCTGCTGTTGCCAAGATCTGCAACAGAGTTGGCAGTTCTTTTGGCGGGTGTTTTTCAGAATCGGCGGCTGCCAAAAGACCGAAACCGGGATCGGTCATGTCTAGGGGGGTTGTGGCCATGTAGCTTAGCTTGCTGGTATTGGCCAGTTTGTGCAGCAGGGACTCGATGGGTTTTCCTGGCTGCCAAATTTTTGGCGTGCGCAGGTGACCTGTATCGATCGCTAACAATTCGATAGGGAAGTGGATTCCGCTTCCGGTAACAGCTTGAAGCTTAAGATTCTCGCCGGACCCGATTGGCAGGTAAAGCGCGAGATTCGAAGCACCCGTTAGTAGATTGCCCGCTTGCAGGACTTGTCGATAAGTGGAAGCCAGGTCCTCTTGCTGGGCGGCTAGCGAAAGCAAATGCATTGCTTCCCAACGCTGCTGGCTTATCGCACTGGTATTTTCTTCTTCCTGTGCGCTGGGGACCAGGGAAATGGCCACCCAGTGGTCCGGTCCCCCCAGCATTTGATTTTTTACCTTGATCTGAATAGACTGGCTGCCGCGGGTCACAAGGGTTTGGGTATTTGGGCTGCCAACGCTATTCTCCAATGGATTGTCTTCAAAGCCGGGAAGGAGCGTGCTGAGTTCCAGTTCACTGAATTCACGGCGTGTGTAGGCGGTCAATTGAGTGGCTTTGGCGTTGGCAAAAAGGACGCGCCCATTGCGGCTGTCAGCAACAATAGTGGGTTGGGGAAGCAAATCCAGCAAGGCTTCGATTTCTTCTGCGCCAGGGCTGCGCCGCTTGAAAAGCGGAAGTTCGCCGATGCCGGATAGTGTCATATCAGGCGGCGTGCGCTTTCCTCATGTGAGCGGGAAGGATCCCCTCCATCGTTCTGTACTTGGCCACTGTGCGTCGAGCCACGCGGTGGCCTTGTTTAGCTAAAAGCCGCGCAAGTTTTGTATCGCTTAATGGTTTTGGCTCCTCCTTGATAATCTTCTTCAAGGCGGTGCGGATGTGCAGGCTGCGGTCGAAGAATTGTGACAGCGGAACGATCTTCCCCGATGGCAGCTGCACAGATTTACCCGAAACCGCCCGGGATACTGTAGATTCATGAACTCCCAATTCGTCTGCGATGGCCGCGCGGGTGACCGGCTTTAAGTGAGCATCCCCTTGCAGGATGAAAAGTTTTTGAAGGACGGCGAGAATTTGCATTAGCCGGACGATCGTGTGATTGCGCTGGGCTAAGCATTTGATCAGGAGATTGGCCTGCTCCAGGTCAATGTTCCATTGTTCCGCCTTATCGTCAGGCGCCTCGCGTAAGGCTTGCTTAAATAATGGGTTGATACGCAAAAGTCCGCGAAGCGGCCACATCACCTCGACAATGAGCCGACCATCATCCTGGCGACGCACGACAATGTCGGGCTTGGAGTAAGTCGTCGGTGCATCGAGGTTCGGGGTACGTAGACTGCCCCAATGGGAGCGGGCAGGGTAGGGATTGAGGTTGTTGGTAATGAATTCACCGATTTGCTGGGCTTTGGTTTTGCTGACGCCCAGTAGGTGTCCTAATTCGGCGTACTGATGCTTGCTAAGCAAACCCATGCCTTCACGTATCGCACGATTACATAGATCTGGGCTCGGCGCTTGGTTTCCTAGGGCTTCCAGTTGCACCAATAAGGCTTCGGTTGTGCTGCTTGCACCTACCCCCAATGGATCCGCAAGATGAATGATTCGTGCAACGTCTTCCACTTGATCCATCGTCACATGGTGAAAACGCGCTACTTCACCGAGAGGAATGGTTAGAAGACCATCGTCATCCAGGCTGGTGAGGATATGGGCCGCGATTTCCTGCTCAAGCGATTCTAGTTCTGCTGCAATTTGGCTCAAAACATAGCTGGCCAGGGTTTCGGGCTCGGCACTGTTGAACTCTTCAGGTAGCTCTTCGCCACTTTGCCTTTGGCCGCCATAAGATCCATCAGGCGGCGCAATAAATACCACTGGTTCTTCCGTACTGGCCGATGCGTTTTTGCCTACGCAAACTGGGCAAAAGGCTTGGGCGCGAAGCTGTCGACCGCAAGTCGGGCAGCGGCGACCTTCGATCAACTCCAGTGCTGGGTTAGAGGCTAATGCAGCCTCGATTTTTTGGCTCAGTTCATGAGAATTGAGGCCAAGCAGGCTCATGGTCTGAGCCAAATGCGCCGTGGTTTGCGGGCGCTGTGATTGATAGAGGATTTGTGCTGGCAGTGCCATGTGAACTCCTGCGCATTATAGAGAGATGCTCAATCCGATGCAAGTTCTATGCCACTCCAATTTTGATAGAATGGCCTCGATGCCTAAAAAACATGACTTAATCGTTGTTGGAGGGGGCTTGTCGGGGTCTGAGGCCGCCTGGCAGGCAGCCGAAAGAGGCTTACAGGTCGCGCTCTTTGAAATGCGGCCGCTTGAGCGAACGGGCGCTCATGCAACAGGATTACTCGCTGAACTTGTTTGCTCGAATTCTCTTGGCTCAAATCTGCAGGACAGGGCGTCCGGAGTGCTTAAAGAGGAATTACGCCGCCTGGGGTCGCTACTTATCCGAATTGCAGATGGAACTGCTGTTCCCGCTGGTCGAGCGCTTGCCGTAGACCGCGGCCAATTTGCGACTGAGGTGACCAGGCAAATTGAGAGCCATCCCAATATCGACC
>Ga0209431_10003448_pt1 | contig 12570 bp, 11 predicted proteins | sample RifCSP13_3_FD_184021 | JGI IMG/M metagenome (GOLD analysis project Ga0209431, IMG submission 184021) | Soil microbial communities from Rifle, Colorado - Rifle CSP2_sed 13_3 (SPAdes) (version 2) | ecosystem: Environmental > Terrestrial > Deep subsurface > Rock core/Sediment | place: Rifle...
CCCATTCGTCTAAAAATTCTTCAGTTTCCGCTCTTCCTCGCTCGGTATAAAATAGCGATGCGTGCTTTTTTCCTGCGCTCTCCCCGTCAGATTTGGCTTCTTCAACTTTCCTTGCACGCTCTCTTTCTTCGACAAGTTTTTTATGTTGCTTCATCAACTCATCTCTTCTTTTTTTTGTTTGCCTTATCCTATCCATAACCTCCATCTTCCTCCTATGCAGTTTTTCTCTTTCAAGGCGTAATCTTTCCTCCTCTGCCAGACGCGTAGCTTCTTCAGCTTCAAGCCTGGCCTTTTCTTCGGCTTTGACTCTCTTATCTTTCCTATTTTCTCTTCTGAAACCCAAGTTCGCGTCGCTCATGTCAACAATTAATTCAATATTCGGAGTACTGTCTATCGGCTTACTCAAATCCGCCCCCTTATCAAACTTCCGGGCTTTCTTTTTTGTACTTTCGTGTGAGTTTGCTTCTAATGCTTTGGAGCGGGTTACCACCCAAGGCTCAACATCATCTTCGAAAGACAATTCTTCCTGACTATACCAACTTGGGTGAACTCCCATTCTTTCTAACATGTTTGTTCTGGTTGCCAAGTCGGCATCAAAATTTGGTGTTTCTCCGGAATTTCCGGATGTATGCATGCCGACAATATTATCAGCGACTGCAGCTATTTTTTTATTTACCCTTACGGGTTCTTGTTGAGGAATTTCAGGACCGCTTTCTCCATCACTCATAGGATAAATTATAACTTACTTCCCTTTACCGTGGAAGGTTTCATGGATATCTTTGAGGTGCTTGTGAGTGACATGGGTGTAGATTTGAGTCGTTTGGATATTTTTATGCCCGAGCATCTCCTGCACGCTTCGAATGTCCGCGCCGGCAATAAGAAGGTCTGTTGCAAATGAATGGCGGATAACATGCGGAGTGGCATCTACGGGTAATTTAATCTTTGCTACGTATTTTTTGATCATCCTTTGGACCGATCGGGGAGTCAGGCGCATTTTTTCGTCAGGCGTTGACGGATTTACTTTTCCGCCGTGCCTTATAAAAAGCGGTCTAAAATGATCGTCCCGTGATTTCAAGTATTTTTCAATCCAGGATGCCGCTCTTTGTGACAAAAACACAACCCGTGCCCTTCCCCCTTTCCCTAAAATACCAAACTCACGTCTTTTAAAATCAATCTTGTCCTTATCAAGTTTCGTCAATTCCGAAACACGAAGCCCGGTTGAATACAATACTTCCAATATCGCTTTGTCGCGTTTGCCGGTCACTTTGGATAGTGAAGGAGCATTCAGGAGCCTCTCAACCTGTTCTCCTGACAGGAATTTTACCTGTCTTTCGTCTATTTTCGGAAGGTCTATTTTATCTGGAGACATCACCTTCTTGTCGTTTTTAATTAGATATCGCAGGAAACTTCGCAGTGCAATAACATGATAGCTTTGGGTTTTTCTGCTCATCGTACCCTCGCTGCGGTTACCCGGGAGCCGCGAAAGATAAACCCTAAACTGCCTAACAACCTCGGGATTAATATCGGTTATTGTAAGCCTAATTCCTTTATCCGAAAGCCAAGATGAAAATCTGCCCAAATAGTGCTTATAATTTCGAATAGTCAGGGGAGAGGAGCCTTTTTCAACGCTAAGATACTCCAAAAAATTGTCAATTTGTTGTTCAAGTTCCGACGTTTGACGCGCTTTGGCAGACATCTTAATAATTTTTAATTATTAATTTTAAAATTCTATTTTTCAAATTCAGATAGGGGAGAGTGGCTCCTAATATTCATCTTTAATCAAATATATTTTGTTAATATCCTGCTAAAAACAAGATTCGATGAATTATTCTTAAATAAGATACAAAGTCAGTTTACACTTCGACAAGCTCAGTGTCAATATTGTGCGACCTATGCTCTATAGACTAAATCATTGATTACTTTCACTACTAAACCCGGATTTTCATCAACAAAGTCGCAGACCGAAAGAAACGTTCTAATGATTTCATCACGTCCTTGGTATTTTGTAGGTTTTACTATCAGCTCGCTTTTTGGTATATAATTCCGGCTCCAAGGATTTAAAACCAATCCCACGATAGCTCCGGCTTCTGCTTCTTTTTCTGCATGTTCACCATGATCTTCGAAAATAAAGGGTATTTTTAATTCTTTAATTACCTTGGCTTTATGCATCATATTCGGAAGCATGCCTTCCTGAAAATGCAAATTACCCGTGAGGTCTCCGAACATGGCAAATTTCTTTCTTATCCAATATTCGGTCGCTTCTTTTGTGCTTTTAGGCCGTGATGTTGCATCGTGCGGATCAATTCCATAATCGTACATCAGGCGCATCAAAGGTAAAATTCCTTGTTCGGTTGGTGAGTTTTTTAAATTTTCTTCATCATTCCAGATATCAAAAGCTTCCTTTAAAGGATCGTCAATTAACCCGTCATTATTCCCTTTAATCGTTTTAAGCCAGCCGGTCATTGAATTATAACTAATATGATCTTCAACGGACTTAACCAAACCGAATTTCACTCCCCATTTCAAATTATAATTTTTTACCGCCCCGTAAGATGATGCCACTTTAACTCCGTCAAGGTCAAATAAAACTCCGTAGCGCTTCATCAATTCCAGAGTTTTTTTTGTTTTTGAGTAATTCTCAAACCCCGAAAATACCACCGATTCCTTAGCCATACCGAAAATAATATCCTCTTATTTTAATTATTTCAATTCGTAAATATTTATAATTCAGCCATACATATGAGGCTGAAACTTCACCTAATCCATTTTAAGGCCTGTCTTAGATACATAATGAGTATATAATCATCTCTTTTATCATTCTTTTGTCCATTTTCAAGGAATTAATGCATATTCTCCTTATAACAATTTTTATGTCAGTCAAAAGATAGGGGAGTGTCTAACAAGCGTTTATTTTAAGAAATCAAATACTTCGGTATATTTTCGGATGTAATTAAATATAGACTTAAATTAAAGGAGAAGTAAATTAACATAAAAGTTACAAGGCTCAAATGATAAAAGAAATTAGAAGGAACGAAAAGAAGCTAAAATATGCTCCACTCTCAAGCTACCTGGGATACGTCGTAAAAGTTATATTGTGCGACCTATCAGTTTTATATTCCCTATGTGTATTGGTATATCAATTAATTTAAAACCTAATAAATTGAGGGGAAGGTATGTTAGATAGACGCCAACATCAACGCAAAATTCATCACCTACCCGTTAAAATAAATGACAATGTTAAGCCATGTAAACTACTTCTCCGATAGCAATTTAAAATCTATGCAAATTTTTGAGTCACTTAAAAGTTATCCACAACAAGGGTAAAAAGAGGATAAAATAGCTATACTGTGCCTAATAACTATATCATTCAATATCACTTATTGCCTTATGCACATTGTTCGGATTTTCTTCGAGACATATGTTTTGTACCGTTGTGTGAAAAGAGTCCTATAACTATTGTGAAAACTACTAAACAAGGATGTCCTATAATATTATTATGGGATATCTCACTACCCCTACTCCCCTTTTTCCCTCTCTCGCTTAAATATTTCCTATTAACTTAATATCTTTAAAAATCAAATTCCTTTATCCACCCCAGCGCGTTGAAAATAACATTCCCAAAAACACGATTATACCGACAGTAAGGTATTCCATAACGGTCCGGGAAAAAAGACGGCTATCGAGCATCGCCTGCCCCAAGCCAAGGAGTATATAAACACTAACCGTTAAAAAAAGCGATCCGACAATTACCGTTACCGGCCAGAAATAAAGAGCCAGTGCTATCTCCCCAACTATAATGCTTGTTGTAAGCGACAAGCCAAACAATTTAAATGATAATTCTCTTTCCAGAGTTGCGCTCCAAAATGCCTGAAAGAATAAAAGAATTGAACTTAAAAAAAGAAGCAAGCTATTAATAAATATTTCAGTTCGTAATGATATGATAGCGTCATATATAAGGAAAAATGTAACCAATGTGAGTAAAAAACCGACTCCCCTAGCCGCCCGAAGTAAGGCTATCGTTCTTATTGCGGCAACAGTATAAATATTAAGTGTAAGGCACAACGAGTAAATCCCAAGTCCGTAAAAAACTACAATCGGAATTCTCGTAAATAAGCTTACCGGCAACAAAAACCAAAATAACCCCACACCAACGGTGTAAAAAAACGGAAGAACAAGAGTAAGAAGCGTCATATTTTTTCCTAAACCCTCAGCTAAAGACCAAAAAAAAGTTGCAATTGCGCAAAGTCCCAAAATAAAAATTCCGATTATCCGAAGCTGCCCCTCAAGAAGCTGTACGACTACAAAACCAAGTGAAAGAACAATTGAAGTAATGAGAAACCTTTTACGCTTGGTCATGATTCTCAAGATCTTTCTGATATTAGGAGATTATCATCTATTTCGACGTTGGCGTATACACTTTGAACATCATCATGGTCGTCAAGTTTATCCAAAAAACTGACTATCTTATCGGCTTTGTCTTTGTCGCTAATAAATTCAGGCGTTGACGGCTTCATAATCAATTCGACAGATATCACTTTTTCTCCCGAATCCTCAAGTTCTTTTTGCAGCTTTCCGGTATCTTGTGCCCTAGCAAAGACTTCCAAAGCATCTCCGCTTTCGGAAACGTCCTCTACCCCGAAATCAATAAGTGATAAAATCTGGCTTTGCACATCAGGTTTTTTTTCAACCAATATTAACCCTGATTTTCTAAAATTAAATGCGGTAGATCCGGGGCTTCCCAAACTCCCCCCTCCCCTTTCGAAAATATTTTTCAATTCCTGTACGGTTCGGTTTTTATTATCGGTTGCGGTTTCGATTAAAACTGCAATGCCGTAGGGTCCAAAGCCTTCATACACAACTTCCTGTAAATCCCCTGCCGTTGATGCTTTTTTAATCGCATTTTCAATACTATCTTTAGGCATATTAGAGGCTCTGGCTTGCTCCACAGCCATTCTTAATTTGTAATTCATTTCAGGGTCATCACTCCCCCCGGATTTTACCGCCAAAGAAATTGCTTTTGATAATTTGGAAAAAATTTTGCCTTTTTTTGCATCCTTGGCTTCTTTTTGTCTGTGAATAGTTGCGTAATGTGAGTGTCCTGACATAAGTAAAGTTTATAATAATTTTTAAATTCCAGATCGTTATCGCTTCCTAATTATACAAAATACCGATGACATCCGAAAGATGATCATTTACTCAAATCCCCTTGACAACAAGTCTTGTGTCTTTATACTCGAAAAAGGAAATAATTATAAACTAAAAGCTGGGATCATTAAGATATGGATCAAAACCTTGCCCAAAAAGCCATCTCATGCGCACTCCTTGGAAAATGGGAAAACGCTTGCAAAATCAATAAATTAATTATAAAAGATTATCCCGATGACGTCGATGCCCTCAACCGCCTGGCCAGATCTTATGCAGAACTGGGAGAAATTCCAAAAGCAAAAACATACGCAAAAAAGGTATTAAGAATCGACCCCTTCAATACAATAGCCAGCAAATCTCTTTCAAAATGGAAAGCTCTAAAAAAAGGAGATTCCGATTCGTCTTCTGTTTCCGATCCGGCTTTATTTCTTGAGGAATCGGGAAAAACAAAAATCGTGTCGCTTCTGCACCTTGGCAGCGAAAAGATTATTTCGAGATTAAATGCCGGAGATATGGTTCACTTAAATACCCATGGGCACCGTGTTTCAGTAAACTCAAATAGCGGTAAATACATTGGTAAATTTTCCGATGATCTTTCTTCCCTTATTAAAAAATTAGTAAAATTAGGATATAAATATCAAATAATTATTAAGTCTTCCGACTCACAAGGTGTAAAAATATTAATAAAGGAAATCCAAAGACCGGATAAATTCAGTGACAAGCCGTCCTTTGTCTCCGAGAAAATAAACTATATTTCCTTTACGCCGCCGGAGCTTGTACATAAAAAAGATCTAACTTACGATGAGATCGAAGACGTCGAATAATTAAGGATTGTTTTGCAGTATTTTTAACCAAGTCTTAAAACCGCTTAAGAAATTCGGAACCGATCGACATATCCACATCAAATAAGCTCTCACTTCCCCGCAATTCCCAATCGCAGGAAAATACTGATGCAATTTTAACTACAATCGACTTTTTACTTCCGACCACCAGGCAGTCAGAGTCATTTAAAGGATTACTCTCAACCGAGGAAACTTTTCCTCCCATAACCGAAATAATTTTCCCAATATCCTGTGGAATAAGTACATTTCCCGTCGAATTTCTAATACTTACCCTAACTTGTCCGTCCGATATTTCATCGTCCGCCAATACTGCCAGAAGCTCATTTGGAAATTTATCCGCAATCAGATATCCTTCACTTTCATCCTTGAGAATGGCTTTTTTTATGTATCCTAATTCCTGCAGACTTATATCCGTTATCCTCGAATTATTAACGGTTAAGGCAAAAATTGTAATTTTCACTTTATCCGCTAATGGTAAATTGGTCTTATAAAAGGAAAAAAGTGTTTTTATTACCGCCAGTTTACTTCCTTCTCCCAGTCCCAAAGCTTCTTTGTCCGCCCAATAAATAGTTGGAATAAGCAATGACCTTGTTACGGTTTCGGAAACCAATTTCCCGCCAATGCCGCTTTTTTCACCCAATATCCATAAGTTTTTAACGGGAACAACCCCAAGCCCCCTTGAAACATTAATCTCGGTTTCGCCCGGAACGATAATCCTAACAATTTCGGAGTTTTCCGGATCGAAAATGAGTACTGTCAGAAAGTTTTCCACCCTTACCGCCAAATTAAGCTTGCTTTTCCCGTCCCACAAGGATTTTCGCATAAAACAATAAATTGCAAAAATTATTATAAATACTAACACCCATATAAATATTTTCAGTTTGAATTTTCCACCGGTTGTTACTTTTTTTTTTCGTTTGTACTTTCTCATCTTTCAATAAGCCGTAAAAAATGTCCCTTACCTGCGTTATTAAATTTTTGTTTATCCATGCTGTAAATTCTTAATAAGTGTTTAATATATTCCCCTGCGACGATTTCCGGCACAACAACATAACCCGCTCCGGCTTCATATAACTTTATGGCTTCGCGTTTTCTCGAGGTAGTGAAAATTGAAATTTTGGAAGTATCAAGCTTATTTATAATGTCCAAAAGAGCCATGTTATCGGCATAATTATTAATGGTCGAGATCACCATGCTCGATTCATCAATCCCTGCTTCCCTTAAAATTTCCTCATCGGTTGCGTCCCCGAAAATAACGGTTTTATTAAGTGCGGCAAGTCTTCTTACTACTTGCGGGTTAAAATCGACAATTACGACCGGAGTGCCTTTTCTTTCGAGATAGTTATCAATCGACATACCCGTCCGATCACAGCCAACTAAAACGACATGATTTTTTATATTTTCACTTTTAGCGGCGCTTTCTTCCTTTTTATTTTCCCTTTCAAAGACTCTCAAGACATTTTTTAATTTTCCATATAATCTCTCGCTTCCCATTATCATATAAGTTGATACTGTCATGGTAATAACTCCGACAATTACTATCATCGAAACTTCGTTTGCAGAAACGTGCCCTAAGCTTTTCCCCATTGCCATAAGTATGAGAGAAAATTCCGAAATCTGGGCAACTGTAAGCCCTGCCATAAATGAAGTACGCTTTTTGTAACCCATAAATCCCAGTATCATAAGTACAATTACCGGATTTCCGACAAGTACAAAAATTGATAATAATAAAGCCGAGGGTAAAAGCGCTGAAAATCCCCCACCTAACAACAACTCGGTACCTAAGTACATAAAAAATAGTGTCAAGAAAAAATCCCTTAAAGGCCGTGTTTTTGAGGCTATCTGCAGGTGTTCGGGAAGTCCGGAAAGAGTTAAGCCTGCCAGAAATCCTCCAATTTCAAGCGTCAGTCCAAGGGGGCCGGCTACAAAAGCAGCAAAACCAAGCGCCCAGGCAATACTTACCATAAAAAGAAGTTCAGCGGAGTCAGCGACTAATTTTTCAAAAAGTAAAAGAAATGCTTTTCTGTGTAGGATATATGCTACGACAATAAGAAGTGCAACTTTGACTAATATTATTAAAAACTGATAAGCACCCATGCTCCCCGTACCGACTCCTGAAAGCACAATCAAAATTGCTATCGCCACTATATCCTGTACTAGTAAAAAGCCGACCGATATTTTTCCGTAAAGGGATGCCAGGTCTTTTTTTTCCGACAGGAGCTTGACCATAATGATCGTTGATGAAAAAGATAAGGCGACGGCGATGTACAAAGAAGGCACCGTTCCAAAACCCAGCAAAGTTGCCAAAATAAAACCTACCGTTGATGTAAAAAATATTTGTCCCAGTCCGGTAATCACCGAAGTTCTTCCCAGTAAAGCAAGGTCGCTTATCTTCATTTCCATTCCAAGAAGGAAAAGAAGAAGCGTTACCCCGATTTTACCAAGACTTTCCAAATTAACCCCTTCCCCAAGAAGTCCAGTTACACCGATAAAAATTCCCGCAAATAAATATCCGACTAAAAAGGGTTGTCTTAGAAGCTTTGATATAATCCCGAAAATTCCGGCAAGAACCAAAATAAAAGAAAGTGCAAAAAAACTCATACTTATTAAGCTTACGGGCTCTGAGGGATTTTTTCAAGGAAGTTTATGCTTTTTTCAAGTTCTTTCGGCATATCGGAAGCAACATCAATTCGTTTCCCGCTTGACGGGTGGTTAAATTTAATGCCTGCCGCGTGTAAAAAAAGCCTCGGACACCACTTTCTATCCGCCCGGGCCGTTTTTCTCCCGGCATAAAATTCATCCGCCACAACCGGGTAACCCAAGTATTTAAGATGAATTCGAATTTGGTGCGTCCTGCCGGTTTTTGGCAACACTTCCAACAAGGTAAATTTTTCTTTCGTGAATGGAGACTGGTAACCGGAGATTGCGCGATAGTGTGTAGTCGCTTCTCTGCCCCCCGGAATTACACCAAATCGCTCTCTATTCCACGGCAATCTCCCTACGGGCGCATTTATTTCTCCCTCATTGGGTTCAACTTTTCCGTGAACAAGCGTAATATACGATTTTTCGACAATCCTGTCCTTAAATTGCTTCTGCAGCTCATAAAACGCGCTTTCTTTCTTTGCGACAAGCAGCACTCCGCTAGTTTCCTTATCCAACCTATGTACTACTCCATTCCTTAATAATTGGAAATTGGAAATTGGAAATTGGAAATTTTTAGAAATCCACTCCTGCACGGTCTCTCCCTTAACGCTTTCGGCATTATTAACAACCCACCCTGCCGGTTTATCCAAAACCATTAAATCATCATCTTCATAAATAATTTTTGGATTCATGTTGCTCGGATAACCGGAAAACTCGGACTACACTGATTATCGGATATTCGGACTACCAGAAACCCAGACATTAAGATTCGCCGTTGTGCACACATTGAGTCCCCTATCTTTAGTTATTTTACCATCAAAAAACCCCACTTGGTGGGGTTAAAAAATTACGCTACAGTTCGTTTTTTACTTAATCTACCTTATCTACCTCATCTGCTTTCTAATTTCATTTATAACTTAAACTTTTCCTTCCGTCTTCTGATCTCCAATATTTATTACTGATTTCCCAGTCTGCCGACAGGCAGGTGATTTCCGTCAACCGATTTCCCAATTAACAAATCTTTCTCCTATCCTTCCCTCTTCGCCTGATCTTTGGCGCAAAGTGTTGCCTCGGGATACGCCATCAGTCTGTCAGTATCAATCATTTTCCCGCAATCCTCACAAATCCCATATTTTCCTATTTTTATTCTTGTTAATGCCTTTCTTATCTGAATTGTCTTTCTGTCCAACTGTTCTTTCAGAGCCGAAGTCCGGGCGTGACCGAATTGCTCCGCGGCATCAGCGTCGGGAGAAGCGTTGTCCGTAAGTCTGTTGGCGTCTTTAAAAGGATCCTCGCTATCCAAATCTTTTTTCCTTTTTTCCAATAATTTAAGTTTTGATTGAAGGAATCTACCTACGGGTGCCACCAATTTCGCAGGAAAAAATATTTTTCTGCCTTTTTTCTTATTTCTTTTTTCTTCACTTTTTGCAATTTTCATTTTGTACTTTTGGATAAATTATATAGGGTTAAAAATGCGATAAATGCAACCGTTGCAGACATCAATACTTCATTGCTACCTGAAAAGGATAACATAGAGTCAGTAAAATATGCAACCACTCCTCTTACCATAAACATAATTCCTAGTAAACTCATCCCGGAAAAGCCGATTTTCCCCGATTTATACCAGCTTATTTTTTTATAATGTTTATCAATGAGGTAAAAAACAATCCCCAATATAGCTACCACAACCACGGCTAAAAGCGATACAATTGCCCTTGAAATAAGTAAATAGTCCGAAAAAAATACCAAGCCAAACCAAGGAAGGATTGAGATAACGGAGGCTTCAATTACTTCAAAAATCCTCATCTCATACCTTATAATTCCAATTACTATACCGACGGCATACCCCCAGAATGAAAACCAAAACCAGAACCTTCCTGCCACCGCCTGCGAGATCGCCAGTCCCGCAAAAAGAAGTATTAACCCGTAAAACGCTGTATTAAAGATAAAATCGGAATTATAGTCCTCCCTAAGCCGTCTCCAAAAAATAAAAAGTAAAATTATTATTCCCAGAAAATGAAATAAAACTAAAGGAATGCTCATAACTAATTATCATTTATCCTTCCTTATTTGACAAGAATATTAATTTTTCCTATTATGTTGTGAGTGTTAGAAACACCCCACGTTATCGTCGGGGCAGCAATCGCAACAAAGGTCGTCAATCCTGCCCTTGCAATCCCGCTTGCGTTCGGGAGTCATTTTATACTTGAAAAAGTTCCCCATTGGAATCCCCACTTAAATACCGAAGTCGAGAAATTCGGCAAACCTACCCCAAAAAGCACCAAAATTGTCATTCTTGACTCTTCGATTGCCCTTATTTCCGGCACTTTTATCGCCTACCAAGCTCTCCCTGACGGAATGCTTTTCCTGACTATTTTAATGGCTTCCCTTGCATCCATTCTTCCCGATCTTGTTGAAGCTCCCTATTTTTTCTTAAATATAAAAAGCAAGTTAATTGCAAGGTGGATTCGATTTCAAAAATCACTCCAAGTCGACACTACCCCCCTTCCCGGTCTCGCAACCCAACTTATAACAATTGCCGCGGCGCTTATCTGGATCTCATCTTAGAAGGCAATTAGCAGTTTCCTTTATACAGCTTTCTTCTAACTTATGACTAATAACTTGTTACTTGTAACTTAAAACTTAAGACTAAAAATTCAATTGTTAATGGTTAATCGTTAATTGTTAATTTAAATCATTAACCATCAATAATTAATAATAATAAAAATTCCTAATTCATAATTCCTAATTCATTATTCAATATTCAGCTATTTCCACTCTTCCACTCTTCCACCTTCTTCATCCTATGTTCTATGCCCTATACCCTATGTTCTATGCCCTATCTTAGGTTCTAAAACGAAGTGCACCACCTTCAGGTAAAATATGTAGCCTTGAAGGGAGGTGAAGACACGTTGAAGTATAAACATCTAAGTCTTGAAGAAAGGGAAAAACTGTTTGCATATAGAGCTTTGGGGAAACCTTTCAGGTGGATTGCAAAAAGACTGGGAAGATCTCATTCAACTCTGGTTAGAGAATTGAAACGGCCCAAATATGGCAGGGCTTACCTTCCATGCATCGCTCAAAGAGAAGCTGATAGAGTTGGACTTCGTCAAAGGCAAAGAGCAGCCCTTAAAAATCCGCTCATCTTTCTTTTCGTAAGAGAACATTTAAGACCTCCGTATTCATGGAGTCCGGAGATGATTGCAGGAAGATTGCCTTTAATACACCCCGGAGAAAGTATATGCACAGAGAGCATCTACAGATATATTTATTTAAACCCCAAAACCAAAAGAGAAAAACTCTGGAGATATCTGGAACTTCATAGGAAAAAGAGAATGAAAAAGGATGGGAGAAAGGTTAAATCCTTTAGTAAGTTAACTGAGGCTATTCCAATACAAATGAGGCCTGAAACAATAAACAAAAGAATTGAGCTTGGCCACTGGGAAACTGACAACATGGAAGGAGTGAAATCTGATAAAACAAGTGTATCCGTAACCACTGAACGAGTAACCAGAAAAGTTAAGTTGGGAAAGCTTAACGGCCATACTGCCCGTGTCAAAACTGACGTTGTGGTTAATCAGTTAAAAGGTGAAGTTAAGGGCTTTGTAAAATCAATAACGATGGACAGAGGTCCTGAAAATAGCGGATACAGAAAAGTAAGGGACCGGCTAAGTGTCGATGTATATGCTTGCACTCCATACCATTCCTGGGAAAAAGGAAGTGTTGAAAATACGATAAAGAGAATAAGAAGATTTGTTCCCAAAGGCATGAGTGTTGATAACATAACCCAGGAGTATTTAACTGCCCTTGAGAATAAGTTCAACAATACTCCCAGAAAAATCCTTGGCTTCTTGACGCCTAATGAATATTACGAGAGAATACGCTTGGCTTCATATACATAAGGAGTGGTGCACTTCGGGTGCGAATGTAGGTATATTCT
>Ga0209431_10003453_pt1 | contig 12556 bp, 9 predicted proteins | sample RifCSP13_3_FD_184021 | JGI IMG/M metagenome (GOLD analysis project Ga0209431, IMG submission 184021) | Soil microbial communities from Rifle, Colorado - Rifle CSP2_sed 13_3 (SPAdes) (version 2) | ecosystem: Environmental > Terrestrial > Deep subsurface > Rock core/Sediment | place: Rifle...
ACTATCACAACCCCCAACGATATTCCGCTGATGATCCTGTTTCTCGCAGGAAAGTTTTCGCTAAGAGGCTCAGTCCCCATCGGCAGTTCCGACACCACAGCCCCATGCCTGCATATCTCTTCATACAGTCTTCTATTTTCCGGGGGATAAACAACGTCAATACCTGAACCAAGTACTGCAACAGTTCTTCCGCCTGCAGCCATCGCACCCTTGTGGGCAGCTGTGTCTATACCTCTGGCCATGCCGCTGATGACAGTAAGGCCGTTCTTTGCCAGGTCCCTCGAAAGCCCTTCTGTCGTGATCTTGCCGTATGTGGAGGCGAACCTGGAACCTACAACTGCGATAGACCTCTCATCGAAGTTAATCTGGCCCTTGACGTAAAGATAAGGCGGCGGATCATAGATATTCAGGAGGTTTTTTGGATACATGCTATCCGCCATTGTTACAATGGCGGCGCCATATCTTTCGGCCTTTGCCAGCTCCTCCTCTGCATCTTCCCATCGGCTAAAAGAACGGATCTCGGCGGCCAGCCTGTCGCCTATCCCTTCAGCCGCCTTAAGTGAAGGGATGGACGCCTTGAATACCCTTTCAAGGTCTTCGAACCTTGACAAGAGCCTCTTAAAAAGTACAGGGCCGATTCCGGGGACCATGGAAAGAGCTACCCAATATAAAGTCTCTTTTTTCCCATCGCCCATCGCCTCGCACCCTTTGCCTGCTTTAGGGGCCGTTAAGAAATAACCATTACATTTCAGACCATTTCATTACGGCCCCTTATGCCGACCATGGTCTTTCAATGTTACGGTTATTTTTGAACAACGGCTTAGTTTTCCATCCTTACCTTATCACCTATCCTGAACGGTTTCTTTGTGCCAATGACCAGCGCCATTGCAGTGTCTTCCTGAGTTGAAAGGACCAGAAGCCTTCCCACATCCTCGGAAGGCATCTTAAGTTTGTCTTTAAGCTTCCCCGAAAGGTAGACCATGAGAGTGTTCCCTGCTTCAACCCCTGCCTTCTTACCCTTGTCCAAAAAGACAATATCCCCCTCGGCCATCTCTAAGGTTCCCTTCTTATTTGCAATAATCAGCCCCTCAAGCGGAACCCCTCCCTTTTTGATCTCTATCTCGGCAGGAGCCGGCTCAACCCTTCTGAGACTGTCGCCCCTGGATATGGCGTCGAAAGACTCTAAAATCTGCCCTTCCGACACCTTGTCGTGCGGAGCTGTCACCTCAACGGTTCCAAGGATATCAACCTGATGCCCTACCAGCTTTTTGCTTACCGGATGATAAACAGGGGCTGCAATCCTGTATATGGTGAATTTATCCCCTTTTTTTACTCCTTTTTCCTCTCCTGTATTTATATAAACATCGTCGCCTGTTGACAGCATAAGCTTGTCTTCCTTCGCGTCAACGATCTTCCCTAAGGAAGACTCTCCGTCCGATGTTATAAATCCCACTCTCTCTATTCCCGGGTAGCGGAGGGTTTGCTTTGTCTGTACAGGTATAGCTGCCGGCGGGACCTCTTCAGCAACAGGCGCTGCCGCAGGGGCCTCCTCTTCAGCCTTTGGTTGAGCAACCGCCGGGGCCTCCGTTTGGGGGGGCTCTTTTACCTCTTCCTTTTTTTCCTGCGTCGGCTGAACTTCTGCGGCCTTTTCCACCACCTTTTTCCTTATCTCACCTGAAGGCAGGATTATTAATACATCCCCTGGATATATCCAGTGGGGATCTTTGACCTTGGGGTTTTTCTCCCATATAGCAGGCCACTTAAACGGGTCTTTCAGGAATACGCCGGAGATATCCCATAAGGTGTCCCCTTTTTTTACTGTATATGTCTTACCGGCCTCTTCACTCTTTTCCGCCTCCTGGGCCATCAAAGGCATAGAAACAAGCACAACAACAGCCAAAAACAGGGCGATCCTTTTCATCTGATACCTCCTTTTATATTCCAAGCTGCGGACATATCCAGCAACTTAGAAATATCATTGAACCTGGACTTTATTTTATAAATGGTTCTCTTGTCAAGAACAGATTTGTCTTCAATGACCGGTCACCTCCTCTATGACCCCTCTGTTTACTGTAAGATAATAAAAACTCCTCTCCGCATCATTACCTGAAAAGGTTATATTCCCTGAGACCCCTTGATAATCTTTGATTTTAAGTATCTTCTTTTTGATCCCGTCCCTGGAGTCGCCACCCTCAGGAGTTACAGAAAGGACAATTCCCATCGTATCATAGGCCAAAGCCTCCACTATCCCTGGCTCTTCTCCAAATGTTTTCCGGTATGCCCCCACAAAATCTATTACCTGTGGTCTGGGGCTGCCGCTGAAAAAGCCGTCAACAATTATCACATCGTCACTTAAGAAAGCCCCTGTCAAAGTTATCAGCTTTGGCGAGTTCCAGCCGCTGATACCCAGAAGTTTCACATCCCTCACATCATAAAAGGCCAGCTGTGGGACGATAAGACCCACTCTGTCAGCGTAATCAGGGATGAATACTGCGTCAAAGTCAGGGATCGGCCTCTCCATCTCCTCCACTGGTTCTATTTCTGATGTAGGCGTTGGCTTGGCTTTAGATTTTTCCGCCTCTTTGAACTCCTTTTCTCTCTCTTCCGTATACGCCTTCATCTTTTCTAAAAATTCCTGCCCGACTAGTGCCTTTATCTCCGGGCCAAAGTCTGTCTGTCCCTCCTTATAATCCTTAGAGGCGACAACCTCCCCGCCGAGCTTGACCATCTCGGTCGTAAAGACTACAGTAAGTTCCCGTCCAAACGGATTATCAGGATAAAGTATAGCGACCTTTTTTACCCCCTGCCTGGAGGCGTAATCAACAAGGCCTTTGGCCTGTGCTGCATTGGTCATTCCATTACTGAAAACCCAGCCGCCAATACCTGTAATTCCTTCTTTCTGCGTCATGGTGATTATCGGGATTTTGAGCTCCTGGGCCTTTTTAGCTGCAGCATCTGCAGTAGTCGCCAGGATAGGGCCGATAATCACATCCACACCATCCACGTTCAACTCACTAACCGCCTTTTCTGCCATCTTTGGCATACCCTTAGAATCCTTTATCAAAAGCCTTACAGGCCTTTTCTTGCCGGCCTCAGTAGAGTTATACTTCTCTATAGCCAGCTCGGCCCCTTGCAGCGCCTTATTGCCAAAGGCGGCAAACTTGCCGCTAAGCGGAAGGACCGCCCCAATGGAAACCGCCTCGGCAGCCTGGAGGGTCGAGAGGGGCGTCATGAGAAGGGTAAAAATGAGTAACAACTTAATTATCATGACATCTCCTTCCTTTCATTTTCCCTTCTTCCCCATCAGCGATGCCAGCACATTCAACACAAATGAGGCTCCGCCAATTACAGCAATTAGCCCGCCTATCCCCTGAAGGGCCATGCCCACTATCTTGGCTGCCGAGTCAAGGTTCTGGGCAGTTCCGTATGTCTTTCTTGGGACTCCGTGTGCTCCTGCCCAGAACATGCCCAGTACAAACAGGGCCTGACCTGACGCATAGAGGTACGGCTGATACTTTGCCATCTTCTTACTCCAGACCTTCCTGTCAAGGAGAGGGATTATGTAGTATGTGAGACCCATGAATGCAGTGGTTACAGCGCCAATGACTCCGTGATAATGGGACGGGACCTTCAGGTTGCTGCCCTGGATAAAGAGGGAAACAGCGCCTCCCAGGGCAAAGAGGGACATGGACAGCACAAGGGACGAAAATGCAGGGTCGGCCCAATTCAGTTTGTCCTCCTTTTTCTGCTTCATCATCCCCCTTACAATACATATAGCAAAGAATGCGGTGGAAGGGCCAAGGCCGTATTTCATCAGATGCGTGAAGCTGTCCTTGTGAGTCTGGCTGTTTATATCTGTCTGAAAGAATATGAACGGCGCAGGAAGCATAAACAAGACATAAAAGACAAAGGCCAGGGTTGCCATTCTGTCGCTTCCAAGAGGGATGACTTTCAGGGTCAGATAGGCAAGGAGGAGCCACGCTGTGACCATGCCAATGGTATTTGCAAACTGGAGGATATGGCCACCGCCCCAGAAGAGGCGTTCAAAATACAGACCAGGGTCAAGAGATATACCAGGCGCAATTTCATCAGGGATCAGAAAATATGCTATCCCGAAACAGAGCAGTCCTATAATGACAGCAGCCCCTCCTGTCAGCATCCCAAAGGTAATAACAGGGAGCCCGGACGTCTTGTACGCCTTAATCACCGTAAGGAAAGCATTCATGACCGTAAGGAATATACCAAGGCCTACAAGAACAAGCGCAATGTAGAACACCGGATGGGTCAGGACAGGTACATAGTTGGAAAATATCGGTTCACCAATTGCAAAGAGCGTGGCCATGGTCAGAAGTATCGTTCCGGCTACAGTAATCCAGAAGCCTGCCCAGCCAAGGATCGGGCAAAACAGTTTTGCCTTTAACAACGAAGTACTGCTCAATACCCACAACACCGCCATGTACGCAAGAAACCATATGACTACGGAAAGGTCTACGTGTCCGACAAGGGCCACACGGACAAAGTTCTTACCTGAGTAAACTCCCTGAATTAACGGCGTCCTGCTCAATGCAAGAAGCACTGCGAACATACCTGCAAAGACAAGCGTTGATACTGCAAATAAAAGCCAGGCGAAGACTAATCTGCCTGGCTCGTTCTCCACTTTTACATCTCTTAAATCCATTAGATCTCAATCTCCTTAAGTATGCTCTCCAGTCTCTTAACATCGAGGGTCATCTTCCCTTTGCTGTCCCTTACTATCCCTTCCTTCTTGAACCTGCTTATGACCCTTATGGTTGTCTCTATTGTACTCCCGACCATATCCGCAATATCCTGCCTTGTAAATGGTATGCTCAGAGCCACTCCCCCATCTACTGGAGTTCCCAGCTTCCGGGCAAGTTTAAGGAGCACCATGGCTATCCTGCCCTCCACCCTTTCTCCTCGGAGTTCCCTGGCCACATTCATTGCACCCCTCAACTTTCTGCCCAGGTCCCCTATGATCTCCAGCGCCACTGAGGGGTACTTCTTCAATAGAGAGATAAAGTCTCTCCTTGATATCTTCAGGATGACCCCATTTCCCATCCCCTGGGCAGTAGCAGGGTACGGCCCACCGTCAAAGACTGCCACCTCTCCTATTACGTCACCTGCAGACATCACCGCCATGATCATATCTCTTCCTGACGGGGAATGTTTTACCATCTTTATATTCCCCTCCTTGACTATACAAAGCCAGTTCGGGGGATCTCCTTCCGTCAATATGAACTCTTCCTTCTCAAATCCTTCCTCTATAAAAAGGGTCGAGACAACCGATAGCTCGGGGGGTGATAAAGACGAAAAGATGGTGGTATTTTTTAGGAGCTGTAATTTGTCCATAGCATTATTATTAATGAAGGGCATCTTAAACTTAAGAATAATCATTGTCAATATTATGATGTATATCTATTATGATGCGTATCATACCCAACCTTTTTTGTCAGGTATAGCATTGCTTCATTCATATATCTGAATGGCTCTTCATAAATTGGAACTATTGGAGGAGGTTTATGTATCGCAGTTCGCTGGCCGTGGGCCACAAGGGTTTCCTGATCTTTGAAGACTGGCTGAACAAGGTCTTTTCTCCGCGTTTTAATCCGATGTATTACCTCGGGGCCATTGCATTTCTCTTTACATGGATAGTCTTTATATCAGGCCTGTACCTGATGTTCGTTTACAGCATCAGCGTGGAAAAGGCATACGATTCGCTGCAAGGACTGAACTGGTTCAACCAGCTCATGAGGAGCCTTCACCGCTATGCCTCAGACGGGGCCATGATCGCCCTTTTGGTCCATTTGGTCAGGGAATATTTTAACGACAGATACCGCCGATGGCGCTGGGTTGCATGGGTAACAGGGGTGGCCCTTATCCTTATTTACTGGGGGTTGGGTGTCACCGGTTACTGGATGGTGTGGGACCAGAGGGGTCAACTCATAGCCAGGCTGTCTGCGGAATTCCTGGACTTCATCCCTATATGGGGAGAGCCACTTACCAGGGCATTTATCAGCAATGAGACTGTTACCAACATCCTGTTTATCGGGGTAATATTTGTTCATCTTGCAGTGCCTACCATTGCTCTATTCCTGCTTTGGCAGCACGTCATCAGGATATCTAGGCCCGTTATTAACCCTCCAAGGGAGCTGGCCATAGTCCTTACAACACTATTGGTGGTTCTATGTTTTGCATATCCAGCCACAAGCGTTGGCAGGGCAGATATGAATGTATTTGCAGCCAGGTTTGGAATAGACTGGTGGTACCTTGTCCTCTACCCATTTCTGGCTTCTTATCCCGCCTGGGGCGCCTGGGCCTTTACCATTGCAGGGACAGGCATATTGACAGCCCTCCCATGGCTCATACGGCCTGAAAACCCTGGAAAGGCGGTGGTTATCCTCTCTAAATGCGTAGGTTGCGAACTCTGCTTCAAAGACTGCCCATACGAAGCAATAATGATGCAGAGAAGGACCGATGGTCTCCAATATAAAGAGGAGGCGGTGGTTGTCGAGAAGAAGTGCGCATCCTGTGGACTCTGTGTGGGCGCCTGCGACTTCCATGCAATAGACCTACCCGACCTGACCGAGGAGATGATCTACAAGGAGATCAAAAACCTCATGTCATTCGATTCCAAAGGTGAACCAAGGATATTGAATGTGGCATGCGGGTATGGAGTAGATATGAAGGGTCTTATAGACCCTGACACAAAGGCCCTTAAAGAGATGCCGAACGTCAAGGTCCTGATGCTCCCATGCGTGGCCATGCTTCAGCCTGTCATGATAGAGATAGCCATGAAATCCGGAGCTGATGGCGTATTTGTCTCAGGTTGCCAGGCAAAGGACTGTCACTTCAGGGAGGGAGACAATTTCATAGAGGGTAGGCTCCTTAACGCGAGACCTCCGGTCATCAGGAAAAAGGCTGTGGATCCGGCAAGAATAAGGGCTGGTTGGTTCTCTGCCATCCATACCAGGGAGTTCCTTGAAGTCCTCAGAAAGTTTGCTAATGATATAAAGGAAGACAAGAAAGAGGTAAAGGTCTCTGTCCACAGGTACACAAGGGAGAGGCTGACGGTCCCTGGGATCGTCCTCCTTGCCATACCAGCGGCCCTTACCCTGATATTTTCTGATTATCCATATTCATTCTACAGCCAGAAGGACTCGATGCTGATGTTCAGCTTTAAGCACAGCGGCAAGCATATAGCGGAAGAAATAAAGTTGACACCTGAAGAGCTTATGAAACTTCCACCCCATATGAGGGGGAGGTCAGCAAAGGCTGGAAAGAGATACCCGGTATATGCAGAGGTGGAGATTGACGGGAAAAAAGTCATATCCAACAGTTATACGGCCGGTGGATTGAAGGCCGAAGGGTCCGCTTACGCATATGAGAAGATTATTGTGATGCCGGGGATGCACAAGGTAAAGATAAAAATGAGCGACACTGACTCCCGTGATCAGTTTGACTATGCATATGAACAGGAGCTTGAATTCAAACCAAGCCGTCAGATATGCATTGACTTTAGTAGTGCAACCAAATCCTTCTTTATAAGGAACTGAGGCAAGCGGCAAGACCCTTCAGCTGATACCCGGCTTGTTTGTTTTTTGGACAAGCCGGACATTTAGGACAATAGTTTATCTGATACGGTCCTGTTTTAGCTTCATGCTAACCCGTTATCCTCGCAAGCAGCTTCCCATGCGTCTAAAGGGCAGCGAAAGTCCTCTCCATAGATTACCGTTGCCCCGGTATCATCTATCTTGTAATAGTACCAAAGCTCAGGGTTGTCCTCATAATCACTGATCCGATATCCTGCCTTTTCTGCTATTGACTGATAATCAGGCCCGTCGCGTAGATCCTCCATAGCTTCCTCCTTTTTTGGCTTTATACCACGTTAGTTAGATCTCTGTCAATATCTGTCGGCGCCAAACCCCTCCCTGCATGTTGCTATCCGTAAAACCTTCAGGTATATTTGCAGTGCTAATAAAACTTTCGGGAGGGACAAAATGAAAAGTCTTACAGGGACAAAGACCCTGGAAAACCTTATGAAGGCCTTTGCAGGGGAGTCGCAGGCAAGGAACCGCTACACCTATTATGCCTCAATTGCAAAAAAGGAAGAGCTGATGCAGATAGAGTCAATATTCACAGAGACCGCTGACAATGAAAAGGAGCACGCAAAGAGGTTCTTTAAGCTTATTGTTGAGGGGATGCAGGGAAACCTACCCGCTAATGTAACGGTTGATGCGGAATACCCGGTTGCGTATTCGACCACAATGGAAAATCTGAAGGCAGCGGCGGCGGGGGAAAAAGAGGAGTGGGGGAAACTCTATCCAGGATTTGCCGACATTGCAGATTCCGAGGGTCTCCCTGAAGTGGCTGCTGCATTCAGGAACATCGCAAAGGTTGAGGTAAAACACGAGGCAAGGTACCTCAAGCTTCTCGAAAATTTAAAAAATGGAAAGGTCTTCAAGAAGGATTCATCCGTAAAGTGGAAGTGCAGGAACTGCGGGCTTGTCCATGAAGGCGCAGAGGCCCCAAAGGAATGCCCGGCATGTATTCACCCGCAGGGTTATTTCGAGGTGTTTGTTGAGACATATTGAAAGAGCTTTCTATAAGTACATTTACCGCAGAGACGCAGAGTTAACGACATTGTAATTATTGAGCCTTTCTCTGCGCCTCCGCGCCTCAGCGGTGACAAAAATAGTTTTTGTGACTTTGTCAATCTTGCGTGCTTTGCGGTAACTGATTTCACTTTAAAAACCCACTTTTTTACGCTATATTCACCCAATGTCGAGAAAAAAGCTTTACCTTATTGACGGGAACTCGTATATCTACAGGGCTTTCTTCGCCATCCCCCATCTTTCCAACTCCAAAGGGATTCCAACCAACGCCGTATACGGCTTCACAAACATGCTGATGAAGGTGATAAAGGAGGAGGCGCCCGATTACCTCGCCATTGCCTTTGACTCCAAAGGCCCAACCAGAAGGCACATTGAATACGAGGACTACAAGGCCCACAGGCCTGCCATGCCGGACCCCCTGGCAAGGCAGATACCTTACATCCACAGGATGGTCGAGGCCTTCAATATCCCTGTCCTGATCATGGAAGGCGTTGAAGCCGACGACATAATAGGGACCATAGCGAAAAAGGCTGAAAAAGACGGCCTTGAGGTCATCATAATCACAGGCGACAAGGACATATTCCAGATAATATCGCCCCATATAAGGATCTATGACACCCTTAAGAACAGGTACTTTGGTGTGGATGACGTGAAGGAACGCTTCGGGACCGAGCCGGAAAGGGTTGTAGAGGTCATGGGGCTTATGGGTGACGCATCCGACAACATCCCGGGAGTTCCGGGAATTGGGGAGAAGACCGCTAAGGCCCTTATAGAGGAGTATGGCACCATAGAAAATCTCCTTGCCAACGTTGAAAAGATTACGAAACCAAAGCTTAAACAAAATCTGAAGGAGAATGCCGAACTGGCAAGGCTCAGCCGCTCCCTTGCCACCATCCAGATAGATATCCCCATTGAGACGGAATACAAAGACCTTTCCAGGCCTGAACCAGACAATGAGAGACTTCTTCCCCTTCTTAAGGAGTTAGAGTTCAGCTCCATGCTGAAGATAGCCGCCCCTGAAGTAGTTGTGAAGGAGCATAAGGTTGCGGATTCGGAAGAGGCTATTTGTGAGCTTGTAACAGAGCTGGCTGGAGAGAAGGATATAGCGCTGAAGCTGATATCTGACAATAAAGACCCAATTCTTGGGAAGATCACCGGGATGGCCCTGGCAAGGGAGGGAGAGGCGTTTTATATACCAGTGGTCGGTGGTCGGTGGTCAGTGGTCGGCCAAATCTTTGAAGGCGAACTTTTCAAGGTCGGGCACGACCTGAAGAAGGAGATGATTCTCCTGAAGAGGGCAGGGGTGGAACTTGCTGAACCGATGTTCGACACAATGATTGCGTCGTATCTCATAAACCCAGTAAGGTCCGAGCAGACTCTGGAGGCCATTGCACTGGAGTTCCTGGGGAAAAATGTTACGGAGCCAAAGTCTGGTCAGGAATCGGGCGATTATGCCTGCCGCGCCTCAGAGGCGATATTCGAACTCAAGGAGATACTTTCAGGAAGGCTAAGGGATGAAGGGCTTGAGGAACTTTTTTATAATGTGGAGATGCCTCTTGTGCGGGTGCTGTCAGATGTGGAGATGAACGGAGTCAGGGTTGACAGGGATTTCCTTACCGGGATGTCGAAGGAGGTTGACAAAGACCTTCAAACCATCATGGTGAAGATTTATTCATTGGCAGGACAGGAGTTCAACATAAACTCCCCAAAACAGCTTTCTGAGATCCTTTTTGAGAAGTTGAAGCTTCCAGCTATAAAGAAGACAAAGACCGGGTATTCCACTGATGTTGAGGTGTTGCAGCAGTTATCAGCGATACACGAACTCCCTGCCGAGATACTGACGTACAGGACTCTTTCCAAGCTAAAGTCCACATATATAGACTCCCTCCCCTCAATGATAAATCCTGAGACAGGACGAGTCCATACGTCCCTCAATCAGACTGTTACAGCCACAGGGAGGCTCTCCTCCAGCGAGCCAAACCTTCAGAACATACCGATAAGGACCGAACTCGGAAGGAGGATAAGGGAGGCCTTTACTGCTGGGCCGGGGAATCTTATCCTTTCGGCGGACTACTCCCAGATAGAGCTCCGGGTCATGGCGCATATGTCCGAAGACCCGATACTTATAGAATCCTTTAAAAAGGGAGAGGACATCCATGCAAGGACTGCGGCAGAGGTCTTCGGGATCATGCCGGGTCTTGTGACGTCAGAGATGAGGAGGATGGCGAAGGTGGTGAACTTCGGGATCATCTACGGGATGTCCCCCTTCGGCCTTTCCAAAGACCTGGGGATATCACAGAAGGATGCCAAAAGGTACATAGACTCCTATTTTGAGCATTATAAGGGGGTGAGTAGCTTTATAGAAAAGACCATTCTTGAAGCTAAAGAAAAGGGTTACGTGAGGACGCTGCTGGGAAGGAAAAGACCTATACCTGAACTCTCCGGCAAAGAGGTAGCGCTGCGCCAGTTCGGTGAGAGAACGGCTATAAATACACCAATTCAGGGGACAGCAGCTGACATCATAAAGCTGGCCATGATTAATATCTCCAACAGACTCAAAAATGAAAATCTGAAAAGCCTCATGATCCTCCAGGTGCATGACGAACTGGTCTTCGAGGTACCCGAGGGAGAGCTGGAGATTATGAAGCAGGTGGTTTGCGAGGAGATGGAAGGGGTGATGGAGCTGAAGGTCCCGCTCAAGGTTGACATAGGAGTGGGGAAGAACTGGAGTGAGGCGCACTGATCTGGCAGCCTTTCTTTCATCCTAAAAAAAGCATTTGGACGCTGATCTGCGCAGATTTATACCGATTTCTCAATAAGTTACTAAAAGCAGGCATTTAACCTTTTGGGTGAAGTATTTAAAGAAGGGATGTTATTAATTTTATCTGTTTTTTCAGCGTTCATCTGCGTCCAACTGCCGTATTTAGGTTTATCGTTTGACAACTTCACTGTATCAATGTAATATACTGTCATACACTGCATCCCATTATTAGACTACAGGAGAAAATCATGCCATCGGTGCAAAAGAGCATAAGGTTCAAAGAAAATGTATTTAGGGAGATCGAGCAGATAGCCAGAGAGTCAGGGGAGGAGTTCTCTGCCGTTGCAAACGAATTATTAGACGAGGCAGTAAAGACGTATAGATGTCCGGGCATTGTCTTTTCCGAAGGGACGGCAGGGCGCAGGGCGCGCATCGCAGGCACTGGCCTGGAGGTCTGGGAGGTTGTCGCTGCTTATAAAAGTGTTGGAGAAGAGTTTAAGCGTCTTTTTAAGGCATATCACTGGCTTACCGAACAGCAGCTTATGGCTGCCGTGGGGTATTACAAGGCCTATCCCGAAGATATCGACCCTCTCATAAGACAGAATGAAGAACTTACTGAAGAATCTGTAAATAAAAAATATCCTTTCCTCAGAGGGCGCGGTTGAAGTATTACCTTGATGAAGACCTCAGTCCCAAGATCGCGGAGATTCTCAAAAAACACCGAATAGATGCCGTAAGCGCCCATGATGTCGGGATGACTCAGGCATCAGACATGGAGCAACTTGAGTATGCCTCATCCAAAGGCAGATGCCTTGTGACCCGCAACAGGAATGATTTCATCCGCCTTACCGTCCAGTTCTTTAACGAACACCGCCCTCATGCCGGTATCCTGATTATTCCACATACATTGCCTTGCGATAACTTCTCTTTGATTGCCAGGGCCGTTATCAAATATGATACAGGCAGTTCAAGCTATATAAACCCATACGGCATTGATTTCCTTAAACAGTAGCGGGGTACAGTGGAACAAGCTTCCAGCCTGGGGGATAGAGGAAGATTGGATAGGGTTTCAAATGGGGCAATGAAATTCATGGTTATTCAATTGACTCCACCGACCACTACCTATTGTGGTCGAGCTTGCCTCCTACGATGCTTTTATAGGGAG
>Ga0209431_10003454_pt1 | contig 12555 bp, 10 predicted proteins | sample RifCSP13_3_FD_184021 | JGI IMG/M metagenome (GOLD analysis project Ga0209431, IMG submission 184021) | Soil microbial communities from Rifle, Colorado - Rifle CSP2_sed 13_3 (SPAdes) (version 2) | ecosystem: Environmental > Terrestrial > Deep subsurface > Rock core/Sediment | place: Rifle...
CCGCTTCGACCGCCTGGACCCGACGGAGCGCCGCGTCTTGCAGGCCGCCTCGGCGATCGGCCGCAACTTCGACGCGCGCCTGTTGGACGCCGTCCTGCGCTCCGGGGACGAGCGCCCGCTGGAGGCGGTGCTGGCGCGCCTGGCCGAGCGCATGTTCATCGCGCCGCAGCCGGGGGCCGGCGAGCCGGAATACCAGTTCAACCACGTCCTCGTCTCCGACACGATCTACAGCACGCTGCTCAAACGCGACCGGAGCGAGCTGCACGGGCAAATCGGCGAGGCCATGGAAACGGTGTACGCCGATCGTCTGGAGGAGCACGTCGAATTGTTGGCCCGGCACTACGCGTGGAGCTCCCGCCTGGATCGCGCGTTCCATTATCTGATCCTGGCCGGGCAGCGGGCCGCGCAAGTCTACGCCACCGAGCAGGCTCGCCAGCATTATCAGGAGGCGCTGGCCCGGCTGCCGAACGTGGCGCACGGGCCGATGCAGGCCTTGCAGGTGCACCAGGGGCTGGGCGACCTCCTGACCCTGACCGGGGACTATCAGGCGGCGCGCCAGCACTACGAGGCCGCCTTGCAAGCGATGGCGGGCGCAAACGAGGCGCTCCGCGCTCAAGAACGGGGCGTCCTGTACCGCAGCCTCGGCCAGACCTACGAGCGGCAGGGCGATTACGCGGCGGCGCTGGCGCAGTTGGCGCTGGCGGAGAGCGCCCTGGAAGAAACGACGCCCCCCGCGCCGGTCGAGCGCGCCCGCGTGCTGCACGACGTCGGCTGGATTCACTTCCGGCGCGGCGACCTGGAGGCGGCGGAGCAGAACCTGCTTCAGGCGCTCGCGCTCGTCGAAGGCTCGTCTCACCACGACGTCATCGCCTCGATCTACAACCGGCTGGGCGGGGTCTATTACCAGAAAAAAGAGCTCGACAAGACCAGCGATTATCTGCACAAGAGCCTGGTGCTCCGCGAAGAAATCGGCGACATCCTGGGGGCGGCCCGGTCGTATAACAACCGCGGCCTCATCGCCTATCAGCGCGGCGACTGGGAGGGGGCGCTGGAGAATTACAAAAAGAACCTCGAGCTGCAAAAGCGTATTGGCGACGCCGAGGCGCTGGCGTTGAGCCATTTGAACATCGCCATTCTGCAAATGGACTGTGGGGACTTCGCCGAAGCGCAGGCCAGCCTGGAACAGAGCCTGGAAGCGGCGCAGAAGACCGGCGCGCTGTTTCACATCGCCTCCGCTCACATGCACCTGGGACGCCTGCACCTCAGCCAGGCCAGCTATGCGCCGGCCAGCGAGCATCTGGAGAAAAGCCAGCAACTCTTCGAGGAGATCGGCGCCCGCGAAAACCTGGTGGACGTGTATCACCTGCTGGGCGAGGCCCAGTTAGGGCTGGGGCAGTCCGTCCGCGCCGCCGACTGGGCGCAGCGCTCGCTCGATCTGGTCTCCAGTCTGCGCACCCAGCCGCTGGGCCAATCCGATCAGCGTGGCCGCGCCGTCCGCCTGCTGGCGAAAGTGAAGATCGCCGAAAAACAGTGGGAGGCCGCAGCGCAATATCTGCGCGACAGCGCCGACATCTTCCGCGCGACCGGCTCCCGGCTGGAGGAGGGGCGCACGCTGGTGGAGTATGGCCGCCTGAATGCCGCACAGGACGATCGCGCCGCCGCCCGCGCCAACTGGGAAGGGGCGCAACAAATTTTTCGAGAATTAAAGGCCCAGGCGGAAGAACAGGTGGTGGCTGAGTTGTTAAGCCGTGTCGCGCACATCTGAAAGCTCAGAAACCCGGCTTCCCGGAGGGAGAAACCGGGTTTCTCGTCATCTCTCGTCAATCCACGATTCAATCATGCTGCGCGTCCCGCTCCAGGCGCTATCGGCGTCTGCCGTTTCAGGATTGGTGAAGCTGGCGACAAAGCTGGGATCACCGTAAGCGCCGGCCCAGGCGCCGTACGTCCCGGCCCAGTTTGTGTAGCCTCCGGCCCAGGTGCCATAGGTTCCGGCCCAGGTGCCGTAGGTCCCTGCCCACGTCCCATAGGTTCCTGCCCAGGTCCCGTACGTTCCCGCCCAGGTGCCATAGGTCCCTGCCCACGTGCCGTAGGTTCCGGCCCACGTCCCGTAGGTGCCCGCCCAGGTACCATAGGTGCTGTCCCATGCGCCAAACTCGCCGCGCAAGCGGAACGCGCCCGTCGCTTCATCATAGTAAGAGAAGCCCTCATAGTGCTGCTGGCCCGCCAGATCAGCCTGAATATCCATCCCCAGGTTGGCCGCGCCGGCGATAGCCGCCGTCACGGCGTCCGGCGCGTTGACCCGCCCCGCGCCCTGCTGCCACATGCTGTACGAGGCGTCGTTCGTGTCCGGGTCAAGCCACGGGAAAGCCGTCACTCCCAGGCGATACTTTACCTCGTCGGGCGTGAGGTCGGGGTGATGCGACAGCACGAGGGCGGCGAGGCCCGACACGACGGCTGCGGCCTGCGATGTCCCGGCCATCGTGAAATACTGGTTGCTGGCTCGATTCGCCAGATGCTGCCTGGCAAGGTAGCTGTCAGGCGACATGGTGGAGAGCATGTGCGCTCCCGGAGCGACCACGTCCGGTTTCACAAAGTTGTCGAGCGTCGGGCCGGCCGCGGAGAAGGGGGCCACGTAATCGTCGTCCCAGTCCGCGGGGGTGTAATTATCGGTGAACGCGCCGACGGTGATCACGTAGGGGTTGTTGCCAGGCGCGCCGACGGACAGCGGCTGCGGGCCGCCATTGCCCGCCGCGGCGACGACGACCAGGCCGTTCGCCCAGGCCTGCATCACCGCCTGGTTCAACGGATCGGCCCAGTAAGGCAATTGGACGGAGGACACCATCGAGAGATTGATCACCCGGATGTGATAGTCCGCTTTGTGTTGGATCACCCATTGCAACCCCTGGATGACTTGCTCATAAGTACCTGCGCCGGTTTCATCCAACACGCGCACGCCGACGAGGTCCACGCCCGGCGCAACGCCATTCCATTCGCCGTCCGCGCCTTGCTGGCTGTTCGCAATGATCCCGGCGATGTGCGTGCCGTGGCCGTTCGGGTCAACGGGTTTCTTACTGCCCTCGACGAAGTCCACCCACCCCACCATGCGGTCTTTCTGGCCGTCCAGGGCGCGGGTCAGGCCGCGATGATGAGCCAGGCCAGTGTCCACGACCGCGACCGTAATCCCCCGGCCCGTGACGCCCTGCTGCCAGACGACATCTGCGCCAATGACGTCGGGATAGTCGGTTGATGGGGGCATGGCGCCTGCGCTGCCGGTCTCGCTCGCCGCCTCGCCGCCCCCTCCGGTGAGTTTCACCTGGCCGTTGAGCATGACGGCGGTGATGGAGGAGTCGGAAAGGAGTTGCGCAACGGCTGTGGACGGGAGGAGCGCGCCCACACCCCGGATAATTTCCAGTCGCGAGGTGACCGTCCCGCCGTAGCGCTCCACGGCAGCCGCCGCAACGCGCGTGTCCCTCCCTTGAACCAGGTAGGACTGAACCGCAAAAGGATCGGAGAGGCGGAGGCTGCCCCGCGCCGCCGAGAGCGTCAGCGCCAGGCTAAACGCCAGGGCGATTGAGGTCAGACGCCGAAAGTAGAGAGCGGTCTTCGAGTTCATGGTTGGATTCCTCCCGGCGACTCACCTGGGCGCCGGTTAAAAAATTGGGCCTGGATTTTCCAGGCCCGTGGACTCGAAACCTTGCTCGTCTTCGGCGGCCTGGCGATCATTGCCATACACGATGTACGGCTTTAGACCCATAGCTTTGCGCCCCCGGCTTTCGCCGGGTTTGCCTTTGTCGAACGTATCCTGCTTGGCCTAAATTATAAGATAGCTTACCGGCGCCACGAGGTAGCCCTCATTGGCTATAGTTAGAATTTCCTAACAAAAAGCCCGGAGCAAACCTCCGGGCTTACCAATAACGCTCACCTTATGCAATGATCAGGCTACGACTTCAGGAAATCGTCCAGCGTGCCCTTGCTGATGCGGTACTGCGAGCCGATCTTCTTAGCCTTGAGCGAGCCGTCCTGGATCATGGACATGATGTCGGCCTCGGCGACCTTGAGGTAGTTCGCCGCCTCGGCGGGAGACATGATGTCGGGATGAGCCGCAGCAGCCGCCGCTTGCGCGCCGCCCTGCGCCGTGTTCATCACCCCGCCCTGCAAAGCCTGACCCATGATCTGCCCGATGCCGAGGCCCGCGCCGATGCCGGCCGTGAGGCCCGCGCCGCCGGAGGGGTTCTGGGCCGCGTCGCGCATCGCGTCGGCGGCCTGCAGTTGGGTGTAGGTCGCCATGTCGAGCATCCCCATGGCGCGCAGTTCTTCGGCGGATTTCTCGGAGGGCTTGATGCTCTCGACATAGAAGGTCTTGAGCGTGACGCCGAGGGCCTTGAAATCTTCCTGCGCCTTGGCGCGCACCCCGGCCCCGATCTCCTCGGTCAGGCCGATGATGTCGAGCACCGACTTGCCGCCCTTCGTGCCCAGCTCGCCGAACATGTCGCCCAGCTTGGAGAGCAGCATGCTGCGGAGGCGGCCCTGGATGTCCTGAACGGTGTAGGCGCCCTGTGCGCCGACCACCTGCGCCACGAACTGCTGCGGGTTGCTGACGAAGAACGAATAGGTGCCGAAGGCCTGCAGGAGCGCGATGCCGAGGCCCACGCCGGGGTTCTTGACGATGATCGGCTGCGGCGTGCCCCATTTCATGTCGGGGAATTCCCTGACCGAGACGAAGTATACCTCCGCCGGGAAGGGCGTCTTCTCGTTGAACGCCCGGCCGATGTAGTCAATCAGGATCGGCACGTTGGCGGTGACGAGCGTGTGCCGCCCGGCGCCGAAAGTGTCGAGCGCGCGCCCGTCGCGGAAGAAGACGGCGGCCTGGCTCTCGCGGACGATCAGTTGCGAGCCGATGCGGAAGTTGCCGGGGCCGCTCTCCGGGAAGCGATGGACGATCTCGTTCCGCATTTCATCTGGGTATTCGATGACGTCAAAAATGCGAGCCATAGTAATTTCTCCTTAGCAGATGGCAGATGGCTTATCGCTTATCGCCGATGGCGGATGGCTATGGCAGACGGCGTGATCACGATTGGGGATACGCGATATGCCATCCGCCATTCGCGATCTGCGATCAGCTCGTGAGCACTTCCTTGCGCCGCTCGAAGGTGGTGTTGCAGTCGGTGACGAGGGTCACCAGATTGCGGATGGCCGCCGGCAGTCCGTCGCCGCCCATCGAGGTTTCGATATTATCCACCGCCGCCGACACTTTCGCGACATTCTCCAGCAGCGCGGCGTCGAAAGCGTAGAGCTTGGCCAGTTCCGCCTCGTTGATCTTCACCGCGTCGAAGAAGCCGGAATAGCCGTAGGAGGCCGTCTTCACCATGTCAATGAAACGCTGGAGCCGGGTGGCGGCGTCCTGCAGGTCATCCACGTACTCGATCCCGCTGACGCTGCTGACCAGCTGCGTCTGCAGGTTGGAGACGCGGCTGAGCTGCTCGCCGTAGCGGTTGACGATCGTGTCGCGCAGCATCTTGTCCGCCTCGCGGCGGCGCTCGCGCTCCAGATAACCCCCGAAACCGGGGATCATGCCGCCGATCTTCTCGAGCAAACCGCGCGCGTCCTGGAGTTTGTTAAATAAGTCGGCCATGCTGTCTTCTCCTTATGTTTCTCGGATAATGCGTGAAGCGGTGTCCGGCTACGCCAGAAAATACTCTGTGCTGCAATACGGGCACTTGACGACGCCCTTCCCGGCTAATTTTACATTGCCCCCACATTTTTTGCAGGCGGTCAGGTCGCGCAACTGCGCGGCCTGCGCCGAGAACAAAACGCCGTCGTCCCAATTGACGTAGCCGGTGAACACCCCCAGCCCCACCAGCCGGTACACCCAATTTTTCACCCGCTCGCGCGGGGCCTGCAGTTCGATCGCCGCGTCGCCGAGGCTCACCTGTCCCCGCGTGGTCACCATGTCGAGCAGGCGGCGCTGCTGCCGGGCTTCGTTCTCGTCCTGCGCCTGCTCCCGGCCGCGCACAATCATATATACGCCGCCGCCCGCCAAAGGTAGCGCGATGACGAGCGCCAGGGCCACGCCCAGGGCAGTCGCCGAGAGCGTGAGTTCCTCGGTGAAGTAACGGGGGACGACGACAGCCACGCCCAATCCGGCGACGACGAGGGCGCCGAGAAGCATGAGGAGACCGGCCGTCCTGGTGTTGCTCATATTTATCTAAAGCCTCTCGCGCCCCCGCCGCTGCCGCCGGAGGAGCGGAAGCCGCCCCCGCCCGAAAAACTGCGCCCACCGCGGGAACTGCTCGACGAGGAGGGCGGCGTGGAGGTGAACGACCGCGCCGCCGAGTTGAGCAGGCCGTTCAACCCGTCGCTCATGCTCTGCAAACTATTGGAGACGCCGTCGCTCAGCGATTGCAGCGATGGGGCCGAGGCGGCCTCCCCAGCGCCGCCCATTACCGTCGTCTGCCCAACCATCACCGGGCGATAGGGGCGGTACCAGATGAGCGGAGGCGTGGACGGGACGCGCTTGAAGCGGTTGATCCAGCTCCTCTCCAGCCCGAAAGCAATCGCGTAGGGCAGGTATTGTTCAAACTGGCCGGCGACGGCTGTTGCGTCGGCGTAGCGCTCGAGGTTGCTCAGGTAAGTCTTGAAAGCGCGGGCGAGGGCGGCCGCTTCCGCGCCCTTGCGGCTTTTCACTGGCATGTGCTGGCCGAGCCAGGCCAGCGCGATACCCAGCAGGCCCAGCGACATGAACGGGCAGATGATCGCCGCCGTCCATTCCGAAAGCAGGCCGCTGGAGACGCAGCCGCCGACGCCGGCCAGGACGATCAGCGCCACGCCCAGGCCGCTGTACGTCCCCCGGACCGACTCCGGGTTGGAACGGAAATAGCCCGCCGCCACGGCTTCCGCATACAGCTTCCTCTGAAGCGCTGGGAGGTGGACGTAGAATTTTTGATTCAGGTCCCTGAGCCGGATTTCGTCTTTCTTGCCGAACACGGCGTTATAGAGGGTGCGCTCGTAGTCTCCGAGTTCCTCGAAGTCCGCGTCCGGCTTTTTTCTCAGCACAAAATCCCGCCCGAGGCCGAGGGCGCTGGGCATGTCCGTCTCTTCAATTTCGAGATAGCCCCGGCGCGCCAGGTCAATCAACGTGGCGATGATATCCTGCACGTTGGCGCGTTCGTCTGCGAGGGTCCCGGCTATCCCTGGCGGGAGGCCGTTCGGGGGCGCGGCGATGTATTCGGGCACGGTTTCGATCTTCGGGTCGCGCCCGCGCCAGTACCACAGCAGATACAGCCCCATCGGGCCGCCAGTCAACAGCAGGAACGCCAGCACGCCCAGGCCCAGGTCCACGAGCGGCTTATACCTGTCCTCCCATTGCACGCGCAGATCATAGCCATATTGCCAGGCGGGCTTCGAGCCGCCCACCGTGTCCGGCGGGAACTGGACGACGACTTGAACGCCTTCGGCGGGGAGGATCTCCCGGCGGGCCGTCCAGGTGACTGTGAGGTTGTCGGCGGACTGGGTCACGTCCATCGGGACGCCGCTAAACTCCGGCGGGATGAGGTAATCCGCGAGGGTCACGGGCGCGCCCGAGGGCATGTGCAGGGTCACGGTGGAGGCGCGGATCTCAAAATCGTGCAGGCCGGGCGAGATCGCGTTCCATTGAAACTCGTTGCCCTCCGGGTAGCGCCGGATCGCGCCGTGGACGGTGTAGGCCAGCTCGAAAGTCCGGGTGGTATTGCGGGTAGGCCCCATGGCCCAGATCACGCTGATGTTCCCCGAGTCGGTCTTCTCGGTCGTGTAGGCCCCTTCGTCGCCGTTGGAGATGATGGACTCGAAGGTGTAGGGCTGACCATTCTCGCTCACCGTGACGTCGTCAATGCCCTCGGTGTTCCGCGTCGCCAGCTCGGCGTAGCCCTCTCGGAAGACGCCGCTGGTGAAGACGATGACCTGATTCTCGACGACGCGCAGGTCGCCGTTTGGCTGTACGGCGATGTCAACGTCGTACCGCTCCCAGTACAGGCTCTTGGCCTGGGCCAGGGCGGTGGGCGCGAGCACGAGCGCCAGCGCGAAGGTGATCAGGATGGCGCGTAAGCTAATGCGTCGCATCGTCATGTTCCCATACACAGTATAGACCGGGGGCGCGAAAAAGCAACCTGACCTTGCGCGTAAACGTGCGTCAAATCCGACTGAAAGCGGACAATTACCCCCCAATGGCGGTTGAGTAGGGGGCGACAGCTGCCGCCCCCTAGCAATCGCCTGTTTTGCCTCCCCCAACGGGGCGGGTATAATCGTCCTGTGCATGGTGGGAAATTTTCGCGGCGGCGGTTTCTGGCGGCGGCGGGAGGATTGCTGGCCGCCGGGTTGGCGCCTCAGCCCGTCGAGTTCGCGCCGCCCACCCCGACCACGCCTAACCCGACGACGGATGAGCCGCGCGAGTACTTCGTCCCGCTGGAGGATTATCACGAACTGCCGCCGGAGTGCTACGAGCCAAACCTGATCCGCCCGCTGGAGATCATCCTGCACTCGGACGACAACAAGCGCGGCCGCGACCTGTGGGTGGTGCAGATCACCTACGAGACGCTGAAGTATTTGAGCCACTCGGCGCACTTCGGGGTGGATTACAAGCAGGTCTGGCAGATGCTCCCCATGTACCAGACGGTCGTGCAGGAGTCGCATGGGGCCAAGGGCTACAACTGGGAAGCGATCAACGTCGAAATGGCGGGCGTGGATTTTGACCATCAGGACAACTACCCGCCGGAGAATGAAATCCGCCTGACCGTGCGGCTGATCTCCCAGCTCATGGACTTTTACCACATCCCCTTCGCGCACGTCGTCGGCCACTACGAGCGGGACGACCGGGGGCTGAAGATAGACCCAGGGAAGAAGTTTATGGCCGACTTTCGCAAGAGGCTCAAGGCCTATCGGGCGCAATTGTCGCCAACCAAGAGATGGTTGATTGATGATTGATGATTTCTGATTGACGATGGGTGGCCTGTTGATTTCAACTTCTAATCAGCAATCAACAATCAGCAATGGAAGGAGTAAACACGATGACTACCCCCACCCTCAAGGCTCTCCTCTCCGCCCTCGACGGCGCGCTGCACGTGACGCCGGGGGGCAAAGTGAAAGTCAAGGACGAGGCCAAACTGCGCGCCAGAGCGGGCGTGCTCGCGCAGAAGTCGGCCCTCGCGCAAGCGCCCGAGCAGGGCCTCGCCCGCTGGCTGATTTGGGAATCCGCGCTCGCGCTGGGGATCGTGCCATCATCCATCAACGACCTGTACCTGGCGCGGGGACGCGGCGAGACCCCGGCGAATTTCACCGTCCCGGCGATGAACCTGCGCGCTCTGACGTTTGACTGCGCGCGCGCGGTCTTCCGCGCCGCCGCCGCCCTGGAGGCAGGCGCGCTGCTCTTCGAGATCGCCCGTTCCGAAATCGGCTACACCGACCAGCGTCCGGCCGAGTACACTTCGTCCGTGCTGGCCGCCGCGATCAAAGAGGGGTGCCGCGGCCCGGTCTTCATCCAGGGCGATCACTTCCAGGTCAACGCCAAGAGATACGCCAAAGACCCGGAGGCCGAGGTTAACGCGGTCAAAGAGTTGACGGCCGAGGCCCTGAACGCCGGCTTCTTCAACATTGACATTGATACCAGCACCCTCGTGGACCTGAGCCGGCCGAGCATCCCGGAGCAGCAGGCCGTGAACACTGGCCGGTGCGCCGAGTTGACTGCCTACATCCGCGCGCTGGAGCCGAAGGGCGTCACCGTGTCGGTCGGCGGCGAGATCGGCGAGGTCGGCGGGAAGAACTCGACCGAGACTGAATTGCGCGCCTTCGTGGACGGCTACCGGGCCGACCTGCTCGAGCAGAAGGTGGACAAGCGCCGGAAGCGCGGCGGGCTGGCGGGCATCAGCAAAATCTCCATCCAGACCGGTACGTCGCACGGCGGCGTGGTCCTGCCCGACGGCACGATGGCGAGCGTGGCCGTGGACTTCGACACGCTCAAGCGGCTGTCGTTCGTGGCGCGCAAGGAGTATGGCCTGGCGGGCGCGGTACAGCACGGCGCGTCCACGCTGCCCGAGGCCGCCTTCAGCAAGTTCTCCGAGTGCGAGGCCTGCGAGGTCCACCTCGCCACGAACTTCCAGAACATGCTCTACACCGCCCTGCCCGACGACCTGCGGACGGAGATTTACGAGTGGCTCAAGGTCAACGCCGCCGACGAGCGCAAGCCGAGCGACACCGACGAGCAGTTCTTCTACAAGTCGCGCAAGAAGGCCATCGGGCCGTTCAAAGCCAAACTGTGGGGCCTGCCCGAGGGCAGGCGTGAGGAGATCGGCGCGGCCTGGGAGAAACAGTTCAAGTTCCTGTTCGAGCAACTCAACGTCAAGGACACGCGCCAGCTCGCCGAGAAGCACACCCCCCTCGCCCCCATCCACAAGCGCCCCGCCGACTTCGGCGCGGCGGAGAAAGCGGCGGAGGATGTATCGGGACTCGCGGACTAGCCAGTGGTCAGTAATCAGCGAACTGTCATCAGTAAAGGCTCGCCGGACACCACTCGCTGATCACTGATCACCGATTACTGACCACTGTTCCCCGACCATGCCTTCGCCCGACCAGGGGGTCTCCCTCTCCCCAAATCGCTACCTCCTCGTCCCTCGCGTGTTGATTTTCATCACTGTGGGGGACGAGGTGCTTTTGCTCAAAGGCGCGCCGGACAAGAAAATCTGGCCGGGGAAGTACAACGGGTTGGGCGGCCACGTCGAGCGCGGCGAGAGCGTTCACGCCGCCGCCGAGCGCGAAATCCGCGAAGAGTCTGGCCTGAGGGTTAGAGATCTGCGCCTGCGCGGCGTGATCACGGTTGAAACCGAGGAGCCGACCGGCATCGGGCTATTCGTGTTCACCGCAACCGCCCTCACACGCGAAGTCATCCCTTCGCGCGAAGGCGCTCTAGAGTGGATCAAAGCAAGCGAAGTCACAGAACTGGATCTGGTCGAAGACCTGCCCGTGCTCATCCCGCATGTGCTGGCGATGAAGGATGGCGCCCCAGCTTTTAGCGGGCGGTATTACTATGATGCGGAGGGGAAGCTGAGGACTGAGTTTGATCCAGTGTAACGGCATTGGGCAACAGCGTCGCACTCTCCAGATCGACCAGGCCTATGGCAACGATGCCATTCGATAAGACATGCCAGCCATCGGCGTGACCGCAGTTATCGTAGATGACGACCAACGGGTGCTGCTCCACCGGCGGAGGGATTTCTTCGTGTGGGCCTTGCCCGGCGGGCGCATCGAACCGGGTGAGCCGACTGAGTCAGCGGCGGCGCGAGAAGTCCGCGAGGAGACCGGTTACGAGATCGCCATGACACGATTTGTCGGCGAGTATTGGCGGCCGCAAACCTTTGACGGCTCACAACTGGTTTATCTCGGTCGTGTGACCGGGGGCAAGCCAATTCAACAGGGATTGGAGACCCGCGCCGTCAGGTGGTTTCCACTCCACGCCCTCCCCTGGAGCCTGCCGACGGCGCATCGCCTCATCATCCGGGACGCGACCACAGACGCGCGGACGCCCGTCAAAAAGACGATTCGCATTTCACCGCTGGAAGCGGGGCTCATACGCTTGGCGCGCTGGCTGCGGAGATGAGACCCCACGGCTGGCTCGGCCTCGCCCTCTTGCTCGGCGCGGAGATACTGCTCTACGCCGGCTCGGGCCTCGTCGCCACGTGGTTCACGCCCATCATGTGGACGGGCTACATCGTCTTCACCGACGCCCTCATCGCCCATCGGGCAGGGAGGTCGTGGCTGACGACGCGCCGCCGCGAGTTCGGCTTCCTGGGTGTGCTCTCCGTCCTTTCGTGGCTCGTCTTCGAGGTCTACAACTTTAAGCTGAAAAACTGGGTCTACGTGGGCGTGCCGGAGCAGATGTGGGTGCGCAACATCGGCTTCTTCTGGTCGTTCGCCACGATCACCCCGGCCATCTTTCAGACCGCCGGGCTGCTGGAGGCGTTTTACCCCCATCCCCTCCCCCCTCGCGAAGTTCAACGATGGGGGAGGGGATGGGGTGGAGTTACAGTCCTCCTCGGCCTGGCCCTCGTCGCCATCCCTCCGGCCCTGCCCGATGACCTCGCTGCCTACACTTTCGGCTTTGTCTGGCTGGGCTTCGTCGCTTTACTGGAGCCGGTGAACTTACGGCTCGGCCTCCCATCGCAGATCCGCGGCTGGCGGGAGGGGAACAAAACCCGATTGTGGCTCTGGCTCGCCGCCGGCTTCATCTGCGGCCTGCTGTGGGAGGCGTGGAATTATCAGAGTCTTTCCCAGGGCGGCGCGGGCTGGCTCTACACGATGCCCGAACTGATTCATAACCTGATCTTCGGACTGCATTACGGCAAGATGCCGCTGGCCGGTCTGCTCGGCTTCCCGCCGTTCGCGCTGGAATGCTTTGCGATCTATTATTTCCTGCGCTGGGTTCTGCAGCTTGAGCACTGGCTGCCTGCCGAAGAGTGAGACATGCGCCGCTCGCAGCAATTTCTGATTTATACCTTCGCCGCCGTCGCGCTCCTGGTGATGACCAGCCTC
>Ga0209431_10003456_pt1 | contig 12554 bp, 9 predicted proteins | sample RifCSP13_3_FD_184021 | JGI IMG/M metagenome (GOLD analysis project Ga0209431, IMG submission 184021) | Soil microbial communities from Rifle, Colorado - Rifle CSP2_sed 13_3 (SPAdes) (version 2) | ecosystem: Environmental > Terrestrial > Deep subsurface > Rock core/Sediment | place: Rifle...
GACGCAGAATCCCCGCGGCCAAAATGTGGGTTACTGTCAGGCCTTCGACGCCGAAAGCGAAGCCCGCTGGGTGGCCCAAAGAATTCTAGAGCATCGAAGAGACGAGCCTGATACGCGAGCGGCAGTTCTCTATCGTACCAACTCGCAATCGCGTGTTTTTGAAGAGGCAATGCGACGCGCTGGCTTGCCTTACAACATCGTCGGCGGATTTTCCTTTTACGAGCGGATGGAAGTACGCGACATAATCGCCTATCTGAAACTTGCGCTTAATCCCAATGATTCCATCGCTCTCGAGCGTGTAATTAACAGCCCCCCACGCGGCATTGGTAAACAGACAGTTGATGAGCTTCAGCGTCGTGCAAAGGACTTCGGCCTTTCACTATGGGAGACACTCTCAGTCGTGATGGAAAAGCCAGATGGCTTGAGCTTACGCGCCGTCAGGGCACTGAAGAGCTTTCGACAACTCATTATTCATCTGAGTGAGATGGCTACTGCCGTCCAGAGAATGGCGGCTGCCCAAAACTCTTCCAGTCAGGCAAACGGCAAGAGCCCCGGACATTCCAACTCGCCAGTTTCTGACCTAGTCAAAGCAGCAATCTTCGATACCGGCTATGAAGCAGCATTGAAAGCGGAGAAGACGGATGAAGCGGATGCAAGATTGGAGAACTTGCAGGAATTGGTTAATGCCGCAGTAGATTACGATAGCCAGGCCATTGAGGGCCTGCGTGAGTTCATCGACCATTCTGCACTTGTTTCAGATCAGGACCAGTATAAGCGGGATGCACCCTTGACGCTGATGACGGCCCATTCAGCAAAGGGACTGGAATTTCCCATCGTCTTTATTGTTGGTTTGGAAGACGGTCTGTTTCCACACTCGCGCTCGGTGGGCAACGATGCCGAACTGGAGGAAGAGCGGCGGCTATGCTATGTGGCAATGACTCGAGCCGAACAGTACCTCTACGTGACACACGCGATGAAGCGGAGGGTCTATGGCGAAGAGTTAGCTTCTGAACCGTCGCAATTTCTCAATGAGATGCCGCTCGATCTGATCGAGGATCTCTCGCCGGGAAGGTCGTGGCTCTCGTTTTCACGTGGCTCTACGGCAATCGATTACGAACCAAACGAGGCACGCCAGGACCGGAAGAAGTACACGGGCAAAACCTATGACAGCGTAGAATCGATAGCTGAATTCTTCAAGCTGCGCGCGGCCCAACTTGGTCCACGAGGCGGCAGCGCCAACGTTAAAAAGTCGAACGTTCCGAAATCCGCGGGAGTAGCATCAAACGTGCAGAAGCCCACCACTGAATTCGTACCCGGCTCCTACGTGCGGCATGCTAAATATGGCCGCGGCCTTGTATTACGGCGCGAGGGCGCCGGCGAGTCAACGAAGCTTACTGTAAGTTTTCCTGGTTACGGGCAGAAAAAACTCGTTCAAAAATTCGCCAATCTCGAGCCTGAGATTGGTTCCTAGCCCATCAACTCGTCAGCGATTTCATTAGCATTAAAGACCTTGCGCAATACCTCCCGCATGGCGCGCACGTCGACCGAAATCGAGCGATTGACTGACTCGTCATAGTCAAAGTTACCTACCAATGACTGGATGTTCCCATCGAAAATCAATCCCACCAACTCGCGATCCTTATTAATGGTAGGAGAGCCACTGTTACCCCCGATAATGTCATTGGTGGAAACAAAATTAAACGGTGTCGTTGGATCGATTGCCTTCTGCTTTTCCATCCAGCGGGGCGGCAGATTGTAGGGAAACTTGTGGTGAAACTTCTCCGCGCGCTCATATAGACCGCCGAGGGTCGTAAAAGAACCCACCCGTTTGCCGTTCTCGTTGTAACCTCGCACCGCGCCATAGGAGAGGCGAAGTGTGAACGTTGCATCCGGATACATTTTGGTTCCTTCTTTCTCAAATAGAGCTCGCGCAATCCTGGCGTAGTTCGCACGTTCAACGGCTACTACTTCCTCTTCGTAGCGCTTGCGAACAGCACGCGCCTCACGATCAATGCTGCGGACCAGCTCGATCATCGGATCAGTCGAGCTTTCAATGGCCTTAAGACCTCCCTGGGCCAGTTGCTTGCGAAACTCCACATCCTTCAGTTTGGATTCGCTAATCAACTCGTTGGCGCGCGCTTCTGGCGTCTTGCCTTTGAGAATTTTCTGCACCAGTGGGTGGTTGGCGCCATACTCCGACTGAATGAAAGAGAGCGAATTGGCAAGTTTCTTCTTTTCAAAATCGTCATAGACGGGCGCGGTGGAATAAAGGTTCAGTTCGAGCGATGCACGACGCGCATCAGTGAATTCGGGCAGACGTTGCTCGTTTGGCTTTTCGTTCTCGGCAGCCAGACGGACCAAAGTTCGGGCATAACCAAGCAACACGGTATTGAAGCCGGCGGCAAGATCGAGAAAACGGCGGTCGCGTTCATAGGCCGCCAGATCTCTACGCCCTTTGGCAATCGCGTCCCAGGCATTGCCGTATTCCTGCTTCTTGGTCGCATCAGCTTCAATCGATGTCCTTAACTCTTGCTCCGCTCGACCCTTCTTAGCCATGAGTTGTTTATCCTGCAATCCCGCGAGTTGCCCCTTGTAAACCTTGATTGCATTCTCAATACTGTTCAGCTCGTTCTGGGCGCGGCGTGTCTGCTCTTCACCCCCGGCCATGTATTGCTTCAGCGCATCGCGGCGGGTCTCGAGCATGCGCATTAAGAGAGGGATACTAACGTCACGCAAAGACTCCAGATGGGCGACCGTATTTAGCCGCGATGTTGAACCGGGATGTCCGGTGACAAAAACCAGCTCCCCTTCCTTCGCGCCCGTCTTCGACCATTTGAAGTAGTTCTCAACCTTCAGCGGTTGATTGTTCTCATAGACCCGCACCAACGCCATGTCGATATTAAAGCGTGGGAAATTAAAATTGTCAGGATCGCCACCAAAGAACGCGGCCTGGAACTCGGGAACAAAAACCAACCGGACATCAGTATATTTCTTGTAACGATATAGGTTGTATTGCCCACCTTGGTAGAGAGTCACCACGTCGCTCCGCAGTCCCGTCGCCTTGGTGGATTCAGCTTCAATTGCGGTGATCTGAGACCGTCTGGCTGCATTTGCCTCTACCGCCGACAGGCCCTCTTTCACGGCGCCGTTTACGCGATCGGTTACGTCTTCGATGCTCTCGAGCACATTCAGTTCCAAACCGGGCGCCTTTAATTCCTCCGACTGGTTGTGGGCCACGAAGCCCTCCTTGGCGTAATCCTTTTCCGCCGTGCTCAACTCGCCCACGATGTCTTCAACGATGTGATAGTTTGTTAACACCAGGCCCCCGGGTGAAACAAATGAGCCGGAGCCGCCATTGTTGAAACGCACGGAAGCGAGCTGGACAGCTCTCAACCAGGCGTCAGTCACTTCAAATCCATACTTGCGTTTTATCTCGGTCTTAGGCACGTTGTTGAAGGTCCACATGCCCTCGTCCGGAGCAGCCAGCAGCGGGAGAGTTTGAAAGGAAAAACCCGCCAGAATCAGCGCACACACCAGTTTTCTAAGTATCATTGCTGTCCTCAGAGTTGTATTTCGGGAGAATGGGCTTAGATGCCAGAAATAACTAACGGTTGGATGCACTGAATGTCAAGGACGCCCGAGGGAGTGTGAGGTCCACTAACTTGGTTACGTCTTCCTGTTGACGTGTCTTGCCAGAGGGTTCGACAATTCCGACAATGTTAAAGCGGACCACAAAGAGGCAACATCATCGTAAAGCTCTGACAGTTTTTGCCCAACGCTTAAATGCGGAATGGAAGCGAATTGGACTTCGGCGGAAAGGTGAAAACGTTGTGGTAGCCGTATCGGGAGGCGCTGATTCCGTCGCTCTGTTGCTGGCTCTTGACGAGTTAGTTAAAGCCGGCAAACTCTCTCTAAAGATTGTGGTAGCACATCTGGATCATGGTTTACGACAAAGTAGCAAGGGAGATGCCGACTGGGTTTCCGCGTTAGCCCGGAAACTCGGTTATGACGTCGTCATTCGCCGGGCTGCGCTGAAACCGGTTAAGAATGACAACCTGGAGCAGGCAGCCCGCCGAGCCCGATACCAGTTTCTTGAGAAGACCGCCCGCGAGCAGGATTCGCACCTGGTGGTGACCGCCCACACTCTTGACGATCAGGCGGAGACGATTCTGATGCGACTCCTGCGCGGCAGCGCCGCGGAGGGCCTCAGTGGAATGGACCCGGTGCGGCCACTGCAATTCAGGTCGCCAGCACAACTTGTTCGACCGCTACTTTCCTGGGCAAGGCGCGCAGATACGGAGTCGTACTGCCGGGTCAGACGAATCAGACCCCGTGCCGATGAGATGAACGAAGATGAGCGCTTTACCCGGGTCAGAATTCGTAAACAACTACTTCCACTGATGAGTTCGTTCAACAACCGTATCGTTGAAACTCTCTCTCGTACGGCGACTCTTCTGCGGGAAGACGCAACTTTTCTTAAGGCGCAGGCACACGAGCTACTTCTTCAGGCCACTACCCAGGGCCCGTCGGAACACAGAACCGATTTACCCCTTCTTAACGTAAAGATCCTATCGGAAGCCCCCGCCGCCATAAGGCGACGTGCCCTCCGGCGTTGGATTGAGCTGTCTTGCGGCGACCTTAGGCGGCTGGAAATGGTTCACCTGTTGGGAGTTGAGAGACTGCTTGAGGGTAGTGGAGGCGGCCGGGTCGCGGAGCTGCCCAATGGTGCCGTAGTGAAGCGAACCCGGGGATGGCTTCAGTTGCGCGTTAAAAACGGTTGAAAAAGAGTCTTGCTATCTCTAGAATCCTTTAGCGCCGCGGTTGTGGCTTGACCGTTAACCAGCGGTGTCGGGAAGCGGTAGTTGTGAGAGATTGAACGTAGCCGTGACTGTTCGGTTCGTGTTCTTTGCTATTTAAAAGGTGGGAGTAACATTGCAGGTCACGAAAACCGTGTGTGTGGTCTCCCAAAGATTCCAACCTGCGGGTTACTGTTAGGCATCAAAGACCGGAGTGGCTTTTTGTCACGAAAACAGGCAGATTGCCTGCAGTAGGCTTGCATTTAGAAAGAAGCGACAAAGGATGTCGATATGGAGTATGATCGACATCGGAGGCGTTAATGACATTGAGTTCTACCGCTAGACAAATAATATTTTGGTTGCTAATCGTAGCTGGCGCGCTTCTGCTTTATAAGCTTGTGAATCCCGCCGGCAAAAACTCGCAAGCTATAGATCTGACCACCCTTTATTCCAAGATCGAAAGTGGCGAGATCAAGCAGCTGACTGTGAAGCAGAATGAGACTGTAGCGCTCGATACAAGATCGCAGGAATTTCGAATTCAGCTCACAAATGAACAGTCGAAAAATGACCTGATTAAGAAAGCTCTCGAGTCAGTCAACGGGAAAACCCGCGTTGATAAGGTTGAGGATGAGTCTGGCAGTAGCAGCTACATCTGGCCCATGCTGATCACGTGGGCGCCTCTGCTTTTCATAATCGGAATTTGGGTGTTTATGCTGCGGCAGATGCAGTCTGGTGGCAACAAGGCGCTGTCGTTTGGCAAGTCGCGCGCAAAATTGCTGAATAACCAGCAGAAGCGAGTCACATTCAAGGATGTCGCCGGCGTCGAGGAAGCGAAAGAAGAGCTGCAGGAAATCATCGAGTTTTTAAAGGAACCGCAAAAGTTTCAGAAGCTCGGTGGTCGCATTCCTAAAGGGGTTTTGATGATGGGTCCGCCGGGAACGGGAAAGACTCTGCTGGCTCGCGCAATAGCCGGGGAAGCCAACGTGCCCTTCTTCTCAATCTCTGGCTCAGATTTCGTGGAGATGTTTGTTGGTGTGGGTGCGTCCCGCGTTCGCGACCTTTTTGAACAAGGCAAAAAGAATGCGCCCTGCATCATCTTTATTGATGAGATTGACGCAGTTGGACGACACCGAGGTGCTGGACTGGGTGGCGGTCACGACGAACGCGAACAGACTCTTAACCAGTTACTGGTTGAGATGGATGGGTTTGAATCGAACGACGGCGTGATTCTTATTGCCTCCACAAACCGTCCGGACGTGCTAGACCCCGCATTGCTGCGACCCGGGAGATTTGATCGCCGCGTCGTTGTGTCGCGTCCTGACGTGCGAGGTCGCGAAGGCATCTTAAAGGTTCATACGCGTAAGATACCTCTGGGCGAAGACGTCGACATCAGCGTAATTGCCAGAGGGACTCCTGGCTTCACCGGGGCTGATCTGGCAAACCTCGTTAACGAGGCAGCTCTCAATGCCGCCCGTTACAACAAGAAGCTGGTCGCCATGACTGACTTTGAATTGGCGAAAGACAAGGTGTTGATGGGCGCCGAGCGTAAAAGTATGGTTATCTCCAATGAGGAGAAGCGCGTTACTGCGTATCATGAAGCCGGTCACACGCTCGTGGGCTTAAAGGTTCCTAACGCGGATCCCGTTCACAAAGTCACAATCATTCCGCGAGGCATGGCTCTCGGTTTGACACAACAGCTTCCCGAAGGTGATCGCCACAATTATAGTGAGGAATATTTGTTGGGACAGATTGCCATACTCATGGGCGGCCGAATTGCTGAGGACACTTTCCTGGGCAGCATCACGACCGGCGCTTCAAACGACATTGAACGCGCCACCGAGCTCGCCCGCGCGATGGTATGCGAGTACGGTATGTCCGAAATGGGCCCACTCACCTTTGGCAAGAAGGAAGAACAGATCTTCCTTGGTCGTGAGATAGCACAGCACCGCGACTTCTCAGAGGAAACGGCCATCAAGATCGATCAGGAAGTGAAGAAGATCATCACCGCCCAGTACGAACGTGCCAAAAAGATTATTGAGGAGAATCGTGACGTGATGGTGCGACTGGCGGAATGCCTGCTCGAGCGAGAGTCGCTCGATGGCGTGGAGATACGACGCATCGTGGCAGGACTACCGCTGGATGATCAGCAACCCGTAACGGATCCGGGTGACGAAGACCGGCCACAATTGAAGGAGCCGGCGGCAAAGCAGCCCTTGAAGCCGATACTGCCACCAATAACGGGTGGGAACCCAGCACCGGCTTGATGCAAACCAGCAGTTCGACCTGAGATCAAGAGAACTGAAAGCATAAGGCGAATTACAGAAGCGACCAAGCAACAAGAACACTCCTAAGAAGGAACAAGAAACCTACTTAGAAGGAGCGAGTAAAATTCACTCGCTCCTTTTTATATGCCTCTTCCCTCTTCCATTCCCCAGTTCCCCTGTTCCCCCCTTCCCCCGTTCCCCTGTTCCCCCGTTCCCCTGTTCCCCTGTTCCCCTGTTCCCCCCGTTCCCCTGTTCCCCTGTTCCCCCGTTTCCACTATCATGCCTACATGTCAGACTGGCGTATCTCCGACCGCACACTTTCCATCGGAGCACGCACGCTTGTTATGGGCGTGCTCAATGTAACGCCTGACAGCTTCAGTGACGGCTTGCAATTTCTCGCGCCTGACAAAGCGCTGGAACATGCTGAGCAGATGATTGCCGATGGCGTCGACATAATCGATGTCGGCGGCGAATCCACGCGTCCGGGGGCAGCGGTCATCTCTCCTGAAGAGGAACTTGGGAGAGTCATCCCCGTCGTCAGGGCTCTGGCCGTGCGAGCTCCGGTGCCAATTTCGATTGATACCACGAAAGCGACGAGCGCTCGAGCAGCACTGGACGCAGGAGCAGCAATTGTGAACGACATTTCCGCCTTACGCTTCGATTTTCATATCGCTGATGAAGTGGCAAAGTCGGGCGCGGGAATCGTACTAATGCATTCGCGCGGCACGCCAGCCACGATGCATCGATTGCCACCCGTTATTAATATCGTCGAGGAAGTGACCAGCAGTCTTAAAAGCAGCATCGCCATGGCCGAACGACGCGGTGTTAAGCGAGAATCGATCGTCATTGATCCCGGAATTGGTTTTGGCAAGACGCAGGAGCAGAATGTAGAGTTGCTTGCCAAACTTGATGAACTGAGATTGGCCTTTCCTGACTTTCCGATTCTCATCGGCACTTCGCGAAAGTCGTTCATCGGACGCCTGCTAAACGATGCTCCCGTGACAGATCGGCTCCACGGCACAATGGCTACAGTGACCGCTGCCGTTCTCTGCGGCGCTCATATTGTTCGCGTGCATGACGTGAGGGCGGCAGTGGAAACCGTTCGTGTAGCTGATGCGATAGCCAGGGCCAGGAAGACGGCGCCAGGCAGCGCCGAAATCAATCGCACACCTGGCGCTCGTTCTGCAGGAAACTAGGCGGTCATCGCCTTGCGGTAGGCCAGGCGCACGGCAGCCGTGTCAGTAAATTCGTTGAAGGCGACTATCTTGCCACCGCGGATTGTGAAGACGTGCGCAACTTGGTTTGGGGGAATTGGCGCGCCACTTCTATCGCTCTTTTTCGCCGATGTCAACTTCGCCTGTTGAGCCACCTAAATGATCAAAGCCCTGCGCTCATTAGCTTTCCTGTCAATGTTACTTTTCGTCACCGGTTTCGCCGAGTGTTATAAGCCGGTGACCAAAAACCAATTGCCTGCTCGTATTCGTACGGTGGCAGTTCCCGCTTTTCAGAACAGTGCGCTTCGCTACAAGCTCGGTTCGCGCTTCACCGACGCGGTGATCAAAGAGCTGGTACATCGTGGCCGCGGTCTGCGGGTTCAGGGAGATCGCGAGGGCGCAGACGCCGTAATCGAAGGGGTTATGAAGAGCTTCACCTTCTCAGGTGTCTTACTCGACGACAAGGGTCGCGCCAGAATCTTTGAAGTAACCATCGCGGCCGCCGTGACGGTACGCGACCAGTCCGAAAATCGCGTCTTGTATGATAACCAAAACTTCGTCTTCCGCGGCGAATATGAGTTTGCCAATGATCCGCGAAACTTTTTCGACGAAGAAGACCCGGCGGTTGAGCGTATGGCCCGAAGCTTTGCGGAAAGCATAGTGTCAACCCTAATCAATGCTGTAGAACTGGAAACAAAATGAGTGCGATTTCGCGTGCGGAGCTCGATCGTTGGTTGCGGCAAGATCAGTTAAATCCGCTCTACCTTCTGATTGGTCCCGAAGCATACCTGCGCAAGGAGGCGGCTCAGGCTATTGCCGACTGTGCCCTGCGAGATACCCTGCTGCGCGAATTCAACGATTCTACTTTTAGTCTGCAGAGTGGTGGTGCTCACGATGCGATTGCCGCAGCTGAGCAATTGCCAATGATGTCGTCCCGTCGCGTAGTGCGCATAACCGATTTTGGAAAGTTACGCGAATCCGACGAAAACGTTTTGGTCAATTATCTCTTAAGGCCGGCCCCATCCAGCGTCGTAATTTTTATTGCCGGCGATCTGGACAAGCGCAAAAAGCTTACAAAGACTTTGATGCAGGAGTGTGTGGTTGTTGACTTTCCGCCCTTGAAAGATGGTGAGGCAAAGACTTGGGTAAAGCAGCGCTTGAGCGAACTCAAACTGTCTGCCACTGAACAAACGTTAAGCGAGTTTGTTGCACTCGTCGGTACGGACGTTCAGACACTCTTTTCTGAACTGGAGAAGATGGCTGCGGCAGCTGCCGATACAAATCGGCTTACACCGGAATTGATTGATTCCCTAATTGCCCGGTCACGTGAACACTCCAATTTTGAATTGGGTGATCATCTGTTGGCTTGCAACCGCCTTCGAGCACTTGAGACCCTGCATCGTCTGCTCGAATCTGGGGCTGAACCAGTGATGCTCCTGGGACTCATGGCCGGCAATTACCACCGGCTGGCGCTAGCAAAAGACATGCTCAGACAGGGCTCGCCTGAAGACATCTTTCGGACGGTGCCCATGCCCTTCTTCAAGAGAGACCAGTACATGCAAACCCTTCGCAAGTTGGACGCAGCAAATATCGCTCGCGGCATTCAGCTCATTGCGGATGCTGATCTCGCGATCAAGACTTCCCGTGCCTCGCCGCGGCTTCAACTCGAAATGCTGGTTTGTGAACTAACTACCTGAATTGCAGGGGCAGCACTGCCTGGCCGCCCCTTCCCCTTGTGCGTCGGCTGCCACCGCGAAATGGGGCGGCCACGGAGTGCCGCCCCTACAAATTCATTCTGGTAGTGCTTTCAAATCGGGGCCAAGCCACGCCAGCCTTGCTTCCTCTGACCAGAGTCTTTCTTTGCTGTAGTACTCCAGAACCAGACTTGAGTTTCCCAATGATTCAAGGATGGCGTTGGTGCTACCAACGACGGAATCCTCTGCCTCACGAAGGGCCTGTTCGACCATGCGCAGCCAAAACATAGTAAGAGTCTCATTGTACTTCTCTTCGTTTACCCCATGATGACGAAGAAATCGCCTGAGTGCGTTGCGCATCTTCTCCGTTGCGACCGGAAACTCAGCGTTGCGCAGGTACCAAACCGCGACTGTGAGATGACTGCTATGGGGGAAAAGATCTTTGGCAGTGGTACACAACTCTAACCCTTTTACCACTTCTTCAATTTCGCTTTCGGTGCGATAGACGGTTGTCATAGCTTTCTCCCCTCGGGCGGTTGCCTGCCATACAAATCGTGATCAACAGCCGATGACTTGAGAAAAAAGCGAGGCGGACCGACTGAATCGATCCGCCTCGCCTCATCCAGGATTGGATATGCTCTATTTTGTCACTGCATTGGTGCGCGTGGTCAGGCGTGCCTTATAACGGGCTGCCGCGTTCTTGTGTAGCACGCCCTTTCTTACAGCCTTGTCGATAGTCGAGACCGTTTCTGGCAACAGTTCCTTAGCCTGACTCGCGCTTCCGGCGCTCAAGGCACTCCGGAGTTGCTTGATGGCTGTTCTAACGCGCGTACGGTTGCTGCGATTGATCTTTCGCCGGCGCTCGCTCTGGCGCATCCGCTTTTCCGCTGATTTGTGATTAGGCATTTATCTCTCCGACAATTAGCTCGCGCTCACAGCCGTGAAGGCGCAAGCGACAGAGTATAGGGGTGGCAAATATGGGTGTCAAGGAAACAGGGAGACGGGTGACCCGACGTTGGAATAGATCCACCAAATCGCACGAAATAGCACGAATGAGGGTTTCGTGTGGGTTCGTGTGCTTTGGTGGATTGTAATGGCATAGTCGCACTACTCCGGCACGCCGATAGCGCGCTATTTGACAGGCGCGCGAGCGCTGTAGTAGCGTCACCTTGCAGCCAATGCACACCGTCCTTCTCACATTTTTTCGCCATTGCCTCCATATACTTCCCGCATAAAAAAGGAGAGAGTTCCGGCTTTTGAAGAAGATTGAACTTCCGCCCAGGGGTTTGGAAACGCTTTTCGGCGTTCACGACCAGAACATCAAGTACCTGGAATCGCTTCTCGCTGTGCGTATTGACGCACGCGGTCAGGACGTTTCGATTGATGGTGACCCGGAAGACGTCGGCACGGCGGAACAAATCCTCGAAGACTTCTCGGAATTGTTCAAGGAAGGCCGGCAGTTCACTGACAAGGAACTCAGAGAGGCTTTTGCCCAGATCGCTGAAGACAGGGCTTTCAGCTTGCGCGACTACTTCACCAAAGCCCGCTTTAATCCAGCCGGCAAGAAGCAAGTGGCGCCAAAATCCGCCACCCAACGCAAATATATTCAGGCCATTCAAGCTAAGGACGTAGTATTCGGCATTGGCGTTGCCGGAACCGGGAAGACCTACCTGGCGGTCGCCATGGCGGTCCAGGCGCTGATGCAAAAACAGGTGAACCGGATCGTGCTTGCGCGTCCGGCAGTTGAAGCCGGCGAAAAGCTTGGCTTCTTACCCGGTGATCTGCAGGACAAGGTAGATCCTTACCTGCGCCCGCTCTATGACGCCCTTTTTGATCTAATCGACTACGAACGCGTAACCAGGCTTCTCGAAAAGCGGGTCATTGAAGTGGCCCCCCTTGCCTTTATGCGCGGTCGTACGCTTTCAGACGCTTTCATTATCCTGGATGAAGCGCAGAATACTACCAGCGAACAGATGAAAATGTTTCTCACACGCATTGGATTTGGTTCCAAGGCTGTGATTACAGGGGACGTTACTCAGGTGGATTTGCCCGTCGGCAAACGCAGCGGCCTCATTGAGGCTGAGCGCATTCTGTCAAATCTGGAGGGTATCGAATTCATCTATTTCACGGAAAAGGACGTCGTTCGCCATAAACTCGTGCAGATGATCATCAAAGCATACGAAGAACATTCCAAGAAGAGTCACATCTAGCTCCCGGCGCACAGCTGCCCGCTCGCCCGATCGCATGCCGGCAGCGATCGAGGTCGTGAACCGCCAGCGTCAGCTCGCGCTCGATTGCGATCGCTGGCGAAGGTTTGTGGCTGAAGCTCTAAAGGTCCTTCCCGCGGAGCATGCGGGTGTGACAGTTGCATTCGTCTCCGACCGGGCGATGCGCCGGCTAAACCGGCTGTGGCGGCACAGAGTTGGTACAACAGACGTGCTCTCGTTTCCAGCTGAACAAGAAGAATGGGAACAACAACTGGAAGGGCGGAGTCTCGGTGAAGTCGCCATTTCTGTTGAGCGCGCCAGCGAGCAGGCAAAACAGCACGGCTTGAGCGTGGATAACGAGATCGCACAACTCCTGCTG
>Ga0209431_10003459_pt1 | contig 12551 bp, 15 predicted proteins | sample RifCSP13_3_FD_184021 | JGI IMG/M metagenome (GOLD analysis project Ga0209431, IMG submission 184021) | Soil microbial communities from Rifle, Colorado - Rifle CSP2_sed 13_3 (SPAdes) (version 2) | ecosystem: Environmental > Terrestrial > Deep subsurface > Rock core/Sediment | place: Rifle...
CCACGCCCCCCGCCCCATCACTTGAGACAATCGCCATCAACCCGCGGTCAGGACGCGCGAACAGGAGGCCGACACTGAGGACGATGAACGCCGCCGCTGTATGCACAGCCATCTGGGTGTATGAGGCGAGCCCGTAGAGGGCTTTGACGCCATACGCGTAGCCCACCAAATTCAGCAACCCGATCGCGCCTGCCGCCAGGGTGAAAACCTGAACAGCCCGGAAGCCGCGCGGCGCGTCGAGCGCCACCAAGGCTAATCCGATCACGAGGAAGTTTAGCGCAGTGGTCGGCGCCATCCGGCCGGGCGCAAAGGTTCCGACCGCCCCCAGTGGTTCTTTGAAGAGCAGTTGGTCCATGCCGAGATTCCACCCGAACAGATATTCACCAAGTGTGAAGAAACCAATCAGGGCGACGATCACTGCGCAGGCTCTCGCAACGCGACGCACTCGATGGCCGGTCTGTTCGGCGCACAGGATCCACAGCGACACGCCGGCCAGCACGAAGGTCAGCGCCGTATTTGCTTTCATCGTGACCAAGCCGGGCAGGACGCTCTTGAGGACGGTGATGTTAAGCGCCCAGCCCACCAGGGCCAGGCAGCCAATAAAGACAACGGAAGCACTCGCTGCCCGCGAAAAGGATTTGAGCAAGGCGATGCGACGAATGTTGAGGTGAGTCGTCACGATCGAGCCACTTGTTTTGGCGTGACTTCGGCAAGACGCAACAGAGCCATTGTCAACCGTTGGCTCCCGGGGTCAGCTGGCATCACCTGCATCGAGTCTCTGACATCGGATAGCTCTCTGCCTGCAGTCGACACATGTGCATTGCAGGTTACCGAACCAAGAAACCGGGGACGGAATCTGCCAAGAGCACGGCCCCAGGTTACTGGCACAAGACTTATGCACAAGAGTGCGGCTCGTTAGACGCCTGGGCGCACGTCCTGTTCTCTGTCGGGACGGCTGACTGTCTTGAAGCTGCCGATGGTACAGCGCGTAGTGGGGCGACGATCTCCGCGCTTCTCGGAGGAACAGCCGCGCCTGCTCGTCGTCCAGGACCCGCAGCTCGGGGCGGCGCTGCGGCGGCGCTTTGACGAGGTCGGCGGGGTTGCGGGCGAGCAACCCCTCGGCCACCGCGTCCTGCAGCGCCCGGCGCAGGATCATCCGGTCGTACCTCGCGGCCGTCCTGACGGGGATGCGCCAGGGGGAGTTGCTCGCGCTTCGGTGGGAAGACTGCGAGCTGGTCTTCGGGCGAGTACAGGTTCGGCGGACCCTCTGGCGCGTCGGCAAGCGCTGGGGGTTCAAGGAGCCGAAGACGCCCTCCTCGCGCCGGGTCGTCCCGCTATCGCCGCCCCTCGTCGAGGAACTGCTTCGGCTCCGGACCGAGCAGGAGGAGCGGAAGCGCAAGCTCGGGGACCGCTACCACGATCTGGACCTAGTCTTCTGCAACCACAACGGTGGCCCGCTCCAGGCGCACAACCTCGTGCGCCGCGACTTCCGTAAAGTTCTCGCCCGCGCGAAGCTCCCGATGATCCGATTCCACGACCTGCGCCACACGGCGGCGACGCGGCTCTTCGGAGCCGGTGTGCACCCGAAGGCCGTCGCGGACCTGCTCGGGCACGCCTCCATCGGGACCACCATGAACGTCTACACGCACGCGATCCCGGCGCTGGCGGAGGAAGCGGTCCGCAGACTGGGCGAGTTGCTGGTGGCCAGGTCCGCCGAGGGGAACTAGGCGGCCGGAGCGGCTTGCCCGCAGAGAGACATGCGGCGTACTCTTCTCTTGGGAGGTATCGCGCCATGGCGAACGGAGCCCCTGACGCCGCTCCGCAACCCTATCGAAAGTTCCGGATCAACCGCGTGTGTGAATTCATGGCGAATCTGTTCCCCGGCACCGAAGTCCGCTTCGGGGATTTCCCGCCCCAGGACAACTACGCGCAGATCGTCGAGACCGACATTTGCCTGTTCACAGCCCAAACCAATCCTCCACGCACGCTGCTCCTCTTCGAAGCCCTCCTGATCAAACCTGACAGTCAGATCGAGCGACTTCTTGCGAGGCCGGAGCTGGCCAACAAGCTCCGCCAAGCAGAGCGCGATGAAGCCGTATGGATCAGGGGCCTCGACGCAGACTCCCCCATCGAGATCACGCCATGGACCCGGGCAAGACCCAGCATCCGCTGGCAGGACTGCCGAGGAACCCGAGAATAGGCCGCGCACAATGAAAGAGTCCGAAGGGGCTTTGAATGAGGCGGTCAGGGCTCACACAGAGCTACGCGCATTTATCGAGACGGCGCTTCAGGGTCTCGGGTGGGCCACTGAGGCAACAAGGGTTCATGAGGTTCTGAAGCGCTATGCCGACAGGTTGGCCGATTCAGAGGAACGCGAGCGAGATCGCCAGAGAGCTGAGCGGGCTGAGGCTTTTGCTCTGGAGCAAGCTCCCAAAGGCTTCCCCTACCTCTGGTACTTGGCGGCCGTCCGACTGTGGACCATCCTGGAAGTGCTGGTTGACGACTGGGCGCTGGAAAGGCTCACCAACCTGGACTCGATTCCGTCCGGCTCGATCCTCCACACCCTTGAGGGACCGCTTCTTCCGTTCGCGGAAGCCTCACCGGAACTGCGATCTGCTATGCTACTAGATCTGCTTAAGGAGAAGACTCGAGCACGATTCAAGCCTGGGATTGGCCGCTTTGAAGCCCTCCTAGAACCCATCGGCCTAAGTGGTCCTGTTGCCGATGATGTGCGGAAGGTATTGCTCGAACTCTCTGAGGTGCGGCATTTGGTCGTGCACAGAAACGGGATTGTTGACAAGCGCTTCGCCAGCGCCTGTCCGTGGATCGGCGCTACAGTCGGGAATCCGCTCCCGCTCACTCAGAGGCACGATGTGATGTACGGGCTCGCCACCGACTGGTACATCCTCGAACTAGACAGGCGCGAATTAGCCCTAAGTGGCGATTCGGCGGCAAAGGATGTCGAGATCCAGAACAGACTTGAGCACGACCTTCGCGAGATCCTCAAGTCGCGCCCGATTGGCGTCTGAAAACACCGGGCTAGGAGTAGCTCGGCAGCAACCTGCTTGCGGGAAAGCTCCGGCGATGGAGGAAGGCGAGAGAGCCGGTCGTTTCCGGTCGCGAACGAGCACCCGGCGGAAGGAAACGAAGCGGGGCGCGGAGACGAATCCCCGCGCCCTGTCTGCTTTCCGAATTGGTGGAGACGAGGGGATTCGAACCCCTGACCCCCTGCGTGCAAATTAGGTCTAGACCGGTCCTTTAAGTTCCTTTCAGTGTCGGAGAGTGCCGTCCTGTCTGACTTCCGGCCATTCACTGATTCCTGCAGATCCTGCCAGTTTCGGCCAGTTTTGATAGGCGCATTTGCAGGATATTAGCAGCCGCTTGCCATTACGAGCCAAAAAGCAGCTTAGGGTTCGGGGGTCGTCAGGGCGTACTCCATCGCCTGTTCCCGGGGCATCGGGCCTAGCGCTCGGCCGAGGCCGGGCAAATGAGACAGCCGCCGAGCTGGCTCCCGGAGTTGCGAGACCCCGGTCATGCTCCGTACGTTCGGTGGGCGGAGCGCCGATAGCTTCGCAAATCCGCTGCGCCCCCGCAGCGATAGGCGCCGAACGCGCTGATTCCCCCAAGGCCAGTTACATTTGGGGACCGATGTACGACTGGCTCGCGGACATCGCAAACGAGGCCGTGCGGGCCGAGGCTCCCGGTGCCCCCTGGTTTCTCTGAACGCTGCGGGAAAGATTTGGTGCTCCAGAGGTACCACCTCGCGGCAGAGCCGAGGATTGTGAGCCCGCCGCCAGATGCCCTCGCCACCCCGTGGGCCACTAAGCGATGCTGCCCTCGCGTCTCTCAGCTAAAGCGGATGCAGACATTCTTAACCTGAGTGTAGTAGAACAATGCCTCTAGGCCCTTCTCCCGTCCGAATCCGCTCTTCTTATAGCCGCCGAAGGGCAGCTCGACGCCACCGCCTGCTCCGTATGTATTGATGAAGACTTGACCAGCAGAAATCTTGTCCGCCAGGTAGAGCGCCTTCTTGATGTCGCGTGTCCAAATACCGGCCACGAGCCCGTACTGCGATTCGTTCGCAATGGCGACGGCCTCATCAGGATGGTCAAATGTGATCACGCTTAGTACCGGGCCGAAAATCTCCTCCTGAGCAACAGTCATCGTGTTCGAGACGTTATCGAGGATAGTGGGCTCAAGGAAGAAGCCTCGGCGCAGCCGCTCGTCGTCGGGGCGCTTCCCTCCCACCACGACCTCCACACCGTCTCGCTTCCCTAGATGGATGTACCGTAGAATTTCCTCCAACTGTGCCTCGGATATGATGGGGCCCATGTCGGGATCTTCAATGCCGGGGCCGAGACGCATCTTGCGCACATAATCAACAGACATCTCGAGGAAGCGGTCGTGAACCTTGCGCTGCACCAGGAGCCGTGACGCCGCAGAACACGTCTGCCCGGCATTCTGGTAAATAGCGTTAACCACGCCGATGAGCGCCTCGTCGAGATCGGCATCCTCGAAGACTATGTTCGGCGACTTGCCACCTAGTTCCATAGTCACGGGAACAACATTGGCGGACGCCATGCGCATGACCTGAATCCCCGCCTCCACAGATCCGGTAAAAGTGATCTGGTTCACCCCTGGATGGCTGGCCAGACGCGCCCCAGCCTCGGCCCCCGCCCCAGGAACAACATTGAGCACCCCGGGGGGCAGGCCGGCTTCCAGTGCGAGTTCGCCCAGGCGGATGGCAGTCAACGGGGCCTGGGATGACGGTTTGAGGACGACGGTATTCCCGGCGGCCAGTGCAGGGGCGACGCCTCGGCTGCCAATTTGCAGCGGATAATTCCAGGGGACGATCTGCGCGGACACCCCAAGGGGCTCGCGAACGGTGAAGTCAACGTATCCGTGAGCGAGAGGGATTGTCTGCCCCATGATCTTGTCCGCAACCCCCCCGTAGAACTCGAAGTATCGGGCGGCGACTTGGGCATCTGTGCGCGCTTGGCGCAGCGGCTTTCCGTTGTCGAGGCTCTCCAGTCGAGCGAACTCCTCGGCGTGCTCGCGGATGACTGCCGCCAAGCGTAGCAGGATCCGTCCACGCTCGGCCGGCGCCACCTGCCTCCACGCTTTCTCTTCAAACGCACGCCGGGCCGCCTCGACTGCCCGGTCGATGTCGGTGGCTATCCCCCGGGGGACCAGAGCGAGAATCTCGCCGGTGGATGGATTGATGTCCTCGTAGGTTTCAGTCGAAACGCTCGGACTCCGCACCCCGTCGATGATCATCCCCCAAACGTGCGGCCTCTCGCTGATAGCCATGGCCGTGACCCCCTTTGGTGCGCTATGCAACGTTATCCAGCGTCGTGGCTACGACCTTGAACAGTTCTCGCGTTCGGGCACGGTCGTACCACGCGCCCGATCGACCAGGATCCGTCGCCCCAAGATGCCGTGTTGCTCTTGCTCAGAAATTGTCGACACGCATGCGGGCCTCATCAAGGCTCAGCCCCTTCCTGAGTAGTTCGACGAACCGCACATCAGCAGCTTCGCACTCTAGCGCCTTGCGCGCCACGTCTCCCGTCACGCTAGAGGGGACGACTACCGCGCCATTTCGATCGGCCACAATCCAGTCGCCTGGATTATTTCGATCCCCCATTCCAATGGGACGGCCCACTCAGTTCTCCATATGTGGAGATCGTGGAGATGGCGCCATCCCCGAGTGAACGAGCATAAACCCGATGCCTGTACGGCGCGCCGACTCGATAAGGTCCAGGTTCGTTCCCCCGCCGGGCACGGCGAACACAATATCCACGTCGTGTGCCCGCAGTGTCTCGACGACGACATCCGATGCGGTCGGTATCTGCCCTCTCTCCACACGCTTGGGCGGCGACACGCCAAGCCCTCCTCATCGTTCTAACCCAGTGTGATCCGCGAGCACCTCCAGAAGTGATCCGGCGTCGACCCGCTTCGGGCAGATCGCTTTAAGTTCCTCAACAAACTGGCGGTTCACATGCGTGCCTCTCGAGAGGATATTGAGCCGGGCGAGTCCGCGGGCGTCACGGGGGTCATGTGCAATCCGGAGCACCTTGATGATGCTCGCAGGCGTGAGTGCGGAGTCGCCGACCGAGATAGTGGCGCAGAGGCCGCAAAGGATGCAGGCAGCCGTGCCCCACAGGCGTTGAAACTGCTCCCGTGGGATGGTCCCCTGATAGGCAGGGTTGGGCACGGTCCAGACGCTGGCACGTCGGAGTGCGTCCAAAAACGGCTCCATATCGACAACCAGGTCCTTTAGCACGCGGAAGTTCGGCAACGGTCGCAACACGACATCCGCGTCTTGGATCAGCTCGCGTTGCACAGGGGTGATCTCGCCCGCAAGCGTCTGACACATCAACTGCAGCCGCCCGTTGACCAAGGCTCCGCACGCGCCACAGATCCCGCTCCGACAACTTCGGCGGAATGCCAACGTTGGGTCAAGGGTGTCTCCGATGGCCAGCAGCACCTCGAGGATCGTCTGACGGGAATGCAGTGCCACCTCGTAGAACTCCCAGTAGGGCTCCCTGTCGACTCCTGGGTCAAAGCGCTCGATGGCGATTCTCACGGCCACCCCCGGGGGGCAGAGGGCGATTTCGAACCAAGCTCTCGCGGGTCGCATACACGGCGTCTAATAGGTCCTGGACTGCGGAGCCAGCTGGCCGATCCTGACTTCTCCGTCTTCGAAGGCAGGCTGTCCTGCAACAGAGCGGGCGAAGGTGTGTTTAAGCCAGCGGGCATCGTCCCGTTCTGGAAAGTCGGTCCGATAGTGGGCACCTCGGCTCTCCGTCCGACGCAAGGCGCCCTCTGCGACAATCCCAGCCAAATCGATTAGAAAGCCGAGCTCCCAAAAGGACATTAGACGGTAGTCGAACGCGCCTTGCGGCGGCGCGATACGCAGCGCCTCATAGGCCTCGCGGACGGCATCGACCTCCGCCACAGCCTCCCGCAGTCCTGCGGCCGTGCGAAACACCCCAACGTTCTCGGTCATCACAGAAGTGAGGCGGGTCCGCAAACCTGTCACTGCGCGGGCATCCTGGCGCACGGGGGTGCCGCGCTTGAATAGGGACCTCCACCAGTCCTCAAAGTCCCGGACAGATCTGACGGGAACAGTGTTCGCCTCTCTCTTCCGGAGCGACTCCGTGACACGCCGACCGACCCTGCGGCCAAATACGACGGTCTCCAGAAGCGAGTTGCCGCCAAGCCGGTTAGCACCATGGACACTGACATTGGCGCACTCGCCCGCGGCGAACAAGTCCGGAAGGGTCGTCGCCCCCCAAGTATCTGTCCGGATGCCGCCCATACTGTAGTGCTGAGCCGGCTCGATAGGAATAGGTTGCCGTATGGCATCGACGCCGGCGTAGTTCCGCGCCAGTTCCAGCACCTGGGGCAGGCGCTCACGAATGACCGCTTCCCCCAGGTGCGTAAGGTCAAGGTGGACATACCCACCTTCCGCGCCGCCCCCTTCACGGATCTCCGTGGCAATGGCTCGGGAGACAACATCCCGCGGCGCCAACTCCATCATCTTGGGAGCGTACGTCGCCATGAACCTCTCGCCGCGCCCGTCGCGCAGATGGCCACCCTCCCCCCGGGCGCCCTCGGAGATGAGAATGTTCGTACCATATAGGGTCGTCGGGTGAAACTGCACCAGCTCGAGGTCGGAGACGACGGCGCCTGCCCGGAAGGCGATGGCCACCCCGTCCCCTGTCGACCCGAAGCCGTTCGTCGTCTTGGCAAACACCCGGCCATAGCCGCCGGTGGCTAAGATCACCGCTCTCGCGCGGACAATCACCAGCTGGCCCGCTGGAAGATTCCAGAACGCCGCACCGGCCACGCGCCCCTCCTCGACAAGAAGGCCCAGTAGATGCCACTCCGGGTAGACGGGGATGCCCGCCCGCAGAACCTGCTCGTAAAGCGTGTGCAGGACAACGTGTCCCGACATGTCGGCCGCGTAGCAGGCTCGTGGAAACGACGAGCCACCCAATAGGCGCTGGGCGATCCGGCCGTCCTCGGTGCGAGACCACATCACGCCCAGCCGGTCCAGCTCGTTGATAACTTCTGACGCCCCGGAGCACATCACCGCGACGGCGTCCTGATCGGCGAGGTAGTCACTCCCCGTGATCGTGTCCGCGATGTGGGCTTCTACCGAGTCCGGTGGTGTCATTGCGGCGTTGAACCCGCCTTGGGCGGCGCCGCTGTGGGACTGAGTCGGGTACACCTTGGTCGCGACGGCGACATTCAGCCTCCTTGATTCGAGCGCCGCCATCAAGCCGGCTAGCCCGCCTCCCACCACGATTACGTCATGCGCGAGCATGGCTCAGAGCCCTCTTCACGCTCCAAGTTGCGCCTCCAGACAGCCAACGTGCTCAACCGTACGCGCCCCTACTACACGTTCACACTGAGAGGACCGAGGATTGAACGCAGCAGCAACACCATCTCGTCGAGCCGCTCAGCCACATATGCGCCGGCGCTTCGCAGTGCAATGATCTTATCTACGGGGCGCCCACGGCCGTTCTCGATAATGGCCCCGGCATGGCCGAACACGGTGCCCTCCGGCATTGTCTCGGTGAAACGGCCCGCAACGTAGGCCACGAGCGGTTTCGAGAAGCCACCAGCCTCTAAGAGAGCTGCGACTTCCTCCTCATACGTCGTGCCAGGCTCACTGAACATGAGCACGGCATCGGTCTCGTCGTCCCGCGCGAACAGCTGGAGAGCCTCAACTGGTGACAGCCCGAGCAGAGCATCCCCGCCAACACTGATCCCTGTGCTCACACCGAATCCGGCTCGCTTCAACTGGAGCGCTAGCTCCGCCACCATCCCCCCGCTCCGGGAGATGATGCCGACGCGCCCGGGCGTAAACGCACGCTCAGGCCTATCTCCACCGATGGGACCGAGCTTCAACCTCAGGGCGGGGTTTATCACCCCCACCGAGTTGGGCCCGACCATCGTGGCGCCCGCTTCGCGCACCAGCGCTAGGATCCGCACGGTGTCGTGAAGGGGGATCCCCTCCGTGACGACCTGAATGAACCGCACACCTGCCCGGACGGCCTCGCTGATCGCGTCCAGAGCGGCGAGTGGGGGAACATAGACGATGCTCGCGTCAAACTGCTCGATACCCAGCGTCCGCGCCGCACCGATGACCGTATCCATGACCGGGACGCCGTTGACCGTGGCGCCTCCCTTGCCAGGAGTCACCCCGGCTGCTATTGGCGTTCCGTAGGCCACCATGTGTGCCGTTACCATGGCAGCCTCACGGCCCGTCAACCCCTGGACGACTAGCCGCGAAACACATGGGAAGATCACGCTTCACTCCCTCCATAGGGCGAGGACTCGAAAGTCCGTGGTGATGTCGGATCCATGGTCCCTTTCCACTCCTGCAATACGCCTCCTCGACCGCAATCGGCGCGGCGCCCTAAGGTTCGGCGCCCGGCAGCGCCGCTGCAGAGCTCCGCGCGAAGCGGCGGAGGCCTACATCGTACAGATCGTTTCCGAGAATGTCGTTTATGATGACGAGGGGAAAGTCCTCGACGACGAAGTGGTAGATAGCTTCAGGGCCGAGGTCGGGGAAAGCCACTACCTCCGCGGCTTTCACCCGCTGCCCAAGCAGCGCAGCCGCACCCTCGACGGCACCAAAGTAGACGCAGCGGTACCGGAGGATGGCCTCCCGCACCTCGGCGCTCCGCCGTCCCTTGCCGATCATGCCTTTCACTCCTTGAGAGAGGATGATCGGTGTAAAGGGATCCATGCGCGATGCCGTTGTAGGCCCGGCGGAGCCTATCGGCCTCCCGGGGCGGGGCGGCGTCGGCCCGCAGTAGTAAATCACAGCACCACGAAGCTCGAGTGGCACCTTCTCTCTCTGACGAAGCAGCTGGGACAATCGTTCGTGTGCGGCGTCACGCGCAGTGTAGATGGAACCGGAGAGCAGCACGAAATCTCCTACCTGCAGCCGCGTCACGTCTTCGTCAGAAAGCGGTGTTTCCAACCGGATCGGGGCGGTCATAGCGACACCTTAGATCACAATGGTCTTTGCGCGATGGGAGTGGCAGTCCAGGTTGACGGCAACGGGCAGGCTGGCGATGTGGGTCGCGTAACCCTCTACGTGTACGGAGAGCGCCGTAACCCTTCCCCCGTAACCCGCGGGGCCGATTCCGAGATCGTTGATATTGGCTAGAAGACGCCTCTCGAGTATGGCGATACTTGGATCAGGATGGTGCTCACCCACGGGCCTCAGCAACGCCCGCTTGGCGAGCAGCGCCGCCTTCTCAAAGGTGCCGCCGAGTCCCACCCCAACCACTACTGGTGGGCTGGCGTTCGGTCCGGCTTGCTGGACGGTGCTCACCACAAAGTCCTCCATCGCCTTCTGGCCATCCGCGGGGGTCAGCATCTGCAGCCGGCTCATGTTGTCACACCCCGCCCCTTTGGCAACCATCCCAATCCTTATCCGATCACCCGGCACGATATCGTAGTAAATGATCGCAGGCGTGTTGTCCCCGGTGTTGATGCGACGGAGCGGTGAGGCGACGACGGACTTCCGCAGATACCCCTCGACGTAGCCTTGGCGCACACCTTCCTGAAGCGCCTGGCTCAGGAGTTGCCCGGTTACTCGCACCTCCTGACCGATGTCCACGAAAAGGACGGCCTGCCCAGTATCCTGGCAGATGGGGTACCATCCGTCGGCCGCGACCCGAGCGTTTTCCAGGAGCTGTTCAAGGACAGTACGGCCAATCGGAGACTCCTCCTCGTTCCACGCGCGCTGAAGTGCTGCAAGCATGTCCGGCTGCATCCGGTGGTTGACCTCGATGCACAAATCCCGAACCGTGGCGGTAATGGCGTTCGCAGCTATCTCCCGCATCCGGCTTCTCACCCTGGACTGATTTGCCCCACTTGGAACTCCCCCACACCCTCGCCCTGAGGAGGTGAAGATCTCATGGAGAAGCACTCGATGGACCATAGACTCGCTCCACAATGCGGCCGGCGGCGTCCTCCATAGTAGTATCCTCACCGAGGTACTCAATGCCGACTTGTTCGAAAATGGCCCTGCCTTCCACGTCATGAGTCCCGATCTCCCGTGCGACGACGGGGAAGTCCCGGGGAGACAGACTGAGGTCGGCCAGGGCAGCGACTACGCCTCTGGCGATAACGTCTACCTGGGTGTTGTTGGTAATGTTATGTCCCACCAACAGCCCGCGGACTCCGGGGCAGGAAAGAACCACGGTCGCGAGGCCTCTTACTTTGTCGACCGTGGGGTTCCCGCCAAGCTCGGTGTAGCACGCAGGTCTGCCGCCCGCACGGAGGAGCGCGTCGAAGAACACGAGGCTCCCCCCGCCTCCACCGCACAGGAACCCAATGTCCCCATCGAGCTGTATGAACCGCGCCGTTCCACGGTACGGGTCCCTCGCCGCGGCTCCCATCGCTTGTCGTTCAAGGGACGTGGGAGGACGCCAGAGTCGGTCCGTCCCCGCCTGAACCATGGCCGCCAAGTCCCGATGGCGGGGTAGCGCGTTGTCATCGACCGCGATGACCGCCGAGACCGCAAAGACTGACTGCCCCTCGGATAGCCGCGAGGGCGATCCGTCCTCCAGGACGCCGACGGGGTTGACCTCGACGAGCGTTGCGTCGAGGTCAAAGAAGAGGCGCACCACGCGGTAACTCACCTCTGCAACGTCCATCAGTAGCCTGCCCTGAATCCCGAGTGCTGCCCACATCTCTCGCACGTCGTGCGGCATCACACGCCCCCACGGATCCAGCCGAATCTCATGAAACGCTCCTGACAGGCCAGCCATCTCCTGGACGTGGATACCGCCCAGCACGCTAGCGAGGGCGACCACCCCCTTCCGCTGGTGATGAAGCGTAACAGCGAAGTATAGTTCTTGCCGAAGCGAAAGACATTCTTCGACCAAAAGGGCTTCTACGGGGTATCCGCCGACCTGCGCGCCCAACAGCCGGCGGGCTGCCTCAACCGCTTCGGAGTCGCATCGCGCCATTACGACCCCCCCCGCCATTGCCCGCCGCCCCACGGGCACCAACGCCTTCAAGACCACTTGCCCGCCAAGCGCACTGGCAGCGTCCTCGACCTCGGAGACGGACCGCGCAATCACTCCTTTTGGAACGGGGACGCCCGACTGCTCAAGTAGCTGTTTGGCAGAGTGTTCGAGGATCCGCCCCACGACGCTCTCCTCTACCTGCCTCGTGAATGCCGGTCCGAATCAGCCTGACTGAAGTACTCTTTCGCAGCATGTGCGATATGCTCGCGCATGGTCTGCGCCGCTCGTTCGGGGTCCCGAGCCTCCAACGCGGCAATGATCGCCGCGTGTTCCCTCACCGAGCGCCTGCTACGCTGAGGGAGAAAAAGTGGCGTAAAGACGGTCCACCCCACCCACAGTTGCTCGAGCAGACGAAACAGTGCGGGCATTCGAGCGCTCTCTCGAATTCGGCGGTGGAACTGGACGTTGAGCTCGACAAGGGTGGAAGTGTCATCGAAGGCAACGGCTTGAATCATGGCCTGATTCAGGGCTTTCAGCTCTTGTAGTTCG
>Ga0209431_10003460_pt1 | contig 12550 bp, 10 predicted proteins | sample RifCSP13_3_FD_184021 | JGI IMG/M metagenome (GOLD analysis project Ga0209431, IMG submission 184021) | Soil microbial communities from Rifle, Colorado - Rifle CSP2_sed 13_3 (SPAdes) (version 2) | ecosystem: Environmental > Terrestrial > Deep subsurface > Rock core/Sediment | place: Rifle...
GCAGCATCGACACTGGTGCGCCGCTGTGAACCCCCGTCCCGGAAAGCTCGATTTCGCGGCCGATCGTAGTCTGTCGCGACCCGATAAATCGCTTGGACATTTGCGACGTCCCTCAGTCCCCTCATCGGCCCAGGCGATCCGCTTGTGGATAACCCGTGCCCCCCTTAACCCTTCGCGTCCATTTCGTTAACGTCTGTAGGACTCTAGCCTTCGACGTGGTTCCGCGTGGGTTGTCGTGAATCAAACGATACCTTGCTGTGTTGAATGGGGACAAATCACGGTTTCTTACACTGTGTTACCGCCGGGCCGCACACGACAACCGCTGCACGATCACGCGCCTAACGCTTGGCGCGTCCCAAAAATCCCGGCAGCTCAACCTGTTCGCTACCGTGCGTGCGACCGCTTCCGTTGCCGCCGTGCTTAGGCAACCGATCGCCGGTCCTCCCGCCCTTGCCGCGCGCGGCCTCTGCAATCCGTCGCAACAGACTCGTCTTCGGCGCCGGCGATTCGTGTTGCCTGTGAGAGAATGGCAACGCAGGCGGCTCTCGACTGGACTGTGGAAAACGCTCCGTCGGAGGAAAGTGCCAATCACGTTGCGCCGTATCGGCAACTGAATCCGGCCCGTTCATAGCGTGATTCGCAGTTCGATTCGACAGGGTCGGCGGCCCTTCGGTGATGTACACATCCCCGGGCTCCTGCCGCGCATGATCTCGAGCTGCGCTGGAGCTGGCCGCCGGTCCGGCGCCACCTGGCTCCCGGATGGCCGCGCCCAGGCGTTCGCGATAATCCTGAGGGCCGCCCGCGCGAGAGGCCGAGCGCTGCGCACGCGACGACCAGATCTCGGGATTGGTTGCGTGTGCCGCGCGGCCCATGCCCGAGGCTACGATCGAAACGCGCACCTTGTCGCCCAGCGCCTCGTCGATGGTGGCGCCGACGATGATATTGGCGTCCGGGTCGACTTCCGCGCGCACCGTGTTGGCGACCTGCTCGACCTCCAACAGGGTGAGGTCGCGCCCGCCGGTGATGGACAGCAGCAGGCTGCGAGCGCCTTTGAGCGTGACGTCGTCGAGCAGCGGATTGACGATGGCCTCCTCGGCCGCGACGATGGCGCGTTGCTCGCCGGAGGCCTGGCCGGTTCCCATCATGGCCGTGCCCATTCCCAGCAGCACGGTTCTGACGTCGGCGAGATCGAGATTGATGAGCCCTTCTTTGACGATCAGATCGACGATGCAGGAGATGCCGGAGTAGAGCACCTGGTCGGCTGCCTCGAAGGCTTCCTTGAACGTCGTCCGCTCGCTGGCGATATTGAAGAGGTTCTGGTTGGGGATGACGATCAGGGTATCGACATGCCGCCTGAGCTCGGCCAGGCCCATCTCCGCGACCTTCATGCGCCGCGAGCCCTCGAAGTGGAAGGGCTTGGTCACCACCGCCACGGTCAGAATGCCGAATTCCTTCGCCGTGCGGGCGATCACCGAGGCCGCGCCGGTTCCGGTGCCGCCGCCCATGCCGGCGGTCACGAACACCATGTGACAGCCGGAGACGGCGGCCCGGATTTCTTCCAGCGCCTCCTCGGCGGCGGCCTCGCCGATCTCGGGCTTCGATCCGGCGCCCAGCCCTTCGGTCAAGGCCACGCCCAATTGGATGCGGTGCTCGGCGCTGGAAGCCGCGAGCGCCTGCGCGTCGGTGTTGGCGACCATGAACTGCGCACCGGTCAGGCCGGACGCAATCATGTTGTTGATAGCGTTCCCGCCGGCGCCGCCGACGCCGATGACAGCGATCTTGGATTTCATGTTTGCGGGTCTCGCCTCTTGACGTCCTTCAAAAGCTTTCCGACAGCCACTGTCCTACGCGCCCGAGATAGCCGGCCGGTTTCGAGCCGGACCGCCTCCGGCGCACGCCCGGATCGAGGGCCAGGTGCAGGAGGCCGGTGGCCGTCGCATACGCGGGATTACAAAATTCGCCGAGCATGCCCGGCAGGGGCTCGAGCCGTGCCACCCGCACGGGCCGGGCGAAGACCTCAGCTGCCAGCTCGCGCAGCCCGGGCTGAAGACTGGCACCCCCGGCGAGAACGATCCGCTGCCCTGCATAGGGGGCAACGCCCGAACCCTTGATGCGCTGGGCGACGTGGCGGAGGTGGACCACCAGGCGGCCGCGGACGACGTCACGAACCTCGCTCATCGCCGCGCGCTGGGATACCGGCAGACTGCCGGCTGGCGCATCGAAGGTTGCCGCATCATCCTCGGTGCCGGTTCTTGCCAGTGTGCCACGTTCCCTCTTGATACGCTCGGCATCCAGGGCCGGAACCGCCAGGGCGCGGGCGATGTCGGTCGTGATATTCCCACCGCCACCCGGCACCAGATCGTTCCACAGCAGATGTCCTTGCGCGAACAACGAGACGGCGGTCGTGCCGGCGCCGATGTCGATACAAACCACGCCCAGCTGACGCTCCTCCTCGGTGGTGGCGGCCAGGCCGCTGGCGAGGGGCGCGGGCGCTAGGCTCGCGGCAGAGAGGTAGGCGCGCTCGATCACCTGCAGCAGGTTCTGTAGTGGAGCATGCTTGACGGTCACCGTATGCAGGTCCGCGGCCAGCTTGGTGCCGGCCAGCCCACGCGGATCGCCGATCTCGGCCGCATCGTCGAGGCGGTAGGAAATGCAATTCATGTGCAGCAGCGCGCGCCCGTCGCGCTCGGCATACGTGCGCCCCGCTTCCAGCAATCGATCGATGTCGTCGTCGTCGACCAATCGTCCCTCGACTTCGCTGCTGGCGGTAAACGTGCTCGACCTCAGTCCCCGGCACGCCACCGCCAAGTGCACGTCCTCCAGCACCACGCCGGCCATCCGCTCGGCCTGCATCACGGCCGCCCGCACGGCCTGCTCCGCGCCGTCCAGCTCGGTCACGACGCCATCCGTCAGACCGCGCGTCGGCTTATCGCCAATGCCCAACACCTGCACACCGGCGAGCGCCGCGCCGCCCTCGCGTAGGCCGGACACCACGGCAATGACGCACACGGTCTTGCTCGTGCCCACGTCGAGCACGCCAATCACGTCCTGCGCTTGCCTGCGCCTCTTGCGGCGAGCTGCCACTTCCATGACTCCAACACGGTCTTCAGCTGCGACCGGCCGCGGCTTGTGCGTCCGTCACACGCTCATTTCTGTCCTGTGCGCCACGCGGCTTGCGCAACAAGGTGCGGCCCTCGACCCTGAGGTCGATCTCGCTCACGCGCGCGGCATCGGTGCGGGCCAGGACTAGAGCTCGGGCGAGCGCCTCGCTTTCACCCGACGCGGGCAGCTCGATCGTGCCTCCGTCGGCGAGACGCAGCGTCCATCTGCGCCCGCCGATCCGCTCGGCTAGCTTGACTTGATTGAGCAAACCCGGATGACGCGCGAGCAGCGCAGAGAGCGCCGCGGCCTCGCTGGGCGCACCCTCGCCCGCCAGTCGCGGCAACGCCGGCATCGCATCCGGCGCAATCGGCGTGAGGACGCGGCCGCTCTTGTCGATCAAGAAGGTGCGGTTCTCGGCCTGCCACACGGCAAAAGGTGCGCGCTCGACGATGTGCACCTCGAGACGGTCGGGAATGATGCGCTCGATGCTGGCGCGCTCGACCCAGGGCAGGCGCTCGAGGCGCTGTTTGGCGGCGCGGGCATCGAAGCTCAGCAAAGTGCGCGCATGGGCCAGATCGACGGCATCGAAGATATCGCCATCGGGCGTGAACCGGTGGCCGCTGACCGAGACCTGCTGCAAGTCGAAGCCGGCAATTGTCGCCAGCCGCTCGATCTCGGGAAGAATTGGTGCCGGGGCGCGGCTGCGAGTCCCGGATCCCGCCATCAGGAAGAAAGCCCCCGCCGCCAGGGCAACAGCCGTCAGTCCGACACGCCGAGACGGGAACCGCTGCCGGCCGTGGCGGCGCCAACGCGCATGACGGGGCGGGGCGGAAGGGACCTCCAGTGCCGGCCGGGGCGCTGGCGATTGGCTCGCCCGCCTCCAGATGTCCGGCCCGGTCCCTACCTGTTGCAACTAGCCTCCTCCACCATCCAGCTCACGAGCTCGGCAAACGTCAGCCCGGCGTGCGCCGCCAGCTCCGGAACGAGAGAGGTCGCCGTCATGCCCGGCTGCGTATTCACTTCCAGGCAAACCACCTCCCCGGAGCCGCCCGCGGTGTCGTCGTAGCGGAAGTCCGCGCGCGAAACGCCTCGGCAGCCCAATGCCCTATGGGCCATCAAGGTTAACTTCTGCACCAATTCGTAAATATTTGATTGAAGAGGCGCAGGCAGGATGTGGCGCGAGCCCCCTTGGGCGTACTTGGCCTCATAGTTGTAGAAGCGCAGAGACTCGGCGGGGACGATCTCGGTCACCCCCAGCACCGTGTCGCCCATCACTGCGCAGGTGAGCTCGCGGCCGGGAATATAGCGCTCGGCCAGCAACTCCTCACCGAACGCCCAGCCGGGATCGTTGAGCTCCTGCGGCGGATGCTCGTGGTCCTCGGGCACGATGTAGACGCCGACGCTCGAGCCCTCCGCGACGGGTTTGAGGACATACGGCCGAGGCAACACGTGCGCTTTGGCCGCCTCCGACCGGCGCACGACCCTGCCGTCGGGCGTGGGTATGCCGGCCGCACGCATCACCGCCTTGGCGCGCTCCTTGTGCATGGCGAGCGCCGAGGCCAGCACGCCGGAATGCGTATAGGGCAGGCCGATCAGCTCGAGCAGGCCCTGCACGCAGCCATCCTCCCCCCAGCGGCCGTGCAGCGCATTGAAGCAAGCCTCTGGCTTCACCTGTCGCAGCCGTTCCGCAAGGTCCCGGCCGGCATCGATGCGCGTCACCTTGTAGCCTGCGCTCTCGAGCGCCTCGGCGCAGGCGTTGCCGGAATCGAGGCTGACTTGCCGCTCGGCGGAGAGGCCGCCCATCAGGACGGCGATATGATGGAACTTGCGCGCGCTCGTTGCGGCACTCATCGGGCAATTGCCTCGGCCAACGCCTCGCCCGTCGGCTGGCTGTCGGCGGGGAGCCCCAAGCGGATGATCTCCCAATCGAGCACGACGCCGCACGCTGCCTTGACGCGCGCGCGCACGGTCTCGCCCAGCCGCTCGACGTCCGTGGCCGAGGCGTTGCGGTCGTTGATCAGGAAGTTGCAATGCATCTCGGAGACCTTGGCGCCGCCGACCCTTAGTCCTCGGCAGCCTGCCTTATCGATCAGCTTCCAGGCGCTGTTGCCCGGCGGGTTCTTGAAGGTGGAGCCGCCCGTGCGCTCCTTGATGGGCTGGTTGGCCTCGCGATATTCGGCGACCTCCGCCATTTGCCGCGCGATTTCGCCGGGATCGCCCGGGCTGCCCTGAAAAATCGCCTCGGTGAAGATCCAGTCGGCGGGCACGCCGCAATGCCGATAGGTCATCCGCATGGCATCGAGCGGCAGCGCATGGACCCGGCCCTGCCGGTCGACGGCCTGGGCCTCCACCAGCACATCCTTGGTCTCGCGGCCGTGCGCGCCGGCATTCATGCGCAAGGCGCCGCCGATCGAGCCCGGCACACCCCGGAAGAAGGAGAGGCCGGAGATGCCGGCATCCGCCGCCGCACGCGCCAACTTCACATCGGGCACGGCCGCGCCTGCACGCAGGCGATGCCCGGACCCGACCTCGATCTTGGAGAAACCCCGGCCGAGCCGGATGACCACGCCCGGCACGCCGCCATCCCGCACCAGCAGGTTGGAGCCGAGACCAATGACGAAGGTCGGCATGTCAGGCGACAGGTTCGCAAGGAAGTAGGCGAGATCCTCCGCATCGGCCGGCGTGAACAGGACTTGCGCCGGCCCACCGACGCGGAACCAGGTGATATCCGCCAGGACCGCATTGGCGAGCAGCCGACCGCGCAGCTTCGGCGCACCTGCCACGATTTCCGGCAGCAGGTCGGGGAAGCTCATGCCGCCCCTCCGGCGCGCATCGGCTCTCCCTCCAGCCATTGAGGAAGTGCGTGCGCCCACTCCGTGCTGTTGCCGGCGCCGAGGCACACCACCATGTCGCCCGGCTTGGCGAAGCGCGTGAGCACCGGCGCAATGTCGCGCTCGCTGTCGACCCTGACGACGCCGCCATGACCCGTGTCGCGGATCGCATCGGCCAGGGCCGCATGATCGATGCCGTCGATCGGTAGCTCGCCCGCGGAATAGAGCGGCGCAACGATCACGCAGTCGGCGTCCTTGAAACAGGCGGCAAACTCGCCGAAGAGATCGCGCACGCGCGTGAAGCGATGCGGCTCGACCACAGCGATGACGCGCCCGCGCGCGCCGGCGCGCGCCGCCTTCAGCACGGCGGCGATCTCGACCGGGTGATGGCCATAATCATCGTAGATAGAAACGCCGTTCCACGCGCCGATGCGCTGGAAGCGCCGCTTGACGCCGGAGAAATCGGCAATCGCCGCCCGGATCGTATCGTCGTCGATCCCCGCCTCGCTCGCCGCCGCAATGGCCGCCAGCGCATTGAGCGCGGTGTGATGGCCGGGGAGCGGGATGCTCCAGCCCTTGAGGGTGCGCGCCCCGCCCTTGACGCGACCCCCAAGCTCCGCATCGAAGATGGTGGACGTGCCATCGATGCGCGCCGATTTCAGCTGCAGATCGGCGCTGGACGTGGAGCCGTAGGTGAGCAGGCGCCGCCCGTCGCGCCTCAGCTCCAGCCGCTCAATCATCTGCGCAACCACCGGGTGGTCGATGCATGTGACGGCGAGGCCATAGAAGGGAATGTTGCGATAGAAGGTCTCAAACTCGCGGTGCATGTTCTCAACCGTCTTGAAGTAGTCGAGGTGCTCCGGGTCGATGTTGGTGACGACGCCGATCTGGGTCGGGATCTTGATGAAGGTGCCGTCGGATTCATCCGCCTCGACGATCATCCAGCCGCCGTTGCCCAGCCGTGCGTTCGAGCCCCAGTCGTTGATGATGCCGCCGGTGATGACGGTGGGGTCCAGGCCCGCCGCATCGAAGACGTGGGCGATGAGCGAGGTCGTGGTGGTCTTGCCGTGCGTACCCGTCACCGACACCGTCGCGTAAAGCCGCATCAGCTCGGCCAGCATTTCCGCGCGGCGGATGATGGGATAGCCCCTGGCGCGGGCCATCTCGAGCTCCGGGTTTCCGGCCTTGATGGCGCTGGAGATGACGACATAACGCGCGCCGACGAGGTTCACCGCGTCGTGGCCGACGAACACGCGGATGCCCTTGGCGCGCAGGCGCTTGACGTTGGCGCTGTCCTTCTGATCGCTGCCCTGTACCGTGTAGCCCTTGGCGTGCAGGATCTCGGCAATGGCGCTCATGCCGATCCCACCGATGCCGACAATGTGCACGGTGCCGATTTCGCCGGGCATTTTCATCGGTTGTATGTCCCTCGATGACGCGAGCACCACATCGCGTCGGCAAAGCCTTACGCGGTTTTCGCTTTGTTGCCTACCAGCTCCTCGACGAGGTCGGCGAGCAGGCTCACGGCGTCCGGCCGACCATGTCGCTTGATCGCCGCCGCCGCCTGTCCCAGCGCCTCGGGCGAGGTGAGCAGGCGGCTGATGGCCTCGGCCAGACGGTCCGGCGTCAGCTGCTGCTGCTCTAAGCACCAGGCGCCGCCTGATTCGGCAAGTTGCTTGGCGTTCCCGAGCTGATCGTCGTCGATGGCGTGGGGCAACGGCACCAGAATCGCGGGCCGGCCCATGACCGCCAACTCCGCTACAGTGGAAGCTCCGGCGCGGCCGATCACGAGGTGGCACTTGGCCATCTCCTCCGGCAGATTGGCAAAGAAGGTTGCCAGGTGCGCGCGCACGCCGGAGTCCTTGTAGGCCTCCTCGACGCGCGCCAGGTCCTCCTCGCGGCATTGCTGCACCACGAACAGGCTCGCCCGCAACGGCGGCGGCAGCAGCGCCAGCGCCGGCGGCAATGCATCGGAGAAGAAGCGGGCGCCCTGGCTGCCACCGAACACCAGGAGCGAGAACGGGCCGTTGCTCCCGGGCGCGCGGTAGCTTTGCGTGGCCCAGTCGATCACCTCGTCCCGCACCGGATTGCCGGTCAGCCGCGCCCGAGCCAGGGCCGGTCCCTCCAGGTATTTGGTGTGCTCGAAGGACGTGGCAATCGCGCTGACGCGCTTGGCCAGCATGCGGTTGGCGCGCCCGAGCACGGCATTCTGCTCATGCAGCGCGGTCGGGATGCGCCGCAGATACGCGGCAACGAGTGGCGGGAATGCCGGGTAGCCGCCGAAGCCAACCACAGCGCGCGGCTTGACCTGGCCCAGCAGCTTGAATGCCGCGGCCACGCCGCGCGTCAGCATCAAAGCCGTGCCGATCGCCGCGACCAGCGAGCGGCTGGCGAGCGTGGCCGACGGCACGCGATAGATGGCGCGCGCGGGAAAATTCGCGCCGTAGCGATCCCCGCGCATATCGGTGACGAGATCGACGGCAATGGAGCGCCGCCCGAGCTCCTGCGCCAGCGCGAAAGCGGGAAAGAGATGGCCGCCGGTGCCACCTGCCGCGAGCATGACCGACTTTTGCGTCACAGCGGCCACGATCCCCTCGTTCCCATTCTTGCTCGCTTAGGTGCAAATCCAGGCTTTTTCACGTGGACGTGGTCCGGCCCGCTGCGGGTGAGAGCAAGCAGCATCCCCATCGCCAGGCCGACGCCGAGCGTGGAGGAGCCGCCGCTGGAAATGAAAGGCAGCGTGATGCCCTTGGCCGGAACGAGCCCTACGTTGACGGCCATGTTGACGATGGCCTGCAGCACGAACAGCAGCGCCAACCCGACTCCGGCCAGCCGCGCGAAGCCGTCGGAGCGGCCTCCTTGACGCGAGAAGACCCTGATGGCCACCAGGGCGAACAGGCCGAGGATCACGAGGCAGGCCAAGGTGCCGTATTCCTCGGCGATCACCGCGAATATGAAGTCGGTGTGCGCATCCGGCAGCACGGTCTTGATGGTGCCCTCGCCGGGACCCTTGCCGAAGAAGCCGCCCTCGATGAAGCTTTGCAGTGCCCGGTCGGTCTGGAAGGTATCGCCCAGCGACGGGTTGAGGAAGCGGTCGATGCGCCAGCGGACGTAGCCAAATGTAAAGTAGGCCGCGAGCAAACCGGCGGAGAGCGCCGCCACGAATGCGAGGAACCATTTGAACGGCTGCCCGGCGAGCAGGAAGAGCGCGCACCAGATGAGACTCACCAGGAGAGTCTGGCCGACATCGGGCTGCAGCACGAGCAGGCTGGCGAAGGCGAAATAGAGCAGGCAGGCGAGCGCCGTCGCCGGGATGTCGGGCCGGCGCTCGGCCTCCGCAAACAGCCAGGCGCTCATGACCACGAAGGCCGGCTTGGCAAGCTCGGAGGGCTGCAGCGAGTAGCCGGCGATGTGCAGCCAGCGCCGCGCGCCATTGATCTCGATGCCGGTGAGGAGAACGAGCACCATCATGCCGAGCGCGGCGACCATCACGGCGAGGGCGAGGCGCCGCACGGTGCGGGGCGACAAGGTGGACACGGCCAGCATCACGGCGACGCCCGCGAGCGAGAAGACGAGGTGGCGCTCGACGAAATAATAGGTCGGCAGGCCGCGCTTGACGGCAAGGGTCGGGCTCGCCGCCAGCGAGAGCAGAAGTCCGGCGCCGGCGATCACGAGAATGGCCGCGAGCAGCATCCGGTCGACCGTGAACCACCAGTCGGCCAGCAGGCTCCGCTCCGCCCGCGAAAGCCTCATGCTCCGCCCCGCAGCTGGATGCCGGGCAGGGCCGCGACCAGCGCCCGGAACGCGTCGCCGCGCACCTCGAAGTTGCGGTACTGGTCGTAGGACGCGCAGGCCGGCGACAGCAGCACCACGGGCTCGGCGGCGCCGCTCGCGGCCGCATCCCGTGCAGCAGCTGCCACCGCCGCTTCGAGGGTGCCGCAGCGTGCGAGCGCCACCTTGCCGTCGAGCGTGGCCGCAAACTCCTCGCTGGCCTCGCCGATCAGATAGGCCTTGGCGATGCGGGGAAAATAGGAGGCGAGGCTGGCGATGCCGCCCTGCTTCGGCCTGCCGCCCAGGATCCAGTAGATGTCCCGCTCGAACGCGGCGAGCGCGGTGGCCGCGCTGTCGGCGTTGGTGGCCTTGCTGTCGTTGATGAAGAGGGTTCGCTCGAGCCGGCCGATCTCCTCCAGGCGATGCGGCAGGCCTGGAAAGGTTTTCAGCGCGGCCGCCACGTCGCCCGGCGACACACCGAGGATCAGCGCGGACGCGCTGGCAGCCAGCGCATTCTGGATATTGTGCCTGCCGCGCAGGGAGCCGATGCCGGCGAGGTCGGCGAAGGCGCCGAGGGGACCCGTCCACGGCGCACGGGCGACGAGCTCCGTACCCATCGCGTACCATCCGTGCGACAGGCGCGAACGCGCCGAGATCAGATCGACCCAGGTGCGGTTGGCAAGCCGCAGGCGCTCGGCGATGTCGCGGCACCAGTCGTCGTCCTCGCCGACGATGGGTCGTGCCGCGTCGGCGACGAGGCGCGCCTTGAGGCCGGCGTAGTGCTCCATGCTGCCGTGGCGGTCGAGGTGGTCGGGCGAGACGTTGAGGAGCACGCCGACAGCTGGTGCGAGCGACGGCGTCAGCTCGATCTGGAACGACGACATCTCCACGACATGGATGCGATCGGTCGCCGGCGGCGCCAGCTCCAGGATGGCGGTGCCGATGTTGCCGCCCATCTGCGCATCCCTGCCTGCGGCGCGAAGAATGTGAGCGATGAGCGCCGTGGTCGTCGACTTGCCGTTGGTGCCAGTGACGGCAACAAACGGCGCCTCAGGACAGCTCCTCGCCCGCTCGCGGCAGAAGAGCTCGATGTCGCCGATGATCTCCACCCCCGCGGCGCGCGCCTTGGCGACCGACCAATGCGGGGCCGGATGCGTCAGCGGCACGCCCGGTGCGAGCACCAGGGCCGCGAACCGACTCCAGTCGGCACTCGCCAGATCTTCGATGGCGAAGCCCGCGGCGGCGGCCGCGTCTCGGCCCGTAGCACTGTCGTCGGCGGCGATGACGGCGGCTCCGCCCGCCGCAAGCGCGCGGCAGGCCGCCAGCCCGGACTTGCCCAGGCCGAACACCGCCACGCTCCTGCCGGCGAATGTCGTGACCGGAATCATGCGGCCATCTTATCCCGAGTCGGGGGCTCTTGACGCCTGCCGGCAGCCGCCTCAGGCCTCGCGCGGCGAATGGGCGAACTTGCGCGTCGCGCCCACCAGCTCGTGCACGATCCCCGGCTCGGTCATGGCGTGGCCGGCATCGGCGACGATGCGCATGTCCGCCTGCGGCCACACCCGGGACAGGTCCCAGGCGTTCCTGACCGGCGTCACCACGTCGTAGCGGCCGTGCACCATCACGCAAGGCAGCTGGCGAATGCGCTCCACCCCGGCCAGCAGCTGATCGTCGCGATCGAAGAAGCCGCGGTTGACGAAATAGTGGCATTCGATGCGGGCAAACGCGATGGCGTAGTTGTCGGCCCCGAACAGCTTGACGCGCTCGGGATCCTGCACCAGCGACAGCGTGCTGCCCTCCCACACCGACCAGGCCCGCGCCGCGTGCATCTGCACCTCGCGATCGGGATGCGTGAGGCGGCGGTAGTAGGCGGCGATCATGTCGCCGCGCTCCTCGGGCGGAATGGCGTTCTTGAATTGCTCGAACGCCTCGGGGAACATCCAGCTGCAACCGCCTTGATAGAACCAGGCGAGCTCTTCCCGGCGCAGGAGAAAGATGCCGCGCAGCACCAGCTCGGCGACGCGGTCGGGGTGCGTCTGCGCGTAGGCCAGCGACAGCGTCGACCCCCACGATCCGCCAAAGAGCTGCCACCGGCCGACGCCGAGGTGGGTCCGCAGCCGCTCCATGTCGGCGACGAGGTGCCACGTGGTGTTCGCCTCGAGGCTGGCGTGCGGCACCGAGCGACCGCAGCCGCGCTGGTCGAACAGGACGATGCGGTAGCGCGCCGGGTCATGGTAGCGGCGCATGGTGGCGTTGCATCCCCCACCCGGGCCGCCATGGACGATCAGCGCCGGCTTGCCCTGGGGGTTGCCGCATTCCTCGAAGAAGATCTCGTGCCCCCCACCAACCTTGAGGCGTCCCTGGCGATAGGGCTCGATCGGGGAATAGAGACCGAGCCGCTCACGTGCCGACATTGTTCGTTGCGTCCCGTCTTGGCCGTTGCCTGGGCCACCCTTGGTTGCATCTATGGTTACATGCGGGCGGCGGGGCAAGGCAAATTACGCTCCCTCAATGCTCACGAAGGCGTGCGATTCTTGAGCCGCAACAGCCGCATTTCGCGGTCATAGAGGGTCTCCCCGCCCGGCACGCGCACGTCGAGCGCGATCTCCAGCATCCCGCGCCCAGGGCGCGGCGTCATGCGGCTGACGGCCATGGCTGCAATGAGCCCTGCGGGCAGGCCGACACTCCCTGCAAGCACGCTCGGGAAGGCTGCCGCGCCCGTTTCGCTGAGGAGAATAATGAATACGGCGACGGCAAACCCGGTGATCATGCCGGCCTGTGCGCCCCAGGCATTTAGCCGCTTCCACCAGATTGCCAGCACCAGCACCGGAAACGACGCCGACGCA
>Ga0209431_10003462_pt1 | contig 12548 bp, 9 predicted proteins | sample RifCSP13_3_FD_184021 | JGI IMG/M metagenome (GOLD analysis project Ga0209431, IMG submission 184021) | Soil microbial communities from Rifle, Colorado - Rifle CSP2_sed 13_3 (SPAdes) (version 2) | ecosystem: Environmental > Terrestrial > Deep subsurface > Rock core/Sediment | place: Rifle...
GATTCTGTTATCATTAAAACTGATATTGAAATCTGTCCTCCAATTAAAGCCACCTTTATTAATATTTACAGTTGACACATTAAACTCCCATCCCCAGTTTTTCATATCTCCAATATTCTCCCACACAGAGTTGACATTAAATCCGACAGATTCCTGAACATTCCCTTGCAGAATCAGATCAGAGATATTTTTTGTGTAATAGGCTGCGGATCCGGAAATCCGATTCTCAAAAAATCCGAAGTCCAGGCCAAAATCCAGGCTGGTTGTGGTCTCCCATTTTAAATTAGTGCTGCCGATAGGACCAATTCTGGTTCCTCCAGGCAGAAATCCGCCACCATATCGGGAACTTGAAAGACTCCAGTTAATTTGGGTCATCGACTTACTTAACGAAGTATTACCTGTTTGGCCGTAACTTCCCCTGAGCTTGAGAAGATTTATCCCCTTGACATTAAAGAACTTTTCATCGGTAATAATCCATCCTGCTCCCACAGCGGTAAAGGTTGCCCACCTGTTTTCCTTGCTTAAAGCGGAATGCCCGTCGCGCCGGATGCTGGCATTCAGGATGTATCTGTCTTTAAATTTATAATTCGCCCGGCCAAATAATCCCATTAAATATCCTCCGTCCCCGAAAGAACCATTGGCATAGTTAATTTTCAGGGGATTTATCAATTCCGGATATTCGCTTGAGATCTGAACCGCATCTACCTGGCGGGTATAGGATGAGGACCTGGTGGCTTCCGCGCCTGTTGTAATGTTCAGGTTATGGCTGCCTGAGGTCTTTTCGTAACTAAGATATGCATTATAGTTGAAAATACGTTGAACTACGGAACGTTCGGATGCCTGGTTCTGAAAGGGGGCATCAGGATCAAGGAAAACGGATCTCCAATGGCTGCTGTTCGTTAACAGGAGATCAACACCCGCTTCACTTTTAACACTTAATCCCTTTATCGGCGTATCCCATTTGGCAAATGCACTGCTGATAGCCTGATAAACATCAAGATCATTCCGCATAAGATCCTTATCCGATGAAGCAAGCGGATTATAACCCGAACTGCTCATCCAGTATCCTGTTTGCGAGTTGGGATCATACAATTGATACCAGGGCAACATGACCATCAGGTTTCCCCATCCTGCACCACCCTTCCCTTCGGCTGCGGAAACTCCGGAATTTTTCAGGTACATGAAGTTTGATGTAATACCCAGGTGAAGATTTTCCTTTGGATCAAAATTGAAATTAAACCGGGTTGTAAGTTTCTGAAGGTTGTTGTTACGGAGAAGTCCTTTTTCATCCCTGTAATTCAACGAAAACATTACCCCTCCGGTCTGGAATCCCTTATTGGCTGTAAATCCAAACTGATGATAACGCGATTTCTGGATTAGGGCGCTTAAATGATCAATATCGGTTGCAAGTGCTTCCTCCCTGGTTAAATTGGGCTTTTCGTCCAGAAACTGGGTATCGGTTAACATGGATGGCTGAAAGACTGTGGTATTGCCACTGTTGGCCCATGCCTGGTCCGTCAGATCCCACCAGGTTTTGGTGTCTACATAAAAATCACTTTCATTGAAGGGTAAACGGGATATGCCTCCGTCATAATTTATGTTTACACCGGTTAAACCACCCTTATTTGATTTTGTGGTCACAAGAATCACGCCTCCTGATGCCCTGTTCCCATATATGGAAGTTGCAGCGGCATCTTTTAGCACTTCTATTGATTCTATGTCGTTTGGATTTATCATCGAAAGTGCTGATACCGCTTTTACACCCTGCGTGGTCAATTGGGAAGTACCTGTATAAACGGGAACTCCGTCGATAATCCACAACGGACCGCTGGACAGATTAATTGAACTGCGACCGCGAATAAGAATTTCCGGACCGCTACCGGGATGCCCGCTGCTGTTGTTCACATATACACCACTGGCAAGCCCCTGCAAGGATTGTGCAACGGATATTACCGGATTTTTTGTGATCATTTCATTGCTTACCTTGGCAATGGAACCGACAATATCACGACGTTTTGAAGTACCATAACCAACGACAATTACCTCATCAAGCTTTTGGATATCGGCAGTCAATGCCACATCAATCACACTTCTGCCTGCTATTGGAATTTTTTCGGAAAGAAATCCAATATAGGAAAACAACAGCATTACGTTTTGATCGGCAACATCAATACTGTACTTTCCGAAGACATCAGTGACCACGCCCTGCATGGTACCTTCAACCAGGATATTAACACCGGGGAGTGGTTCACCGGTATTGGCATCGGTAACCGTACCGCTTATTTTTACCTGTTGAAGCATGGACAAGGATGAAATGATCACCATATTGTTCTCGATCACCTTATAGGAGGCGGAAGTATTTTTAAGGATAGTATATAATATTGTTTCCAGGTTTTCTTCCTTTGCATCAATGGAAACAACATTATCCAGCGAATTCAGATCGTCGGAAAAGAAAAAACGATATGAACTTTTTTTCTCAATGGCCTTTATTACCTCTTTGATGGTCTGTCCTTCAAGAGTAAGGTTCATGGTCCCATTCTGAGGATACACCAGGGCTGATGCGCTTAATGTAGTTATCAGGGTAAGGACAACAGTAAGTTTCATAAATAGTTTTATAGATTTCAGGTATCCTGTATAATATAAAAGATACACATTACAAAATTTTTTCATAATTTTACATTGGATTTAATGAAACAATAATTTGTTCGATTTCCCTCTTGGAAGGGTTTTCGGAAAATGGTTTCGGGAATTGGGGTCACGAGCCCCAATTCTTTTTTTATTCGGTTTCTAGCACATAGGCAAATAGTTTTAGTTAATACGGATATGCAGTCAGGAATTATTTTTCAATTATTCACGATTAAATTCTTTCATCAGCGTCCGGTCTTCATCTATTACAATTCTCCCTTTTTCCATGGTGTATTTCAATGGAAGCGTATTGTGAAGAATATACAGGATCTGCTCCAGGGTTTCATTTTGAATGGTTCCGCTAAAGCGGTACTTCCTGATTGACTCAGAATTAAATTCAATAATCACGTCATACCGGCGTTCCATATCCCTGGTTAAATTTTCCAGACTTTGCTGTTCGATCACCCAGTTTTTATCTTTCCATGAAGTGAACAACTCGGTTTTCACCTGGTCTTGTTTAATAATGGAAAGATCTTCCAACCTGGTCATCCGGAGACTTTCACTGCCCGGTGTCTGGCTGTTTAGCTCTGTGGTTTCCTCGATATGGGCAATATAATCCTGCTGATCATTAAAATAGGTAATAGTCTGATTGGGTTGGAGCTCAATTTCAAAATCTTTGTTTTTACTGTCCTTACCCTCGATAATCACATGGCCGTCTACCAGGGTGGTAGTAACTGATCCATCTTCGGGATAGGCTTTCACATTGAACGAGGTCCCCATTGCTTTGATCGCCAGATTGCCGGCCCTAACCACAAAAGGTTTGGAAGGGTTTGTTACAACATCAAAATAAGCCTCCCCGGTGAGCTCGATCTCGCGAAATGATAGGTTATAGCCGTTTCCGTATGAAATTTTACTTTCTGCGTTTAACCAGGCTTTTGAACCATCTGGTAAGGTTACCGATGACATGGCTCCCCTTTTGGATTCAATGGTAACCGGATCCAGTTTACCCAGGGTTATGCTTGTATTGTTAAGAAATGTACGGTAACCAAGCGCCCCGAGCACAAGGGCAAATACGAATACAGCCGCAATCTTTGCCCACTCCCTGAAAAGATTGCGGGACCGGCTCTTTTTTGCCGGTTGGCTAAACCTGCCCAGCAAGGAAGAGGCCAGCCACACATCACGGAATGAATTAAAATATTCCCGGTTTGCCGGTGAGATCTTAAGCCAGTCTTTTAAGGTATGGCTTTCATCCCGGGCGATATCACCGGTTAAGAACCTAACGATTAAATCATCAATATCATTCATCTTTAAAAGCAATTGTATTAAACTCTGCTTTAAAGACGTAAAAAATGAACCTCCGGTCTAACCTGAATCAGGAAATTTAAATAAAATCTTTCATGGCGTCCCTCAGTTTAACCATAGCCCGCACCATCTGGGTTTTTACGGTGCTGAGTGACAGGTTTAACCGGGTGGCAATTTCGGGATATGATAATTGTTCGAACCGGCTGAGTATAAATATTTCCCTGCACTGATCAGGCAACTTACCGATTTCCCTGGCAAGATTGGTTTCTGCCTGTTCGGAATAAAGCTTCTCGAAACTGGTGTCGGTATCTGCAATTTCAAAAACTTCCTGCCTGAGTTTCATGTCCTCGATTGAGATAAAATTAAGCTCTGCTGACCTTTTGTTCGATCTCAGGTAATCACAGCATTGATTATGTATCATCCTGAAAAGATAGGAGCGGAAGGAGGATTTAATGGTTATCTGTTCCCGGTTTGTCCACAACTTGAGAAAAACATCGTTTACTATCTCATGTGCCGTTACCGTATGAAGGACTATGCTTTTTGCATACAAACAGGCTGCTTCCTGCAGCGTAACTACAAGCCTGCCATATCCGCGTTCATCCCCGGATCGAAGACAGACAAGCATTTCCTCATCTGGTGGATTCATCGCATAATTACTGAAATGAAACAGTTGCTGTATTCAGAGTGTATACAGCGAATGTAATCATTTCTTTATAAAAACGATGTTGTGAACAGATGATTTACGATACCACTTTATTCTTGTCATTTCTCCGTAGCGGAACGAATATCTTCTACCGTGATATCGTATACGACCGTCTGGTATTTGGGGACCACGGTGTAACCGTAAATGGTGCTGAAAACGCCCACATCTTTAAAGGCCTGTTTATAGGGCAATACAAAGGTGGCATGCGTTCCCTCCCGTAGCGTATCAAACGCAATCTTAAGTCCGTCGGGTATGGCTATCATGGCTTCGGGGCGTGCCGTTGAGGTGCCGGTATACACCATCCTGGCAGGTTCTTCATCACCAACGTTGGTATCAAATACCCTGTTGTCCTTGATCTCGCTGCCAAAACCGTCCACCAGCCGGCCGGTAAACCTGAACAGAATGGTATCGTTTGTCTGAACTACCCGCTGGTCGCCGGGATCGGGTGTCACCGTTTCTTTATAGTAAATGCCCTTGTAATAGTTGTTGATGCTGTCGAACCCCAATGAGACCAGGTATTCGTCCAATACCGAATCCTCGTAGGCAACCGGATTGGTAATTACCTTGTGCAGTTCGATTTCATACACCATCGGCCGAAAATCATAAAATGCCTTATCGGAGGGCAATACCAACCTGGCTTTCCCGCCTTCCTTCATGAGTGAAAGTCCTTCATTGATCCCGGCCAGGCTGAATCCATGGATAAATTTCACAGGACCATATACATAATTTGTATAATACACGGCATTTTCCCAATCATCCTTCAGGGAATCGTAGCTGGTTTCATGGATGACATTCCCGTCGATGTACCTGCCCACATAATCAATAATTACGTAATTATCCGGTTCGGGGGTTAAACCGGTACCTTCCCGCTGCTCAATATAGTAGATACCTCCCTCGGTTTTTTGCTCTTCAGATATTCCATTGGCGCTGAGGTAATCCTGGATAAGCTTTTTTTCATTTTCTTCTTTTTCTTCCCAGTCATTCTGAAGGCATCCCGACGCGGACAACAGTAAAATTGCCGCCGGTATCCACAAATTCAATTTATTTACGATCCGGATCATGGTAAAGGTTTGTTGATTAGCACACTGAAATTTGCTTGTAAGATGTATATAAACGCAAAAGGTTGCGTCATATTTTTCGTGACGAAGATACTTTTAAAATTTCAACCTCAAAAATAAGCGAGGTAAAAGGGGGGATTACCCCCGTGGAGGAACCCCTGTTGCCAAAGCCCTGATCGGAGGGCATTATAAAAAGTGATTTTTCACCTTCGCGCATCAGGCCGATGGCGTCTTCCAGACCTTTTATCACCTGCCATTCGGTACCGTAAACGAATTGAAAGGGTTGGTTGCGTTTCACGGTTGAATCAAAGAACCTCCCGTTCAAAAAACGACCCTCATAATTTACTGTTACGGTATCCCCGGTTTCAACCATCTTACCGCTGCCCGGCCTGAGATTAAGATAGAATACCCCGGAAGGCAACGGACTAACCTGCATTTTTTCTTCCCGTATGAATTGCTCAAGGATCACCTTCTCGTAATCGCCAAGATCCTCTGTCCATGAGAGAAAGGCCTCCTTTTCACGTTCAAATTCTTCCCGCGTCTGGATCTCAAGCATTTCAACCGTGATCTTCATGGAACTCCCGGTATCCAGAAAGCCCGGCAACCGGGTTTGCAGCGTCCGGCCAAAGAAATCACCTGCACTGATGATAAAAGTTGCGCTTTCCTCCTCGGAAAGCATCATAAAACACTCATCAACAGCACCTTTAAATGCGGGTTCATGTACCTGGAGCTTTCGGGTAGCCTTAAAGAACGTGGAGTCACCCATGGTGCCATAGGTCAGGTTCACGGTGATATAATCACCGGGCCCGGCCTTAAGGGTGTCCTCACCGATCTTATGCAACTGATAATAGATACCGTGTTCTGCTTTCCTGTACCCGGGATATTTGCAAAAACGCTCACAGGAGCTTAAAAACAGGATTATGACTGCGATAAAGAATAAAAAATTTGATCTCATGTGTCAGGGTTGAACGTTGAGAAGTTCCACATCATATAAAATAATAGCGCGGGCAGGTATTTGGTTACTGTCGCCCGGCAGCCCGTGTGCCAGGTGGGGTGGCATAATAAACCTTGCCTGGTCACCTTCCCGCAACATCAGGATCCCTTCTTCGAGTCCCGATTCAACACCTCCCTGTCCTATCCTGAACTGCTTTACGCCAAGAGAATCGGAATCATAGCATTTTGTGCCGTCGAGCAGGAATACCTTGTACCGGAGCGTGGCAAGCAATCCGGGTTCTGCCCGGTCACCGGTTCCCTGCCGGTAAATACCATACCAGAGACCGGATGTTGTTTCGGACAGGGTGAGCCCATGACGACCGATGTAGGCCTTTATCTTTTCCTGGTCCTTTTTTACCAGGATGCGGTTAGCACCAACAAGCGCCCGTTCGGTCTCACGAACGGCTTCTTCGTTGTATTCATTCTTTCCCTTGTCACGGCAGCCAAAGAGCATGACCGGAAGCAGAAAGAAGATGATTAAAAAACTATATTTCATAATCGAGCAATTCTTTGCGGTATACCGGCAGCAGGTCCCTGAAACGTTTGACAGTGGCTTCGAGTGTTTCATAAGATTCACCACCGGAGGCATTTGCATGACCCCCGCCGTTAAAATATTTCCGGGAGAAGTCATTAACGGCAAAACTACCCTTTGACCGGAATGATATTTTAATATGATCCTCCTTTTCGATAAACAACGCTGAAAAACGAATGCCACCTATGGAAAGCGGGTAATTCACAAAACCTTCGGTATCTCCCACCTGAAAACCATACTTTTCAAGCTCCCCGCGGGTAAGTACAATAAAAGCCGTACGGTACGCGGGAAGGTATTCCATTTTTTCACTCAGGCTATAGCCCAGCAACTGCATACGGCTAAATGAAAAATTATCATAAATGCGGTAATAAATGGCATCCTTGTCTATTCCATAATCCAGCAGTGATGCCACGGTTTCCCAGGTATTCCTGTTCGAGGAATTGTAGCTGAAACAGCCTGTGTCGGTCATCATACCCATATACAAACAGGTTGCCACATCGGCATCAACAAATTGCAGGAATCCCGAGGACCGAATAAATCGAAAAATCAGTTCTGCAGTTGAACTTGCAGATGTGTCGGACAATATGCAATCCGTGAAATCCTGAGGGTCGGGATGGTGATCCATAAGCACCTTATGGGCGGAAGAAACGGCAAATGTTTCATAAATATCGCCCATCCGTTTGGGCTCATTAAAATCAAGTGCAAAAACAAGGTCGGCTTTTTTCAGTACCGCATGAACCCTGTCGGGGTTTTCCCGGAAATTCAGCACAAGGTCATTGCCGGGCAGCCATTTCAGAAAATCCGGATATCCGTTGGGTGAGATCACGGTACACGGGTGACCCATGTTGTTCAACAGTTTCAACAGGCCGAGTCCCGATCCGAGGGCATCACCGTCGGGATTGACATGGATAATGATTGCAGTTTCCCTGCCGGGATCCTTCAGCAGTGCCACGGTGGCAGCGGTATCGTTCCTGATGTTCTGGTTACCGGATTCGTTCATATTCATTTTTGGGATGTGTAAATTTAATCAACTATTTAATTATATTCGCTTGCACATCAAATTCAACAACAATATGACCGGAACCAAAACCTTCTTTATTATCAAGCCTGGTGCCGTAAGTAACGAATATGTCGGGCCCATCCTTGCTAAAATCAACGCCAACGGATTTCACATTGCAGCCCTTAAACTCATCATCCTTGACCGCCATCATGCCGAGCATTTTTATTCGGTCCACCGGCAGAAACCTTTTTTTGAGAGTCTGGTAACATTTATGACCTCCGGACCAGTGGTAGTAGGGATCCTGGAAAAAGAAGATGCCGTGGCCGAGTACCGCAAGCTTATGGGTGCCACCGATCCGGCCAAAGCCGAGGAAGGAACCATCAGGAAACTATTCGCCGAGAATATCGAGCGCAATGCCGTGCACGGATCCGACAGTGATAAGAATGCCGAACTGGAATGCGATTTTTTCTTTTCCAGGAGCGAACGGTTTTCAAAGTTCGAGGAATGCTGAACAACAAAGATCATAACCGTGGTTGAAAAAGATTTTTATATTTGTGACATGCAGATGATTTTTATAAACCAATCTTAAGATTTATGTTCAAAGGACATCCGAAGGGATTATATGTGGCCTTTTTCTCCAATATGGGAGAACGATTTGGCTTTTATACCATGATGGCCATACTGGTACTTTTCCTGCAGGCTAAATTCGGCCTGTCTGTTGAGCAGGCCGGCAGTTATTACAGCTGGTTCTATTTCGGGATATACGCGCTGGCCTTGCTGGGGGGTATTATTGCCGATGCCACAAACAAATACAAGCTTGTAATCCTGGCAGGGATTGTTGTGATGTTCGCCGGTTATGCCATCATCGCAATTCCCGGGATGACGCTGGGAATTACACTTACCGGGCTTTTTGTGATCGCCTTCGGGAATGGGTTGTTTAAAGGGAATCTCCAGGCAGTGGTCGGTCAGATGTATGATAACGAGAAGTATGGCAAGGTGCGCGATTCAGCCTACATGATCTTTTACATGGGAATCAATGTCGGTGCGTTTTTTGCGCCGTTTGTAGCCACCAGTGTGAGGAACTGGTTCCTGAAATCACAGGGTTTCCTGCATGATGGCAGCCTGCCTGAAATATGCCATGCCTATACACGGGGTGAACTTACCAATATAAGTGAATTCCAGGCACTCGCCGATAAGGTAAGTGGTCAGCATGTCCCGGATCTTGCGGTATTTGTAAAGGATTATATCGATGCCTTTTCCAGGGGATACAATTATGCCTTTGGTGTTGCAGCCATTGCCATGCTGCTGTCCCTGCTGGTGTATGTTATCTTTAACAGGCATCTTCCCGCGAAGGAAAGATCACTGAAACCAAAACAGGCCACCGGCAGCGATTCAGAAGCAGTACCTGTCAGCAGGCCGGTATCCGTAATGATTGCGCTGGGTCTGGGTGTCGCCGTTACAGCCTTATTCTACCTGTTTACCCGGAACATCGACCTGTCGTTCCCCTTCGGACTGTTCGTAGCCTTTGCCGTGTATATATCCAGGATTTCAACGAAAGAGGAACGTCCCAGGATCATTTCCCTGCTGATGGTGTTTGTTGTCGTTATCTTCTTCTGGATGTCATTCCATCAGAACGGACTTACCCTCACCCTTTTTGCCAGGGATTATACCGTCAAGGATGTCGGGAAGTTTACCAACATATTCTTCAACCTCGATTCGATACTGGCTTTCATTGGCGCACTGGCCGGACTTTTCCTTCTGATAAGCCCCAGAAAGATTGCTGAGAAACTGATCGGGCTTGCTATGTTTCTCGGACTGGGTTACCTTACCTATTATATTGCAGGCGGATACCCCGACAGGAATTTAATCGATCCCGAGGTATTTCAATCCTTCAACCCGCTCTTTATTGTAGCGCTTACTTTTCCGGTGATGGCTGTGTTCGCTTACCTGAGAAACAGGAATTCCGAACCCTCCACGCCCAGGAAGATCGGTATAGGTATGATCATTGCCGCACTGGGATTCGTAGTGATCCTGTTCGCCTCCGTCAGCCTGATCTCACCCAGGGAACTCCAGTTTGCAGATGAGATGGGCAAGCTCAACTACAACCCGGTGCCGGATTCCTCAAGGGTGGTGCCTTACTGGCTGATCAGCAGCTACCTGATCCTTACAATAGCCGAACTTTTCCTCAGCCCGATGGGATTATCTTTTGTTTCAAAGGTGGCCCCTGCCCGGTTCCAGGGATTTATGCAGGGAGGATGGCTTCTTGCCACGGCTGTCGGGAACAAATTGCTGGTAGTGGGAAGCATTGGCTGGAGCAAGCTATCGTTATGGCAGCTCTGGGGAGTGTTTATCATTTGCTGCCTTGTGTCCGCAACATTTATATTCAGCATTCTGAAAAGGCTGGAGAAAGCTACAAAATAGTAATGAGTGATGAGTGAAGAGTGAAGAGTTTTGACCACTTTTCACTTTTCACTTTTATCTTTTCACTTCACTCATCACTCATCACTCATTACTCATCACTACTTTAATGAGCCGATTCCCCCGGGTAGTGTAACTTGTCCCCGGCATCTTCGGCAACTTTCCTGTACCATTCCTCGTCGTAACCCGGCTGTTCAAGTTCCGGATTCTGACGGCCTTCCACCCTGGTTTTAACATTGCCGTCCATATACCTGGTAAACAGGTAGCCATAGAGTTTTTTCCATTCGGAAACCGTATTTTCGCCCGATCTTACGGAAAAATCGGTGAGGTATTGCAACGCCTTTTCCGGATTTTTGCCGTATAATTCGGCCGCGTCCGTGTCCATACCTTTCACTTCTGCCACATAACGGTCCTCAAGCTCTTTTTGCTTCTGCTGGATATGCGGGATCATAAAATTATACCGGGTATAGGCGAAATTGGATACCTGGTTGAATACCCAGAAAGCCGCATTTTCATTAAAATCCATCATAGCCCCGGTGCCAACGGCAAACGGTACCGGCACCGATTTTATACCACAATACATGGGCGTATAAACGGTGCTGTAAGTATCATCTACACCAAACCACAGGATCCCGCCTACGGGGTCGGGCAGCCAGGAACGTGACTGCGTGACAAAAGAAAACCCGGTCTGCTGGGTGGATATCGCCCGTTCGTTCAGGTATGTCTTACCATCCACCTCCCAGGTCATAGGCCTCCAGCGTACAATACACAGGTTGGAACCGGCACCGAAGTCCCGGGTCATATCCAGCTCGGTTCCCTGGTAATAATCGCGCATCATGCCCATTACATCCTGAACGGTAAGCTTGCGGCTGGCTTTCACCCACAAAGGCAACCTGTTTTCCAGGTTTTCGCCTTTGGCATAGTCGAGGTAAGCATCCATGCCATCGGCCACTTTTCTGTAACCCGACCATACACGGGCATCACAAAACCTGGCCCCATCGAAATTGATAGGGGCATAAGCATCCGCAAAGCTGAATTCTTCATCTTTCCCTGAAAAGTAACCCTTTTCCCGTGCAAACGATATCACATCCTTTGAGTACAGGCAGTTTTCGGGATCGTTTAACGGAAAAGTGGTTATCCGTGCCTGGTTGGCATGACCGCACACATATCCGTCAGGTACCCTGCGGGCTACCCAGACAGCTCCCTTGTTACCGGCACCTTTTCCGATCATTTCCAGGATCCATACATCATTCGGATCGGATATCGAAAAAGATTCACCACTGCTGTTATAGCCATAACCGGTGACGAGTTCATCAAAAATCCGGATAGCTTCCCGTGCTGTCTTTGCGCGCTGCAGGGTCATGTACATCAGACTGCCGTAATCAATAATGCCGGTGGTATCCACCAGTTCGGGCCTTCCGCCGTATGTGGTTTCTCCTATGGCAACCTGGTGTTCATTTATATTCCCCACCACAGAATATGTATGCCTTACCTGGGGTATTTTTCCAAGGAATTCACCCGTATCCCATTCGTACACATCCACCATTGTGCCGGCCGGATAATCCCTGGCAGGCCTGAAATACAGCTCGCCAAAAAGCACATGTGAATCGGCTGCATACGTGATCATCGTTGAACCGTCCGCCGAGGCTCCCTTCGAAATCAGAAAATTTGTGCATGGAAAAATGTTTTCTGAAAGGAAAAATAAAAACACTATAAGTGTGGCAAGATTTTTGTTTGTCATAGTATTGAGATTTGCTGATAAAAATAGTATTTTAATTTAAAATCTAAACCTGATCTATATCAGTAAAGCAAATTGGAAAATAAAAAGTTCATTGAAAATTTACGTTTTTTAATATACCCCCATTATTTTTGGGATAGATTAACATATTTTGCATTTTTTTAACATAAGAACCCCTT
>Ga0209431_10003465_pt1 | contig 12543 bp, 14 predicted proteins | sample RifCSP13_3_FD_184021 | JGI IMG/M metagenome (GOLD analysis project Ga0209431, IMG submission 184021) | Soil microbial communities from Rifle, Colorado - Rifle CSP2_sed 13_3 (SPAdes) (version 2) | ecosystem: Environmental > Terrestrial > Deep subsurface > Rock core/Sediment | place: Rifle...
GTCGTCAATGCTGAAGACGCTGGGATGGAAAAAGATGTCAAGGAGGGAAGGATAATAGAGTGCCACAACTCCTGAAAACAGCAGCATGGCAATATAAACGGGACGTATTTCTTTCAGAATTATCATATCATTTCCAATTTACGCTACTCTATAACTTTGATAGAAACCATATCCCCGATAGAAGCATTCGGGGATGACAACTTGATTGCGAATCAGAATAAGATACAAAGGGGTTAGGGGGCGTTATGAAGACTGTTTCGGAGGTTGCCAGTCAGTTCAACAAGTTACTGTACCAATCGCTAAATGCTCTACCAACTTTTTTGTCGGACACCCTGATTATGGTGTAACATTGAAATATTTGACCCCCCCTGTTTATTGCCCTCAAGGCTTTTTAAAGTATCCGGTATGTTTATTTTTTATAGATATCTTAGCTCGGAAAAGGTTTGTAGGTGGTAATGAAATCAACCCGTTCGAAGTCGGAATCGTTAGATGCGAGACGAGAAATATTGGAATCTTTCATAACTTGCAACATAAGGACATCATTCGATAGGAGGCCATACTGGGCTTTCAATTGTTGACTCCGTTTGATGATCCCCATGTCAACAGGAACAATTTTAATTTTGAGTAAGGCGATTCTGTCAGGAACTTCACGGTTTATTTCCAGTTTCTCAACGGTTTCAGGATGACTCTTGAGGTATTTTATAATATCCTTGCCTTTTACATCTGGAAGAGCAAGCGATGCCTCCTCCATCATGATTCTATGGGTGGTTTCTTGCACTACCGATGCTGAGGAAACTCCTTGAATTTCCCCTTTTTCTATGCGTTCAATAAATTCGGTGCAAGAGGGATTAAATCTTGAATTTTCTGAAAAATAATAAACGAAGATATTGGCATCAATAAATATAGTTGTCTTATCTTCGATATCAGAGAGAATCAATCTTATGCCTCCTCGGGAAGAAACTCTGGAGAAAGGGCAATCTCATCTATTGTCTTATCATCAAGCCCTTTGATTATCCCGCTTGAAGCCCTTGCGACACTCTCAGACTTTTCAAGTGTGATCCTTACCTTTTCATGTTCTCTGAGATCAAGCACATGTAAGGGTCTTAAGACACCGTGTTCATATACAGCTTCTATGGTCTTTTGCATTATTCTATCCTCCGTGATGTTTACGTTATCAAAGAAAGCCTTTTGAGTCAAGATAAGGATAGCTGACAAATATTTTCCTCTCTTTACAATTCCAAAGTAGTGGTTTAGAATTGTAACCATGAAAATTATCTGTACGACACCGGGATCAGAAACTGCATCCTGAACGATTATTCCCCGCTGGATGACCGTCGGGACAAAGGCACGATCATCGAATCGTTTGTGGCGCTTTCGGTGATCAAGCAGTTGAAGGTTAACATGGAGGTAAAGTTCTGGCGGACCCGGCAAGGTGACGAGGTGGACTTCATCCTGCTCAAGAACAGGATTCCTGTGCCAGTGGAGGTGAAATACAGCCTTCCCGGACCTGTTGTCCCCGACGGGATACGAAAGTTTCTGCAGAAATACCCCGATGCGCCGTTTGCGCTCGTCTTTTCAAAAGATGCGATGGGAGAGGTAGAATGCTGTGGTCGGCCAGTGCGGTTTCTTGAATGGAGCGCGGCGGAGGAGATAGAGTATTTGCGGAGCGTGGAGTGAGGGTGCCTTGCAGACGCGATATGCCGCAGATGTGAAGATTAGGCGAAGAATCAGATGGCTACGGACAAAAAAGCTCATGGTGTCAGCGAATAAAATCCATCAGGTTGGTGTCGTCAATGTTGAAGATGTTGGGCTTAAGGAATATTTCAAGAAGGGAAGGATAATAGAGGGCTGCTGTCGCTGAAAACAGCAGCATAACAATATAAATAGGCCGCATCATGGATAGTACTGGTTTTCAGTGTAATACGCTTCAATAGACATTTTAAAGTGTTTTATGTCGCTCATTGCTGCGGCATTATAGCCCCTCTGCCTATATGCCGAAAACTGCGGGATGGCTATTGCCGCAAGTATGCCAATAATGGCAACCACAATTAAAAGTTCGATTAAGGTAAACCCCTTATCTTTTATTGTTTTAATTAATATCATCTTTAGCCTGGTTGCCATCATACAAAATAAAAAAGCGGAGTGTGAAGATTCACACTCCGCTTTTTATCCCCAAAGGGAATTTACATTGAAGTCCAGCCAGTAACTGCCGCAGTAGAAGTTGTTGGCAAGGTAGGTAGATCACCAGTTACAATCACCGCAGCAGCAGAGTCCAGCGCATATGTACCTGAATCGGTGCTTATTGCGCCAAATTTCTTACTTCCACTAGTATGTTTTGTGGCTATCGCATAGTACGCAAATCCTGAGCCGAGAACAGTTCCAGACACATAGGCAGAACCTACATTTTTTGACTGGGCGAAACCGGTAATGCCAAGCGTCGTGGCCGCTCCAGTAGTAGTAGTATATACAGCAGCGGCGGTTGCGAATGCACTAGCTGCATACAACATTACAATCCCTGTAAGAAGAAATACTTTTTTCATAATTACACCTCCTGAATTAATTAAACTGATTATATCCTTCTTTAAACTCTTTAAAGAATTACGGGTAGAACTGGTTGTCTGCATAGTACGCCTCAAGAGACGTCCTGAAGTTTTTCAGGTCGCTTGTTGCAGCAGCGTTGTAGCCCCTCTGTCTGTACGCCGAAAACTGCGGAATTGCAATTGCCGCCAGGATACCGATGATCGCCACAACGATCAGGAGCTCGATCAGGGTGAAACCCTTTTCGCTTTTCATTTTGAATTTGCTTAACATCTTTTACCTCCTTGTTTAATTAGTAGACCTTAGTGTTAGTGTTAGAAATAAGCCCTTCCTCACCTCCTTACTTAAATGATTTACGATAAATTTTTAATCACAGAGTTCACCGAGCACGAAGAGAAAGAAGCAATAGATGTGCCACTTTATCCCCGGATGACTAACTACTTGGAATCACAAACATAATAAACATATTAACGGGTATATGACGAAGGAGGCAGGTAAAAATCTGCCCTCTTTTGTCAGGGGTATGACAATTATTGTCACACAGCTTCAAAGGAATATCTTGAAATAACATGGAACCTAAGTCCTGCAATCAACCACGGGGGACACGGGGAAGACCTTTAGATAAAAGCCTTTTATGAAAAAAACAGCGCACTAATTAAGTGAGAATTTATTATTCTAAAAACATTGGGTTTTGCAGTCCTGTTGCTCTCCCCGTGTACCCCGTGGTTAATAGGATTGCAGTTTTTAGGTGGAAGTGATGGTGGATTCTCTTCGCTTAATCCACCAGAGGACTTTGATGTCACCTTGGTGATTATAAAGATTCCCGAACAACTTGTAATCCTTATCTTTCTATGCTATCTTTTTTGCGTGAATCAGGCCCTGAAAAAGATTATCGAATACCTATCCCACGAAAAACCGATAATCGCTGTATATCTGTTCGGTTCCACTGCAAAGGGAATGGCGACAGAAAAAAGCGATATAGATATAGGAATTCTGCTGAAAGAAGATTTTGATCTTATTGTCAATTATAACTATAAACTAAGGCTTATGGGAGAACTAAAGGATTTGTCTTGTAGAGAGGTTGACATAGTATTCATAGACAGGGTCGATCCCATTCTTCAATACCACATAAGAAAGTATGGGAAGGTCATCTTTGAAAGAGACAGGCATAAAAGAATAGCGTATGAAATCAAGGCCAGAAAGGACTACTTTGATTTTCTTCCACGGCATAAAAAGTATATGGAAAGAATGCAAAGAAGCTATTAGGAGACCATTTTGGTAGATCGATTGGTATTGGAAAGACTCATCAGTTTGATAAACGGCTATCTGAATGACCTGAGGTCGGTCAAGGATGTAACTTTTGCCGATTACGCAAAAGATGTAAAACTGCAGCGCTTTGTGGAAAGAACCCTTCACATTGCAATAGAGGCATGTCTCGATGCAGCTAATCACATAATATCGGATGAGGGATTCAGGGAGCCTGAAGACAACAGGGATGTATTCAAAGTCCTCGGCGAAAATAGGATAATTTCGGAAAGCCTTGAAAAAAGACTTCAAGACATGGCTTCCTTCAGGAACCTCATAGTCCACTCTTATGCAAAGATAGATAACGAAATCGTCTTTGGCATCCTGAAGAAAAGACTGGGTGATATTGAGGAATTCATGAAGACTGTATTAAAACATTGCCCTGTCTGATTTTCCCCTTGCATTTCATTTCTCAGAATGGTATATATTAGATAGAGGGTTATGATTCCCCTGCGGTGTTTGTGATTGGGTTAAAAATTTGAGCCAACAGTAACAGACTGGGAGCTTTCCCTAACTGTGGTGAGCAAGCCTCCACGAAAGAGGAGGACGCCTTAAGCAGCGATAAAGCGCCCACTTGAACCTACAGGTTCAAATCTGTTACCCACACGGCACCGTGGGGGATTTGCTTTATACCAAGTTGCTTTCAAACAAATATTTATAGTAGAAATTGAAAGCTTACTTGGTATTATACCCGGACATTCAATTGTCATTATTTGAATGCAAAAAGGGTATTTGTGGGGTTATCCACAAGGCATATGGGAAATCGAGATACTAAAACGGGATTTAAGAGTTGGGACGGGGGATTGATGTTTTTAGCTTTATTGACGATTATTGCCTTAACACCGATTGTAGTAATGGCAAAGGAACGTCTGCCTTTTGAAGTGAAGGTGGTTGGTAAGGCGCCCTCCCCCATGCAAGATCTAAAGGGACTTAGTGCGTATCTGAATAATGGGACATATTCCCGGCTCCTTGAAGCAATGCGCCGCCCTTTTCCCCAGCGTTTTTAATCTCGTTTTTTCAGATTTTCCTATCAAGTTACCCTCCTGTTTTACCAATCTAAAACTGTACTTAAAAACTGCAATCCTATTAACCACGGGGGACACGGGGACTGCAAAACCCAATGTTTTCAGAATAATAAATTCTCACTTAATTGGTGCGCTGTTTTTTTATAAAAGGCTATTATCTAAAGGTCTTCCCCGTGTCCCCCGTGGTTGATCGCAGGATTTAGGTGTTATCTATGAAGTCCGTTATCAGAAGAGAGATGGTCGCGAGGCGCAACTCCCTTACTCACGAAGAGGTGATGGAAAAGAGCGCCATGATCCAGAAGAGGGTTCTGGAGCTGCCTATTTATCAGGAATCGAGTACTATAGGCCTTTACGCGAGCTTCAATAACGAGGTTTCCACGTCGCTGATATTTGATGAGGCCCTTAAAGACGGAAAACAGGTTTTGTTCCCATGTATCAGAAGGGAAACGAAAGACCTTGTTTTCTTCTCAGTTCAGGGAAGGGATGAGCTGGAGTTAGGCCCTTTTGGGGTTATGGTGCCCCCATGCAGAAATGGTGGAGGCAGCTTCTTTATAGAGGAGGCAGATCTACTCCTGTTACCGGGCGTATGTTATGACACAAAAGGCGGTCGTCTCGGATACGGAGGGGGTTTTTACGACAGGAGTCTGGGTAAGGTTGCAAAACTCCCGTTTATTGCAGCCCTGGCGTATGAGTTTCAGATACTGGATGAGGTGCCGATGCACCAGCACGACATAAGGGTTGACGCTGTCATTACGGAACAAAGGGTTATAATCTGTAAATAGCATAGGAGGTAATAAAATTGGATACATCTTTAATATTGACGGCAGTAATAGCCGTCCTGACAGGTCTCGCTGGAGGTTTCCTTCTGAAGAAGCTTGTTGCGGGCACCAAGATCCAGGCAGACGAAAAATTTGCGGAAAAGGTCTTGAATGATGCAAAAAGGGAGGCCGAGACTACAAAGAAGGAGGCCCTTCTCCAAGCGAAGGACTATCTTTATCAGGCAAGGGCAGATTTTGAGAAGGAGGGCAAGGAAAAGAGACAGGAGCTTCAGGGTATAGAGCGGCGGCTCGTACACAAGGAAGAAAACCTGGATAAGAAACAGGAACTTGTTGAAAAAAGGGAAAACGAGGTAGTGAAAAAAGAGAAGAACCTGACTCAGGCCGAGACCCAGGTCCAGGAGAAAGAGAATAAGTATACAGCCCTGATAGAGGAGGAGAGGCAGAAACTGGAAAATATATCCGGGATATCCTCTGAAGAGGCAAAACAGATGCTGATTTCCGCCATGGAGAGCGAGGCCAGGCACGAGGCTGCAAAGAGTATAAAGAAGATCGAGGATGAAACCAAGGAGGTTGCCGATGGAAAGGCTAAAGAGATAATCTCCGCTGCCATCCAGAGATATGCGGGTGAATACGTCGCTGAAAGGACTACCTCGGTTGTGCATTTACCGAGCGATGAGATGAAAGGAAGGATCATTGGAAGGGAAGGCAGGAACATAAGGGCATTGGAGGCTGCAACCGGGGTTGATTTTATCATCGACGATACTCCGGAGGCCATCATAATATCAGGGCATAATCCGGTAAGGCGTGAGGTAGCCAGGGTATCCATAGAAAGGCTCGTCACTGACGGAAGGATTCACCCTGCAAGGATCGAGGAGGTCGTTGCCAAAGTTTCCACGGAGATTGAAAACTCCATCAAGGAGGCAGGGGAGCAGGCGACCTTTGATACCGGACTGCATGGGATTCATCCGGAACTCGTGAAACTTATAGGAAGGCTTAAATACAGGACGAGCTACGCCCAGAATGTGTATGCCCACTCCCTTGAGGTTGCCTTTTTCTGCGGGGCTATGGCTGCAGAGCTGGGGATTAACCAGAAGCAGGCAAAAAGGGCGGGACTTCTACATGACATAGGAAAGGCAGTGGACCATGAAGTGGAAGGCTCCCATGCGGTAATAGGTGCTGAGCTTGCCAGAAAGTACGGGGAACATCCCAAGATAGTTCATGCCATCATGGCCCACCACGAAGAGGAAAAGCCCCAGACCGTCCTGGCATTCCTCGTGGCTGCTGCGGATGCCCTTTCTGCAGCAAGACCCGGTGCGAGAAGGGAGATGGTGGAGACGTATATAAAGAGACTTGAAGAACTTGAAAGGATATCCACCTCCTTCAAGGGGGTCAGCAAATCTTACGCAATCCAGGCAGGCAGAGAGATACGGGTGATGGTCGAACCCACGGAGATAAACGATGAGGCCTCGCAGATACTGGCAAGAGACATAGCGAAGAAGATAGAAAGCGAGATGACTTATCCCGGACAGATAAAGGTTACTGTGGTCAGGGAGACCAGGGCAGTGGAAGTGGCAAAGTAATGCAGAGGAATTCATTCCCCCTCTTTGCTAAAGAGGGGGTTAGGGGGAGTTAAAAGATTTTAGGATGAAGATATTATTTATAGGCGACATAATAGGGAATCCCGGCAGAAAGGCTGTATCACAGCTTTTGAACGGTCTTATAGACAGGAATAACCTTGACCTTGTCATTGCCAATGGAGAGAACTCCGCAGGCGGTTTCGGGATAACACCCCAGATTGCAGAGGAGTTGTTTGAACTGGGTATCAATGTCATAACCACGGGCAACCATATCTGGGATAAGAAAGAGATAATTCCATACCTGCCAACCCAGAAGATGCTCCTGCGGCCCGCCAATTACCCTCCCGGAGTTCCAGGATTCGGCTCTACACTTGTTTCGGCTCCCTCCGGCGAGACCCTCGGCGTTATCAATGTAAACGGCAGGGTCTTCATGGATGCACTATTAGACTGTCCCTTCAGGGGAGTTGAGAAGGAGATGGAAAAGATGAAGGGGAAGACCAGGGCAATCCTCGTCGATATCCACGCAGAGGCCACATCCGAGAAGATGACAATGGGATGGTATCTTGACGGCAGGGTGAGCGCTGTCCTCGGCACCCATACCCATGTCCAGACAGCTGACGAGAGGATACTGCCAAAGGGGACTGCCTTTATATCCGATGCAGGGATGACAGGCCCCCTCGACTCAGTCATCGGGATAGATAAGGCGCAGGCCATAGAGAAGTTTATTACCCAGATGCCGAGAAAGTTTGAGATACCTCATAAGGATATTGAACTGAACGGGGTCATCATAGAGATAGACGCCGAGAGCGGCTTAAGCAGAACTATTTCCAGGGTAAAGATGAAGCTGGATAAATGATATGAAACATCCTGACCTTCGGTCTCAAGGGAGGATGAAAATCCCCCTTAATCCCCCTTTTGCAAAGGGGGAAAGTTTATATCCCCCTCTTTAGCAAAGAGGGGTTAGGGGAGATTTTCAGGTGAAAAGCATTGAAGAACAGTTGGAGCTGATCAAGCGCGGCTCTGTAGAGGTCATCTCAGAGGAAGAGCTTATAAAAAAGCTCAAGGAGGGAAGACCTCTGACCATAAAGGCGGGTTTTGACCCGACAGCCCCTGATCTTCATCTTGGACACACCGTCCTGATCCACAAGCTCAGGCAGTTCCAGCAGCTTGGACACAAGGTTGTCTTTCTCATCGGCGATTTTACAGGCATGATAGGAGACCCGACGGGGAAGTCTGAGACCAGGAAGTCTTTGACCAGGGATGATGTCTTGAGGAATGCCGAGACTTACAAGGAGCAGGTTTTTAAGATACTCGACCCTGAAAAGACGGAGGTCAGGTTCAACAGCGGGTGGATGGACCGGATGACCGCTTCGGATATGATTACCCTTGCTGCAAAGTACAACGTGGCCAGGATGCTGGAGAGAGAAGACTTCCATAAGAGATACAAGGCGGGACAGTCTATATCGATCCATGAGTTCATGTATCCATTAATCCAGGGTTATGACTCCGTGGCCCTGAGGGCCGATGTGGAGATAGGGGGAACAGACCAGAAGTTCAACCTCCTGGTAGGCAGGGAACTTCAGAGGGATTATGGCCAGCCCCCTCAGGTTGTAATAACCATGCCTCTTCTGGAAGGGACCGACGGAGTCAACAAGATGAGCAAGTCCCTGGGAAATTACATTGGCATAACGGAGCCGCCTAAGGAGATATTCGGGAAAGTAATGTCAATCACCGATGAACTGATGTTCCGTTATTATGAACTCCTCAGTCATATATCAACCCAGGAGTTGACTTCATTGAAGGACGGGGTAAAGAACGGGACCGTACATCCAAAGGATGCAAAGGTGACCCTTGCAAAGGAAATTGTGGCAAGGTTCCACGGCCAGGCAGCTGCCGACCACGCGGCAGAGGAGTTCAGCAATATATTCAAAGCCGGCGGGTTGCCGGATGAGATTGAAGAAAAAGAGATTATTTGCGAAGGCAATGAGTGCTCGGCTTCTGTTTCTATTGCGTTATCAGGTTTAGCATCCAGTAATTCAGAAGCACGAAGACTTATACAACAGGGAGGGGTAAGTATTGACGGCAGCAAGATTACGGATATAAATCTCAAACTGACTTCCGGGAAGGAATATCTTATCCAGGTCGGGAAGAGGAAGTTCGCGAAGGTGAGGTTGAAGAAGGGATGAGTTAGTCTGAGTTTTACCTTGAATTGAAAGAGATTTTTAAGATATATTATACAGATACGGGGGTTTAAAAATAATGGAAGAAAGTTTTATCCAGTCCCTCTTTGCCAGCAGACTCGGAGGGGGAAACTTCGGTAAAGATACAAAGATTTACAAGTTCGAGAAGATAAAGAGGGCCAAGAGGGCGGCCATTGCTGCTCATCCTGGTGTTGAGCTTATAGACCTTGGGGTCGGGGAACCTGACGAGATGGCATTTCCTGGTGTTGTGGATACTCTCCGGGTTGAGGCAGGAAAGCCTGACAACAGAGGATATGCGGACAACGGAATCCAGGAGTTTAAAGATGCGGCAGTAAGATACATGGAAAGAGTGTATGATGTAAAGGGTCTTGACCCTGTGACAGAGGTAATCCACTCCATAGGTTCAAAGCCTGCCCTTGCCATGTTCCCATCGGTATTTATAAATCCGGGGGACGTTACCCTTATGACTGTCCCGGGGTATCCCGTGATCGCAACGCATACCCGCTGGTACGGCGGGGAGGTGCATAGCCTGCCGCTTCTTGAGGAAAACAACTTTATCCCGGACCTCGACAGCATCCCTGAAGATATCAGGAAGGGGGCAAAGCTCCTCTATCTGAACTACCCCAACAACCCTACCGGTGCGGTTGCAACAGTGGAGTTCTTTAAAAAGGTCATAGAGTTTGCAAAGGCAAACGACATCATCGTCGTCCATGATGCGGCTTACGGGGCCCTTACTTATAACGGCAAGCCTTTTTCATTCCTGTCGGTTCCCGGCGCCAAGGAGGTTGGTGTCGAGATCCACTCCATGTCAAAGGCCTTTAACATGACTGGATGGAGGCTCGCCTTTGTAACAGGGAATCCGCTGGTTGTGGCGGGGTTTGCCAATGTGAAGGACAATTATGACTCCGGCCAGTTCATAGCCATTCAGAAGGCCGGGATATACGCCCTTGAGCACACCGATATCACTGAAGAGATTTGCAGGAAATATAAGAGGAGACTTGAATTCCGTTGGTTTCAGCGCAAGGCAGCCGAAAGGCTCTTTCTACCTTTATGTTAGAGCTCCCAAAGGGATAAAGGATGGGAGGAGATTCGATACTGCCGAGGACTTCTCAGAGTTTCTGATTACGGAAAGGCTCATCTCCACAGTTCCGTGGGATGACGCAGGAAGCTTCATAAGGTTTTCCGCCACCTTTATAGCCAATGGAGAGGCGGATGAAAAGAGGGTCATCTCCGAGGTTAAAAAGAGGCTCTCGGAATTGAAACTGGAATTTTAATAATTTGAACCGCAGAGGCGCTGAGGCGCAGAGAAAGCCTCTGTCTTTCCTCCGTGTCTCTGCGTCTCAGCGGTGAAAAATGTCTATCGCTTTTATCGGTCTTGGCTCCAACATGGGTGACAAGACTGCCAATCTAAAAAAGGCCGTTCTGGAGCTTGAGAAAGTTCGGGGAAATAAGGTCTTAGCGGTATCGTCCTTCTATAAGACCGAACCTGTTGGGGATATAGATCAGGACTGGTTCATAAATGCAGCGGTAAAGATTGAAACCGGCCTTACACACAGGGAACTCTTAGAGATTCTCCTTAAGATCGAAAAAGAACTTGGCCGCGTAAGAGAAGCAAGGTGGGGACCGCGTGTAATAGACCTCGACATCCTTCTTTATGATGACCTGGCAATAGATGAGGAAGGACTTGTGATACCCCATCCCTATCTGCACGAAAGAGGGTTTGTCCTTGTACCGCTGGCGGAGATAGCCCCTGAGGTTATCCATCCGATATTTAAAAAAAGTATTCAAGAGCTTCTCGAGGTGCTTGAAGATAATAAAAAAATAGAAAAAACAGGAGGTATGACGAAATGAAAAAAGCTTTATTGTTAGTGTTTATTTGCGTCTCAATCATGGCTACCGGATGCAAGAAGAAGCAGGAGACAGGTTATGAGGAAGCCGGCGGCAGCAGCGTGCAGACTCTTCAGGACACAGGCCAGATTGAGGCACAGTACAAAGATGCTATTGCAAAGGACCCAAAAAACTATGAGGCCATAGTAGGCCTTGGAAATCTCTACTTTGATGCAGGGAAGCAGGAGAAGGCCATAGTAATGTATCAAAAGGCCCTGGAGATAAACCCCAATGATGCAGATGTCATGACTGATATGGGAAACATGTACAGGGACACCGGGGACTTTGATAAGGCCATCGAAGCATTCAGAAAGGCTGCCTCTATAGATCCCAGGCACGAGCAGTCCAGGTACAATCTCGGGGTAACCCTTTACTATAATAAAAAGGACCTTAAAGGGGCAGCCGATGCATGGGAAGAATTGCTCAAGATAAATCCGAATCATCCTAATGCAGAGGGTCTGAAGCAGGAGATAAGCCAGGCAAGGAACCCGCAGACTCCTGAATCCAAGTCGCCATCCAGCGGGTGGGTAAAGTAGCTTTGTTCAGATATTTAATTTTCGCAGCGTTTATTTATATCGCTTATAGAATGATCAGGTCTGTCAGAGTCCGTTCTATAGAGCCCCCTGATACGGCCAGGACTCCTATCGGGGAGGACATGGTCAAGGACCCTAACTGCAATACCTATGTTCCTCTTAAATCCGCCATAGTGGCCAATATAAAGGGGAAGTCCCATTACTTCTGCAGTAAGGAATGTGAGAAGGAATTTAAGGATAAATAAAATGGAGGGTCATATGGATTGGGGGATGGGGAACCGCCTGTCGAAGATAATCAAGCCGGATGGGAAATGTCTGATTATGCCTATTGACCACGGCTATTTTCTCGGGCCGACATCGAAACTGGAAAGGCCGGGGGAAACCATAAAGCCGCTTCTTCCATACAGTGACGCACTCTTTGTCACGAGGGGGGTATTACGCTCATGCGTGCCGCCTGATGCCAATATCCCTATCATCCTGAGGGTGTCCGGAGGCACCAGTATTGTTGGGAAAGACCTTGCAAACGAGGGCGTAACCACGTCTATAAAAGAAGTCATAAGGCTGAATGCCTCTGCTGTTGGTCTTTCTGTCTTTGTGGGAAGTGATTTTGAACATCAGACATTGATGAATCTGTCAAACCTTGTGAATGAAGCTGAGGAGTATGGAATCCCGGTAATGGCGGTAACCGCTGTTGGGAA
>Ga0209431_10003466_pt1 | contig 12542 bp, 11 predicted proteins | sample RifCSP13_3_FD_184021 | JGI IMG/M metagenome (GOLD analysis project Ga0209431, IMG submission 184021) | Soil microbial communities from Rifle, Colorado - Rifle CSP2_sed 13_3 (SPAdes) (version 2) | ecosystem: Environmental > Terrestrial > Deep subsurface > Rock core/Sediment | place: Rifle...
CAAATTTGACGAACCCTTTCTGGTTTTAGCTACCCAAAATCCCATCGAACAGGAAGGGACTTATCCTCTGCCGGAAGCTCAGATAGACCGCTTTATGCTGAAGCTCAAAGTCTCTTATCCCAATAAAAAAGAAGAACTGGAAATAATGGATAGAAATACCCAAAACCAGCTTCCCCAGGTAAAAAAGGTGATTTCCCCCCAAGATATAATCAAAGCCAGGGCCGTTTTGTATGAAATTTATGTGGATGATAAAGTCAAAGAATATATGGTGAATATTGTGCACGCTACCCGAAATCCGGAAGAGTATAATCTGAAAATAAAAGATTTGGTGGCTTACGGTGCTTCTCCCCGGGCCAGTATCTATCTGAATTTAGCGGCCAAAGCCCATGCTTTTGTCCGAGGACGGGGTTTTGTGACGCCGGAGGACGTGAAATCCATCGGAATGGATGTGCTGCGTCACCGGGTAATTGTCACTTACGAAGCTGAGGCAGAAGAGGTGACCTCAGAGGATGTGGTGAAAAAGATTTTTGATGAAATTGAAGTGCCGTAGTTTTTTAATAACCCTGCGGTTAAATCAGGTAGGTTTTGTTAAATTGCCTTAAACTACCGGAAGATAAATGTTACCAAAAGAAGTTATCAAAAAAATTCGTAAAATAGAAATTCGGACCAAAAAATTGGTCAATGATGTTTTTTCCGGTGAGTATCACTCTATTTTCAAAGGTAGAGGGATGGAGTTTCAGGAAGTCCGGGAATATCAGCCCGGAGACGATATCCGAATAATCGACTGGAATGTGACCGCCCGCTATGGCTTTCCTTTCGTCAAAAAATTCCAGGAAGAAAGAGAATTGACCGTGGTCATTTTATGGGATGCCAGCTCTTCCGGAAAATTCGGCACCCAGGAGAAAATGAAATCCGAATTAGCGGCGGAAATCTGCTCCCTGCTGGCTTTTTCCGCCATAAAAAATAACGATAAAGTGGGGATGATAATTTTTACCGACCAGATTGAAAAATTCATCCCTCCCCAAAAAGGTAGCTCCCATGTCTTACGCTTAATCAGAGAAGTGTTATATTATCAACCTCAGAATAAAGGAACCAATTTAGCTTTAGCCCTGGATTTTTTGGGAAGAGTTTTAAACCGTCGAGCCGTAGTATTCATCGTTTCTGATTTTTTATGTTCTAACTACGACAAGCCCTTGAAAATAGCCAACCGCCGACATGACGTAGTGGCCATCCGCATAACTGACCCCAGAGAAGTGGAATTGCCTCCGGTCGGATTTTTAGAATTGGAAGATACTGAGACCGGAGAGCAGATTATAGTCGATACCCAGAATTTCTTGGTGCGAAAACAGTTTGCCATGTTTGCCAATTCGGAAAGAGAAAAATTAACCAGAAAATTCAAATCCATGAATTTAGACAGCGTGGAGGTATCTACCGGTAAATCTTATATTATTCCCTTGGTGACCTTTTTTAAACAGAGAGCTAAAAAATATAGATAAAATTCAACCAGAAAGGATTAAATAAAAATGGATTATAAAAAAATCTCGCTGGGACTTCTGATTGTGACGGTGGTTTTATTAGTCGGCCTAATTTTAACTTATCTCAAAATGCAAAGTTTATCTGGGGATAAAATAGATAAGGCCAGCCAGGTAAATTCTGCTTCAGATTTGGAAGCCATGTCAGCTCTGGACCAGCCCCAAAAGGAGAAAGGAGCTAAAGTAATCGCTAAAATAGGCAAAAGAGAGATTACTCTGACCGAATTAGAAGGAGAAATTCAAAAATTACCACCCCAGGTTTCAGTAAATTTCAAAGATAAAAAACAAAGAGTGGAATTCTTGCGGCAGTATATCGGGCTTCTGCTCCTGTATGACCAAGCTTTAAAAAAGGGGTTGGCCCAGGATCCGGAGGTTTTAAAGCAGACCCTGGAAACCAAAAAGGGGTTGATGGTGGATAAATATCTGGCCGGAGAGATTCCTATACCCCAGGTTACTGAGGCAGAAATGAAGCTTTTTTACGGGATGAATAAGGAACAGCTGCAAGGAATCAAATTTGAGGAGATAAAGGATAAAATAGAATTCGAATTGATTCAGCAAAAACGAAGAGAGGCTTACAATAGTCTGGTGGCCAAATTAACCCAGGCCGAAAAAGTCGAAATTTTTGAAGATAAATTATAAAGCTTTTTAGGAAATTTCGAATTTTTGAGAAAAATGAAATTTATAAAATTGCAGAGCTTGAAGGTAATTGGGTCAATCTTACTGTTATTGGGTAGTTTTTCACTCATTTTAGCTGAAGAAAATCTGATTTCGGTTCAGTCTAGAGTGGATAAAAACTCAATTACCATCGGGGACAGAATAAAATACAGCCTGACCATAAAGTATAATCCTAAAGTAAAGATCCTGCCTTTGGATTTGGGTAGCCGTTTGGGAGAATTTGAGGTCAAAGATGTGAAAACCTACCCGGAGCAAAAGAGCAAAAGGCAAATTATCATCAAGACAGAATATATAATCACCAATTTCAACACCGGTAAATTTGTAATCCCTCCCTTAGCCATAATCTATCAAGACCAGCAGGGAATTCCAAAATGGGTTCTGTCAGACAGTATCGCAATTGACGTCAAGTCCGTTCCCAAAAAAGCCACTGATAGAGATGATATCAGAGGTTTAAAACCGCCCTGGGAGATACCAGGAAGTATCTGGATTTACATTTTAGTTGGAACTCTATTGTTGGCGGCCGGTTTGGGGTATTGGTATTATCGTAAATTCATCATGAAAAAACCGTTAGGGATGGTGCCGGAAGTCAAAAAGTCAGCCTGGGAGGTGGCGTTAGAAGAATTGGAAAATTTAAGGAAAACAGATCTAGTCAATACAGGAAAAGTGAAGGAGTATTATTTCGGGCTCTCGGAAATTTTGCGCAAATATATGGAAAATAGGTTTAATCTGGCCTGCATCGACAGAACCAGTGAAGAAATTATAGCAGAGCTGAAAAATGGAATCTTAGAGGAGAAAATAAAAGGTAGGTTTCTAACTTTTCTTTTGGAGTCCGATTTGGTGAAATTCGCTAAGTTCATTCCGGCCCAAAAGAAAACCGAGGAGGATTGGGAAATGCTGTATAATCTGGTGAAAGAAACCATTCCAAAAGAAACTGCAGAGGAGTCACAAATGCCGGAGGAGTCATTGGAGGTGGGGCATGTTTAAATTTGTTTCTCCCCACTGGTTGTTGTTACTTCTGGCGGTGCCACCCATGATTTATTTCTATTTCCGAAAAAGAAAAATCAGAAACTCCAGCTTGCAATTCTCGGATTTAAGCCAGCTAAAAAAGGTCAAAGTATCTGCCTGGGTCAAAAGGAGAAATATACTTCCAATTTTGCGTATCTTAACTATTGTTCTTTTATCCTTGGCTATGGCGCGCCCTCAGATGGGAAGAAAAAGCCAGGAAGTTTCCTCAGAGGGAATTGACATAATGCTGGCGGTCGACATCTCCGGCAGCATGAAAGCCGAGGATTTCAAACCTCACAACCGTCTGTATGTATCCAAGGAAGTTTTAAAGCAGTTTGTTTTGGACCAGAAATCCAACCGGGTGGGACTGGTTATTTTTGCTAAAGAAAGTTTTACCCAATGTCCTCTAACTTTAGATTATGGAGTTTTGCTTAACTTTATTGACCGGGTCGATTTTGGGCAAATCGAAGATGGGACTGCCATCGGTTTAGGGTTAGGCAATGCCATCAACCGCCTCCGTCACTCCACAGCTAAAAGTAAAGTGATAATTTTATTAACTGACGGCATCAACAATGCCGGAGAGATTGACCCGGTGACCGCAGCCCAGCTGGCACAGACCCAAAATATAAAAATCTACACCATCGGAGCCGGAAAACCGGGAATGGCCTTGTACCCGGTAGATGACCCAACCTACGGCAAAAGATATGTCTACATTCCCAACGAGCTGGACGAGGTCACCTTGAAGAAAATAGCTGAAATCACCGGCGGACAATATTTTCGAGCCAAAGACGAAAAAGGGTTAGCTACTATTTACAAGCAGATTAGCGAGATGGAAAAAACCAAAATCAAAGTTAAAGAATATACCCAGTATAATGAACTTTTTCTCTTCTGGCTTTATTTAGGACTGGGAGCGGTTTTAGTGGAACTCTTTTTAGCCAACACCAAATTCAGAAAGATACCCTGATATGAAATTCGGAGCCAATTATTTCTTATATTTTTTATTCTTGTTGCCCTCCTTGTGGGTTTTCTACAAATGGGCTGAGAAGAAAAAACAGAAAGCCAAAGCCAGATTCGGAAATTTAGAATTAGTTAGCAAATTAGAAGAATTTCATTCTGCTCAAAAGTATAATTTGAAAAAATATCTGCTTATATTATCAGTTTTCTTTTTAGTATTAGCTTTAGCTCGTCCCCAATGGGGGACACGTTTGGTTACAGTGACCAGAGAAGGTATCGATATCTTAATAGCCATAGATGTTTCAGCTTCCATGTCAGCCACAGACATCAGGCCCAACCGGATTAGCAAAGCCAAACAGGAAGTAAACGCCCTTTTGGATAAATTAAAGGGGGATAGAGTCGGAATTGTAGTATTCGCTGGATCGGCCTTCATCTTCTGTCCTTTAACTATGGATTATAAGGCGGCCCAAATGTTTTTAGACAATGTGGAGATTGGTGTGGTTCCCAAACCGGGTACTGCCATTGGGGATGCCATTCGCACTTCCATGTTAGGATTCAACCAAAAGGAGAAAAAACATAAGGTACTGTTACTTCTCACCGACGGTGAGGACCACCAAAGCGAACCCCTTCAAGCCGCAGAAGAGGCCGCCGCAGAGGGAATTAAAATTTACAGCATAGGTATCGGTACAGAAGCCGGGGAGCCGATTCCGATACAAGAAGGAGGATTAGTCAGCGGCTTTAAAAAAGACCAGCAAGGAAACGTAGTTTTAAGCAGGTTGGACCAGTCCACCTTACAAGAGATGGCCTTGAAAACCGGCGGGAAATATTACCAGGCCACTACCGGAGAAATGGAGCTGGACAAAATCTATAACGAGGTTTCCGGTATGGAGAAAAAGGAATTGCAGGGGAATCTGATGATTCAATATGAGGAAAGATACCAATTCTTCTTGTTTCTGAGTTTAATTCTGTTGATAGCTGAATTTTTCATTTCTGACCGCCGAAAAACTATACCAAGAATGCCAGTAACCGCAGAAAATTTGGCCAAAGTGGCAGTAACCACTCTAATCTTCCTGTTTGCATTTGTCAGTGGTGCTTGGGGCGACTCCTACTCCTCTCTGAATAATAAAGGCAACCTGATGTATAAGAAGGGAGATTTTAAAAAAGCGCTGGAGTTTTATAACCAGGCCGGAATTGAAAAACCAGACTTACCGGAAATAAGATATAACTTAGGCAATTCCTTACATCAGCAAAAAGAATGGGAGAGGGCTTTGCAAAATTATCAAAAGGCCTTGCAGGGTACACCGGATATGAATCAAGCTCAAATTTACTACAACCTAGGGAATACCTTTTACCGCCTGGATAAATACCCGGAAGCAATTGAGGCCTATAAGAAATGTTTAGGAATCAATCCTAATGATGAAGATGCCAAGTATAATTTGGAATATGCGAGAAAAAAATTACAGGAGAAAAAACAGCCCCAGAGTAAAAATCAAAAGAACAAAGATAAACAAAAACAGAATCAGCAAGCCCAAAATCCAGATGATAAAAACCAAAAGCAAAACCAGCCCCAAAAACAAGAAGAACAAAAACAAAACCCCCAACCGAAGGAACAGAATCAGCAGCAGTTAACCCAAAAGCCGCCCGGCGGAATTAGCAAAGAAGAGGCGGACCGAATTTTAGATGCTCTGCAGGATAAAGAAAGAGAGAATAAGAAGAAAAATAGAAAAATTTTCAAGACTCCTAAAACTTTCACAGGAAAGGATTGGTAAAAATGAGGTATAGAGTTATATTTTTGTTTATAGCCATCATTTTCCTGGCGGTTCATATAATTACTGCCCAAGAGATTAACTTTTCAGCCGGTGTGGACAGAACTGAAGTCGGCTTAAATGAGCAGATTGTTTTAACCATTCAGGTCTCCGGCAATGTCCAGAACATTCCTCAACCCCAACTACCGGCTTTGAAAAATTTCAATGTCTATGCCTCCGGACGGACCCAAAATTTCTCTTTTATCAACGGACAAACATCTTATACCGCCTCGTTTAATTACATTTTGATTCCAACCTCAACCGGTCAGCTAACCATTGAACCGGCTGAAATAACCCTAGAGGGGAAAACCTATCGAACCAACCCTATAACTGTTACGGTCACTCAAGGAGCCGGTATACCCCCGACTACACAGCCAAAAGTAAAAGTTCAGACCGCTCCCAAAACTCCAGCCAAAGCCGCCAGTGGAGAAGATTTATATTTAGAGGCCTCAGTAGACAAGAAGAAAGCTTATGTCAATGAGCAGATCACTTTAAGTTTAAAATTTTACCAAGCTGTAAACACGCTAAGAAATCCGGATTACACCCCTCCCACATTGACCGGATTTTGGGTGGAAGATTTGCCTCCGCAAAAACAGTTTTACGATACACGGAACCAAAGAAAATTTGCCGTGACGGAAATTAAAATGGCTCTTTTTCCCACTTCGGCTGGCAAAAAAACCATCGGTCCGGCCACCTTAAAATGTTTGGTGGAAAATTATAAATCTCTCTCGAATAAGGACCCTTTCGATATTTTTGACCCCAGTCTTCTGAGTCAGCTGCGTCAGCCGGAAGAAAGGATTTTAAAATCCAATCCTCTGGAGGTGGAGATTCTACCCTTACCGGAAAGCCATAAACCCTCAAATTTTTCAGGAGCAGTGGGGAGATTTAATCTGAAAGCCGCTTTGGATAAGAAACAGACCGAGACCAACCAGCCCCTTACTTTAAAAGTGACCCTTTCCGGGGTGGGGAATATTAAATCCGTAAATGAGCCTGCTCTGCCTCAACTGGCTGATTTCAGAATTTACAATTCTGGAACTTCTGAAAAAATATCCAAAAATAACTATCTGGTACAGGGGAGCAAAACCTTTGAGGAGATTTTGATTCCCAAGACCGCCGGAAAATTCAAACTGCCTCCGATTGAGTTTAGTTATTTTGATTTGTCGACTCAAAGCTATAAGACCACCAAATCCGAGCCTCTGGAAATAACGGTTCTGCCCGGGGCCGGCCTGGCCTCTAATCTGCCTGCATCTGTCAATGAGCTCGGCGGTGGTGTCAATGACATCAATTATTTAAAAACCAAGGCCCCTAAATTAACCCGGGGGGGAACGGTTCTGTATAAAAAACCCTGGTTCATGGCTTTGCAGCTTTTACCACTGTTAGCGCTAGGTTTTACCTGGAGATATAGAAATCATTTAGAAAAATTACAGACCGATGTAAGCTATGTCAGAAACAAAAGAGCAGCTAAAGTAGCCCAAAAAAGATTGGAAGCCGCAAGCCGGTTCTTGACTGAAAATAAGGGAAAAGAATTTTACGCTGAAATTGCCAAAGCCATTACAGGATATTTGGGGGACCGGTTAAATTTACCTCCGGCAGCTCTGTCAAAGGAGGATATCCAGCACGAACTGACCCTAAAAAAATTTGATGAAGAACAGATTAACCGGGTAATGGAAATCTTAGACAGTTGTGATTTTGCCCGCTTCGCCCCGGCATCTTATGAAAAACTAGAGATGGAGCATTTCTATCAGAAAGCTTCTCAAACCTTGTTTGGTTTAGAAGAAAAATGGAACCGCTGATTGACAATTATGACTGTCTTTAAGAAACTATCGCTACTTTTGGCACCGGTCTTTCTGCTGATTTTTACCAGTCAGCTATATAGCGGGGAGAATCCCACGGAACTTTTCCAGAAGGGCAACCGTTATTACGACTCCGGTAATTTCAAATCCGCTATCAAGACCTATCAGCAATTACTGGACCGAGGCATAAAAGATGCCACAGTTTATTATAACTTAGGAAGTGCCTATTTTAGAGACAAGTGGCTGGGGAAAGCCATTCTTTATTACAGAAAAGCCCAGAAGCTGTCGCCTCGCGACAATGATATTGCGACAAATTTGAATTATAGCCGACTTTTTGTCCTGGATAAAATAAAAGATTCCCCCAATTTCTCTTCGGTCTTTACGGATAAAATTTTGAATTGGGGAACCGTCAATGAGTTTACTTTTTTGACTTTCCTTTTTTACCTGGGCTCAGCCTCTTTGGGGACTGTAACATTTTTCAAAAGAGAAAAAATTATCAGAAGAGTTTTGGCAATCTTTGTAGTTTTGTTTTTAATCCTTCTATTTTTTGCCACAATTAAAATCTCCAGGGACAGCGGGTGGCAGGAAGCGGTGGTGACTTCTTCTGCCGTGGAGGTGTACAGCGGTCCAGGAAAGGAGTTCACTCTCCAGTTTACCGGCCATGAAGGATTAGAAGTAAAAATAGAGCAAAAGAAGGATGATTGGTATTTGGTATCACTCCCCAATGGTGCCAGAGGATGGCTTCCCCAAGCCAGCTTAGAAGAGATATAAACTTTTCTAAATCATTTTATTGACACGCCTGCTTTTTTGAGCTAATTTTAGGCACACTTGGCTTTTGGTCTGACCCAATGAAAAAAATTTATAAAAGCAAAAGATTTTGGGGAGCCATAATTGCGGTAACATTTCTGTTTGTCAGTTTCTACGACGTAAACTTAAACGAGTTAATCAAGACTTTAGGACGCATCGACCTGAAATTCCTACTCTTGGCCTTATTTTTTGAATTCATGATCCCGGTGGCCAAAAGTCTGCGCTGGAAATTCATTTTAGACCCGGTCAAAAAAATTCCGGTGCGGGAAATTTTTTCTTTGTATTGTCTGGGCTGGATGGTCAACGTAATCTTACCCGCTTTAACCGGACAGGTAGCCCGTTCCTTTATGTTGAGTAAAAAACAAAACTTGGCCAAGGCCTCTTCTTTTGCCAGCATTGCCTTGGAAGTGGTTTTTGACGGGTTGAGTCTTTTGCTTTTGATGGTAGTTGTTTCTTATATGTTTGCCTTCCCCAGCTGGTTAATCCGGGGAGAATATACGTTAGCCATCAGCGTCAGCCTGGGGCTGGCTTTCTTATATTTCTTGACCCACAATCAGAAACTGTTTTCAAAGTTAAAAGTCAAATTCCCCCATAAAGTCACAGAAAAAATCGACCAGATCTCACACTCTTTTTCTCAAGGTCTGCAGATGCTCAAAAGCTCCAAACACATTGTGCTGGTGACCCTGTTTTCCATTTTGTCCTGGCTGTTTCAGATCGCGGTGGTGACACTTTTGCTTCTAGCCTTCAATTTCAAAATACCGGTTTGGTCGGCCGTGGTCATAATCATAATCAATGCCCTGATGATGATGTTTCCCCTGACACCCGGCAACATCGGCACTTTTCAGGTAGCTACCATATTGGGGTTATCCTTTTTTGATGTCCATAAAACCGAAGCCTTAAGCTTCGGCTTGGTGCTCCACAGCTTGGACATTTTACCCTTTTTATTTTTGGGAAACTTGTTCCTTTATTTAAGAAAATTTTAGTCCGGCCGGACCGTTCGATTCACCTTTCTACCTTCCCCCTCCACAACAGCCCGGAGGACAGCAGCAACAGCAGCCAACATCTGGCTCTTTTTTCTCCTTTTTCATTTGTTTCACCTCCTTTCACGTGTTTGATTGAATATCTATTTCTGGATTCTGACCTTACAGCAGTCGAAACAGGCACAGATACCCAAGCAGATTTCTTGGACCTTTTGGGTATCTAAGCTGTAAACTACCTTTTGACCGGCTCTTTTGTCTTTTACCAGACCGACATTTTTCAAGACAGACAAATGTCTGGAGATGGTAGGCTGGGAAAGAATAAAAAAATCCACTATTTCTGACACAGTTCTAGGTTTACCCTCCAGCATAAGTAATATTTTCAGGCGGGTCGGGTCGGCTAAGGCCTTCAAAGGGTTTTTAAGTTTTTCTAGCTTCATAAGATTCCTTCAGTTAAATGTTTATATAGAGATATGTGCATGTCGCTATATACTAATACGACAAAAAGTTTGAGTTGTTTAACTTTTTTACTATTATTTTACTAAAATGAAATTGACAAACCCTCTTTTAATTTCGTAAATTGTTAAACGGTTTTAAAACTATTTATATGGGTAAAACAGAACGACTTTCTCAAATCTTCAAGGCTTTAGGTGAAGAAACTAGACTCGAGATAATTAAGCTCTTGGCTCAAAATGGGGAGGTGGGCTGTACCCAGATAAATCATACCTTCAAATTAACCCAGCCGGCTTTATCCCATCATTACCGTATCTTGAAAGAATCCGGTCTGGTTTTAAAGAGAAAAGAGGGGCAATATTTTTATCTGTCATTAAACCGAGCCATTTTAGAAAAATATCTGCCCGGATTTTTAGAACAGATAAATCACACCTAAGAAGGAAAATATTATGACACAAGTTTTGCTCAAGGAGGGACTCATGATGGATGATGTCGACCGCATTCGAATCGGATTTATGCTCCCCATTTTTACTTTGAAGGATTTAGGTGGCAAAGAAGTAAATGTAGCAGACTTCTGGGGGAAAAAGAATATAGTCTTATTTTTCATGGATGATTATTTATGTAAAGAGTGCGGCCGTTTTCTGTCTGAGCTGCAAAATAAGCTAAAAGAAATTACGGCACTGGAAGCAGTAGTTTTAGCCATCAGCATAGACCATCCGCGATTTTTAAATAAGCTGAAACAAAAATTGAATTTAGAATTTCCACTTTTGTATGACCAGGACTCGGTCGTCACCAAACTTTACGGTCTTTCAAACAGCGCTTCTCCCAAAGGAGCCCCTCATCCCACGGTATTTGTGGCTGATAAAGAACGAGTAATCAGCTATAAAAAGGTGGATCTGAACCATAAGCTTGGCTTTAGCCTTGATGAAATTATCGAAAGTTTAAAAAAATACAAATGAATATTACTTACAAGGAGTTAAAGGAAACCACTGATTTATTCAGGGATTTTATCTATAATTTTGAGAAGGTGGACTCTTTTTATTCCGGAAATTTCAGAAAGATTGAATCGTTTGAAAAATGTCGGACAGATTTGAGCAAAAGGAAGTATTTTCGCAATGAAATTGCAGCCATTTTAGAAAGACAAAATTCAGAGTGGGGGGCTTCTTCTCAGACTTTGAAAAATATTTCCTATTTGAAAGATGACCAAACCAGTGTGGTTTTTACCGGTCAGCAGGTGGGGATTTTGGGCGGTCCCCTTTTCACCATTTACAAAGCCATATCTGACATTAAGCTGGCAGCCTGGCTATCTGAAAAATTAAAAACCAAGGTAATCCCTTTATTCTGGCTGGCTACTGATGACCATGATTTTTTAGAAGTGAATCATATTTATTCATTGAATCTTCAAAGCCAAATCACTAAAATAGAATACAAATCCAAAGCAGACTGGAACGGAAAACCCATGGCTAAAGTGGTTTTGGATGATTCTTTTAAGGATTTCTCTCAGACAATTACCGCTAATTTAGCTGAAACGAAGTACAAAAATGAGGTTTTGAACAAACTTTTTGAGATTTATAAGGAGGGTCAATCTCTAAGTATGGCATTTGGCAAGTGGCTTACTTTTTTGTTAGGAAAATATGGATTGGTTTTGGTGAACCCGTCAGATAAGGAGTTAAAACAATTAGCTACTCCAATTTTTGAAAAAGAGATTGAGCAAAATGGAAAATTAGAAAATATTTTCAGAGAAACTAACACAAAATTGGAACGGAACCATTATCATCAGCAGATTAAAAAGAAAGAGGGGTATCTAAATATTTTTGTGGACAATGGGCAAAGAAGTACGGTAAGAAAAGAAGGAGATGTTTTTGTAGTGGAAGCCACTCAAGAAAAATATACTTCAGAACAAATCCGCAGACTATTAAATCAAAAACCAAATCTTTTCTCCCCTAACGTAGTTTTAAGACCGATAGTTCAGAGCTATCTTTTCTCAACCCTGGCCTATATCGGAGGACCATCGGAAGTGGCTTATTTTGCTCAATTAAAAGAATTGCATAAGGCTTTAGAGGTGAATATGCCGGTGGTTTATCCTCGTGCAGCGGTGACTTTGCTTGAGAGAAAAACTTTAGAGATTTTAGAGAAATATGATCTAGATATAAAGGAGATATTTGCCCAAGATATTGAATTAGTGGTAAATCAAGTCATGGAAAAAACTTTGCCGCCGGATTGGGAAGAAAATTTTACTAAAACTCAAGCTGAAATTAAGCAGAAATTTGAAAAATTAGAACAAGAGGTCACCCAGCTAGAACCCACTTTGAAAGAAACTTTCGCTACCACCAAAGGAAAAATTGATTTCGAACTGAATAAACTCAAAGAAAAATATTTCCAGGCCCACAAAAGGAAAAATAAAACGGTCAGAGAGCAACTTTACAAAATTAAAAATCATCTCTATCCGGAAAATGCTTTACAAGAGAGAAAATTTAATCTGGTCTATTATTTAAATAAATACGGTTTCGACTTAATCGATTTTTTATATCAAAATATTGA
>Ga0209431_10003468_pt1 | contig 12536 bp, 15 predicted proteins | sample RifCSP13_3_FD_184021 | JGI IMG/M metagenome (GOLD analysis project Ga0209431, IMG submission 184021) | Soil microbial communities from Rifle, Colorado - Rifle CSP2_sed 13_3 (SPAdes) (version 2) | ecosystem: Environmental > Terrestrial > Deep subsurface > Rock core/Sediment | place: Rifle...
GGCGAGCCCGACGTCGAGCGTCTGTGGGGCGCCGTGGCGACGGCGACGCGTCTCGACGAGCCCGATCCGGTCGCCGCCTGGCGGACCCACGCCGCCCGGCTCCAGGCGAGAGCGGACGCGCTCGACGCGCGCGCCTTCGACGCGATCCGCTTCCGCGGACCGGGGACCGACCTCACCGTCGGGCTCAACCCGGAGGCCCGCTGGCTGTGCGCGACGAACGTCACCGAGACCGGCATCGAGCACATTCCGAACATGCCCACCGAGGAGGTCTTCACGACTCCGGACTTGCGTCGAACGGAAGGCGTCGTCCGCTCGACCGCGCCGCTCGTCGCTTCCGGGGCGCGCATCGTCGATCTCGAGGCTCGCTTCGCGGCCGGAAAGATCGTCGAGGTGAACGCATCGTCCGGCGCGGAGATCATCCGTGCGCAGCTCCAGACGGACGCTCAGGCGCCGTACCTGGGGGAGATCGCCCTCGTCGACGGCTCCTCTGCGGTCAAGCGGACGGGCCTCGTGTTCTGCGACACGCTCTTCGACGAGAACGCGGCCTGCCACATCGCGTTCGGCAGCGGCTTCCCGATGGCGCTCGACTTCGACGAGATGCCCTCGCCCGACGAGCTCCTCGCCCGCGGCGTGAACGAGTCCGGCATCCACACCGACTTCATGATCGGCGGGCCCGAGGTGGACGTGGACGGACTCGACGCCGACGGTCGGGCGACACCGCTGCTGCGCGGCGACGCCTGGCAGCTCGACGTGTAGGGCCGGGCATGCCCGGCCCCTACACGAATGTCGAATCGATGTCAAACCTCCACTTGACTGACTGCATAAATGATGTCATAGTGATGTCGCAATGCAGCTCGATGCTCACGTCCAGGCGATCCAGGCAGACCTCGCCGCCACCGCCGGTCTCGGGGACGAAGCCGCCGCCGAGGCCGCACGCCGGCTGAGCGAGGCCCTCTCCTCGACGCTCCACCTCAGGCTCCTCGACCTTCTCGGCGAGGCGGCGCTCGAGATCGGCGCCCAGCTGGAGTCCGGACGCGTCGAGGTGCGGCTCGCCGGACGAGAGCCCGAGCTCGTCGTCGTCATGGAGGCCGCGGACACGGTCCAGGTCGCTCCCGGGGAGGAGTACACGGGGCGCATCACGCTCCGTCTTCCCGAGACGCTCAAGGCCGGGATCGAGGCCGCCGCCGACCAGGAAGGCATCTCGACGAACGCCTGGCTCGTACGGACGATCGCGCGCACGTTGGACTCGGGATCGTTCAAGCGCAGCCGGCGCAGAAAAATGCAGGGCTACGCCCAGGGCTGAGAGGAGGAACCATGCTGCTACCCACGCTTCCATTCGACTACGTCCGGCATCTCGACCCCGGTGACCGCGTGCGCCGCACGCGGAGCCGCCCGACGGGCAGCCGGATCCGGCGCACCCCCGACACCGTCCGCGGGTAGGGAGCTCCGATGCCCGTCTTCGAGACCCCCGGGAGCGTCTCCCTCCAGATCCGGCTCCCGAGTGGCCGTGTCCTGGTCACCACGTCCGACGAGCCTCGCACGCAGGTCGAGCTCGTGTCGCTCGGACGGGGTGGCCAGGACGCGATCGAGAACGTCGTGGTCCGGGCCGACGAGAGAGCGGGCGGTCACGTGATCACGATCGAGCAGGGGGACCGCATCCGCTGGGGTCCGATCAGGATCTCCTGGGGCAGCGACGTCGAGGTTCGCATCACGTGCCCCGCGGGGGCAGACCTCGATCTCGCCGACGGCTCGACCGAGCTCCGCGTCGTCGGCCGCCTCGGCGAGGTCTCGGCGCGCTCGGCCTCCGGCGATATCCGACTCGGTGCCGTGGCGGGGAGGCTCCAGGTCAAGACCGCGAGCGGCGACGTCTGGGTCGAGTCGACCGAGGCGGACGCGTCGATCTTCACGGTCTCGGGCGATCTGGAGATCGGCCGCATCGAGCGCTCTTTGACCGCGCGCTCCGTCTCCGGCGACGTCGAGGTGGGCGCGGTTCGCGGCCCCCTCACGGTCACGTCCACGTCCGGGGATGTCGATCTCAAGGCCGTCGAGGCCGGCGAGGTCAGGATTCAGACGGTGTCCGGCGACGCGCGCATCGCAGTCGGCCGTGGGACGCGCGTCTTCATCGACGCCGCCTCGGTATCCGGCGATCTCGGCTCCGAGCTCGGCATCGCGGACGAGGGCCCGGCGGAAGGGAAGGGCCAGGTCGTCCCGCTGCACGTGAAGACGGTGAGCGGGGACGTTGCGATCGTCCGGGCGAAGGAGAGCGTCTCGGCCTGAGCTCCTACCCGCGGCGAACGGCCTCGACGACCTCGTCGTCGCGGCCTTCGAGCAGGAGGTCGACGAGTCGCCTGCGACCGCCGAGCCCGAGCCGGGCCGTCAGCACCTCGTACAGACGCGTCTCGTCCAGTCCCGTCTCACGAGCAACCGCGGTGATCCGCGGCACCACCCGTCTCGGCTTCCACTCCGAGAACTGCCAGGCGGGGTAGCGCCACTCGGTCGAGCCCGGCTCGCGTACCGCGAGCAGCTCACCCGCGCGTCGCATCGCGTCGATCTTCGCCGGGTCGACCGCCAGGCGGGCGGCGAGCCAGGAACCGGCGAGGCAGTCGCCGTAGCGAGCTCCGGCAGTCGTGCTCATACGCGGAAGCAGCCTACCTCGAGCGTCGCTCCTTCATCCTTCCGCAAGGGGGTACGGACCCGGTGCGACGCGTCCGATAGCGAAAGAGGATGCGCCGCCTCGCTCGTCTCGCCTGCACGGCTGCCGCAATCGCGGCGTTCGCCGCCGGGACCGCCGGTGCGAAGTCGAATACGGGCGCCTCCTGGGCCGCCCCGGATATCCGCACGGTCGTGGGCGCCGGTCTGATGGCACCGACGGTCGCGGAGTTCCGCCCCGAGGAGCCTCTGACGCGGGGTGAGTTCGGGATCGTGCTCGCGGCCTTCGGCGCACCCGACGTCTCGGTCTCCGAGCCCGATCGGCTCGTCACCCTCCGCGAGCTCGACGCTCAGCTGGTTAGCGTAGCCGGACTGCGGCCGTCCGCACGTCGCATTCGGCTGGCAGCGGTCCAGGCCGGACTCGAGCCGAGACCCTGGCTCGGGACGGAAACCCTCGCCCGCCTGCTCGGGCTTCGGATCAACCACCTGCGGAACGAGGAGGAGCTCGAGCTCCAGCTCTCGGAGCCGGCTACCCGCGCCGAGGCGGCCTACTCGATCGCGCGCCTGCTCACGATTCAAGACTCGGACGTCGAGGCCGTTCGCGAGGCGGCAGACTCCTTCATCTTCCCGGAGCTCACCGGCTGGCAGCGCGCTGTGCTCGCGCGGTCGCTGCGGTTCGTCGGTTCTCCGTACGTCTGGGCGGGCACCTCCGAGAAGCCGCAGCAGCTCTTCGGGAAGCTCCTGCCCGGCGGCTTCGACTGCTCGGGCTTCGTCTGGCGCGTGTACAAGCTCGAGCCCTTCGCCGGAGCTCCGAGCCTCTCCGCGACTCTGAAGGGGAGGACGACCTATGCCATGAGCGGCGAGGTCGCGCGCTCCAAGCGGATCGACCGCGCCGGGCTGCAGCCGGGCGACGTGGCGTTCTTCGGCCCGGGCTGGCCTCGCTCGAGACCCGCCGAAGTTGGCCACATGGGGATCTACGTGGGCAACGGCTGGTTCGTCCACTCCTCATGGCACGGCGTCGCGTTCGAGCCGATGACCGGCGGGTGGGAGACGAACTTCGCCTGGGGTCGCCGCCCGCTCGCCGAGGCGGGGCTGTCCTACTAGGGGTTGATGTGAAAGACGAAGGCCGCGGCCTCTAGGGATTTTCGCGCGACCGGAATCCGTGCGAGCGAAGTCCGGTCTTGCGCCAACTGACGTCGAAGTAGCGACAGCTCGTACGAGATGTGTAAGAGTTGTGGGACGAGGCCGCCAGATCGCCGTGGGCAGGCCATGGGGACACAGGGGCGGCCGGACTGGAGACGACATGCACGGTCGCATGGCGAGGTACACGTACTCGGGCGACGTACAGGAGCTTGCGCGACGCGCGGAAGAGGGGATGCTTCCGATCTTCCAATCCCAGCCGGGATTCAAGGCGTACTCGCTCATCGAGAGCGACGGTGAGATCATCTCGTTCAGCGCGTGGGAGTCCGCGGAGCACGCCGAGGCGGCGAACGCGGCGGCTGCCTCGTGGGTTGCGCAGAACATGGCCGGCGAGATCGAGCTGAAGGAGGCGCGCCTCGGCGAGGTCCTTCTCAGCACGGCACTCGGCGTCAGCACGACCGCCGGCGTCAGCGCCTGATCGGTACGCGCTCGGCGTGACGGAGAGGCCCTGAAAACCAGGGCCTTTCTCGTCGCGGCGTGCCGGGACGCGGTCGGTAAGTTCGATCACCTCACCGCCTCCTGCTGGGCCGGGCGATGCGTGCGAAGGCGGGTCGGCCGCCGTCCTTGCTCCTGGAAGCAGAGAACTGGATGAGCTCGGCGTGGATCGCGCGCCTTACGGCACGATTGCGTTACACACTCGCGAGCTGTAGTGTGTAACCATGACCCGAATGCGGCGGATCCAGATCGTGATGGACCCCGAGCTCGACGACCGCCTCGAGCAGGAGGCGGCCGCGCGGAGCATGTCCAAGAGCGCGCTCGTCCGCGAGTGCGTCGAGCGGGGGCTCCCAGCCGAGCCGTTCGACAACGGCTTGTGGAAGATCGGTCGGGAGCTCGCACCGTTGTTCGCCGACGTAGAGCCGACCGACATCGACACGGAGCTCTACGGACCGCTCGAAGCCGAGCCGTGATCTTCATCGACAGCTCCTTCTGGATCGCGGAGTTCATGCCGAGAGACGGTCGACACGGCAACGCGATTGCGGCCTCACGGAGGGTCGCAGCCGAGCGGCTGGTCACGTCGACGCTCGTGGTTGGTGAGACGTGGACGTACCTTCGCCGCCGAGCCGGTCACGTGCGCGCGATGAGGTGGCTCGACGGAGCGCTCGGTAGGATCATCGTGCGCGTGGAGCGTATCGACGATGAGCTCGAAGGGGAGGCGTGGCAGTGGCTTCGAGCACACGACGAGCGACCGTACTCGTTCGTCGACGCGACGAGCTTCGCGCTGATGCGCAAGCTCCGCATCCGGGAGGCGCTCGCGTTCGACGGCGACTTCGAGGCCGCCGGCTTCGTCGAGCTGCGCCCGTAGCCGACTATTCTCGCCCGCATGCCGTACGTCCCCGCGCACGATCGCTACGACCGCATGCTCTACCGCCGGAGCGGGCGGAGCGGGCTCAAGCTCCCGGCGATCTCGCTCGGACTCTGGTGGAACTTCGGCCACGACCGGCCGCTCGAGACGAGCCGCGCGATCGTCCGCCGCGCGTTCGACCTCGGGATCACGCACTTCGACCTCGCGAACAACTACGGGCCGCCGTACGGCTCCGCGGAGGAGAACTTCGGCACGCTCCTGCGCCGGGACCTCGGGCCCCATCGCGACGAGCTCGTGATCTCGACGAAGGCGGGCTACGACATGTGGCCCGGGCCGTACGGCGACCACGGGTCGCGCAAGTACCTCCTCGCGAGCCTCGACCAGAGCCTCGGCCGCATGGGACTCGACTACGTCGACATCTTCTACTCCCACCGCTTCGACCCCGATACCCCGCTCGAGGAGACCATGGGCGCGCTCGACACGGCGGTCCGCGCCGGGAAGGCGCTGTATGTCGGGATCTCCTCCTACTCAGCGGAGAAGACGCGCGAGGCGGCCGCGATCCTGCGCGAGCTCGGCACGCCCCTCCTCGTCAACCAGCCGTCGTACTCGATGCTCAACCGCTGGATCGAGCCGGACCTGCTCGACGCGGTCGGCGAGCTCGGCGTCGGCTGCATCGTCTTCTCCCCCCTCGCCCAGGGGATGCTCACGGACAAGTACCTGGGCGGCATTCCCGAGGGATCGCGCGCCGGCCGGCCGTACTCGCTCTCGCACGACCTCATCACGGACGAGACCCTCGCGAAGATCCGCGCCCTAAACGAGATCGCGGCCCGGCGGGGTCAGACCCTCGCGCAGATGGCCCTCGCCTGGACGCTTCGCGACGAGCGCGTCACCTCGACGCTCATTGGCGCCTCGAGCGTCGCCCAGCTCGAAGACAACGTCGCCGCGCTCGACCGCCTCGATTTCACGGACGGCGAGCTCGCCGAGATCGACCGCTACGCGACCGAGAGCTCGATCAATATCTGGGCCGCCTCGAGCGAGACCTGACGTTCCTTCGCAGGGTGAGATGATCGCGCCGTGAGCCCGCGCGAGCTTCCGAGCGGCACCGTCACCTTCCTCTTCACGGACGTCGAGGGCTCGACGCGGCTCCTTCACGAGCACGGGCCGCGCTACGCCGAGCTGCTCGACGAGCACCGCCGCGTCCTGAGGGAGGCGTTCACGCAACACGACGGGGTCGAGGTGGACACCCAGGGCGATGCCTTCTTCGTCGCGTTTTCCAGAGCCGCCGACGCCGTTGCCGCGGCGGCCGTAGCACGACACGCGCTCGAAGCTGGTCCGATCCAAGTACGCATGGGGATCCACACCGGCGAGCCGCTCGTGACGGCCGAGGGCTACGTCGGGATCGACGTTCACCGCGCAGCGCGCATCGCCGCCGCCGCGCACGGAGGGCAGATCGTCCTCTCGGAGACGACCCGCGGGCTCCTGGAGAGCGACGCCGCCGTTCGCGATCTCGGAGAGCACCGGCTGAAGGATCTGATCGGGGCCGAGCGCCTGTACCAGCTCGGCGACGGCGACTTCCCGCCGCTCCGGACGCTCGACGCCACCAACCTCCCTGTCGTCTCGATCCCCCTCGTCGGGCGACAGCACGAGCTCGAGGAGCTCGTTGCGCTGCTCTCGAACGGCACGCGCCTCCTCACCGTCACTGGGCCCGGCGGCACCGGGAAGACCCGCCTCGCACTCCAGGTCGCAGCCGAGCTCGTCGGCACGCTCCACGACGGCGTCTTCTGGGTGCCGCTCGCCGGCCTCTCCGACCCCGAGCTCCTGTCCTCGGAGATCGCCCAGACGATCGGCGCACGCGACGACCTCGCCGGCTTCCTGCGCGGGAAGGAGCTCCTCGTGCTGCTCGACAACTTCGAGCACCTTCTCGAGGCCGCTCCAGCCGTCAGCACCGTCCTCGCGACCTCGGGTGGTCTCCGCATGCTTGTCACCAGCCGCTCGCCCCTGCACCTGTCGGCCGAACAGGAATACCGGCTCGAGCCGCTCCCGGAGGACGACGCGGCGACTCTCTTCGTCGAGCGGGCTCGGAGGATCGGGCGGGAGCTCACGGCCGACGCAGCCGTCGAGGCGATCTGCCGCCGCCTCGACGGCCTGCCGCTCGCGATCGAGCTCGCCGCGGCGCGGACGAAGCTCCTCGCTCCCGAACGGCTCCTCGAACGTCTCGACTCCGTCCTCCCGCTCCTGACCGGGGGCGCCCGCGACGCGCCCGAGCGCCAGCGCACGCTGCGCTCGACGATCGAATGGAGCTACGACCTCCTCGACGCGGACGGCCAAGAGCTCTTCGCCAGCCTCTCGGTCTTCGCAGGCAGCTTCCCGCTGACGGCTGCAGAGGAGGTCTGCAGCGCCAGTCTGGACGGCCTCGCGGCGCTCGTCGACGCGAGTCTCCTGAAGCCGATCGGCGACGACCGCTTCCTGATGCTGGAGACCATCCGCGAGTACGCGCTCGAGAAGCTCGCCGGCTCGGCAGAGGCCGGGGAGCTCCGGCAGCGACACGCGACCTGTTTCTCCGCACTCGCGGAGGAGGCGTACGAGCGCCGTTTCGACGCCGAGGCGGAGTGGTCCGAGCGGCTCGAGCTCGACCACGACGACCTTCGCGCCGCGCTCGACTGGCTGGAGGTGAGCGATCCGGATCGCGCGCTCGAGCTGGCAGGTGCGCTCGGCTGGTTCTGGCTCTCCCACGGGCTTCTGGCGGAAGGGCGGGGACGACTCGCCGGTGCGCTCGGACGGTCGACGGCTTTCGGCCCGTCTCGGGCCCGGGCCCTCACGGCGTCCGGGTCGCTCGCGGCTCGGCACGGCGACGTCCACGAGGGGCGAACGCAGCTCGACGAGGCGATAGGTCTCTGGCGTGCTCTCGGTGATCGGAGCGAGCTCGCCTCGGCGCTCGACGCGCTCGGCTGGCTCCTCGTGTACGACGCCGGAGACGACCCCGGCTCCCTCGCTGCATTCGAGCGAAGCCTCGAGCTCCGCCGCGAGCTGGCCGACGGACCCGGCGAGACACGCGCGCTCGTCGGCGTCTGCCAGGTGCTCGTCGCGCTGGGCGAGGTGCAGCGGGCGGAGTCGCTCTCCCGTGAGCTGCTCGAGATGGCGGGCGGCGACCCGCGGAGCGAGCACTTCGCCTTCCACTTCCTCGCCGACTGCGCTCTGATCCGCGGCGATACAGAAGAGGCCGGGAATCGCTACCGCGAGAGCCTGCGAGCGGCGCTTCCGCTCGGAGACGTCCTCGAGACGAGCTTCGAGGTCCAGGGAGTGGCGATGTCGGCTGCCGGCGCCGGCGACCCGCAGCGCGCCCTTCGCCTCGCCGCGTCCGTCGAGGCGCTGTGGGAGTCGCTCGGCACGTCGTTCTCCGTCGCCTTCTGGGACGTGCTCCTCGAGCGGTACATCGGTGGCGCGCGCGAGGCACTGGGTGCGGACGCGGATGCCGTGTGGGCGGAGGGCCGCGCGCTGGCGTTCGAGGACGCGGTCGAGCTTGCTCTGAAGCTCGAGTAGCAGCCGTCTCGACGGAGCCGCTCGCGTTCAGCTCGCGACGGCGGCGAGCGCGACGCCCGGGAGCTCGTAGCCGCCCTCGACCGCAAACGGAGCGAAGGTCTCCACAAGGTGCGCCTTCATGGCCTCGCGTTCCTCGTCGGAGACCTCACGCCAGACCGTCGAGAACACTCCGCCCGTGTCTCTCGCTCGCCGCACGTAGTCGTCGACGTCGCGGTAGACGAAGCGCACCTGCACGTCCTCCGAGCGGCCGACCACGAAGCCCGCGTCGTCGAGGAGCGTGCGCAGTCGCTCCTCGTTGGCGAGGGCGAAGATTCCGGGCGCTCCGGGCTCCGGTCTTGGTGCGTGACCGCGCTCGACCAGCATCCGGCCGGCGATCGAGATCCACGGGTTCTGATCGGCTCCGCGCCACACGGCCAGCGCGAGCCGTCCACCGCGGCGCAGCACGCGACGCGTCTCGGAGCAGGCGGCATGGGGATCGGGCATCAGCATGTACCCGAAACGGCAGAGGACGCCGTCGACCGAGTCGTCCTCTAGCTCGATGCGCTCGGCGTCCATGACCCAGTGCTCGACGTTCCGGAGGCCGAGCTCGGCGCTACGGCGGCGGGCGACGTCCACCATCGCCGGGGCCAGATCGGTCGAGATCAGGCGGCCGCGCTCGCCGAGGAGCGCGGCCACCGCGAATCCGGTGTCGCCCGGGCCCGCGGCAAGCTCGAGCACGGTGTCGTCCGGATGTGGCGCGAGCTGGCTGAGCATCCAGTCGCGGATCGGAGCCGAGGTCCGCTCGATCTCCTCCCGCCACCGCTCCCAGCCCGGCGCCATCGCCGCCCAGGTCTCGAGGCTCGTGCGGCGGTACTCGTCAGGCTCCATCGGCCGATCGTAGTGAAGCGCCGGCCCTACGGGATGTTTTGGAGCCGCGCCAGGAAGATGCGGCAAATATTTCACCATCTCGTGGTGAATTATTACCCACTTCCTGCTAGGCTTCGCGCGTGTTTCCGCGCCACCTGACGGGCGAGGTGATCGCTGCGCTCGACGACAGCCCGGTCACGATGCTCATCGGAGCTCGACAGACCGGCAAGAGCACGCTCGCGCAGCTCATCGCGTCCGAGCATCGTCCGGCCCGCTATCTCACGCTCGACGACGCTGCAACACTCGCGCTCGCCGCAGCCGATCCGACCGGTTTCGTGGCCGGTCTTGCCGGTCCGACGATCATCGACGAGATCCAGCGGGCACCGGCGCTCTTGCCCGCCGTCAAGGTCGCAGTCGATCGTGATCGTCGACCGGGACGGTTCTTCTTGACCGGCTCGGCCAACGTGTTGCTCCTCCCGACCGTGTCCGAGTCGCTCGCTGGGCGGATGGAGATCCACACGCTTTGGCCGTTGTCCCAGGGCGAGATCGGGAGCGTGCGCGAGCGATTCCTCGAGCACGCGTTCGGCGGCGTTGGACCTGGTCGTGTGACGCTGAGCGGCAGCGGCGACATCGTCGACAGGGTGCTCCGCGGTGGGTATCCGCCGGCCGTCCAGCTGAGCTCGCTTTCCCGGCGCGATGCGTGGCTCGCGAGCTACGTCAGCGCACTCGTCCAGCGGGATGTGCGCGATCTCGCCAACGTCCAGCGGTTAGCAGAGTTCCCCCGGCTTCTCGGACTCCTCGCCTCTCGAACGGCCTCCCTCCTGAACATGTCGGACCTCAGTCGCTCGCTCGCGATACCGCAGAGCTCCCTCCAGCGGTACCTCACGCTCCTCGAGCACCTGTTCCTTCTCGTTCGCGTCCCGCCGTGGCAGGCGAACATCGGTCTGCGCCTCGTCAAGACGCCCAAGATCCTCCTCAACGACACCGGCCTAGCCTCTCATGCTCTCGGGCTCACCCTGGAGCGCCTCGCGCGCGATCCCTCCGCCTTCGGACCGCTGCTCGAGAGCTTCGTCGGCATGGAGCTGATCAAGCAGGCATCGTGGAGCATGCGCCGGATCGGTCTCTATCACTACAGGACGACACGGGGCGTCGAGGTCGACTTCGTCCTCGAGGATGCCTCCGGCGCCGTCGTCGGGGTCGAGGTGAAGTCCGCAGCGACTGTCGGGCCCGGTGACTTCCGGGGGGTCCGCGCACTCGCCGAGCGGCTCGGCGAGCGTCTCGTCCGAGGTATCGTCCTCTACCGGGGCGAGACCGTTGTCCCCTTCGGCGAGAGGCTTGCCGCCTGGCCTGTGGAGACGCTCTGGGCGGAGTGAGCTCGCCCGGCCGCCTGCCGGGCGTAGCAGCGCGCGCTTCACCTCTCTACGGGATGTCTGCGAGCCGCGCCAGGAACTCACGCGGCGAATACGCGGGCGGCTCGCTGTCGGCCTCGAGCAGGTCCCTATCACCGCTGACGATCACGTGCGCACGCCCGACCCGGGCGAGCGCGACCAGGTAGTCGTCGTCGGGATCGCGCGGGACGAGGCGCTCGGCGCGTGGCGGATCCACGACGATGACCGCTGTGTTCTGAATCCGTGCAAGCACGGTGGCGGCGTCCGGAGCCAACGCATATCGCTCGATGCGCGGGCGCCCAAGCACGTCGCCGAGCTCCTCGAGCAGCAACGGGGAGACGACCAGCTCGAACGCTCCGCCGTACCACGCCCGCAGGATTTGCGCCGGTGGTCCGGGCCGATCGAGCAGGCCCGAGACGAGGACGTTCACGTCGAGAACGACGCGGAGCACCTACGAGGCAGCCTGCTCGCGCCGCCGTCGCTCCTCGCGGACCTCGCGCTGCGCCTCGAGCGCAAGCGCCATCGCCTCTTCCTCGGTGAGCGTGCTCCGTGCCCAGATCCGTTCGAGCGCCGCGAGGCCGAGCAACTCCCGGATCGCCTCCTCGACGAGCTCCGAGTCCTTCATCTTGCGCCGCGCGGCCGCGACTCGCAGCGCCTGTGCCACCTCAGGGTCGAGGTAAATGGTGAGCCTGTCCTTGGCCATGGCCGTATCGTACAGTTCTGACGTCATAACGTCATAGTGCCGTGAGAACGGCCACCGCGAAAGTGGCGGTTTTGGACGCGTGACAAGAAGGGGGCGACCGTCCGGCCGCCCCCTTTCGTACTCCGTGCGGTCGCAGCTACTTGGGCTGCGCGCCGATCTGCTTGAGGAGAGTCAGTGAGTCGAAGTAATGGCGGCTCTCCTTGATCTTGTTGCCCTCGAAGCTGTAGAAGAGGGCAGCGGGCGTCTCCTGACGCTTGCCCGAGGCCGGGATCGTCCCTTCCGCTGTCGTGAGCGGGCCAGTGTGTGTGCCCTTCCAGGTCACTTCCAGGACTGCCGTGTCACCGCTGGCGAAAGCGCTTGTCACCGTGCCTGCGGCGTCCGGGAACGCCTGCTTCCAACCCTTGAAGACCTCCACGATCTTCTCCGGACCCTCGATCTTCCGCTCGGTCCCCAGCTCGTCGTAGCGGGAGTCGGAGGCGAGCCCTGCTCGCACGCGCTCCCAGTCGCCGCTGTTGAAGGCATCCAGCTGCTCGCGGGCGATCTTGACCATCTCGTCTGCCGTCTGGACCTCGGTAAGAAGTACGGTCATGGTTAGAGCTCCTCTCGTCGATCATGGGCACGAGCGGCAGCCTCAGGAAGGCTTGCCTCCGATCGGCCGTAACCGCTCAGCTGGGACGGTGGTTGCAACGAGGAAGAAGAGCTGGCGACTCGACGGACACAAGCTGGACCGTCAGCGCGACTGGCTCGATGTTTCCGAAACGCACTCTATCTCATCCCCCGCGTTGGTGCTGTCAGCGTTGGGACGATCCGCCACGGCGCGATATCGTGTTTGCATGGCAGTCAAGCTCCTCCGCTGCTCGGGCCAGTGGGTGAAGGTCAGCGGGCACCCGTGCTGGCGTGTCGAGAA
>Ga0209431_10003477_pt1 | contig 12526 bp, 9 predicted proteins | sample RifCSP13_3_FD_184021 | JGI IMG/M metagenome (GOLD analysis project Ga0209431, IMG submission 184021) | Soil microbial communities from Rifle, Colorado - Rifle CSP2_sed 13_3 (SPAdes) (version 2) | ecosystem: Environmental > Terrestrial > Deep subsurface > Rock core/Sediment | place: Rifle...
TCATTATGGGTGAAATACTGGGATTGAGCGATGAGGAGCAGTTGGAAGTATATCGTGCCGTAATGGATTTGATAAAATCAAGAATTGACAAAACAAAAAGTGTTGAGAAAAAAACTAAATTTGAAATTCGGAATGTTGTTGGCAGGTCAGTTGGGTTTATCGATATTTCTGACTGTAATGTCCCAGGCAACAGCCTTTTTTGTTCCCATTTATGATCTTGTTTTTAAGTCTTCCGGTGAAGGAATAAGATCTTTGCAAAGCGGGTTGGTAACTTTTTTAACATTCTCCCATCCCGTAATTTTGAATGCTTTTCGGCAATTTAGTGCGTCGATTAATTTTTATGAAAGGAACTACCCAATATATGGCAAGGAATATTTATTGAGCAACCTATATTTTTCGTTGTCGTTAAGCCTAATTTTCATAGGCGTGCTTTTTAACCGAAATAAAAGAGATTTACACGTGATGGGTTTTTATATCTGTGCGGTTCTTTCAGTTTTTATTCTCAAAGGTATAAATCCCCCATTCGGTGCTATAAATGCAGTTTTTTATAAACTTCCTTTAATGGCCGTGTTGAGAAATATCTCCTATATTACCTTTGTTACGAGTTTTTCATATGCCTTTTTACTAGCGTACTCATCACAGAACGTACATAAACTTTTTAAAAATAAATACATTCACAGAGTATTTCCTCTCACTTTATTGTTGTTGCTATATGTAGGTATTTATCCTTTACGTCACACCGAGTTTTTTGCCACGTTAAAAACATTTGAAGTTCGTGAAGAGGACGAATCTTTATACCGTTCTTTGTACAACAAGAAAGGGTCTTTCTATGTATACAACATCCCCCACCTCAGCCCTTTTTATTACAGAGACGCGACAGGCAAACTGGTAGGACCGGGATTTAACACGTTTGTAAGTAACCCCGCAAAGCCGTCTTTATATTCTGGCATGTTGCTTGTTGGTTCGAGTCACCACTTTGATGCTTTTCTAAATAACTCGATATATTACAAAACAGATGACAGTATTTTACCCCTTTTGCTGTTATCAAATATAAGATATGTCGTTATAAATCCACATTTCGAGAGTGTTTATCCGCAATTTATAAATACAGACAGTAACAAGTGGTTTAAATCCGTAGATTTGTTGCAGAGCATACGACGAAATAAACATTTCTCGGATCTAGTTCGCGACCAATCTTTGTCACCAGGGGATGTAGATACATATGAGGTGCCTTTCTATGAGAATAGTGACCTAGTTCTTACAAATGACATATTTTTAAATGTGGGCAGTTATAGAGCGTACGTGGATCATTTTTATTTGCTTAATAAACAATATGATGGTGTTTTTGTGAATGATTATAAGAGTTCAATGAGAGATTTAATAAAATTTGTTCAATTTAGCCAAACTGGAAAACTGGATGCAGTTGGAGTATTTGTTGATCCGCGGTATAAATACCAACCTGGTACGTATTTAGATAAAAATAGAAACAAAGCTACTCAAGAGTGGGCACAGTTGTTTAGAGGAGAGTATTGGTGGTACGACTACGTAGTGAGTGCGGATACCGAGTCGCTTCTAGTATCCTCCAAAGAAGCTAGCAGATTTTCTTTTCCCGTGGAGATGGAGAAAGGTAAAAAATACGCATTGCTTGCAAAGCTGTTGTTCAGTAAATCAGGTTCGGAGGTAGAGTTTAGGTTAAACGGTTCTGCGGCAGGAAAGATTATAACAAAGGAAAATTCGTACAGAGGAGTAAAATACGTATTTGTTTCCGAAATCGTGTCGGACACAAACGAAAATACATTGAGTTTTACATCCACCGGTGACACCAATTCTTTATATGAAATAATAGTAGTACCCATTGAGGAATTATCGGCTGCATTGGAAGATGTAGATAAAATCATTTCGGAATTTCCGGTAGTTTTATCGTATACGGCCGATAGTTATGATGGTGTGGGGGAAGAAAATTCAATGTTTGACTTCTATTATTCACGCCGTTCCTCTAACGCACCGCCTTTTCAAAAATTGACCGTAGATATACCCCGTGCTGATAATTACGGTCTACGTGTTCGTCTTAAAAAAAGAAGAATTACCTTTTCCGAAAATCTCGATATGGAGTATTTCAAAATAGTTCGTCCAGGAACAAGCATTACCCAAAAAATTACTAAACCCAGTGATTCTAAAAACTTAGAATTATGTGTTTCTACAACATATGTTAGCAGTGCTACGAACAAGCCTTCGAACGGGATACCGGAAAAGCAACTAAATATTTCCGTTCGCTCGGAAAATACAAATCAAAGCATTCTCTCTGAAGCGTTATCTGCCACAAGATCATATTCCCCGGGGGATTGGTTCTACAACTGCTTTTCACTTGATGACGCGGTTACTAAAACTTTGGGAAACGAGAACCTTGTTTTATATTTAACGAGTGATTCCAAGGATGTTATGTGGGCAGTGCCGTATAAAAGTGAGGTAAAAAGTGAGTTAGGGTACAGTATTAAATATCGGTTGAATGGTGAGAGTAACGATAGTTCTGTTTTTCTTAAAGTGTCGTCAGAAAATTTCAACGTGTCTAAAAGAGTAACCCTTCAGGATGACGCGTTGGTAGTACTGTCCGAAAGACAGTATTTTGAGGAAGGAACACAAACCTTTTACTTAGACTGTGGCTTAAACTGTATTGTTGATAGAGTATATATGACCAAGGGAACGAGCTTCTCCGATCTCACTTCTACGGCAAACGAAAAAATAATCCCCAAACTTGAAAAATACAAGAACGGACGGATTGAATTTTTATTCAAAGAAAACCTCACTAAAAAAGGTATCTTACTTTTTAAACAAAGTTACAACCCTTCTTGGCAGATATCTAAGGATGGAGATGTTGAGAGAGAGCATCTAGTATTAAACGGTTACCAGAACGGCTGGATTATATCGGACGTTGACGGTAAGGTTCGGGGGAAAATCATTTTTCAAAAACAATCAATTTATAATGTTGCAAATATAGTATCGTTCACTGTTTTGGCTGTTCTTTCGGTCTCTACTATTTTATTGTTCGTTTGCAAAAAAAGGCCTAAAAATGAAACAAACGAGTAACCTTGTAGGAAAGATACATTTTATATATTCAGTTGTTTACATTTCTTTATCGTATCTTCTGCCTTCCTTACTAATCTTTAGACACAAATATGCCACGTACTCAGCATTTATTTTGATATTCTGGTTTTTTAACCGTTCTAGAATTTCTTATAGTAGCTATGTGTTCTTCGGTGTAATTTTGTTTCCGTTCGCATACATTGCAGATTTTTTTAAAAACGACACGTTGTCTTTGTACCTAAGCTCCATAAGTTTATTGAATTTTTTATTTTCCGTTTTCGTCATCGTTTATGACCACTTTAGGTACAATTTGACTAATTTTTCTGAGGGGCATAATAAGTAGGTATGTTAATTGGCGGACTTGACGACCAGATAAATTTAGTTGTTTGGTCTTTAATATCAAAACCATTTTTTTCTTTTGCCCACGATTTTTTTTCTCGTTCTGAAACGTTGAATGTTACTTTTTTAGCATATTTGAGACCTTTAGACTCCAACGAGCCACTCACATGGTTTTTTATTTCATCACTCGCTTCGCTGGTTGGTTACTGGGCTAACAATATTATCGTTTTACTGACATTAGTTCTAAATTTCTATTTTAGCCACTTATTTTTCAAGAAGTTCAAATACGGTTTAGTATTTTCATTGATTTTTACTTTTAGCTCATATTTCTGGCTTCATCTTGGCAAGCACCCGGATTTAGGATTTGTATGGCTACTTCCCGTTATCGTCAAAAAACTAGATGCAGATTTTAATTACTCGCTAAAAAATGGGTTTATGCTAGCTTTTTATGCCTTCTTATTGTCGTTAATGTCTAATTATCTTGGTTTTTTTCTTGTGTTATTTGTAGGTTTATTTGTTTTGTGTGACCTGTTGTTGAAAGTGCAGAGTATAAAAAAAGTAACGAAATTTTGTGTAGTCTTTATTACGTCTTACATTTTGCTGATAGTTACAGCTTTAATGCCTTATATTAAAATTAACTATTTTAATGCACCCCCTCAGGGTTACATAAATCCGCTCAACAGATCTTACGATGATTTAGTATCGTTTAGCTCCAGACCTTGGTATCACTTTATTCCCTCGCCTAAGAACCCGGTTTATAAGGAATTATCTCAGAACCTGCTTAGCAGAATTGAGGGTACCGGGTATTTTCTCGCTGATGATTATTTCCAGGGTGAGCATGACTCGATGTTTTTTGGATATTTTTTTCTTGTCTCTTATCTTTCGGTTGTTATCTATAATCTGTACGAAAGAAAGAGACTCAATAACGACAAGAAAACGAACATACACCGCAAATATCTATTATTAGCGTTTTTCTTATTTCTTTTCACCCTTCCGCCGTTTTTTACTGTGTTTGGTCAAACACTATATACCCCAAGCTATCTTTTATTCAAGATAGCCCCTTTTTTTAGGGTAACATCCAGGCTTTCAATATTTATACTACTCGCATTGTTGCTGAGTTTTAGTTACGGTTTAAAAAATATAGTTTTTAAAAATACCAAAATTCTCAGTTTTCTCATGGCTGTGCTATTAGTTGTGACACTAGTTGAAAGCTATGTTCCGCCTAAAATTTATAAAAATGAGGGCACACCAGGTGTATATAAATATTTGGGACAGATGCCGACTTTTGATAAATTTGTAGTATATCCTTACTCTATGACGAAGGAAGCATTGTATTTTCTTCCCGAGCACAAAAAAGACCTCCTTAACATAAGGGGATTTAGTAACAGTACCTATGAGTCGCAAAGTCTTACGGAAAGGTTAGTAACAGACGAAGGTTTGTTGAGCACTAGAGATTTAGGGGTGCGTTATCTTTTGGTGTTTAAAAACGCCCCGACAGAAGATTTAGTATACTTTTCAGAGCAACGCGGTCTTATTTTGGAAAGGGAATTCGATAACTCCTATCTCTATTATTTTAAAAAATAGATGAACTCTCATACATTCTCTCAATCTAAATATTTTGATTCAAGGTGGTTCCGTGATACGGGTTTGGAGGGTACACGTATTAGGCAAATATTGAGTCTGATAGGGACTGGATCAAAAATTTTGGATGTGGGTTCTTACAACGGTGGTATAACAAGAAGGATTAAAGAGCAAGGCAATGATGTGAAGGCTGCAGATGCATCCTCAGCATTTGCGGACTTGTATAGGGAGTTGGGTATTCCGTTTTCTCAAGTAGATTTGGAGAGACCTCTTCCTTACGGAGATTCGGAGTTTGACGTTGTTTTTGCAGGTGAGGTTATAGAACATCTTGCGGATACCGATACTTTCATAAGAGAGATAGGGCGTGTCCTTAAACTTGGGGGCAGGTTGGTATTAACAACACCGAATGTCGCATCTTTAGCGAGGAGAATCATGCTTTTGTTTGGTATTAATCCATTTTTCGAAGCGTCCTTTACTTTTCCCGGAGCGGGGGTAGCTGGACATCTTCGTTATTTTACCCCATCGTTACTAAAAAGTTTTTTAACTTCGTGTAAATTCAGGGTTGAGTTTCTGGGCACCGATTCGATTACCCTGACCCCAAATTACGGAAGTGTTTTCTTAGCGAAGGTGTTCCCAACATTTGGAAGATCCATAATTGTTGTAGCCATAAACGAAAAGTAAACAAAAGGACCCATAGTTTGATACCAAACGCCCGGTATGTTAACATTCAGGTATCTTAGAAAGAACGGGGAGTAAAAATGGCCTATTGTAAAGAGCTGACGGAGTATTGCAGTTACTGCGGAGGGCATCTTGGCCCGATGATTACTCTAGGAGAACGTCTCAAGCACGCCAGGGGCGACTGTGTACGAAACAGCACGCACGAGAAACAGCAAAAACAGCGAAAAGCTCAATTGAGGTTTCCGGGCGTGTAGTACTTAAAGAGACAACATCCGCTGTGGTAATGGTTCAACCTCCCATCCCTATCACAGCACCGGGGGCTAAAAAGACTGCTCAATCTTTTAGCCCCCATTTCTTTACTCCCTTACTGCTATATAATTAATTCATAATGTCCGGGATAAAAATATTTTTAATTTCCTTTGCGGTATTTTTCGTTCCTTTTTTAATCCCAGGCTTCCGTGGCATTAACTCGCTTATCATTCAAAGCGAAGATACGGTGCCTTCTATTTTCACAACTATCTCAATTATTAAAGACCGTACACTTTACCTTGACAAATATTACGTAATGATGCGCGGCCGCTACCCACACCCGGATGACAAGGATTTTCAAAAGAATCTGACCCCCTTTTATTTAAGAAAAGTGGGCGGTCATTATATTACTGCTTTTCCGATTATTACTTCTATTTTGTCAGTTCCGGTTTTTACGCTGCCCCTCGTCTTTGGAATGCCGATAACCTGGAATAACCTGGCACTGTTAAATCATTTATCGGGCGCGTTAATCATGGCATTGGCCGGGCTGTTTATGTTTAAAACTCTCCGCGAAGGATTCAACCTGGAAGAAAAAAAATCTGTAATTCTTACGGCGGTTTATTTGTTCGCTACGGTAAATTTTGCGATGATATCTCAGGCGATGTGGCAGCACGGGACACTGCAACTGTTCTCGATTTTAGGTATTTACTTTTTCCTTAAACACCAAAAAGACCAATCCGCGTATATAAAAATGTTGTTGTCCGGCTTGTTTTTCGGTTTCGCTTTTTTATCGCGTCCGACCGCGGGTCTTCCCATTTTACTAATCGAGCTTTACCTAGTGTTTACCAACTTACACAAAACCGATAACTTATTTAAATCTGCGGTGACCTTTACTTTAGGTCTGGTTGTCGCCGCGTCTTTCTTTCTCTGGTACAACTCCGTTTATTACTACGACATACAAAATCAGGGTTATTCAAATCAGCTTTTTCGTTCGTGGCTCTCGCCTTTTCCGGTAAGTTTTTTAGGAGTGTGGCTTTCCCCGAGCAAAGGTATTTTAATTTTTTCGCCGGTACTATTCTTCTCAATTTACGGATTCTACCTTGCGATCAAAGGCAAAATTGAAAAGGCCTCTCTCTATAAAGTTTTCGCGCTCATCATCCTCCTGCACACACTTGTTATTAGCTTATGGAAGCATTGGTATGGGGGCTGGTCTTTCGGGTACAGGATGTCGAGCGATGTCCTGCCTTATTTTATATTTTTGATGATTCCTTACATTAATTCCGCGGCTTTTGAAAAAACTAAAAAACTATTTTTCATTCTCCTCGGGCTGTCGGTGTTCATTGAAATCTACGGACTTTTCTTTTTTGACGGAATTTGGCACGCCGCTTATGATCTCGGTTACGAAAATACTTCGTGGTTATGGTCGGTAAAGGACTCCCAGTTTTTATTTGACATAAGGCGGGTAATGGTAAAACTGGGCTTGTTGATTTCGGCGTGTCCAAAGTGTTTATAGTCGGAACAAAAGAGGATAAAATGACTTCAACGTCTGTTAGACTGAATTACCTAATAATGATAGGATACTGTGCGGACTCGGCATATGCAGCACCAAGGTGAAAAATACAACATAATCTGCCTTTCAAACCAACTCTGGGATTATCCCCTTTGGACGAACAAAAAACACGTTATGACAAGGCTCGAAAAGCTCGGACACAACGTATTGTTCGTTGACCCTCCTATTAACACCGGGCGTTTGTTTATGCGCCAGGTTCTAAAGGGTAAGTGGAGCCTGTCAAAACTGCTTACAAAAAAAGAAAAGAGCGGAAATGTTCTCGTGTACTCCCCGCTGGATTTTTCTCCCGCACATGAAAAACACGCCGAATTTCATGCCAAGTCTATTCAGAAAGCCGCAAAGGAATTTTTTAATCCGGACCGCAACACCATTCTTTGGGTGTACCACGTCGAGATAACAGGTCTTGAACAATATCTAAAATACATCGAGCATGATTTTCTGGTCTATGACTGCGTTGATAATTATGCGGGTTTTCCAAAGTACAGCACTCCGGAGAAAAAAGAGGCAATAAATAAAAAAGAGCAGAATTTGGCGATGAGAGCGAACGTTGTCTTTTCAACCGCTCCCGGTTTAGTAGATAAACTCAAGAAATTTAATTCGAATGTTTATTTCACCCCCAACGTCGGTGATTACCCGAAGTTTTTTGATATTAAAAATCGGGTGAAAGAATTTCCGGAGGATATAAGTTCCATTCCACGCCCCATCATAGGTTTTTATGGAGCGGTTGATGATTATAAGTTCGACAGGGAGCTTATGAAAAAGATTGTAACCGATTACCCGACATTTTCTTTCGTAATCATCGGCCCTATTGCGCTAAAGGATAGGGAAGGATCTTTGGAAGAATTGGGTCTCGGGGGTTTTCCGAACCTATATTTTTTGGGCACCAAACCTTTTTCCGAAATACACAAGTATGTTGCCGCGTTTGACGCTACAATAATCCCTTACAGACTTAATGACTACACTGTGGGTGGGTGTTTCCCCGTAAAATTTCATGAAGGATTAGCTGCGGGACTCCCGACAATTGTTACGGATCTTCCGGCCTATGCTCCTTTTGCCGATGTTTGTTATGTCGCAAAAAGTTACAACGAATTTTCTCAGTTCGTGAGAAAAGCTCTGGAAGAAGACAGCGAAGAAAAAAGAACAGCAAGACAGCTGGTCGCCAAGAACAATGATTGGGACGGAAAAGTTGAACGTATGCTTAGAATCATCGGCGATTTAATAAAAAGATGAAAATTCTCTACACCCACAACTCATCTAAACAGGGAGGCATGGAACAGCATGTTTTGGATCTTGTTAAAGGAATGCTAAGTGTGGGGAATGAAGTCTTTGTCTGGTGTCCAGTAGGAAAACCTGCGGATATTTATGAGGGGGCAGGGGCAAAGGTTTTTAGAAAAAGCATCGAATCCGATTTTGACCGTGCGTATATCGATGAGCTGACCACTTTCTTAAAGGAAACACAGATCGAGGTTATTCACGCCCACGAACTAAAAGCCGCGGCTAACGCACTTGTTGCCGCCAGGAACGCCCACACTCCGGTCAAAATAACGCACGTTCATACGCCAATCTCCGAATGGAAGATAAACCCCACCAAACGCAAAGTGGACACGCTCTTTTACAGTTTTATCGTAAACCGCTTTTCCGATGCTGAGATCGCTCTAACCGAGTCGAAAAAGAAGATAAAAATAAAGGAAGGCATAAATAAAGATAAAATCGTTGTGATACCAAACGGTCTTGATATAACAAAGCTCACCGTTTCTCAGATTACAAAAACAGACTACGAAGAGGAGATAAGAAAAAAGTATGGGATAAATAAGAACGCCTTTGTGTTCGGGAATGTCGGAAGAATATCTCGGGAAAAAGGCCATGACATTTTATTGACCTCCTACAAAAAGTTTTTAAGCACCGACATGTATCATTCCAAGGATTTCGTGCTGTTCATTGCCGGGGGAGGTGAGTTGGAGAATGATATCAGACAGCTGGCAATTACGAAGGGTGTTGGTGATAAAGTTATTTTTACGGGTGAATTTCCTGCAGAAGACCTGGTAAAGATTTATTCTGCTTTTGACTTTTTTGTTTTTCCGACTTTGGCGGAGGGTTTTGGCTTAGTTCTTGTCGAAGCCATGTACATGGGACTTCCTGTTATATGTTCCGATCTTGAAGTATTGAAAGAGGTTGCAGGAGACACGGTTACTTATTTCCGAGCCGGTGACCCTTCCGACCTTTCTGAAAAAATGATTGAAGCCTATGAAAAATACGTTAACAATGAGCAGGAGCCCCGTATGCGGGGTAAACAAAGGGTAACCGAACTCTTTACCATCGAGGCCTTTACGAACAGTTACGTTTCACTTTACGAAAGGATGTTGAACAAAAAATGAAAATACTAATGTTGGGAAGATACCATTTAATGGAGCACGGCGGGGGAGATAAAGTGCAAATAGAGAACACCGCGCGGGAACTAAGGGAGCTGGGTGTCGATGTTGAAATCAAAACAGACGAAGATTTTATTCCCCAAAACTATGATCTTATTCACATATTTCAACTGGATTGGACACCCGAGACCTATTTATACGCCAAAAAAGCTCATGAAGCCGGAAAACCGATAATTTTGTCGCCGATCCACCACAGCATCAAGGAGGTGAAAAGGTTCGACGACGAATACGTGTTCGATTTCCGAAGACTTTCAAAGGTTATTTTTGGCAACCAGTTTCACCGCGACACATTTAAAAATGTTTACAGATCATTAGCCGACCCAAAAAAAATTAAACCCACCATTTTAAGCGTTACACACGGTTTTCAAAAAATGCAGAAAGAAGTCTTGGAGATGTCGCAGAAAGTTTTGGTTCAGACCGACCTCGAAACGAAAGATTTGGAAGACACGTTCGGTGTGAAAATAGATGCAGTAAAAGTTCCTAATGGGGTTAGCAGAAACTTTATTGAACAGGACGCCGGGGCTGAAAAAAGAAATCCCCTCAACTTAAGTGATTACATTATTTGCGTAGGACGTATCGAACCGAGAAAAAACCAATTGAAGATAATTGAGGCTGTCGAAAAACTTAGGAATGAAACAGGAGAAGATCTGCAGTTGGTTTTTATCGGAGTATCTGCCGGATTGAAACATTTTGAGTATGGAAGTATGTTCAATAAAAGAAAAGCCGAAAATGCCTGGATCCACCACATTGAGAAAGTTCCCTATTCGGAAATGCCCGATTACTACCGAAACGCTAAGGTAGGTGTAAGCGCGAGTTGGTTCGAGACCACCGGTCTGACAAGCCTTGAGGCCCTTTTTTGCGGTACAAACGCCGTAGCTTCAGGCGAAAGAGCCCGGGAGTATCTCAAAGATTATGCGTCATACTGCGACCCGGGTAGTATAGATTCTATAGCGGACGCAATAAAAACCCAGCTAAAGGCTCCAGGACCTCAAATTGCCCCTGAATTGAGAGAAGAATATACTTGGGAAAAAGCCGCGGCGAAGACGCTGGCCGTTTATGAAGAGGTATTGAACAAATGGTAGAAATTGCAGTAATAGCAACAATTTGTATTCTTTCATACGTACTAATACTGCGTAATCTGGATTTTGCAGTGTACGTTCTCATTCTGCTTTCCGTTCTTCTGCATAAAGAGCTTTTCAGTTTTTACAGATGGGATTTGATGCCGATCCGCGCTTTTATGCTGGCGCTTCTCGCCGCGGTCTTAACCAAAATTGTCATGTGGCTGATAAAAGACAGAAACTTTTCCGTGCTTTTTTCCAAACTAAGAGATCCTGTTGTGGTATCGATAGTTCTGTTGTGGGTTGTGCGTTTGATATCAATAGTAAATTCGAAGAACATCCAGTCCTCCGTATTTTTGATGGGATTTTTCACGACATCGACCGCGATGTTCCTGCTCCTCTATTTCACGTACAAAAACCGACCTGACCGGGTATTAAAATATCTTCGTTTTTACATTTACACGGTGTTTACACTCACTCTGTTCGGCTGGTTCCAATTTTATTTGTATCAGACGACCGGTGTGATTATAGGAGCTTTGTGGAATATTCCCGGGAACCTGCCCCGTGTGGGAGCGACTTTTTGGGATGTAAACCATTACGGCGCACTATTGTCGGCGCTTTTGCCTCTTCTTGGGGTCTTAATAATTATGGGAAAGAGTCTAAAGGGTAGGGCTGTCGATGTTTTGATGTTTATCTCCATGCTGGCCGCGCTTTTACTTACGAATAGCCGTACGGCGTGGATAATGGCAGGCGTGACCTTTTTGGTTTTTGTTTCTACCCTTATATTCCGGAAGATTGGTTCCAAAGGTGTTTTATATCTTTTTATCGCACTGGTTGTAATATCCGTACCGTTCATAAGGGAATACAGTATAAAATCCAGTCCGTTCAGGGCACAGATCAAGCAGTATTTTCATTACCGCATGGACTCTTTCGACTCCCATTTCATGCTTATAACAGGAACCGTACAGATTTTTGAGAAATATCCTTTGATCGGGGGAGGGTATGGGTCTTTCTTCGAGCATTTTAGCAGTACAAAGATTGCACCGACCTTTTTTGGCCGCGATCCTGCCGCCCTGAACACAAGAGTTCCCGCGCACACCATATGGGGTGAACTTATAGCGGAAACGGGTATTTTAGGATTAACGACATTCAGCGTCTTTGTATTTTCCATGCTGGCCGCGCTTTTATACGGAGCTTTAAAACTCGAAAAAAAGAAAGAATTTTTAATCAGCGCGGTCTTTTTTGCAACAATTGTCGGCTGGCTCATTGCGGGAATTTTTTATTCTTACAGTTCGGAATTTTTCTGGATAATTTTTTCTTTTATAGCCGCGTGGGGTGCAGGCACAGTATATGAAAAATACGGCAGAAATATTGTCTTTTCATACTTTTTCCGATCAGAAAAGATAGTTCCGCTTGTTTTGGCAGGTCTCGCCATTATTTTAATATTTTCCGGGCTGGGAAAGAACCACCTTATTCCTTACGACGAAGCGATATACGCTAAGATAGCTAAAAATATGGTCACTTCCGGTGAATATTAAAAT
>Ga0209431_10003478_pt1 | contig 12526 bp, 17 predicted proteins | sample RifCSP13_3_FD_184021 | JGI IMG/M metagenome (GOLD analysis project Ga0209431, IMG submission 184021) | Soil microbial communities from Rifle, Colorado - Rifle CSP2_sed 13_3 (SPAdes) (version 2) | ecosystem: Environmental > Terrestrial > Deep subsurface > Rock core/Sediment | place: Rifle...
AAAAGTTTTCGTTGTCATTTTTTTTTTGTATTCCATTTTTATTATTACAATTTTTACATCCTGAACCCTTTAAATGGCTATCGGGTTGTTGACTAAATTCTCCATGGAATGGACATAATATTATAATTTTGTCCTTCATATTTTTATATAATGTTTTATCATAATTATATTTATTCCCATGAATTTTTGTCGCTTTTTTTATAAACTCTTCGTTTGTTAAGTTCCGTGGCATTTATATATACCTTTCATTCATATAGTTTTCAATTTTTTATATTAGATAATTTTAATCCTAATATAAAAAATTGAATTTTTTTATTTAACAATTAAAAATTAAAAATGTGTAGTGCATTATCTCATCTTTTACTTAAATATACTAATTTAAGTAAAGATCTCGCTAATTTAATTTTAACTTATGCTTGTCCTTTTGATGTTCGTATGTGCTCCATTCTCGGATTGACTAATGCATTATGTTTAAAAATTAATAGAGGAGATAGATTAGATGAAGATATATTTATTCAATGTGCCAAATATAATCAATTAGGAGTTCTAAAATTATTCCATAATCTAAAAATTAAAGGTTGGTCCCCAAAAATAGCTGAAAAGGCTTCGGAATATGGTTTTTTGGATTTAATAAAATGGTTACATTATAATCATCGTTTCGCTACATCACATGCTGTTGAGTTATCTGTTATTGGTGGTCATTTTGAAACCGCTAAATGGCTCTATTCAAATAATTATTATGCTAGTTGGTCTTCCTCCGAACTAGATAAATTTGACTATTTACGTAAATTAGCTATTAAATATAATCATTTAGAAATCTTTAAATATTTAAAATTCTCTGATATTGGACTTTCAACTAAAAATATTTTATATTCTATAAAATATGGCCGTTTAGGGTTTATTAAATGGCTCTATAAAAAAGAACCCATTGTTAATCAAAAATATATGCATAAGGCTGCTGAATTTGGAAATCTTAATATTATGAAATTTTTATTTAAAAATGGTCATTCTATTGATTCTCAAACTTTAATTTTTGCTTCAGAAAATATGCATTGGCATATTATTGATTGGGTGGAAAAAAATCATCTATGGGATGATGATAATGGTCATCCTATCATACCTAATGGAATAATTTATAATGCGTTTAAATTTGGAAAAATAAATTTTCTTAAAAAAATTGGCTACATATTTGAAGAAGGAGATATATTTATGGCAACTTCTGATGGTCAATTGGATTTAGTTAAATTGTTATTTAAAGATGAATATAAAGATAAATTATCAGATGTATTGGATATAATTTGTAAATATGGTTATATTGATGTTATTAAATGGCTTCATGAGAAAGGGTGTCGAGGATCTAAAAAATCTTTACGTAATGCTATTAAAGGAAATCATTCAGAATTAATACAATGGCTTAAAGAAAATCATTATTGATATTTTAATTAAAAAATAAATTTATTTTTTATATTTTATGTCTTATAATTCCGCTAATCTATACGCTAGTTAATAAGACATTATATATTTAACTACTTATTGATTTTATTCTTATTTTATATTACTATATTATTTTCAATTTTTAATTAACCTTGAACATATAAACTCATAAATTGATCTATATAATATTATTTAATATTTACATCTCAAATTATACTAAAGATCTCGCACGTCTCGCCTTTGGCTCACGAGAAAAAATTGAATTTATTTTCATACTTATTTAATAAACATATTTCAAATGGATTCTTGTACTAGTTGCAAAAATTCTACGAAAAAATGCCCTAAATGTATCGCATCTGATTTGAGTAAACGTTGTAGTTTACTTTACTTTGGTCCTTTTCTAGCAATATTGCCTAATAAATCATATTATGAATTATATGAAATTTTGACTGGAATAAACACTTTATCATTAGATGATAGGTATTTTTGTCCGCAAAAATTTTATGCCATGAATACTTTTATCTCTTGTGAGATTGAAAGCATCAGGTCACAATTTAACGCTAATTAATCATATTTAAGATAATATGTTGTTCTTAAATCTTTAAACGTTTTGGTTAATACTGGCTTATCATCTATTTTCTTTTTTCCATATATTGTTGGATGATATTTCCCTTTCTTACCATAAATATCTTGATAATCCCTTATCGAGACACCGCCATTCTCCAAGCTATTATTACTTATCATTCTAGCTATATCATATAATCGCTTTAAATCAATTACGCTTATTTGTTTTATTAGTTTCCCTGGAAACATTTTCGCCTTATATAATATTTCAGATTTTAAATAATTTCCTATTCCTGATATTATTTTTTGATCTACTAATATTTGCACAATTTGCTTCGCTGGATATTTTTTCGTCTTTGCTACAAATTTTTCTACAGTTGCTTCATCTTTTTCTAAATAACTTTTCTCTTGTGGTCTTATTGATCCCGTTAATATATCTGGCCCTATTTTATCTAATTTATTGTTTAGTCCTGATAGAGACATTATTTGAAATGTTCCGAAGTGTCTCACATCGTTATAATATAATTTGTTTTTTTCAAATATGAACTCTATCAATGATTGATTAGAGCGATCTAATGTATACCCACCAGATAATCCTAATGTTGAACCTATTATCAAATCATTTGCGAACCAAAAATATATGAATTTTCCTTTTTTCCTCACATCTATTAATTTTACTGGTAATTTCATATATAATTTAATATTTTCTATTGATTTATTTATCGCATATTTTTTGGTTGTTAATATATTTATTCCTATTAATTTTTGAGATTTTAATAGTTTAGATAATTGATTTGTTATTATTGTTACCTCAGGTCCTTCTGGCATTTTGTTTATATTTTATTTATTTTAAAATTCAATTTATAATTATTAATATACACGATTCGTTCTGCGAACCATCGCGTAGCATTTATAATTAATACGCTGGCTTGGATAAATGCCTCCCAAATTTACGGATAAAACTATTATCTCTCTTTCGTTAATTGTTGCTGTCGTTATTGTTATCATATTTATGTTTTGTGGATATAAAAAATATGAGGATGTAACTTATACAATTATCAAGACATCAGATGAGAATCCTGAGTCTGAGTCTGACTCTGATAATGATGATAAACTTGAACAGTTTTATGGTGAAAAATTATTGGCTGATTTTTCTTCGGATCCTGAATTATATAAACATATCAAATTAAAATCCTGTAAACACCCTTGTAATAATTATATCCAATGTTTCCCAAAAGAAAATAATTCTAATGAGCGAGAAAATTATTCTATTTTTAGAAGGTTAAAATTTTAATTATTTACTTTATTTATATATATATAAGATTCGCTTTACGAACTCACAAATTATATGGACGCTCCGCGAAAAATTTCCAAATTTATTTTAATTTCTGATTTAGATTCTGAGAAAAATGAACTCTTAAATAGAGTTGATAAAGAAATTAATGATACTGATGATGATATTAAGGCACTTATTCTTATAGGAAATTTCGGAAATAATATTGAAAATATTGTTAAAAGATTTGACGGAAAAATTCGTGTCTATTTATGTGCGGGAAATCGTGATTCTTTTTCCAAATGCTGTTGCGAAAAAAATTTAATTATTGATTATATTCAATATCGACATTCTGGACTCAGGTATCAATTTGGCTTTTATTCCAAAAATAAGGACCCAGTTCTGAAATTTGTTTGTCTTAATGTTTCTCCCGATTCTGTTGGAAATCAATTTCTTAAAGATATTCTTGATAAAAATCCTATTGATCCTTATATCGTTTTCTTTCATTTAAACCCCTTCTTGTTAAATTCTTCTGATAGAAATGAATTTATTAATACTATTGCTGGTCATAATATTGTTGCTTGTTTAGCTGGACATTCTAATTTATCTACCACTTTAGATCTTAAGGGCTCAACTAATGTGCCTATTATTCTTGCTGGTGGTGATAAATTTGCTCTTTGCTCTTTTGATCATATTACCTCCGATTTGAAAATTGAATTTAAGTAATTTATAGCCTTTTATCGCTTACTTTTGTCGTCCAGTGAAAATAGTAACCGGGTTGCGTAACATTCTGGCTCTTTAAACTCTCTTTCTGATTGATTGACTCTATCTCGGAGTGCATGAGAAGGCATTTGTGCAAAGACTGGTGGTCCCAATGGTTTCTCTGGATATACACGACCGAGTCTATTTAGTTGACGACATTTTATACATGGTTGTTTAAATCTAATTTCGGTCTCCTTTATTTCTTTGGCTCTCACTAGTGATGGTAAATTATTGCGGTTCCTGTGACATGATTCTACATGCTCATTCAAACATGACGGAATATAATCTCGGCCCTCCCTTTCTCGTCTTATTATATTAGATAATCTTGCTTCACTCGGCAATATTATATTACATTTGTTTCTTCCACAACACTTTCTCGAGCATACACTCATTTTTATATATTATTATAATTAAAAAATTATTTATTTTATTAGAGGATACCGCAATATCATTAATCAATGAACTGGCCTTACGGCTATTGCTTCCGTTTCGATGAAAACATATCAATTATATTTTTTTCGGGATTCATAAAATCTTCTCGAAATCGTTCATTCTTCATCTGATATATCATATAGGGAAATATACTTGAATATATCATTGTTTTACTTAGCCCACTCATTATATACATCATGTCGTTATATTTATTTTTACGATTTTCTGATATTAATAACATATTTATTGTTGTTACTGGAATTGATATAAATCCAGCTATTGTGAAATATCTTTTAACGTAATTGTATAATAGTATGTTCATCACGGTCAAATTATCTCAGTATTAATTATTGGGTATATCAATTTCATTTTTTATTCTAATTCTATCACGTCAGTCTCCTTTCTATTCGACACATTATATACATTATATCCCTGATATCTATTATATATAATTAATCCTATCATCATTATTAATATTATTGCTAAACATACTAATACTAATATTAGTAACAATACATTTTGTACTTTTGATATTGTTTTTGTACTGTATTGATTGGTTGTATTTATACGTGTTAATATTGTAAATGAATATATTGATGATTTTTTTAATGAACTGGCTTGCAAGGAATTGGTTTGAATTGATAAATTTGTTAATGAACTAACTGTCACTATATCGGTTAATTGGCTGTGATATATTGTTGTTGGATTTGTTAATAGGCTTGTTATTGAACTGGTTAATTTTGTTGATGAATTTGTTAATGAATTGGTTGAGGCTATTATTGAAGAAATTGCTGATTGATTTGTTAATGAACTAACTGCCGATATTATTAATGAACTGGCCTGATTAGTTGATACCATTATTGAACTTGTTGATGAACTTGTTGATGAACTTGTTGATAAACTTGTTGATGAAATTGTTGACAAACTTATTGATGAAATTGTTGATAAAATTGTTGATGAACTTGTTGATGAAATTGTTGACAAACTTATTGATGAATTTGTTGATGAAATTGTTGATAAACTTATTGATGAACTGGCTACTGCTATTGTTGACAAACTTGTTGATGAACTTGTTGATGAAATCGCTGACGAAATTGTTGATGAACTTGTTGATGAAATCGTTGATAAACTTATTGATGAACTTGTTGATGAACTTGTTGATAAACTTGTTGATGAACTTGTTGATAAACTTGTTGATGAAATAGTTGATAAACTTATTGATGAACTTGTTGATGAACTTGTTGATAAACTTGTTGATGAACTTGTTGATAAACTTGTTGATGAAATCGTTGATAAACTTATTGATGAACTTGTTGATAAAATTGTTGATAAACTTGTTGATGAACTTGTTGATGAAATCGCTGACAAAATTGCTGATGAAATTGTTGATAAACTTATTGATGAACTTGTTGATGAACTTGTTGATAAACTTGTTGATGAACTTGTTGATGAAATCGCTGACAAAATTGCTGATGAAATAGTTGATGAAATAGTTGATGAAATAGTTGATGAAATAGTTGATGAAATAGTTGATGAAATTGTTGATGAAATTGTTGATGAACTTATTGATAAAATAGTTGATGAAATTGTTGGTGAAATTGTTGATGAAATTGTTGATGAAATTGTTGATGAAATAGTTGATGAAATAGTTGATGAAATAGTTGATGAAATTGTTGATGAAATTGTTGATGAAATTGTTGATGAAATTGTTGATGAAATTGCTAAAACACTCTGCACCCCAGAACTTAATAAACTACTGGAAAGTCCCATAGAAGTTGATATAGTTTGAGTAATATTTATTCGTTTAGTTGTTTGACCTATTGGACATCCCCATAATTTGAGTGATGCGTCGATTGGCATTTCTTGTATAATTCCATTTTTTATAATCATGGTTCCATTTGGAAATATATCCGTCGTTGAAGTTATCCACAGTGGGTAATATGGTATATTTTGGCTTCCCGAATCTCTAAACATTAATGTATAATTGGTATTACTTATTAATGCATATTGATTGCTCAATTCTATTGTGTGAAAATTACCGTCAGGAATTCTCGATCGGTTATTTGCCCAAAATGTAATCCTCGTTATTTTTATGTTTTCCTGATATAAATCCATATTTAAATTTTTATCTACTGAATTATTGAACCATACTCCTAATGCGTATAATATGTAATTATCATCTAATTTAAATGTTTGTCCAATATATTCAGTTGATATTCCATCAAAAGTTTTTATATTAGAAATTAATGTAGTATTTATGGGAATTATTTCTAAAATAGGCTTGACACACGGAGCTAATCCTTTAACTTTATCAATATACCCATCGTGTATAATTATTAAACATAGAAAAGAATAAATACTTATAAATGCGGGGCTCATTTTAATCAGATTCATTGTATATATATATTTTTTAAAAAAATATCTTTATAAATTAATCATTAATCGTCAAAATATTTGTATGTTAATCGTTTTTTAATTGAGATAATTTATATCCCGCTAAATCATAATCATAATTTAATGACATAATTATTTTCCTATATTCAGCAAATTCTATTCCTGAATCTCCGCAATATTGTTTCATTATTGTCTTATCTGGACTTTCGATTATTTTTTGGATTTTTTTCCCCGTAAATTTCTCATATAATATTTTTAAATATCGTGTTTTATCATCGTGGGTTCCGTCGTATTTATGTTTCTCGTTGATCCATTTTTGTGCACAATTAAAACTGCAAAAATTCCCATATGTACCCATTTCTATTTTTCCATCTTCTTTCTTTTTTATATATGATGGAATAAATATTGGTTCTCCGAGAAATTCCCCAGCACAGGCCCAACAGTGACATTTCGTCGATTTTATCCATGTTTCCATTGTTGTAAATATTGACGGATTTGCCTGATATTTACTATTCATATCGGTAGTTAACACATCATTAATATTTTCCATTAATTTTGATTCGAAATCGTCTTCGGGGGTTCTAAAATCAGATAATTTTATACCTTTCAAAAATAATATATATGACTGCCCTTTTGATGGTTCCATAAATACCACTTTATTATTTTTATTTATATTAATTTATATTTTTAAATATATATTTACATAATGGACGAATTCGGATTACGTGATCAATATTGTCCCGATATGAATTTAGGGTCTCCCGAAAATTTATTTAGATTACACCAAGCTAAAATTTCTGCCAATGCTGTTTGTTTGAATAAAAATATGGAAGAATCTAGAATGATTCCAGATGAAAAAAATCAGAGACTTTTTCCTATGAGACTTAAATCTCTTGAACGAAGAGTTGATGAATTTGAAAAAACTCCCATTTGTCTCGGTGGTAGAAATAAGGACCAAACAATTGTTAAAGAATCCTTTACATCGTTGAACTCACCCATAACAATTACTCAAGAAACTCTTCTTCATCTTTTTATTTTCATCGTATTTATCTTTATCATTATTCATTTTAATTCTGCTATTAACGAAATTAAACAATATCTTAGTCGACTCGAATCTAAAATTAAATAGAATGCTTTGATATTAATTCCTTCATCCTTTTTTTCTCCTCGGGATCTAATGTTGTATCCCATTTTATATATATATGAGACCCTTCCGGATCTGGACGTAGTTTTATTCTTACTGTAAATCCCGCTTCTTTATAATGCTGTATTATTCTACTATAAATTATTAATTGTGCATCTGCTCGTTCTAAATTTTGTATCGTAAAATTCTCGGGCAATTCATATCCTATTTCGGAATAACCTGCCTTATGTTTTTCTAATATCGCACCATTTATTGATTTAATTAATTCATTTACATATAGCGAAATTTGTAAATTATTTGATCGCCTATATAAAAAATCCGTTGTTATTTTGGACATTTTATTGGTTAATCATATATTAATCGTATTATTTTTTTAATTCGTTTTTTTATTCGATATAAATGTGGTCTTTTTTATGACGAAATAATTAAACAACAATATTATCACAATTGATAATATTGTTACTATTGCAACATATATTACTCGAGATAATACGGCGTACCTACGAAATCCCATATCCACCAATTCTTTAATTGCTGTATTCCATGCTAATGCGGTTATGAGAATTGCACTTCCTTTAATCACTGATTTGGTTGATATCAAATGATTCGCCTCTTCAGCCATTTAACTTGTGAGTTCGTATAACGAATCTTATCTATATTTATTTATTGATAATAATTTTAATCTAATATTATATAGATTATAAATTATATAACTTATATGCCTAATAACGAACCCACTGATACTAAAGAAATTATTGTCCCCGGTGAATTAAGCGGATTAGGGAAGACAATGATGACAACTGTTAAAAAAGAATTAGAAAAACCGGGAACTCTGGTTGAAGATATTGAACAAATATTTCCGGATAATATTGTTCTTACTGGCAAAAAACGAACGAGAAACGAGGAGATTATAACGAAGGAAGGTAATACCATTGAAACATCCGCTAGAGAAATTGTAGCTCAAACTGGTGAAAAAGAAAAAAAAGAAGGAGTTTTTGCAAAAATTCATGAACAATATTTAGAAAAATCTATTAAATCTTCTCCGCATAAAGAGAAAACAGAAGCTAAAGTTGAAGAAATTTCTGGCGGATTTATGGATACTAATATTTTTGATCATACAGTTTCAGATAAAATAGGATGTGGCAATAATACTAAAAATAATAATTTGACCATTCTACTTATTATTATTGTTCTATTTTTACTTTACTATTTTAGTGATACTATTTCCTATTTTATATATTATATTATTGATGGGGTTTCTTCTTGTCTTAAGAAATTGATTGTTAAAGTGTTAAAATGTTAAATATGCAATTATTTGCATAAATGAGTCAGCTAAATCATTGTAATTCGATTTTTTTATATCTTTTAATACATATTCTTGTTCTGTTTTTTTTAAGAAATATAAAAGGTTTGCTTTAGCGTGATTCTTATTAGCCAAATAACTATTCGAATATTTTGATACATATTTATTATATGCTAATTCACTATTAAATGATATTTTATTCTTTAATGTTGGAGATATTGTTGCTATATTTTTAAGATTAGCAAAATAGAATAATAATTGGTCACTTATTGCACAACTTTTTATATTTATGGTTTCTGGCTGTTTTTCTATTAATATTATTATATCATCAAGTTCATAAATTTTAAGCTTCTCTCCGAAATTTTTATCTATATATTTTCTTAAACATCTCGCTCTTTCTATACTATCAACATCTTTTACTTTTCGCCCTCCTAATAGATTCACAACATCACATTCTTTAATTTTTATTTTTTTATAGTCATCAATCTCGTCTATATTCATTATCGCCTCTTCATTTCGTTTCTTTTTTTCTATTTTTAATCCGTCAGGAATTTCTACTAATGAATATGCTAATGATTTATTTGCACAGTCGAAACTTAATATTATCATGTGTGCAGTGGATATTGATACTGTCTAATTTTTAATTTAAATACTTGATATATGATTATATACTTTTATATCTATATTAACATTGTATTTCGTTATTAATATGTCTAAGGATATTTCATTAGTTAAAGGGTTAAGTTCTATCGTTAATGAACAAAATGTTCGACCGGGTATTAACCTTGCAGAAATTGAAAAACTTATTGTTAGTGATAAAAATACGGAAAGTCCCGCGGTTGATACTACTTTTAAAAATGAACTTGAAGAATATGCTAAAGAAATCGGGATTGATTTTAACACGGTAAATCCTGAAGATTCTGATGAAGAAAATTATGATGATGATGGCGAAGATGATTCTTCTCAGAAGAATATTGAAAATCAAAGCCCTGAAGCCAATGCACACATGACTTCGATATCCTCGGTGGGTGTGGCAACGAATCGTGGGGAAACCACTCACCAATCTATACCCAATCAATCGACTTATGGTGAAGCTACAAGTTATCATGGCAAATCAACAACTTCCGAATTAGAAGAAAGAACTATGGAACAGCAAAGACATATGCAAATTCAACATGTTATCAAAGAAATGGGTGGCGAAAGCTCTAATGTTTGGTCTATTGAAAAAGAAAAGGAAGAAGATATGAAAGCCACCATGCTTGACGAAATTGATTCACTTAGATTAACTCTCTCTGAGGATGATGTTAATGTTGATCGTATTCCCGTTGTTACTCAAGCAAATACGTTCGAAGAAATCTCAGCTGTACATAAAACACTGAGACTCAAAAATGATCGCACTAGATATTGCAATTTCGCAGAAGAATTTCTTTTGTTCGGTGCATGGTCTTGAAGAATTGTTTAATGGTGATAATGTTTGGTTGGGTAAATATTCCCCTGATTTAACTGGATGGCATAATCACGTTCAAGTTAAATTAAGAAGAATGCGCCATGACACATCAACCCTCGTTTCGGGTATTATGGCCGATTATAATATCGGCCCAGGCTTGAGAATTGTTCTTGAACTTATCCCGAGTATGTTTATGTATAGCAAATTAAGAAAACAACAATTCGGTAGTAAAAAATTATATTCCGATTCAGCCATGGGCGATGCCATGAATCGTATTCGAAATATTGATGAAGGTTATGATGATAAAAATTAAAAGCTTAACGGTCTCATTTTGGTAAAAATTGAATTTAAAATATTTAATTATATATTATATACATATTCCATGACGACTCATCATATTGATCCATCAGTTTATGATAATATTGATTTTTATTTAGCTAATGCTGATGATAGCACAGATCTATCCACTATGGCTACGGATAATTCTGTCGATGTTCTAACTAAACATATTAATGAAATTGAAGTTGATGAAAAACAAACTATTATTACAAAAGAATCTATAAAATATTGTGAATTATCTGATAATAATATTTTAGCTGATAATATTCTTAAAAAATTATCAACAAGTTTAGATGTTGATTCGTCTTCCCTATTTTCACTTCCTACTTCAACTACGGTCACACTTTCTGGTAAAATTGATAATCTTATTTTCATGGAAGAAGAACTTATTAAAATTCTAGAACCAACTGAAAATATTGTCGCTATTAAATGCAATTTTGGAGAAAAATATTTTCAAGGATATCATGAAATTCAAAAAATTAAAGTTTCTAATAGAGGGAGAAAAAAACACATCAAAATTAAACGTCCTAGGAAAAAACAAGGGAGCGGAAAACATTTTAATAGTCAAATCTCTTTTATTATTAAACGCAACTCCGATGAAATACTCTTGAATCCACAGCCGAAACCTTTCAAATTTAAACTTTTTAGAACTGGTGGTATTCAACTCCCAGGAGCAACTCTTGATATTTTGCCTGATATTGTTTCTAAGACTGATTTTATTGTTCAACTTTTAAAATCTTCCCTAAATAATCCTGAAATTAAATTAGTTAGTTTGAATCCTTTTATGAAAAATTATAAATTTACTATTGAATTATCACCTAATCAATTGATTGATTTACATATCCTTCAACAGATTTTTCTTAAATTTAAAGATCCTACAATAGATTTACCTAATGATCTTGAAAGTTATTTTCACCTTTATAACTCATTTTGTGAACATCCTATGATTAGAGATACCAAATATTCTTTCGAAGATACTAAACTTTGTGTCAAATTTCACACCCCTACTCAAGAGAATCATAATAAAACAGTTAGGATTAATATTTTTATGAGCGGAAAAATTAATATTTTGGGTGCTTTTAATGATGATATTACCTCGCAAATTTACATGTTTTTATTAGATATTTTTAATAAATTTTATAATTTTATTATTGTTGATCCTAATGATGATGATGATGAATATGTTCTTCTTGAATATTTTGATAATATAATTTTTGATCCAAAACTATATAATGTTTTAGGCATTACAAATTTGATATCATCATTTCCCTTACTAAATTGATTCACAATTTAATGAATTGTTTAAATAACTCAAGTAGAAAATATAATTTTTAGGTATTAACAATATAACTTGATTTAAACATGTTTTAATGATAACTGAAATATGTATAATAATTATTCTTTTTTATTAAATATAGAGTAGGGGTCTGAAAT
>Ga0209431_10003479_pt1 | contig 12522 bp, 17 predicted proteins | sample RifCSP13_3_FD_184021 | JGI IMG/M metagenome (GOLD analysis project Ga0209431, IMG submission 184021) | Soil microbial communities from Rifle, Colorado - Rifle CSP2_sed 13_3 (SPAdes) (version 2) | ecosystem: Environmental > Terrestrial > Deep subsurface > Rock core/Sediment | place: Rifle...
GGTTGAGATGGAGGCCCTCACAGCAGTCACCACGACACTCCTTACCATATACGACATGTGCAAGGCCGTGGACAAAGCGATGATCTTTGAGGATATATCCCTTCTGTCCAAGACCGGCGGGAAGTCTGGAGAGTACAGAAGGAAGTGATTTATGGGCATAACAGACTCCTACAACCGAAAGATTAATTATCTCAGGGTCTCGGTGACCGATAGGTGCAACATGCGCTGCGCCTACTGCATGCCGCCCGAAGGGATCCAGCTCATTCCGCATCAAGAGGTTCTTCACTACGGAGAGATAAGGGAAATAGTTAAGGCTGGCGCCCTCCTTGGCATAAAGAGCATCCGGCTTACGGGCGGAGAGCCTACTATAAGGAGGGACCTGTCAAGGCTTATCTCCATGCTTAAGGAGGTTGAAGGTATCGAAGAGGTCACCCTGACCACCAACGCCCTCCTTCTTTCAAAACTGGCAAAAGAGTTCAAAGATGCGGGACTGGACAGGGTCAATATAAGCCTCGATTCGCTGAAGCCGGAGAGATTTTCCGAGATTACACGAGGTGGGGATTTAAAGGCAGTCCTTGAAGGGATTCAGGCCGCTCTCGATGCCGATCTTTCGCCGGTTAAGCTGAACGTAGTAGTCATTCCGGGGTTTAACGACGACGAGGTGGAGGAGATGGCAGCCTTGAGCATAGAAAGGCCTCTTCATGTGCGCTACATCGAATTCATGCCCATTGGGGACCAGAGGCTTCATAAGGAGAAGAAGTATATCAAGACCGCCGAACTGGTTGAGAGATTGAAAAAAAGGTTTGACTTGTCAAGAGCGGATAAGGGTGCGGGTATGGGGCCTGCCAGTACGTATAGGATCAGTGGCGCGAAAGGTACCATCGGTTTCATAAGCTCCATAAGCGAGCACTTTTGCAGTACCTGCAACCGGCTCAGGCTTTCCTCGGACGGCTGGCTCAGGTCATGTCTTTTCAATGAAAAACTGGCCGTTGACATGAAGACCCCTCTCAGGAACGGCGCATCCCTGGATGATTTGAAAGAACTGTTTATGAAGGCCGCAGGAATAAAACCGATTGGACATGAACTGGATACAAGGGGTTCACTTGATTTCAAGAGGACCATGTCACAGATAGGGGGATAATCTAAATCTCAAATCTCAAACCTCATATCTCAGATTATCGGGGAAGACCTACACTGGCAGAGATAGACCTGGATGCCCTTGGTTATAATTACAGAAAGATAAAGGAAAAGTCAGGGGACAAAAAGGTACTTGCCGTTGTAAAGGCCAATGCCTATGGACATGGCGCTGTGGAGGTTTCAGGTGAGCTGGAAAGGCTCGGAGCCGAGATGTTCGGTGTCGCCATCCTCCCTGAAGGGATTGAACTAAGGAATGCCGGGATCAGGAGGCCGATACTCCTTCTGAACGGCATATTCCACGGGGAAGCAGAATATGTGCTTAAGCACGACCTTACCCCTGTTATCTTTTCAATAGATACCGCCCTGGAGATTTCCAATGAGGCTGCTAAGGCCGGAAAAATAGCCCCTGTGCATGTAAAGATAGATACGGGGATGAGGAGGCTTGGTGTCTTGCCGGGCGATGTAGAGCAGTTTTTCGGAAGACTCAAAGAACTGAATAACATAAAGGTTGAAGGGGTTCTCTCCCACTTTGCAACAGCTGACAGCAAGGACAGAGCGTTCATGGATGAGCAGGTCAGTGCTTTTTCTGATGTAGTCGGGAAAATCAGGTCTATGGGGTTTTCCCCTGAGTATATCCATATAGCCAACAGCGCTGCTATAATTGCCGACGATCTCCCTGATTACCTCAACATGGTGAGGCCTGGAATAACCCTTTACGGCTCCTACCCCTCTATCTGGTTCCGGGATAGGATAGACCTGAAACCGGTCATGACCCTTAGAAGCGGGATAGTCCAGATAAAGAAGGTTAAGAAGGGTGAGAGTGTGAGTTATGCAAGGAAGTTCACGGCTGAGAGGGACAGTATTGTAGCGGTGGCGCCGGTAGGATATGCCGACGGCTATCCGAGGCACCTTTCCAATATTGGTGAGGTAATAATCAGAGGGAAGACCGCTAAAGTTGCAGGGCTTGTATGCATGGACCTCCTGATGATAGATGTAACCGATATCCCTGAGGTATCTGTAGGTGATAAAGTGCTTCTGTGGGGTGCCGGGATGCATGTTGACGAACTGGCAAGGAAGGCAGGAACCATTTCATACGAACTGTTTTGCAGGGTCTCTGGAAGGGTACCGAGGGTTTACGTGAGACGTGAGATGTAAGATGTGAGATGAAAAAGCCTTATACGTCTTACGTCTCACCTCTTACGTCTTACATATTTTAATTATGTTGAAATTCTTCCACATACTTGGTTCAAAGATCATCCGCTTTATAGAAGAGGCTGGGAGGATTGTCCTCCTCCTTTTCCAGACCATAAGGTGGGCTGTGCGGCCGCCCTATGCAGTCAGGGACATACTCCGGCAGATGGAGCAGGTAGGGGTGAACTCCATGCCTGTCGTCCTTATTACGGCTACATTCACAGGGATGGTTCTGGCGCTTCAGAGCTATACAGGTTTCAAGAGGTTCAATGCGGAATCGCTGGTCGGGACGGTTGTGGCCCTTTCTATGACGAGGGAATTAGGCCCTGTTCTTACAGGCCTGATGGTTTCGGGCAGGGTCGGAGCGTCTATGGCGGCGGAGCTTGGGACCATGAGGGTTACTGAGCAGATAGACGCCCTGCTTACCCTTGCAACCAATCCTGTCAAGTATCTTATAGTCCCCAGATTCATTGCTGCCCTGATAGTTCTCCCGGTTCTTACTGTTATTGCCGATATTGTCGGTATTGCGGGCGGCTATTTCATAGGTGTCAACCTGCTTGGGGCAAACCCTACTGTTTATATAAAGAGGACCAAGGAGTACCTGGAGATGGATGACATATACGGCGGACTTCTGAAGGCCGCAGTATTTGGGATAATAATTGCCCTTATAGGCTGCTATCAGGGGTTCTATACAAAGGGAGGGGCCGAAGGTGTCGGCATAGCAACCACCAGGGCCGTAGTGTTATCTTCAATGCTTATACTTATTTCAAATTACTTTATAACGGCATTTCTGTTCTAACTGTTATCCCCTCGCCCCTTGTGGGAGAGGGTCAGGGTGAGGGTGAGGGGCCATACACCACCTACCAACCGGAGGCAATATGAATCACATCTTACCTATATTTATCGCTGCCCTTTTGATTTTTCCTGCCCATAGCCTTGCCAAGACCAAGGAGAGCGTCTCTGAAGGGACTTACAACATGGGAGACGGGGAGACTGGCGGAGAGCAGGGCGCTCTTGCAGGCGAAGAGGACGGCTGTGGAAGAGGCGGGGACTTATGTGGAGAGTTATTCAAAGACAAAAAACTTCCAGTTGACTGCGGATGAGATACAGGTCCTTGCCTCCGGCGTCATGGAGGTGGAGGTACTGGAGAAGAAGAGGACCGTTGTCGGGGATGGCTTTAACTTCTGGATTAAGATAAAGGCCAGGGTCTCTACCGACAAGATGGAGGAGATGGCGAAGAGGGTCAAGGAAAAGTCCGTTGTAGATGACTACAAGAAGATTCAGGAGGCTTACGATAAAAGCCAGAAGGGGATTGAGGAGCTGAAAGGACAGTTGAGTGCGGCTAAGAATGCAACAGATAAGAAAAAGATAGAGACACGGATTACGGATGATGAGCGGCTGTTTCAGGCAAATGTCTGGTTAGAGATAGGTAATATGCATCTTATAAATGTCTGGTTCGAGAGAGGTAATAAACATCTTATAAAAAAGGAATTTGATGCGGCAATAGAGGCATATACTAATGCTATTGCCTTAAACCCAAATCTTGCTTATGCCTACTCTTTTCGTGGGTTTGCCTATCGCGGGAATAGTCAATATGACAGGGCGATTTTAGATTATAATAAGGCGCTGGAAGCTAACCCGAATGATGCTGAGGCTTACTTATCTCGTGGGGCTTCCTATGCTGGCAAAGGTCAATTCGATATGGCGATTTTAGATTATAATAAGGCACTGGAGGCTAATCCGAATTATGCTGAGGCCTACAACAAACGTGGGCTTGCTTATGCTAACAAAGATCAATATGAAAAGGCAGTTTTAGATCATAACAAGGCACTGGAAATTGATCCGAATCATTCTAAGACTTACCTTTATCGAGGGAATGTCTATACTCTCTGTGGTCAATATGAGCGGGCAATAATAGATTTCAACAAGGCGCTGGAAATTGAACCAGATGACACTGATCCATACATCAAACGTGGGGCGACTTATATTCTCTTAGGTCAATATGAGAGGGCAAATTATGATTTCCAAAAAGCATGTAATATGGGATCTGAGGCGGGATGCAGTGCCTTACAGGTTTTGAAAAAATAGAAAAACAGGCTACAACTTTATTTGGGTAGAAGATGTTTGAGATAGCCTGTGGAAATTAGGGAAGTTTAGCGCATCTTTTTGAGTAAAAGGACCGTTCGACAAAGCGAGGGTTAAGTGATTATCACAAATGATCCGGCCGTTGAAATTCCGCACATGTTTTTAGACCCAAACGAGGAATGTGCCGATAATAGAAGACCTCTTCTCTACCTATTGAGGCGAGACCTACAGAACCAGTATGGTAAAGAGGTTGATTCGCCATCAAAGATTTTATCCCCACTTCTTACCGGCCTTGGGATTATGGTTGGGTTCGAGGTACTCACGAAGCTTTGGTCTGGCAAATACAATACAGAAACAGCACAAATAGAAGAATTCCTTAAAAATATTTGCGGCTTGCCTAAAGAGAAGTCTGTGGCACTGGCCCAATTTCGGCATGCGCTTGCTCATGGGTATCGGCTCCATACTGTGCGCCACAAAGACAAACAAACCTATTCATTTTCGGTAAGCGATATTCTAAATGGTAAAGAGTGCATTACTGATTTGGGTGGTTATCTGTTCGAGGTCAATATTTGGCGACTAAAAGACTTATTTATTGCTGCAATTAAAGAATATCGTCGTTTACTTGATACTTCCGCGGATTTTCAGCGTAAATTCATGGTCGCCAAAGCGAATATTGGCGAGATTGAGATTAAGGGGTAATTAAAAAGGGTAAATCTCCGACTTTGCCGGCGCGGAAATCGTGGACGGGTTCAGTTCTTCAGAGGTTGCAATAAACCACCCCTCACCCTGACCCTCTCCCTCTGAGGGGCGAGGGGATACGCTTCAGTAGGGTGGGTCTGCGCCCACCGAAACATGAGTTGTAAAGGTGGGACAGGCTGCCTGCCAACACAGGCAAGTTGCCTGATGTCATAAAAATGATTGAATCGGATGGCTGGTATCTGGTTGTTACAAAAGGCAGTCATAGGCAATATAAACATCCTGTAAAACCAGGAAGGGTAACGATTGCCGGACATCCTAATGATGACTTGGCGCCAGGAACATTAAGCAGTGTGTTGAAACAGTCAGGACTGAAGGAGGTAAAATAATATGCATCGTTTTCTTGTGGTAATTGAAAAGGCGAATGGCAATTATTCTGCGTATTCGCCAGATTTGCCGGGTTGTGTGGCGACCGGCGCTACGCGTGAAGATGCGGAAAAGAATATTCACGAGGCTATTGAGCTGCATGTGCATGGGCTTCAAGAGGATAACCAGGAAATTCCCGAATCACATTCGTTTGCGGAATATGTGGCTGTCCTATAGCCAAGGGTGGGCTGCGCCCACCGGAACATGAGTTGTATAGGTGGGACAGGCTTCCATATGGAATAATAGGAGGTTTTATGATACCAAAGGATGAGCTTGATAAGGCTATCGGGATTGCCAGAAAATACCATGTTGGAGAGCTGTATTTGATTGGTTCTGCCTTGTATAAGGAGCCGGAAGAGGTCAACGACTATGACTTTGCGGTGAGAGGCGTGCCGGAAGGCAGCTTTTTCAAATTTTATGGGGAGTTGATAAGGACTATGACGAAGAATGTTGATCTTATAGACCTTTCAGGAAAGATGACGAAGTTTAAAGATATTGTAGCGAGGGAAGGCAAGCTCATATATGCCGGGACAAATGCTTAAAGAATACTGCGATGCTGAGTTCGAGAATATAGACACCGTGTTGTCTGAGCTATATGCAGTGGTCATGACTGAAAAGACTGATTATTCGACTGCTGAACTGGCCGCCATTGCAACGTTCATTCACAATTGTTATAACGGATTTGAAAATATCTTGAAGCGGGTGTTGTCATCTAAAAAAATAAAGACAAAGGATACTCCTACATGGCACAAGGACTTGCTCAAGGCGGCTTTAGATGAGGGAATTGTCCACAATGATTTATACGAAACTCTGTCAAACTATCTTTCTTTCAGGCATTTCTTTGTTCATGCCTATAGCTTTAGCATAAGATGGGATGAGCTGAAACCGCTTGTTGATGATCTTCCGGGGACTTTGAAAGAGTTTAAGACAGAAATCCGAAGAGGAATATAATGGTGGAACAGGCTTCCAGCCTGTCAGGCATAGGCAAGGCTTCGTCGGGAGCTCAGCCGAACGATGCCTGTGCACTCAATGATTTAGGAGGATAGTATGTTGCAGACAGTAAAGCTTGAAGTGAAGCCTAAGGAAATCATCGAGGCTGTGAAGGGAATGAAGAAGAAGGAGCGGGATGAGTTTCTTGAAGACCTTCTGGCCGCTATATCTCCGGCTTACCTTAAAAGTATCAAAGAGGCCAGGTCCGAGTATAAGGCAAAGAAGGTGAAAAGCCATGAAGAGGTCTTTGGAAAGTGAAGTACAGGTTGGTTTATACCAACAGAGCGGTAAAAGACATCAAAGGACTGGATTCTGCCATAAAGGAGAGGATTGGTAAAACGCTTCTTCGCTATGAGGAAGACCCTTTGCAACATGCAGAAAGACTCACGGACTCTAAGCTTGGCGACTACCGTTTCAGGATAGGCGATTATCGGGTCATTTTTGATATCGAAGGAAAAGAGATAATTGTTCTTAGGGTTGGCCATAGAAGAGAGATTTATAAAAGAGGATAAGTTGAGTGGGCCAGGCTTCCAGTCTGTCAGACAAGGGCAAGATGCCTGTGCCACCTAGCATGAAATTTGATTATGAGTGAACTTTCTGAACCAATGATAAAGGTGGTTGACCTCTACAAGGCCTTTGGACCCAAGAAGGTGCTCCAGGGGGCAAACCACCTTTATCATTAAGGCGAGAGCATGGTGGTCCTCGGTGGCAGCGGTACGGGGAAGAGTGTGCTTATCAAGTGCATCATCGGCATCCTGAAGGCCGATGCAGGCGAGGTCTACGTAGCCGGACAGGAAGTCATCTCCATGAAGGAATTTCAGCTAAACGAGATGAGGAAGAAGTTTGGGATGCTATTTCAGGGAGGGGCCCTTTTTGACTCCCTCTCCGTCTGGGAAAATGTTGGGTTCGGTCTTAAGCAGCACACAAGGCTGCCTGATAGGGAGATAAAGGAAAGGGCTGTAGAGAAGCTCAAGCTTGTCGGCCTTTTTAATGTGGAAAACCTTAGGACATCTGAACTTTCAGGCGGGATGATGAAGAGGGTGAGCCTTGCCAGGGCTATCTGCATGGAGCCTGAGATCCTTCTTTATGACGAACCCACTACAGGGCTTGACCCTATCATGGCAGATGTGATAAATGAACTTGTCATTCATCTGAAAAAAACTATTAAGGTTACGTCCATTGCCATAACCCACGACATGGTTAGCGCTTACAAGATTGCGGACAAGATCGCCATGCTGTACAAGGGGAAGATAGTGGAGGTCGGAACACCGGATGAGATTCGAGCCTCAAAGAATGAGGTTGTCCAGCAGTTCATACACGGAAGGGCTGAAGGGCCGATAACGGCAGAGAACGGGGAAAAATAGGGATGAGGGTTGAAGGATGAATCGGAAAAGATCACTGTTCTGTTTTAAATTCATCCCTCATCCTTCATCCTTCATCCTTTTGGAGGAAGTTTGAGTCAGGTAACCACAGAGGCAAAGGTCGGTATATTTGTTGTTATGGGGATAGCAATCCTTACATACATGACGCTGACCATAGGCCAGTATAAGTTCGGGAAGGAAAAGGGATACCCCCTCAAGGTAAGGTTCAAGTCCATGGCGGGTGTGGATCTCAAATCACCGGTCAAGATAGCCGGCGTGGATATAGGAAAGGTCGAGGAGATACACCTTGATAAAGACAATATAGCCGAACTGACCCTGAGGATAGCAGACGAAGTGGTTATCCCTGAGGACTCCGAGGCTGTTGTCAGAGGAACCGGGTTGATGGGTGAGAAGCATATAGAGATTATCCCGGGCTCCCATCAGGCAAAGAAAATGAAGGCCGGGGAGGAGATACTGCGCACTAAAACACCTACGGATATGGATCAGCTGTTCTCCCAGCTTTCCGATGTCATATTGGACATAAAAGGGGTAACCTCTTCACTTAACAAGGTATTGGGCGGTGAAGAAGGCACTGAGTCTCTAAGGGCTATCATAAGCAACATCCGGGATGTAACTGAAAACCTGAACAGGGCCTTTGCAGACAACCACCTGGGGAGGACAATACAGAACTTTGAGGCATTCAGTCAGGACATGAAGGATATATCCAGCCAGAACAGGGAGGCTCTTAATCAGACTGTATCAAACCTGGAGGAGTTTTCCAGGGTACTCAGGGAGAAGACTCCTGAGATATCTGAAAGCCTGAGGGTAGCGGCAGACAACCTTTCCGAGATCCTCAGAGAGAACAGAGGGAACCTTAAGGATACGGTGGAAAACATAAAGGTCGCATCAGGGAAGCTTCAGGATACCCTGGATTCCATCACCAATGTATCAAAGAAGATAGAGAAGGGTGAAGGGACCATAGGAAAGCTAATAAATGATGATACAACGTACGAGAAGCTCAACAGTACCCTGACAGGCCTTGATAACTATTTCTCCAAGGTGCAGTCGTTCAAGTTCTTTATAGACTACAGGGGAGAGTATCTGACGGAAAGGCAGGAGACCAAGAGCTATCTGAATCTGAGGATCCAGCCAACTCCTGATAAGTATTACCTCCTTGGAATAGTGTCCGATCCTGACGGTTACAGGACGACCTCAGATACTCTGACTACTACAGCCCCCGGAGGCACAGTAGCTACCCATGAGGAGAGGACAACAGACGACAGGCTTAAGATCAATGCCCAGATAGCAAAGAGGTACTATGACTTTGCTGTGAGGGGCGGAATTCTAGAGTCAACCGGAGGGGTAGGAGCGGACTATTATCTCTTCAGGGACAAGGTAAAGCTCTCTTTTGAAGCCTGGGATTTCAACAGGAAGCCTACCCCGCACCTAAAGGCATCGGCCAGTTATGACTTTTTCAAGCACCTCTTCCTTGTTGCCGGCGGCGACGACCTTTCCAGCAAAGAGAGACGCTCCTTCTTTGCTGGAGGCGGCATAAAATTTGAAGATGATGACTTAAAATACATAATCGGCAATGTGCCGAAGGTGAACTAAGGGGGTTTTATGTCAGTAGTTTTTTCAGGTAAGGAAGTGCTGGAGATTGCCATCCAGATCGAAAAAAACGGCTACACGTTCTATTCTCAGGCAGCAAAGAAGGTTACAGACAAAACAGCCAGGGAGCTCATTGAATGGTTGGCACAGGAGGAAAAGGGCCATATAGGCAGGTTTGAAGATATTCTTTCTTCTTTCAACCCTGAAGAACTCGATATGAGTACAGCAGAGCTTGAGGAATATTCCCTTTACCTGAAGGCCCTTGCAGATGCCCGTGTATTTACTACGGAACTTAAGGCCAAGGAAGCAGCCATGTCGATAAAAAGCGAAATGGCTGCCATAGACATGGCGATCGGCTTTGAGAAAGACTCCCTCCTTTTCCTTCACGGGATAAAGATGATGGTAAAAGGGACTGATGCGCTGGCGGTAGAGGAGCTCCAGAGAGAAGAGACGCTGCATCTTAAGAAGCTTGTTGAGCTTAAAGGATAAAATAGCCATGGCTGGCCGCTCCAAGCGTTTTTTACCCGAACGACACGGAAGATTATTTTTTGAACATAAAGTTCTCCTAATTAACGGATAGGAAATACTATACGCTATCTGCTTTTCCTGTCCGCTACCGTCTAATTTTCACTGATTATGCGTTTGTTTTATCCCTATAAAGCTGGCTATCCCCATTCCCACAAGCCCTGCAATAATAGCAATTGCACCAATTATAGTAAAGTTATACGCCCAGTACATGTGGAATATACCGCCGAGATATAACATGCCGGAATGGAATACCGCTCCCACTAAAAATATGATGCTCAACAATGTCTTGAAATTAACAGGAATGGCGAGCGTTATCAATACAAGGCCTACAGCGATATTGAGCAATGCCTCCAGATTGCCGTGGGCATGGGCGCCCTTTCCCGGAGTCTTTTCTGATTTCAGATAATCCATGATGCCTGATAATGCTCCGGCATAGTCAGGGTTTTGATTTCCCTTTTGAGCATCCTCTTTCACCTTGTCCACTGCCTGGCTGGCAGTCTTCATTGCCTGCATACTGACCCCCATGTGCGGCACCAGCATAGTTGGCCCCAGCACAGCGGTCAGCGCAAAATAGATAAATCCAAAAATGATATTGATCTTGCCGTTCATAAAAACCTCCTTTTTTGTGAACTTTATTTTAAACTGAATCTGCTCTCCCTTTTTCACCTCCTTTTTCAGAAGTAAGTTCTTGCCATTCCTCCACTGTAAATGTCTTGTTTCCGTGGATCATGGCAGCAATAAGACCGTGTCTTTCCGCCCATTCGTGGACAAACACGGCAAGTAGATGGGCTGCGACGTAAAAGATGAGAAAGTAGTATCCAGCCTCGTGCCAGGCAAGGAGAATAGATTTATCACGCTCTTCCGGAGTGAGATTCAGAAGGATCGCACCGATGACTGTCTGACCTGCTGCAAGCACAAAGAATATTGCATATATAAGGCCTGCAAAGGAGTTGTGCGCCAGATATAGCGGCGGCGGCTTCCGCAGGGCGCTGAGATAATAGCGAATAGTGTCAGTCAATATTCGCAGTTGATTCCGTGTCAGAGGCAAAATATCCCTCCAACTTGCGGCTGGAGGACCGACAAAAAGCCAGAGGATGCGGGTAAGAATGCCTGCGGCAAACATGTATCCGCATACGGCATGAACAGGGAGCAACCACCCGCTTGCCCCATCCTGCAATTTCTTAGACAGGATAAGGATTACGCTTCCGGTAGTTATCTGCAAGAGCATGGTTAATGCATCCCACCAGTGCAGTATGCGAAGGAGAACGTCCCAAACAGGATGAAAATAATAGGCTTTCTTATCCATGTCTTTTTCTTCCCCTTTTGCCTCTCCAAGAGTGGGGATGTTCACGAAAAAACAGCAAATGTTGTTCTGTACGCTTTCTTTTTATAAAATAGCACTTTAGTTTAGATAGTCAAGGACTATCTGAAACCAGTTCCAGCCGGAATTAGCCTTCGAGGACATCTATTTCGGGGGACATCATAAGCAAATAAAAATAAAGTAAGCTGTCCCTGAATTCCTGAATTCCCTCCGCCTTTAGCATGGGATATAGCTTTTACATGCCAGTATACTACTTCTCCTGTCCGTCCATCTCTTGATTTTGAGTTTCCTTTCTTGTTCGTTTGTGGTATATCTTTTTCAACAAATCGGCGCTTATCGGAGGTAACTGTGGCTGTTATAAAAAGGGCTCTTATCAGCCTTTCTGACAAGAAGGGGATAATAGAATTTGCAAGAGGACTCTCTGGGCTTGGTGTGGAGATACTCTCCACTGGAGGGACTGCAAAGCTCCTCAGCGAAAACGGTATAAGGGTCACAGAGGTATCGGACTACACCGGGTTCCCCGAGATGATGGACGGCAGACTAAAGACCCTGCACCCCAAGGTCCACGGCGGTCTCCTTGGTATGAGGGACAACCCTGAGCACGTCAAATCAATGGATGAGCATGGGATCAAGCCTATAGACATGGTGGTTGTAAACCTCTATCCCTTTGAGGCAACCATTGCAAAGGGTTGTTCTTTTGAGGAGGCGATAGAGAATATTGACATAGGCGGACCGACTATGCTGCGCTCTGCTGCCAAGAACCACAAAGACGTTGCTGTTATTACTGACCCGGATGACTACGGTGCGGTCCTTGATGAACTCAAAAAGAACGTCGGGGGCCTATTGCCTGAGACCTACTTCAGACTGGCAAAGAAGGTGTTTGAACTTACTGCAAGGTACGACGGAGCCATAGCCAACTATCTGGGTATTCTTGAGGGCAGGAAACCTGTCAAAAGGTTTCCGGAAACCATTACACTGCAATATATTAAGGGCCAGGACCTGAGATACGGAGAAAACCCTCATCAGTCAGCGGCATTTTATGTGGAGAGGAACATAGGTGAGCCGTGCGTCTCCAATGCGGTACAGCTTCACGGCAAAGAACTTTCATTCAACAACATTCTTGATCTGGACGCCGCATTTGAGACGGTAAAGGAGTTCCATGAAATCGCCACCGTTATA
>Ga0209431_10003482_pt1 | contig 12517 bp, 10 predicted proteins | sample RifCSP13_3_FD_184021 | JGI IMG/M metagenome (GOLD analysis project Ga0209431, IMG submission 184021) | Soil microbial communities from Rifle, Colorado - Rifle CSP2_sed 13_3 (SPAdes) (version 2) | ecosystem: Environmental > Terrestrial > Deep subsurface > Rock core/Sediment | place: Rifle...
GCTGGAAGCGTGCAGCGTCCGGGATCTGCCGTCCGAGCGGTTGACCGATCTTTCGGTGTCCTGGAAGAGTGTCTTGCCGCGCACCAGATTGCAAGCGCACTCCCGACATTTTTTTACGGAAGAAGTGCTCGATGCCGGACCAGTATCACACGTCAAGTTCAACATCTTTCCGGATGGCGGAGTTAGCCGGTTGCGTGTTTACGGAACCATATCGGATTAGCGAACTCGAAGGAACATGTTGAAACCAGGTCTTGCGCGGTTGAATTCTTTATCTTTAGATGAAGCGCGTCTGGAGCTGCTTGCTTGTTGCGGCTCGCGTCGGTGGGCTGAGGAAATGGCTGATCGCCGGCCTTTTTCTACATTCGAGAATCTGGACACATGCGCTAAAACTATCTGGTGGTCATTAGCCAGTGAAGACTGGATGGAGGCCTTTCTCAGTCATCCAAAGATTGGTGAGCAAGAAGCTCAAGCTACTAAGTCCGAGGCAACTCGGAGATGGTCAGCGCAAGAACAGGGTGGAATGGTCAATGCCAATCGCGAAGTGAAGCAAACGCTACAAGAGCTCAATCGCCGCTATCAGGAGAAGTTTGGTTATATCTTCATCGTCTGCGCAACCGGTAAGACTTCTGAAGAACTGTTGGCGATTCTTCGTAGTCGCTTGGATAATGATCCTGCCGCGGAGCTGAAACTTGCCGCAACCGAGCAGGCCAAAATCACGACGCTGCGTTTGCAGAAACTCTTGAATCAATGAGTACTGTCTCCACCCACGTCCTTGACACAGCGCGCGGGCGACCGGCAACTGGTGTTCACGTTACCCTCCAGATGCAGAATCCGGATGAAACCTGGTCCATGCTCGCCGAGGCCTGGACCGATGAAGACGGACGCGTGAAACCATTCTTTCTGGTGGAAACCCACCTGCACCCCGGCACTTACCAACTGCTCTTCGATACTGAAAGTTATTTTTCCGCACTAAATATTGAGTGCTTCTATCCGCAAGTAAGTGTGATCTTCAAGCTCGATGATGCGCCACAGCATTATCACGTGCCCTTACTGATCAGTCCTTTTAGCTACTGCACTTATCGAGGAAGCTAGGTGCATGTAACGCAAACTGTTAGTTTGCGTTCGCAAGCTGACAGCTTGCGTTACTGCCATGTCCATCGACCCCACTCTGAGCGAATGGCTAAACCTGATTCTCCGCTGGCTGCACGTCTTTGCAGGCATCATGTGGGTGGGTACGACCTATTATTTTACCTGGCTGGACGCGAGACTAACCGAAGAAGAAAAAGCCATGGCAAACACCGGGGCACCGGCCCAGGTGTGGATGGTCCATAGTGGCGGGTTTTACACCGTCGAAAAGCGAAAAGTCCCCGACCTCGCATCGCGAACCCTGCACTGGTTCCGCTGGGAAGCCGCAACCACGTGGCTGAGCGGCGCGGCCCTGCTAACTGTCGTTTACTACCTCGGTGGCGGCGCCCTGATTGATCAGGACGTCAGCAACATAACGCCAGCGGCTGCGGTGGTTCTGGGAATAGGATTACTAGTCGTAAGCTGGCTCGTTTACGATCTCCTAATGTTGTCGCCGCTCGGCAAGAACGAACGGGGCTTTGCGGTAGTGGCCTTTGTAATTGTAGTGATAGAAGCTTATGGCCTTGCGAGGGTTCTCAGCGGTCGGGCGGTCTACATTCACATCGGAGCGATGTTAGGGACGATCATGGCAGCCAATGTCTGGATGCGTATCCTGCCTGCTCAACGAAAGATGATCACCGCGCTAAAGGAAGGAATAAAACCGGACGAGGTCCTCTCCGCACAGGCAAAGGTGCGCTCAAAACAGAACACCTTCATGGCCGTGCCGGTAGTCTTTCTAATGATCAGTAACCACTTTCCGGGGATCACCTATGGAGAACGCTACGGGTGGGCCATTCTCGCCGGTTTGGTATTGGCGGGTTGGGTCGCAGCTAAGTTCATCCGCCGCGCGTGATTCTTGGAGTGGGTACTTGTCACCGCAAGCCGCCGGTCTGAAGCCGGCGGGATTGGTTACGATCCAGCCTACTTAACCGCTCACCTGAGGCCCATTGTGAATGGCACCGGCTTCAGAAGCTGTGAAAAAATTTGGTTGTAGGCTTCATAGGAAGAAATCTCTCAGGTGGGGAAGGGGGCAAGGCAGGCTTCGTGTAAGAAAAGAGGCTAGTGTCAGTCTGCCGCCGCCCCCGCTAAGTTGCATAGGCGCTACAATGATTTAACCAGTAACGGAGATGTTTTTCTCATCAGGGAGATTATGCTTTTTTACCTGCAAATTGTTTGAGCCTGAGTAGTTAATTCCATAAATGAGTGATAATCAATCTTGAGCGGGGGCGGCGGCAGACTGAGACTGGCCTCTTTCCTTGCACGAGGCCTGCCTTGCCCCCTTCCCAACCTTAGAGATTTCTATCCTATGACTTCTCCCTTTCAACTTGCAAATTTTCACAGCTTCTGCAGCCGGTGGCATTCCCAATGGTCTCAGGGGAGCAGTTCGATAGGTTGGATCGGAACGATCCACCGGCTGAAGCCGACGGCATACAGTGACTTGTCTCCGCCTTTCTTAACTCGCGACCACACATAACGTTACCAGTAGCAAATCGCCAATAAGGCGGCGCACTCCAAAATCATTTTGCTAGTGGGAAGACTGGTTCTATATCGACTGGTACCTCACTCAACCGATCAAGTGCATCCTTCATTGCGGGGCGGATCACCGCGTATTTCTCCAGAATGTCCCGGGCTTTATCGTAAGAGCCTTCAGCTTGCAGCGTTAGTATTTCCTGAGTGAGGGCCCGCACTGCTTCCTTAATCTTGGATCGATCGACACTAAAAGTTCGAGTTCGTTCGTCAAACTTGATTGCTCCTTGATCTGAGAGATAGTTGAATTGCAGCGCCACCCCCTTGCCGTGGGCTTCAGTAATCCCGAAACGTACAGAGCGAAACATGCTTGCGAGAAAGGTTGTATAGAAAGAGTTCTCCATGCTCTTTTCCACTACGCCTTTATCGATCAGATACTGCAAAGCCCAAAGACCAGTGATATCGGCCTTTGCCTCCTCGAGCGCCGAAGAGAGCTCTTTGAGCTGTTTGCGAACTGTGGTCTCCTCGCCGGCGACTGTGATGTTGTGTGGCCCAAGGCCATGCATCAATTCGTGGGCCAGGATATGAGTAAAGAATGGTTCAAACTGTACTCCGTCACGGTCTGCGGTCGGCAATACGAGAGATGAGATCGGTATCAGGGTTTTGCGGAATTTCGCCTCCTGCACGTTCTTCAACATCACGCGCTTGGAACCTTTCTCTTTCACCACGCGCTCATCATTGGGAAGATTGAATGCTGCCGTTTGCACTCCGCTATTACCCTCTCCCGAACCGAATACTTCATTGACCACTAGAATAGGGGAAGCTGCGCCCAGCTTTGGATTGCGGTATTTCGGATCCAGCGGGAGATTGTTTTCAAGCTCCTGCAAATACTGGCTGAAGCGGGCCAGTTTCCCCGACTCCGCTTCATCACGCAGGGTCACGTAAGCTTCGAATGCTGCTTTATAGCTGAACAGTTCGTCTTCATAAGTTTCATACGGCCCGATTGTCACATCGATGGGGGAGTCGAGCTCCATCCAGGCGACATCGCTGTCATAATAATCGTTTGAAAGAAACGCATCGGCACGTTTGTTCAGAAAAGTTTTGAGCGTCTGATTGGTGGTTAGTGCGGCGGCTTCGCGCAGAAGTTTGGCGCCGGGTTTGAGAAACTCGGCGTAGGCTTCGCTATAAGGCACCGTGATCAGTCCCTTATCCGCGCCACGACGAATGAGGTAGAAGAAACCAGTCGCATTCTGCTTTTCCGCTTCCGAAAGTTTCTGCAACCACGAGTTAAACTCGTCCTTTGTCATGTCGTCTGGATAATAGTTCGCCTGTGGCGGCTTCTCTCTAGGCACGCCTTCGATAAACGGCTCATTGTTATCGAGCCGCGACCACGGGCCATCATTGATCAGAAAGTAGTGTAGTCTCTGCCGACCCAAAACCGTTTTGTCGGCCTCGAGTTTCTGCTTCAGTGCTTCGTTCCCACTCCAGACTTGCCGTAAAAACAAAGGATCCAGTAGTTTCGCGGCGGCAATTATCTTTCGCAGAGCCTGGCGGTCTGCCGGGGCAAGTCGAGATGTGTCGGCGGTAAGCACCGTCGGCGCAAAACGTGCAGTCTTCTTTGCCAGGTCCGGGTCTCCGGTCGTCCGGACCTTCAAATTCTGTCCGGCGGCCGGGGCAAGCACGAGAGAAAAAACCAGACTCAATAACAAGGGTGCCTTGTAAAGTTTCATGAAACTCCTACGGGCAAATTACTGCGCCAGGGCTGAAGCCTCTCAGGTCGAAAACCCCAATTAAAAGTGGCAGTGCTATTGTTGAAGAATACTCGCAGCAGCACAGGCGAATCCAGGCAGGGCCGACGAGGTTAGCTCATCCGTATCTGAAAACTTGTTAACCAGATCCAAAGTTTCTTCGTGTAGGTGATAAACCTCTATTGCTTGTTCCTCAAGATCGACCAGCCAGTACTCGTGGACGCCATATCGGGCATACAGTTGCCGCTTGGCAACGCGATCTCGTCTTATGTTTTCGGCGCCAGGTGAGAGAATCTCAATAACGAGATCCGGGGCTCCTGTGAGCCGCTCGCCAGAGACAATCTCTTCTCGCCGTCCATGCCGGAAAAATACAATATCGGGAATTACCCCACTAAGTTCGCTGAGAATCAGTCCAGGCGTAGCAACCACCACTCCGAGCGGGCTGTTTTCCAGGTAAAGCCGAACCATGTAGACGAGTTTTGTGGACACCTGCTGGTGGGTGAGGCCGGGTGCGCGAGAAACGAATAGTTCTCCTTCTATTACCTCGTAGCGATTGCCATCATCGGGCATAGCTTCAAGGTCGGCGACCGTCATGAGAGGTTCAATGTTCGTTGCCATTGAGAACTCCTGATACTTCTGAGACTATAGTAGGTAATACAAATCTTAGCACAAGCCCTCGGACCTCAGCGACGTGCGGGAAGAGGGCTAAGATTAGCATTGCTTAGAGACTCTGTCGGTTGGTCAAGATTCTAATAAAGGAGCCGGAGCGCAGCTCGGCCACTGTCAGCCCAGATAAATCAATGGCTTCTTCTTCAGTTATGGCTCCGCAGTTGATCGCTCGCAGGAAGTGATTCAGTAAGCCTTGTCCTGTTGCCGCATCGTCGAAAACGTCGCCCACCAACGTTGCTTTTGCGGCCTTCTCGACGAAATTTCGCAACCGCTCAGAGGCGGCATCGAGACCTTGAAGAAAGAAGGCGTAAACCGCAGCAAAACGCGTGGGCAATTGTGCCGGATGCAGATCCCAACCCTGATAAAATCCGCTCATGAGAGAATGCTGGATGTGGTCGTAGTGTAATTTCCAGGCTCGGTGAACGACGGCACGGTTCTCTTCAATCTGTTCGGCAGTAAGCGGCGCGCCGCCTTCCTGGAATTTATGCGGCGCCACCGGCATGATGTTGGTTGCCCCATCAGAAAGCCAGATACCCTTGCCGGCAAAAGCTACCTGCATCATGTTTTTTGCGAAATCGCATGCGGGATGCATCATGTGCTGATGCACCGCCGTTATGCTGCAACTCGCAGTATAGTCGTAGGTGCCGAAGTGCGCGGCGGTACAGCGCCCCCTGGCAGCGGCCAGCAAAAGCGGCAAATTTATCTTGCCTTGAGCGTTAATGATAGATTGGGGCGTCTCGATCATCATCTCCAGCTTTAGCGCCCCCGAACTCAACCCGTTCTCTTTTTCCAACAATTCAAACAGATCAACAAGAGCGGCAACCTGTTCACCAATCGTGATTTTAGGGAGGGTGACGACAAAATTGTTCGGCAACCGGCCGCCGCTTTCCGCCAGCAGCGTCCCGATAAAAATGTCGAGCGTGCGAGCGCTGCGTTCACGCAACTCCTCATTGAACGGCTTGATGCGAATTCCAATGAAAGGCGGCAACGTGGCTTCCGCCATTCCCCTGGCTACCTCAAGCGCCGCCGAGGCTGCGTGACCGTCCTCTTCCTCATCCGGGCGGTTGCCGTAGCCATCTTCAAAGTCGATACGAAAATCTTCTACTGGCTCTCGCTGCAATTTCTCATTGACCCGCTTATAGATCGTGTGGGCGAGCCAGGAAGGCGAGTTTGCGCGCCGCAGGACATCAAGATCTTGATTGATTATAGAAACTAAATCGCCGGCCATATCCTGTGAATCGGGTAAGCGGTTCGCGCCGGGGAAGCCAAGGACCCTTCCAAAGGTCAGGAAATCAGGGGCAAACTGGTCCAATGCCCGCCGTGCCAACGCACCTAAACGTTGAGCTAGGTCTGACTTGAAAAGGTGGGCGCCTCCGTAGACAGTATGCACCGGTTGCCGCCTGCCGGTTTCTCCCGGATAATCTTCCATAAAAGCTTTGTTGGCTTCTGCCAATGGTGACATCAAAGCCCGCAAAGCAGCGTCAGAAAGTGACGTTTTCATGTGGTTGCCTCGAAAAGCTTGATTAGAAGGTAAGCTTCGACTTTATTACAGGCTTAGATAAAGTCAAGTACCGCTGCGATTTTCAGGTGATGCTAAAACTGGCAATTGACTGAGTTCTCCGGCGGGCTATAATCCAGACGCACTGGCCCATCGCATCTATAGTTTCCGAGTAATGGACAAGACAACTCTCTTCCAATGACGAGGAGGTAATTGCTCAATGCGCAACATGAAGAGTCTGTTCCCACGAAGAATCCCGTCCAGCAATCTGCAAAGTCATCTTCCAGGAATCGTTCTATTCAGTATGCTCGCGTTCGCTTTGACATTATTGGTTTCCAACGCCGTAGCTGCACAAACTTTTCGGGGCACGATTCTTGGGACGGTGATGGATCCTAATGGCGCAGTTGTCCCTGATGCGACCGTAACAGGAAAGAACGTAGGCACTGGCATCGAACGGTCGACTGTGACTGATACTTTCGGAAACTACTCACTCTCCGAATTGCAGACTGGTACATACGAAGTAAGGATTGAGAAGACGGGCTTCCAGAGCACAACCGTAAAGGGCGTCATCGTCGAGGTTTCGGCTGAGAAGCGTGTTGATGTCACCCTGCCGGTGGCGGGTTCCCAGGAAATGGTAGTAATCGCACCGTCAACTCAAGCTGAGACGACCACCAACACACTCGGGGGAACAATTACCGGTAGCGAGGTCGCTGAGCTTCCGATCAACGGGCGCGACTTTACTAAGTTTCTAGTCCTGGTTCCCGGAGCGACGGGAGATCCCTCAGGCGCTACCGATTCACCTGGTTCTTTTGGCTTGTTCAGCGCCAATGGCAATCGCGGACGAGCCAATAACTACCTGCTCGACGGCACAGACATGAATGATGGTTACAGGAATCTCCCGGCGATTAATGAAGCAGGCGTTTTTGGCACACCAGCGACCATCTTGCCGCTCGAAGCAATTTCCGAGGCCGCAATACTGTCTAACTTCGAAGCAGAATATGGACGAAATTCGGGTGCAGTGGTAAACATCGTTACCAAGTCTGGCACCAACTCAATCCATGGTTCACTATTTGAATTCTTTCGCAACAACGCCCTCGATGCGCGAAACTTCTTTAATCCTAAGCCCGACCCGCAAACAGCCTTTCGTAATAATCAATTTGGCGGATCCATTGGTGGTCCTATCGTTCGAAACCGTACCTTCTTCTTCTTCGCCTATGAAGGCCAACGCGAGCGTGTCGGTCTCAACTCCACCGCCCGGGTCCCCGATCCGCGCGAGATTGCGGAACTGGGTGGTCCCACGAATCCAGTAATCACTCGCCTGCTCGCGCGCAACCCCTGGCCCTTACCCAATCGACCTCTGGCCCTGTTTGATGACAGCGGCGACCCGAACCTCTTCGTGACGACACGCGCGTTGAACGATGTGGACAGCCTCATTGCCAAGATCGATCATTCTTTTAACTCTAGAAATCAGATCACTGGCCGGTACTTCTACGGTAGCAGTGACCAATCTTTTCCCCTGGCGATCCTCGCCGGCAACGTTTTGCCAGGATACAACACCGTTACGCCCACCAAAGTACAGCTCGTCTCGATCTCATTTTTGAGAGTCCTCTCAAACACAAAAGTGAATGAGGTCCGCTTTGGTTATAACCGATTCGACGAAGGTTTTTTCCCCGAGGACAGCGACTTTGACCCCAGAAGTATCGGGCTGAACACCGGTATCGCGGGCCCGCAGGATTTTGGGCTGCCTTTTATTCGCATCCGAAATGATCCTATCGGGTCCATTGCGTCAATTGGCGCCACACTCTCAGTGCCGCGGGCGCGTGTTGATACGAACTGGCAAGCCATCGATAACTTCTCATGGAAACTTAATCGGCACGATCTGAAACTTGGTTATGAGTATCGGCGAACCTTTGTGAACGCGTTCTTTGACGCGGGTTATCGCGGCCGCTTGGATTTTGCTTCCCTCGCAGATTTTCTCTCCGGAACGCTTAGTGGCGGCCGCTCTGCCCGTGGTGATTCGCGCCGCGGCACTTTTCAGAACTCGCACGGAGCTTTTGTCCAGGACACTTTCCGGTGGCGACCAAAGATTACGTTCAACCTTGGAGTGCGTTATGACTATTTTGGAGTAATTGGGGAGGAGCGAGACCGCTTGAGCAATTTCGATCCGGCCAGAGGTCTCGTTCAGGTCGGTAGTGGATTGAATCAGCTTTACGAGAGCGACTGGAACAACTTCTCGCCACGCATTGGCATTGCCTGGGACCTTTCGGGTCGGGGCAAGACAGTTTTGCGGGCCGGCTGGGGCCTTTTCTACGACGCCTATTCGCAGGACTTCTTTGTCGGCCAACTTCCATTCAATACTTTCAATCCTGGGCCGGCATACAATCCCGCCGGGCCTTCGCCGATACTGTTCTCGTTTTCGACAATTCCCGTTATAGAAGAAGACGTCCAGATCTTCACTGACTTTCTAGACTCCGACGTTTTTGCCGTGGACCCACACCTCCGGACGCCCTATGTCCAGAATTATAATCTGAATCTGCAGCACGAGCTTTTCCGCAATGGTGTGCTTCAAATTGGGTACGTAGGCTCCAATGGAACTAAGCTCTTCCGTTACCGCGATATCAACCAACCTGTAAATCCGAGCGTTTCTACGGCCCGGCCTTTTGACAATGGACCATTTGCTCCCTCTGGTGGGACGTTCTTCTACGTCAATCAACTGGAGACCACAGCACACTCCAACTATAACGCCCTGCAGGCCAGCTTCACGTTGCGCAACCGACGCGGCTGGTCGTCAATGATCAATTACACGTGGTCACATGCGATTGACAACGCGTCAGACGGCCAGGATTACGTCGCTAATGCTACTCAGCCCGACAATAGCTATCGCACCGATCTGGAGAAGGCGAGCTCAAACTTCGACAACCGACATCGTTTTGTATGGAGCTTCGGTTACCGAGTACCAAACTTTGCCAAGGAGCATCCACATCTGGGCGATGGCTGGCAATTCAATGGTGTCGTCACACTGCGCAGTGGCAACCCTTTTCACGTAGTTCTGTTCGATGATTACAACGGCACTGGTGAGTTTTTCCCACGACCCGATCTTGTCGGCGATCCTTACATGGGCACGAGTGGTCCTGATCGATTCCTGAATCTATCGGCATTCAAGGTTCCCTGCACACTCGATGCTGGCTCTTGCCTCCCCGGCACTCAGCATTTCGGGAGCTTAGGACGAAACTCCTTGATTGGTCCCGGTTATCGCAACTTTGATTTTTCCGTCTTCAAGGTCACGCCTATTACCGAGCGGGTAAAGATCGAACTGCGCGCCGAGATCTTCAACATCTTCAATCACCCAAACTTTTCGTCACCTCTCCTTCCCGGGTTCTCTGCCGATGCAAGCTTTAACGGCATCGATCCCATTACGGGACGCGGCCAGGACTTCTTGCCAATTACGGTCACTCCCGACGTCGGTATTGGCAATCCGTTCTTAGGGGGCGGTGGTCCGCGCAATGTTCAATTGGCCGTGCGGCTCACGTTCTAATTTAAGTTCGATGAGTGCTCTAAACAGTGCCACAGGTCCGGCATTCCTTTTTGATTTGGATGGCACTCTCATTGATAGTGTGTACCAGCACGTGCTGGCCTGGCGGGAGGCATTAGAAGCGGGCGGCATCAAGCTGGCAGTCTGGCGGATTCACCGTCAGATTGGGATGAGCGGCGGTCTCTTCGTCAATGCACTGCTCAGGGAAACGGGACACAGTGTTACGGCGGCAGAAGCTGAACGCCTGCAACGCATTCACGCGGAAGCTTATAGTCGGTATGTCTCACAGGTGCGGCCATTGCCTGGCGCCATTGAGCTATTGGCCTACCTGACCGACGCGCGCGTTCCGTGGGCAGTGGCTACTAGTGGACGTCTGGAAAGCGCGAGCCTGTCACTACATTTATTGCGCATCAGCGCCGACGTACCCGTTATCACCCGAGACCAGGTACGACACGCCAAGCCAGATCCGGATCTTTTTCTGGCTGCGGCAGAGCGACTGGGCGTGGATATTAGTGACTCGGTGGTGGTTGGCGACAGCGTTTGGGACTTGCTGGCAGCAAAACGCGCGCGGGCATTGGGCGTGGGACTTCTATCAGGCGGTTATGGTCGCGAGGAGTTGGAACGCGCGGGCGCCTACCGAGTCTACAACGATCCGGCCGACCTGCTGTTGCATTTAGATGAGGTTGGCGTCAGGAGCGCTGAGTGAGTCAACCGAGCAAATATTGGAGTCCCCAACCTTTACTTCTGGGCTAGAAAAATGGTGTCGTACACGCAGCGAAACTTAAAACCAGCTTTGCGGTAAAATGCGTGTGCCGCGGTATTTCGTTCGTTGACTAGGATGCAGACCGAACGCGTGTGACGTAACAGCATCCGTGTCAATTGAGAAAGGCATTGCAGGCCGTATCCCTTACCACGCTCGTCAGGATCGACGTAAATCCCTTCAAGGTAATTCACGTCCGGCGTGTCGGAGACGATCTCCGTCTTGAACAAGAGTCGTCCGTCTTCGATTAATACCCATGTGCGACCCTGCTCGATGCGGCGCAGGCAACGTCGGCGAAAGCCTTCCGGATCAACCTCCAACGGGTTTACACCGCTTTCCTCAAACGCCATCTGCGCCTGTGCTGGCATAATGAGCTCAAGGTCACGAGCTGTCGCTCGGCGAAGCTCGAATACCTCCTCACGCACTGCGACCGGAGGTTTCAGCTCGAAGAGCAGCTCGCGGCAGGCGAGGCGCATTTCCTGGCCGTCTTCTGCGTAATGGCTCCAGAACTTAGAGATTCTCTCCTGCTCACCCATAATCATGTGCGTGCGCGTGTATGCTTGCGCCTGACGAGCGAGAGCCGCGAGTGCCCGATCCGTGCGAGTCTCTAAGAGAGTGGCATGACCTATGAGGCCGACTCCTTCCAACTCTCCGTCCTCTGTTCGGCAGCCATAAAAAGTGCCGCGGTTGTGCTCGCTGACTAACCCGTTATCGCGGATCAACCCGACCATCATCACTGTGTGGATGGGGCGCGCTGATAAGAACTCCATTACCTCCGCCCGGTGCTCTTCGCCGAGTGAGCTGACCGTGAGTTGTTCTGTCCCGCGAAGCAGTAGACCCGGTGGGACGGAAGTCATTCTCATTGCTGTGGCTGTTACCATGACGTTCTCTTCCCTTCTGATTACTGCATGCAGCTAGTGTTATCGCCCGTGACCAGCACCGTCTGCGCGATGGTGGTAAGGTCAGCCAAAAGCACTCCGTCGCTCAATAGCACACCGTCGCTTAGGAGCACTCCGTCGCTCAGCAATACGCCGTCACTCAGCAACACACCATCGCTTAGCAGGACTCCCGTACTCATGAAGAGCCAACCGTCACCGAGCAGGACGCCGTTGCTGGTCATAATGCTATCGGCAAGCAGCACACCATCGCTCAACAGCACGCCATCACTGAGGAGCACACCGTTTGATTCAAGCGTGCCATCAGCCAGCAACACTCCCAGGCCGTACACCTTCTGGTACTTCGTGATCAGGTTCGTGCCGCGGGCGTAGGTCTTGTCCATGATGATCCCCTGCGCCCATGGGAAAGAGGTGCCTGCAACTGTCGACTGCGGCGTCGGGGCCGCGGTGGTCAGAAGCGGTGAGCCGAGCGCTGTCGACGAAGTCAGGTCGGTGCGCACCAGTTTCGCAAGCCGCACGGCGCCTTCAATGTTCAATAAGCCGGCGCCCTGTTCCAAGGTGTTGAAGTTAGGCAGTTGCTGAGCCGTGTACATGAGGATCATTTTCACCATGTTCGGCGTCAGCTTTGGGTTGGCTTGCCTTAGGAGCGCAGCAGCTCCAGCCACAATCGGTGCCGAAGCAGAAGTGCCGTTGAGGTACATCTGGTTCATGTTGCCTGTCGGATACAGCCCCGTCTGCAATTCGGGATGCTGAGTGACCAATAGATTCTGGTATGACTGCGCGTAGATGAGTTTATTACCTGGCGCTACCAAATCGGGCTTG
>Ga0209431_10003489_pt1 | contig 12506 bp, 11 predicted proteins | sample RifCSP13_3_FD_184021 | JGI IMG/M metagenome (GOLD analysis project Ga0209431, IMG submission 184021) | Soil microbial communities from Rifle, Colorado - Rifle CSP2_sed 13_3 (SPAdes) (version 2) | ecosystem: Environmental > Terrestrial > Deep subsurface > Rock core/Sediment | place: Rifle...
GGTGGGCGCACATGGGCCCGGCTCGAAGGCGGACTGCCGGACGAGCTCGCCGGCAACATCGAGGCCGTGACGATGGTGGTCTGGCCTCGCGGTTTCGGTTTCTTCGCCGGAACCACGGATGGGGAGATTTTCGGTAGCTTCGACAAGGGAGAAAGCTGGACGCTGATTGCCGACGGCATCCCGCCCGTTTCCAAGTGCGTGCATCACCGCAATCTCGTCATGGGGCGTGCGCGCGTGCGAGAGCGTTCCGGAGCCGGATCGCAACGTGGCTGATGGGGCGTTCCGATGGTGTTGAACAGCCTCGACGGCAAGGTCGCCGTGGTCACCGGAGCCGCGAACGGCATCGGCAAGGCGATCGTCGATGAGCTGCTGCAGGAAGGCATGTCGGTTTGCCTCGCGGACATCGAAGCGCTGGCGCTCGAGCAGGCCGCGCGCGACTGCGCCCGATTCCTGCGACCGGGCAGGCGGGTCGCCACGCAAGTGACGGACGTCAGCCAGCCCGAGCAGGTGCGGGCGCTGGCCACCGCTGCGCGAGCGGAGCTCGGCGACGTGCACTTGCTGTGTGCCAATGCGGGAACCGTCACGCCATTCGGCGGAGCACCCGATGAGACACCGCTCGAAGACTGGCACCTGATGATGGCCGTGAACCTCTACGGGGTCGTGCATTGTCTGCAGGCTTTCATGCCTGGCATGCGCTCCATGAGCGAAGCAAGCCACGTTCTCATCACGGCGTCCTCGGCCGGGATTCTCGCCACCGCCAATCGCGCCGCTTACTGCGCCTCGAAGCACGCCGTCGTCGGTCTCGGAGAATCGCTGTATCTGCAGCTCAAGGGCACGCAGGTCGGGGTGAGTCTCCTTTGTCCGGGCGTCACGGCGACGCGTCTGATCGATCCGGACCGCAACAGACCACCGGGTGCTCCGGGCCGCCCGCTCAGCGCAGCGTTTCTGGCGCGGGCAAAGCCGCCGTCGGACATCGCGCGACAGGCCGTCGCAGGAATCAGGACGGGCAAATTCTGGATCCTCACCCACGACGATCTGCCGGCCGCGGTGCTCGATCGCGCGCGCGCCATGGCGACCGGCGAGCCGCCGCCCGACTCCTATCACTGAGTGCGCCGTGGACGAAGGGTATTCCTGAATCGCCAGAGCTCGAGCGCCGATCCGAGAGAAGCCACGGCGAGCGGTGCCCTCGCGCCGCCGCTCGCGCGGCGTCACGCAATCGTCGCAGTGGTGTTGCTGACGCTCGCGAGCCTGGTGAACTACATCGATCGGATGTTGCTGCCGGCGCTGGCGCAGCCGATCAAGCTCGAGTTCGGCTTGTCGGATGCGCAGCTCGGAATGCTGACCGGGTTTGCCTTCGCGCTCGTGTATGCGCTCGCTGGCATCCCGATCGCGCGCCTGGCAGACCGCGGTGTTCGCCGCACCATTCTGGCAGTGGCGCTCGCCTTCTGGAGCGTGATGACAGCGGTATGCGGGCTCGCGCACTCGTACTGGCAGCTCGCGCTCGCGCGCGTGGGCGTGGGCATCGGCGAGTCGGGCTGCCAGCCGACCTCGTACTCGCTGCTGAGCGACTATTTCCCGCCTGAGCGCCGCGGGACCGCCATCGCATGGTTCGTCATCGGCAACTGCCTGGGAATCACGGGGGGCTTCGCTCTCGGCGGCTGGCTTGGAGCGGAGATCGGCTGGCGAAACGCGTTTCTGGTCGTCGGCCTGCCCGGCGTGCTGCTTGCCATCGCCATTCGCCTGTTCGCGCGCGAACCGCCGCGCGCGGCCGGACATGGCAGCGCCACGGCGCCGAACGCGAGGCAGACTGCATCGCTGCTGCTGCGCAATCGCTCCTATCGCTGGGCGTTGGCGGGCAACGCCATGTATACCTTTCTCGTCTACGGCCCGGTGGCCTGGTTGCCCGCGTTCTTCATGCGTAGCCACGGCCTCAGCTTGCCGGTGGCCGGCGCCTGGACCGGAATCGTCGTGGGAATTGGTATGGCCATCGGCACGCTCGCAGGCGGAATCTGGGGCGACAGATTGACGCGCCGGGGGCTCGAGCGGCCGCAGTTCCTCTGCATGGGAGCGGTGATCGCGCTCGCGTTCGGGTACGCGATCGCGTTCTGGGCGCCTTCGGCGCCATGGGCCTTCGCCGCCACCTTCGTCGCGTGCGCCATCGGCGCACTCTCGGCGTCGCCGAATCCGACGACGCTTCTGAACGTCACCGAGCCTGGCATTCGGGCGACGGCTGCGGCCGTCAATGTGATGGTTTGCAGTCTGTTCGGCATCGGGCTCGCGCCGGTTTTCATCGGCGTGCTGAGCGACGCCTTCGCTCCGACGGCCGGCGTGCACGCGCTGCGCTACGCCCTCACGGTCTCGATCGGGGCGTGCTTCGTTGCCGCCGCGATCCATCGTCGAACGGCAACGGTGATGACGGAAGAAGGCTTCTCCGCGCTCGTTGCCGGCGTGCAAGCCCGGCCTATGGCGTCCCCACGCTGACGCGCAGGGCGGCGCTCGACCAGGGACTCCAGGATCGCTAAGCTAGCGTACGACTAGCCCGGACGGGCAGCATTCGCGGCCTGCCGCAGGAGGGCACCGCCCATGACTTCGAATACACAAACCGGTTTCGTGAAAGTCGACCGTGAGCGCAGGCGCTTCCGCGTGGACAGGCGTACCTATTCGGATCCGGCGGTCTTGTTCCGCGAGCGCGACACGCTGTTCCGCCGCTGCTGGCTCTACGTCGGACACGGTTCCGAGATCGCGCGGCCGGGTGACTTCGTCACGCGAACGATCGGCGGTTACGACCTCATTCTCTCGCGCGATCGCAGCGGCGTTGCGCACGCGTTCTTCAACTCGTGCACGCACCGCGGCTCGACCATCTGTCGCGAGCCGAGCGGTAACGCGCGCGTGCTCACGTGCCCGTACCACGGTTGGGTGTTCGACGCGCAGACCGGCAAGCTGCGTGACCAGGCTGCGAAGAGCGGCTATCCGGACGGCTTCAACTCGGACGGTGCGTACGACCTCAGGAAAGTGCCGCGCCTCGAGTCCTACCGCGACTTCCATTTCGTCAATTATGACCCCGACGCCGTGAGCCTCGTGGAGTACCTGGCGGGGGCGGCCGAGTACCTGGACCTCGTGGCCGACCAGTCGGATGCCGGAATGGAGATCATCGCCGGCGGCCAGGAGCTGCACACGTCGGGAAACTGGAAGCTCCTCATCGAGAACAGCTACGACGCCTATCACGGACCAACGCTGCACCGTTCCTACTTCGAATTTCTCGACACCCGTGTTTCCGGCCAGAACATGGTGGCGACGCAGAAGGGCTACGGCCTCGGGCTCGGCAACGGGCATGGCGTGTTCGAGATCGAGCTGAAATCCGGTCGACCGGTAGCGCAATGGATCCCGCCGTTCGGAGAGGAAGCCAGGCCCAGGATCGAAGGCATCAAGCAGGAGCTCGTCGAGCGTCTCGGGGCCGAGCGCGCCGAGCGGATAGCCGAGCATCAGCGCAATCTCATCATCTTTCCGAACCTCGTGATCAACGACAACATCGGACTGTCGGTGCGCACCGTGTATCCGCAGGGTCCCGACAAGCTGATGGCATACGTGTGGGCGATGGGCACGCGCAACGAGGATCCACTGCTGCGGAAGATCCGCCTCGACAACTACCTGACGTTCGTCGGCCCGGGCGGCTTCGCGACGCCCGACGACTTCGAAGCCTTCGCGCTTTGCCAGCGGGGCAACGACTTCACGCCGCCGGCATGGAGCGACATTTCCAAGGGAATGGCGCCGGACGAGGACCTGCTGCATGCCAAGGGGGACTTCACGGACGAGGCGCAGATGCGCGGCTGGTGGGCTCAATGGGACCGAATGTTGAGCGGCGCGGAGCGGCTGGAATGAGTGGACCGATGACGCGCGAGGAAGTCGAGCGCTTTCTCTACCGCGAAGCGCGTCTGCTCGATGAGTGGCGGCTTCCGGAATGGGAACAGCTGTTCACGGAAGACGGCCGGTATCTCGTGCCGCCGGTGGGCATCGAGAACGCTCTCGCGGCCGATCCGGCGACCATGCTGTTCCTCGTGGCAGACGATCGCGCACGCATACGGCAGCGCGTTCTGCGGCTCATGAAGAAGTCTGCACACGCGGAGTACCCGCATTCCCGCACGCGCCACGTCGTCAGCAACGTCGAGCTGCTCGGCGAGGACGCCACGGGCACGAAAGTGACGGCGTACTTCTCGACGTACCGAGTCCGGCGTCGCGAGGTCATCGTCTACATGGGGCAATTGTTCTACACGCTGGTGCGGGCGGGCGATTCGCTCGCGATTCGCGAGAAGAGGGCGTGTCTCGATCTCGATGCCCTGATGCCGCAGGGCACTCTCGCTTTCATCCTTTGAAAGAGCAAGCCGTGAGGATCTACACGTCGCGCCTTTCTCCCTATGGAAACCGCATTTACTTCTGGGCCGCCGTCAAGGGCGTTCCGCTCGAGTTCGTGCCTCCGCCGGGCGGCACCGGGTCGCCCGAGTTCAGGAAGGTCAACCCGTCCGGGAAGATTCCCGTGCTCGTCGAGAACGACTATCTCATCCCGGAATCGATGGTCATTCTCGATTATCTCGAGGACCGGTTCCCGTCGCCGTCGCTGCGGGCCGGCGATGCAGCGGCGCGCGCCCGCACACGGGCCGCCGTGCAGGTGCACGACCTGTACGTGATGCCCGAATTCAATCCGGTGTTTGCGCAGTTCGCACAGCCGCAGGTGGATGACGCCACGATCGATCGCATCTTCGACTCGGTGTCTCAGCGTCTGCCGCTCGTCGTCAGTACGGTACCGCCGGGCAGTGGGTACGCGACAGGTTCCGAGCTCTCCCTCGCGGACTGCGCCATGGCACCGTTCTTCCTGCTGTACGGACTGGTAGCGGCCAATCTGCACCGGCCCAATCCGATCGACGCGCAGCCGCGACTCGCGCAGTGGTCGGCCGCGCTGCTGCGGCAGCCGCAGATGCTCCCGGCGGTGAAATCGATGCAGGAAGCATTCGGCGGGTTCCTGCAGCGGTTCGGACGAACCGCCGTACCCGTCGAATAGCGCTCAGCGACTACGATGGCACGCGTTGCAGGTCGGTGACGCCGAGCAGCCGGAGAAAGCTTTCCTGATGGGGCGCCGCAGCACGGTTCAGCTCCCCCGTGCCGAAGTCCAGGCCGACGGTCGTGCGTATCGGCCTCTTTCCCGGCGGAGTTTCGATCAGCGCGACGATGAGGTCGGCGACCAGCTGAGGGTTCGTCACTTCGACGCCGGCCCTGGCGATGACCGGCCAGACTGCCTGGCCCACTCGCTCATCGAACCTGCCCAGCTCGCCGTACGCTGCAACGACGGCCTGGTCCGCCGGCGGCTGCTGACTCGCCTTGAGATTCGTCTGGAATGGCCCCGGCTCGATGATCACCGAATCGATGCCGAAACCCGAGACCTCGTAGCCCAGCACTTCGGCCAACGCCTCCATTCCCGATTTGCTCGCGCAATAAATGCCGAAGCCGGGCGGCCAGGTGCGCCCGCACGTCGAGGTGACCGTGATCAGGCAGCCACTGCGGCGCTCACGCATCTGCGGCAAGACCGCCTTCATCACTCGGAACGGACCGACGAGGTTCGTGTCGAGAATTCGCTGCAGCTGTGCGCTGCTGAATGCCTCCGCGATGCCGGTCCACATGACCCCCGCACAGTTGACGAGAACATCGATGCGACCCGCGTGTGCAAGCACGCTTGCGACGCCGGATGCCACCGAGTCGTCGCTCGTCACGTCGATTTCAGCGACCTCGATCGGCCGCTCGGCGCTCGCCGCCTTCAGCTCCGCGGCAGCGGTGGCGTTCCTGCCCCGCGCATCGCGCATTCCCGCAAACACGCGGTAGCCCTTCGCTGCGAGTATCTGCGCCGTGATCCTGCCCATTCCACTGCTGGCGCCCGTCAGCAGCACCACCTGATCTCGTGCCATGGTCTTCACTCCTGTCGTACCGCTGCCTCTCATTGCAGATCTTGCAGCAATCGGTCTACGGCCCTGTCGTGCGCCTCGGGTGCGCCTGCGCAGGTGATCTTGTCGTCGCCGCCTTCCTGCTCGCCGTAACGCCGTATCGAAGCATCGAGATGGGGGCCCGCACGGCCGCAGCCGCAGGGACGGTCGCCGAAAGTCAGCGTCACCTCGTCGCCTGTCAGGATGCCTCCCCAGTACGTCTGCGCAGCAAGATCGATGAGACCGAAGCGCCCGGTGTGCGTGCCCGTCCGCGGAGCCGGCTCCCCCGAGCGCGGATCGAGCAGATAGGGAATGACGTAGGGCAGGAAATGAAATTTGCCCTTCGAGCACTCGCGTGTGGCGTTCATGCATTCGGTCATGCCGTAGCCCATGCGCAGATCCTCGACCTGAAAGAAGCGACGCACGGTGTCCTGCCAGTCCGGCGGGAAAACACGCCCCTTACTGCCTCCGCCCATCATGATGAAGCTGTCGGCGGCGAAAGCCTTTTCGATGCCGCGCGCGAGGCCGGCGACCGCGAAGTCGTAGATCTGCCCCTGATGGCTCATCATCGCGATACGCGCGCCCCGCATGCGCGCGGCCAGATCGAAGATGAAATCGCGCACGCGCTCGGCGGCCCCCCGCTGCTCGGCGAGAAACGCTTCGCGCCGCGCAAGAAGGTGCGGCGGCAGCTGCAGTCGCCCGAGCTCTCCCTTGGCCTCTGCCGTCTTGAGACGGCCGCCCACCGAAAGCATGTCCGCGCTCATGCGCCCGGGGTGAAGCGTGACGATCTTCGACTCGTCGCCGGCGTAGAGATACCTGAGCATTGCGTCCATCAGCCGATGATGGGCCATGGCGCCGCGGCGCTGCCCGACATAGACGAGTGGCACCTGGTCGATGCCTTCGATGTCGTCGCGCGCCTTTGCTCCGAAGCGCTCGAAGTAGCGCTTCCAGCCGTGCACCATGCTCGGCATTTCGCGCCTGCTCCGCGGCAGAAACGAAAGCTTGCCGCTCGTGCCGCCAGAGTGAATGACCTGCAGCTCCGATTTCGAATCGAGCGCCTGAATCCAGTCGTCGACCGTCTCACAGCCGGCGGCATCGACGCCGGAAAGATCCAGCGAGGTCAGCCCCTTCAGCCACTGCGTCAGGCGCCCGAAGGAGCTGCTGTCCAGAAAGCTGAGCGGATACGACTTGTACACGGAGTGTTTGAAGAGCAACGGAGCCGCGTCTTCGGTACGGCGGATCGCGCCGATCCCCTGCTCGTCCGCCAGGCGCGCGAGCACCGGGACACGCGGCACGAGGTCCCGGAACCGTTTCTGCAGGGCCGTGATCTGGTAGTCCGCGATCGCCTCGACGGGTAGCGAGAACGCCGCGGTGCTGGTCAGCTCCAGCATTCGTTCCGGAGCCGCCGCGAGCTCGCCGACGTCGATGGCGGTCGGTGGCACGCGATCGTTCATGGCACCTCTCCTGTCAGGTCCGGCGCCCGAAACCCCGGGACATGAGACGCGAGCGGCACCACTGCCGGATCGTAGCTCTCGTCGATGATCCACCTGCACATGCGTCGCAGCGGCTCCATGCCGTCCTGCGGACCTGCGAACACCGGGTTGCCCGCGTAGCCGAGCGACACGAGCCGCTGGGCGCCATGAAAGGCCAGGCGATCACGCAATTGCGTCTTCAGTGACTCCGGGTAGACCCCGATGGTCTGCGTGTAGGCATTGACGGCCCTGATCGCCGTTTCGAGACTATCCACGGGCACGAGATTGACCACGCGGTTTGCGAGCTGGCGCGCAAACTCCACGGGCTCCTCGATCTGGGAGACGATCACGCCTCCTTCGCGCGTTCCTCCGATGATCCTGTGCCACTCGCTTCCCAGGCGGAGACTCTCCAGTTCCTCGGCGAGCGCCCGGTCGAGCGCGCGCGCAGGGCTGCTCACATGGCTCGGCAGCGCGCGAATGGCTTCCCACACCAGAGCACCGAAGCGGTTGAGCCTGGCGAGCCCGAGCTCGTCCGTGCCGGTTTCGGCGTACACGACGCGCGCGTTGAGGCAACCTTCCTGGTTGAATACGCCGACGTCGAGTGCGACCCGCTCGGCTGCCGTACGCATCGCCTTTTCGTCCGCGAAGGCGTCCCGGCCGATGATCGTGGAGCTCAATTTCGGATCGAGTGTAATCAGGTCGATTCCGGGCTGGATGTATTTCGCGACGTGCCGGATCGATGCGAGGCCGCCCCAGGCAATGATCTTTTCCACGTTGCGCGGCTGGTAGAGAGCCTCCTCCACGGCCGCGTCGCCGCCTTTCCAGTAGGCGACGCTCAAATGCTTCGTGATGGGGTGATCCGGCGCCATGTCGACCATCGTGCGTGCGATCGCGGCTGCGGTCAGCGGGTCGTTCGATGGCGTCTTGAAGATCGCATCGCTGCGGGTGATGGCGTTGCGGACGATGCTGAGCGCGGACACGGTCGGTACGTTGCCGGCGACTATGTGGACGCTGCGGGCGCCGAAGGCTCGCACGGCAGCGCGGCAGCCGTTCGCGAGTGGCACCTCCACCCATCCCTCGAGATAGCGGATGCCGATCGTGCGATCGGCGATCTCGCGCACGGCCTCGCGCGCAAACACGTCGCCCACGCGTTCATACGTATGCCGCAGGATGTCCTCGCCCAGGCCGGAGACCCGGATCGAGAGCTCGAAGGCCTGCTGCAGGTACGCGTTGGCGGAGAGGCTCAGGCGCTCACCCAAGGCCGCGAGATAGTCCAGGATCTCCTCGAAACTGAGCCGGTAGAGATCCGCCAGGGCCGAGGGCGTCGCCAGCACGAGCTCATCGAGGTGTCGCCTCACGTCCGGCGTGGCGAAGTGCGCGCCCTCGCGGCGCCCGCCGAACTCGAGATCCGCAGCCTCGATGACGCGGCCCCGGATGACGAGCGGGGCGCTGAATTCGGCCATGGTCTGCTCCTTCTGGCGTGCACACGGCGTGATGCCCGGGCTCCCCGTCGCTTGCGGGAGCGGAGTCCATGCGCGTACGCTTATACTACACAGACGTACGATACGTAGACATTCCATCCATGCGCCGGCTGCGAAGCGCCATCCTCCCGTCGGTGCACGGGCAATGGGGCCGCGGGCGGTACCGCTCACGCCCGGGGTACGCGCATCGGCCGGCACCGATCGCATCCGGAGCCCGACATGAAGACCGAAGTGGACGCGAGGCTGTTTGCGGACGAGTGGGCGCTCTACCGGCTGGCGTCGCTGTATGCGCGCGCCATGGATCGCAACGAGCCGGAGATCCTCGACGGCATCTTCACCGAGGATGCGGTGATCCACACCCCTTCGTTCCAGGTTCAGGGCATCGCCAAGATCCGGGGCCTGCCGGCGATGCTGAAGGAGCGGTATGCCAACACGACGCACTCCGTCTGCAATCAGACGGTGACGATCGATGGCGATGGCGCGGCAGGCGAGACCTACTGTCTGGGGCATCTCGTCTCGGTCGCCCCGCGGGGCGGGGAATTCGTGCTCGTAGAGGCGGTGCGCTATCAGGATCAGTGGGTACGCAAGGCGGGCACGTGGCGCTTCTCACAGCGGCGGATCGTGGTGGATTTCTCCGAAATCCGGCCGGTGCGGCTGAACAAATAATTCCGCACGAATGTCGCGGCCGAGGAAGCACCGATGACTCGCACACCAGCGCAGATCGTGCTCGATTTCGGCCGCGCCTGGGAGAGCCGCGATCCCGACCTGATCATCGCGGCCCTGACCGAGGATGCGGTCTACCAGAACGTTCCACTGCCGGCGATGAACGGACACGATGAAGTGCGTCGCTTCATCACACCGAATCTCAGGGCCTCGACCGCCGTCAAATGGGACTTCCTCTGCGTCGCGCTCGCCCCCGACGGGGCCGTGCTGACGGAGCGCGTCGACACCTTCTTCTTCGGCTCCAAAGCGGTTCCCATTCCGGTCATGGGGATCTTCGAGCTGCGCGGCGACAGGATCGCGCGCTGGCGCGACTACGCGGACATCGGCAGCTTCGTGCGCAGCATGCAGGCGATCGGTCAGAGGCCGGGCCCCGGGGTCGCGGGCTGACTGCCGCCTTGCAGCTGAAGACCGGCCCGGCGGCGTCCCGGTGCGCGGCGCGAGGGGTGCCGCTTGCGGTCCGCGGCAGCGCGGGAGTAAGCTAATGCTACATACGCGTACAATACGTACACACCTAATTCGCATGCTGCGCAGCGTCAGAGAAACCAGCACCAGCGGCAGACGCGTCCTCACCCCGGCAGCCGGCCGACCGGCACTTGCACTCTTGGCCCGAAGACAGGAAATGCACCATATGAACGCTCATCGCCACGCCTGGCCGACAATTTCGCTCGCATTGGCGTGCATCCTCGCCGTCGAGCCTGCACGTGCACAGCTGGAAGAGATCGTGGTCACCGCGCAGCGGCGCGAGGAGAACCAGCAGAAGGTGCCGATTTCCATCTCGACGGCCACCGCCGCGACGCTCGAGGCGGCAGGCGTGCGGGGCACCGAGGAGCTCGGCAACATCGCGCCGGGACTCACGATCCAGCGGCAGATCGGCTCTGTGCTCCCGTATATCCGCGGGATCGGCAACCCGAATACCTCGGGAGGCCAGGAGAGCGCCACGGCGCTGTACGTCGACGGCATCTACTACGCGCAGCTGCCCAGCACGAACTTCTCGCTGAACAACATCGAGCGTATCGAAGTGCTCAAGGGCCCGCAGGGCACTCTGTTCGGCCGCAACGCGACGGGCGGGCTGGTCCAGATCGTCACCAAGGATCCCACGAAAGAGCCGACTGCGCGGGTCGGGATCAGCTACGACGACTACGATACGGTGGAAGGGAATCTGTATGCGGCCGGGGGCTTCGGGCAGAGCTTCGCGGCCGACATCGCGCTGTACGGCGCGGATCAGGGGGAGGGCTACGGCTTCAACGTCGCCACCGGCAGCGAGACCCTGATGAGAACGGAATACGCGGCCCGGTCGGTGCTGTTGTTCACGCCCACGGACCAGACCAGCGTCCGTGTTGCGCTCGACTACGTCGACACGGAGAACAGTGTCGGCATCGCCCGGCAGCCGATCGAGGGGGCGCGAACCGTGGACGGCAGTGGACCGCTGCCGGATTTCTACGGCGTCCGCAGCAATTACGAACCGGTGTACTTTTTCGACGGCTACGGCGTAGGAGCGAAAGTCTCGCACGAATTTCCGGCGTTCAATTTCGTGAGCCTCACGGGTTGGCGCGACGGATCGATCGAGAATCACCTCGATCAGGACGCGACGCCGCTGCCGATCGTCAACGCGGCGATCTTCGATGATTCGCGCACGCTCTCGCAGGAGCTGCAGCTGCTGTCGAAGGAAGGCAGCTCGTTCGAGTGGATCGCCGGGCTCTATTACTTCGATTTCGACGTCGACTACGCCATCGATCTCGTCGGCGTTGCTTTCACAGCGCAAGGCGGTCGTGTCGAGCTGCGTACGATGCAGGACACGACGTCCTGGGCCGCATACGCCCAAACGGCGTTTCCCGTATGGGAACGAGGGCGGCTCACCGTTGGCTTGCGTTACACGGATGACGAGCGCAAGTTCAGCGGCGGCAATTTCCTGCCGAACGTGGGCGGCGGAATATTCGTCGCAGGAACCGCGGCGCCCAAAACGACCGCGGAGGAGGTCACGTGGCGCCTCGCCCTGGATCACCAGTTCACGGACAAGGTGCTGGGCTTCGCGAGCTACAACCGAGGCTTCAAGAGCGGCGTGTACAACCTGGTCAACGCGAACCAGGCGCCGGTCGAACCCGAGCTGGTCGATGCCTACGAGGTCGGATTCAAATCGGACCTGATCGACGACCGCCTGCGTCTCAACGGCTCCGTTTTCTTCTACGACTACCAGGATCTGCAGCAGCAGGTCATCTTCGCGGGACTGACCGTGCTGAGCAATGCCGCCCAGGCGGAAGTTTTCGGCGGCGAGATCGAGCTGATCGCGGCGCCGACGGACAATCTCGATCTGCGCTTCGGGCTCGCGTACCTCGACTCCGAATACACGGACTATCCAGGCGCCCAGGAGACGGAGCGTAACCCGGCGGGCGGCAATTTCGTCTGCACGTCAGGGCAGCCGGCGCCGACTCCACCGAATTGTCCGGCAAGCATCTGGCCGACGCTCGCGAGCCGCAGCGCGACCGGTAACGAGCTTTCGAGAGCGCCTGACTACACTTACAACGTGGGGTTCGACTACACCGTTCCGACCACCGTCGGGAATTTCATCGTTGCGGCAACGTACGCGTACAACGACGGCTTCTTCTGGGAGCCCGACAATCGCCTGGCTCAGGAGTCCTATGGGTTGCTCAACGCGAACCTCAGCTGGGGATCGAGCGACGGCCGGTACCGGGCATTCCTGTTCGGCAAGAATCTGACGGAGGAGGAGTACTCGCAGTTCGTGAGCGGCGGCACGCTGGGAGATGTCATCGCACCCGCGGCGCCGCGCACGTACGGAATCGGCTTCGACCTGATGTTCGAGTAGTCGCGCTACGGTAAACGGACCAGTCCTGCCGGTGCTTCCTGCA
>Ga0209431_10003491_pt1 | contig 12503 bp, 10 predicted proteins | sample RifCSP13_3_FD_184021 | JGI IMG/M metagenome (GOLD analysis project Ga0209431, IMG submission 184021) | Soil microbial communities from Rifle, Colorado - Rifle CSP2_sed 13_3 (SPAdes) (version 2) | ecosystem: Environmental > Terrestrial > Deep subsurface > Rock core/Sediment | place: Rifle...
AAGCCGATGCCGTTCAAGTATCTCCTTCTGCTGTTCGTCACGATCCTCGCAATATCGAAAAGGCCCCTCGATTTCATTGAGATCGTTCTCGTCCTCCTGTTCATGAACATGGCGCTTTTCTCCGCTCGGTATATCCCCCTGTTTGCCATCGTCGTGGCCCCGATCATGTCGAAGCAGGCGGATTTCATGATCACCGTCGCTCCCGAGATCGGGTGGATTTCCTCCCTGAAGAAGAGGGCGGGGAGGATCGCAAAGATCGACTCCTCGGCGATAGGGTATGGATGGCCCGTCGCAGGAGTATTGATGGTGCTTTTCCTCGTCGCTGCCGGGGGGGTCGAGTTCCGGTTCGACGAGAAGATCAAGCCGGTGGCGGCAGTCGAGTTATTGATGAAGGAAGATATCGACGGCCACATGTACGACAACGACGAGTTCGGGGATTATCTGATCTACGCAACCTACCCCCGGTACCAAGTGTTTTTCGACGGCAGGAGCGACATGTACGGGACAGGACGGCTGAAGGAGTTTCAGAAAATCGCCTGGTTTGCACCGGGATGGGAGAAAATCGTCGAGAAATACGACATCCGCTGGTTTTTCATCGGCTCGGACTCCGTGCTCACGCGATACCTGCTCGAAAGACCGGAGTGGAAATTGATCTATTCCGACAACGTCGCGAACATCCACGTGAAGAACAGCGAGGAATATCGGTACCTGATCGACAAATACCGGGATGTCACTCCTGTCGCCCGGAAAGACGAGATCGAGGAAAAGAAATAACCTTGACCATTCTTGACGAGCCCCGAATGGCCGGAAAAGATGTCCACCGCGGAATCCCCGGATAACGGAAAGGATTTCCTTTCCTGGATTTTCTTTTTCCTTGGCATCGCCACGCGAGTTCCTTTCACGAGCAGGCTGCTGCTGAACATGGATTCCTGCCAGTTCGCCCTGGCACTGGAAAAATTCGATATCACGGTCCACCAGCCCCATCCTCCCGGGTACTTCCTGTACATCATGCTGGGACGGCTGCTGAATGTATTCATCGCCGACGCGAACACCATTTACGTTTCCATCAGTGTTTTTTTCAGCGGCATGGCAATCGCTGCCGTCTATCTTCTGGGGAGGGATATCTTCGGACGGAAAATCGGGATCATCGCCGCTTTGCTCGCGTTATCCAGCCCTTCCTTATGGTTCCACGGCGAGGTTGCCCTTACCTACATCGTGGAGGCATTTTTCAGCACGGTCACCGCTCTCTTCTGCTGGAGGATCCTTACGGGGCAGGAGAAGTATCTGTGGATTTCGGTTGTCATTCTTGGGTTGGCGGGGGGGATCAGGCAAAACACCCCGATTTTTCTTCTCCCGGTGTGGTTGTATTCCGCAAGGAATCTCCCACGCGGGAAAATCGTCGCTTCCCTTTTCGTACTGACGGCCACCTGCCTGTCCTGGTTCATCCCGATGGTGTGGATGAGCGGCGGGTGGGACGCCTACCGCGGGGCATTCCGGGAGTTGTGGATGTTCAACACCGGAGGGCGCGGCGTGCTGGAAGGGGAGTGGGGTTACTTGAGGTTGTTCTCCTTGAATATGTTCCTCTACGTTATTTACGGACTCGGCGTCGGGCTCTTTCCCCTCGCTTTGGCGGTCTATTCCATGGCGAGACGGGGACAACGGAAATCGCTGGATTCGACGAAGGCGATTTTTTTCTCCCTCTGGGTCCTGCCGGTCACGATGTTTTACCTTTTCGTTTTCCTCTCCATACAAAACCCGGGGTATATCCTCATTTTCCTTCCGGCTCTCTTCCTCCTCGCATCCTATTCCATCCTCCATATCGGGAAAGAGCTCAACGAGAGATATGGAAGGAAAGCCTATTTGTCGATTCTGGTCGCCGTAGTCGTCCTGAATTCCGCCGTGTTTCTTCTGGTGAAATCCCCGGTTTCCTATCGATGGATCAGGACTCACGACCGAAACCTCTCCATCCTCCTTGCCGATATCAAGTCCTTCGACCCCGGAGAATCGGCGGTCATCGTGAACAATCTCATTTACTACAGCTACAGGCACTTTATGGTTTATCTGCCCGAATACCGGGCCTACAATGTGGATGTGCGAACCGCTGCGACGGGGGAGCGGAGGAAAACCTTCTGGGGAGTCAACAGGGAAACATATCTGCAGGATGAGGTAGCCATTCCCGGGAGCATGACCCGATTTGTCACTCCCATTGATCATGAGGATGCGAAATTCAGCGAAATCAAGTTGTATGAGAGCGCGGGGATCGATGTGCGGGATATAACAGAAAGTATGGTCGTCGCCTCGGGTTCCGTCGGATTGCTTGGGCGTATTTACCCGGATTTTCGGGTATCCTTCGAGCGGGGGAAAACAAGTTCATGAACCGGGAGGGCGGGACACCGCTCCTCGCTTCGTCCCTCCGGTCGGTGATTGGGATCTCTGCCTTCTCCTTTCCTGCCGGAGTCGCTATTCTCGCCTTGTCATCGCTTTATTGTGTCCTTCCCCTTTTGATCCACAAATCCATCCCGGCGGGACACGACACGGGTTTTCATATATTTCAATCTGTTCAGTTTCTGCAAGGCCTCGGGGACGGTTCGCTCTATCCGAGATGGGCGGCGGACGCCAACAACGGGTACGGAAGCCCGAATTTCATCTTCTATGCCCCCCTCCCCTATTATCTGGTGTCCCTGGTAAACCTCTTGGAACCGTCGATCGTTATGTCCATGGTGTACGTCATCTGGGCCGGATTCTTTCTTTCGGGCATGTCGATGTTTTTCGCCACGAGGAAGACGTTCGGGAATCCCGGGAGCCTTCTGTCGGCCGTTGTCTACCAGATGCTTCCGTTTCACCTGATCGACCTTTACCATCGAGGCACGTTCGCCGAACTTCTTGCCTATTCCTGGCTCCCCCTGTTTTTCTATTTCCTTATGAAATCGAGAGACTCCGGGGATTCCCGGGCGACCTTCGTGGGGTTGAGCCTGGCCTACGCAGGCCTGATCCTCACCCATCTTGTCACGGGATTCATCTTCACGGTAATCGCAGGGGTCTATCTGCTGTACGGCCTTTTATTCCCGGGGGAGAAAAAACCCCTACTCAAGGCCGTCGGCTCCCTTTTGGTCGGCCTGGGAATTTCGGCTGTCTACCTGGGGCCGGCCGTGTTGGAAAGGAAATACGTCCATCTCTACATTTTGCAAAAAGGGCAATATTATTACACGGGGAATTATCTGTTCGACTTCAGGGAGCATCTGTATGAAATCTTCTATCGCTTTCTAAACATAACGGCCATCCTGGAGGCGTCTTTTTTCCTTTGGATCGTACTGTTGTCAAGGAAAATGCCGGGGAAAATGATGCGGGAGGACCCGAACCGTTTCCTTGTTCTGGTGTTTGTCGGGTCTTTTTTTCTCACCACACCAATCTCCAGGCCGGTATGGGATCTGGCCCCCCAGTTCCCCTTTCTTCAGTTCCCCTGGCGATGGATCATCGTCATGGAGTTATCCTTGTGCTTTCTGATAGCCGGTTTATATTCCCGTGAGACAGTGCAGGGGTCCAGGCCGGCAAGATTTTTAAAGACTTTTATCCTAGCTCTATTGGCTTTATTTGCCCAGCTGCCGATGCAGAATATCCACGATGCCGCCATCTCGGAAAACAATTTGATCATGATGAAAAGGACGGGCCGGTGGAAAATACTAACGGATGAAAAGTTGGAATACCTGCCTGTCTGGACGACGAGCCTGGAGGATATCGGGACCTGGAACCGCGACGACAGGGTCGTGGCCATATCGGGTCGCGCCTTCATCCGGGTGACAGAATGGGCCCCCGAGAGCAGAACGATCGAAGTTCGGGCCGTATCCGACACCGTGGTCCGGATATCTTCTTTTTACTACCCGGGCTGGGAAGTCACGCTGGACGGGGGAAAAACCCCCATAGATGTCGAGAAAGAAACAGGAGCCTTGTTGGTGCACGTATCCGAAGGGGACCACTCGATCCGGGCAAAGTTCGTTGACACGCGACTTCGAAGGATTTCGAAATACACATCATTGGGATCCCTCTTCCTGCTGATTCCTGTGACGATGTTTCTCGGCCGCTCGAATGTTTCCGGGATCAGGAGATCGTAGGAATGATGTCTATCGTCATCCCCGCATATAATGAAGAGAAACGGATCAGGAACTCTCTGTCCGAAGCCTGTGCCTTTTTGAACGATTCCGGCATGGATTACGAGGTCGTTGTCGTCGACGACGGCAGTTCCGACGGGACCAGCCGGATCGTGGAAAGCGTGGCCAGGATTTCACCGAAGGTGAGATTGGTCGGATATGAGAAGAACAAGGGAAAGGGACATGCGCTGCGGACAGGTGTCCTCGTGACGACGGGGGACTTTGTTCTGGTGATGGACGCGGATCTGTCAACCCCGATGGAAGAACTCGGGAAGCTGATGCCGTACCTTTCCGACGGTGGATTCGATATCGCGATCGGTTCTAGGGCGCTCGCCTTGAGCGACATCATCAGAAAACAGCCCTGGTGGCGGCGTAGCATGGGAAAAATGTTCAACAGGATCGTCAAGGTACTCGTGATCGGGGACTTCAGTGACACCCAATGCGGGTTCAAGTTGTTTCGCGGTGGTGCGGCAAGGAACCTGTTCAGGGAGGCGAAGATCGACAGGTTCGCATACGACGTCGAAATTCTTGCCCGGGCCAAGAAAAAAGGATACGGGATGAAAGAGGTGCCGATCCGGTGGATCAATTCCCCCGAGTCAAGGGTGGATCCGCTGAAGGACTCGCTCCAGATGCTGGCCGATCTGGTAAGGATCAGGTTTGCGGTCGGGAAAGTGAAGGGGAAAGGAGCTTGAGGGACAGGTCCACTCTGGCGTCCTCCTGCGCGGAGGAGTTGGGAAAACGAGCACTGGAAGGGGGCGGTTTTCCGATGCTGCCGGGGGGAACATACAGCCCCGACGCAACTGCGTGGGCCGTTCTTGCTCTCGCTGCGACAGGGTCCGGTGGGCGCGACCGGGGGGTAATCGAATCCGGGCGCTCCCGCATTGCCGCCAGCCAAGGAGGAGACGGCCGGGTGAGCATTTCCCAATCCGCCCCCGACTCGTTCTGGCCTACCTCCCTGGGGATCCTCGCATGGCACGGTTCGGAGAAGCATGCGGAACAGCGGTCACGCGCGATCGATTTTTTGCTCAGGACCTCGGGGAAACATTGGGTGAAAGAAGGCCGCTCTCCCCTGGCACACGACACCTCGATCCAGGGCTGGTCATGGACACAAGATACCCATTCCTGGGTAGAGCCCACGTCCCTGTCCATCCTTGCCCTTCGGATCTCGGGGCTTGACGATCACATTCGGGTGCGGGAGGGAATCCGCCTGTTGGAGGATAGACAGTTGCCCGCTGGCGGATGGAACTACGGAAATACGTTGGTGTATGGGAAGGAGTTGTATCCCCAGCCCGACTGCACCGGCCTTGCCCTCAGCGCCCTCGCGGGGTGCATTCCGCGCCCCGAGGTGGAAAAAAGCCTGAAATACCTCCAGTCCCAGGTGACGCGGGTGCGGACACCGCTCTCCCTCGGATGGGGCATTCTGGGACTCGGGGCCTGGGGACAGAAGCCGGGTCCAACCACCGACTGGATAAGCGAATGCATGAGTCGACAAGAAAAACACGGTGCGTACGACACGACGCTTGTTTCCCTGCTCCTCCTTGCCCTGAACAGCAGGGAAGGCCTTGGGGCCTTTCTGGGGAACAGAGAAAGGGACCGATGAGGAATCGCACAATCGCGGGGATGAGGGGAGGATGGACGAGGCGGGAGGTCCTTTTTGGCTCGCTCGGGGGATTCATGGCATCCTCCGGCTTTTCCTTCCTCGCGGGATGTACGAAGCGGAAAGAAAGCGCAGATGTCCTCATTTCCAAACTTGCAACGTATGAAACAGACGTTGCTTCGGTCGTGTTCGCCGGTTTCAGAGAGCTCGGGGTCCAAGAAGCGGAGATCCGGGGGAAACGGATTCTGCTGAAACCGAATCTGGTCGAACCTCATATTGCCGCCGGAAATATCAATACGCATCCACTGGTCATCCGCGGGGCAGCAGAGGCGTTCCTCCGCGCAGGCGCCTCAAAGGTCCTGGTGGCCGAGGGTCCGGGTCACAGCAGGGACTCGCTGCTGATGCTGGAAGAGTCGGGCCTGGGGGAGGTTCTCCGGGAAGACCGCATTCCTTTCGTGGATTTGAATTACGTCCCGGGATACACAGTAGAAAATGCAGGTCGGCGAACCCGTCTCCATCACTTGACCCTTCCGGTCACGCTCCGCGATGTGGACTGGGTGGTTTCGGTCGCGAAGATGAAGACCCATCATTGGGCCGGTGTCACTCTGTCCATGAAAAATCTCTTCGGAGTGATGCCGGGGATCTATTACGGATGGCCCAAGAACCTCTTCCACTGGGAAGGGATCGACAGGAGCATCCTCGACATCAATCAGACCGTGAAACCGGCTTTTGCCATTGTCGACGGAGTCATCGGGATGGAAGGGGACGGACCGATCATGGGCACTCCGAAGCGGGCAGGGGTGATCGTCATGGGCCGGAACCTTCCGGCCGTGGATGCGACCTGTGCGAGGATCATGGGGATCGATCCGCACAAGGTTTCCTATCTAGAAGCGGCAACGGGCAGGCTCGGGCCAATTCGCGATTCGGATATCCGGCAACGGGGGGAGGCGATTGCATCGGTACGGACCGACTTCGCCCTGGTAGAGAAAATTGATGCGCATAGAGGACTACGATTGTCTTAGGGCTCCAAATCGGCACGCCGATTTTCCTTTATGAACGGGAAACAAGAATGGATATGACCGGAATGTCTTGGGTACGTGGAGTCCATTGTTTGAAGGGAAATACGCTATGACGGATGGCTTGCCGGAAAAAGAAAAAATCAGACAGATCGCCATCTACCTTTTTTCTTTTGTAACTATAATATACCTTCTTTCCCTATCGCTACCAAACATCTATTCTGTCGATCATTATTATCAGCGCTACGAAGTAACCCGATCTATTGTAGAAAAGTTCGATATTTCCATTCCCGATAGTGACGAGGGGGTAAAAGGAATCGATGATAGGACATATTCGTTATATGGCTTGGGGTGGTCCATCCTTGCTGTTCCGTTCTATATTGCAGGAAAATTTATCGGCCGATCTCCCCAGAATTTTGTATCGATACTGAACCTGGTGGCTGGGGCAGCTACCGTGACCCTGGTTTTTCTCTTTTCCGTTGCTCTCGGTTACTCCAGGCGGTCATCGCTAATTGTGTCAATGTTTTATGGATTTGGGACATTTGCATGGCCGATGGCCAAGCATCCGTTCGACCATACTGTCGAGACCCTCTTTGTTCTACTTTCCGTTTATTTCATGTACCTTCATTCTACGAAAAATGCAATCATACATCTTATCCTCTCGGCTCTCTGCATTGGTTTTGCCATAAATACCCGCCTGGTGTCCATTTTATCTCTGCCAGCATTGCTTGTCATGATGGGAGCAGGTTATGATGCGAAAGATCGCCTCGCGGAGTACGGCAAGGTATTTTTTCGAAAGATCGTAATTTTCATGCTGGTCCTTCTCCCTTTTGCCGGATTGGTCCTATGGTATAACTACTACCGTTTTGGTTCCATCTTCGAAACCGGATTCCAATTGCTTGCTGCGAAAACTGGGATTGACTTTTTTTCCGGAACGCCTTTTTTTACCGGCTTGAGGGGCTTTCTCACGAGTCCCGGGAAAGGGTTTTTTTATTACTCTCCCATTGCTGTATTTTTCTTCTTCGCAATTACACCCTTCTTTAAGAAGCATTGCATGCCAGCGATCGCCTTTATTGTATTGATTTTATCGTATCTGCTTTTTCTATCAAGAAACAAATACTGGCATGGAGATTGGGCATGGGGGCCACGCTATTTACTTGCCATCACCCCACTTGTAATTCTACCTATAACGGGTCTACTGGATTCCGTTCGTTGGAGGAAAAATAACCCATTCATCAGGCTCCCGTTATATGTAGTTTTTGCTCTCAGTTTGTTGATCCAGATTTCGGCAGTTTCCGTTCATTATTATAACTACTTCGTGAAATTACGAATGGACGAAACCATTTCGATCAGTGCCATCCGAGGGGCTGGGGTCCCGATGATTTCCGAACCCCCCCCGGGTGTCTATTTCGAATGGAAAAGGTCTCCGATTCTTGCACAATTCCGGTATGTCTACGAGATAGGAAAGGGCACATGGGACAATAAATCTTTGCAACCAATTGAAAACAAAAGGGGAAACTTTAATTTCAAGTCGGCTTCTGCAGCAGGCAAAAGGGGAGAACATCCTGAAATACGTGCGGACTTGGAAGGGATACAAGCGTTACCTCCATTTTGGATATTCGATCTGTGGTGGGTTTATTTATACTTTTTGAACAAAAACTATGCCGGATTTATCGTGGTATTGGCATTCCTCATAGGATGTACGATTTACGGCTATCAAATGGCAAAACTATCTCGAAGGTAACCGCGCAGGAAGCAACGACCAGACGCAATATTATTACCCGTCGATTTTTTTGACATCCGCAATGAAAATCCCGAACTTGCGCAGGCCGGCTTTGTGGAGAATGAACCTTACTGAGGTTCCAAGGACTCCCAATCCGTAGATCACGCTTCCAGAGAAATTGATCGAGGAGGCGTCCGGAAAATAATTCGTGGGGCAACTGATCTCCCCGATCTTGAATCCGAAATATACCGCCTGGGCCAGCATCTCATTGTCAAAAACGAAGTTATCCGAATTTTTTTCCAAGGGAAGTGTTTCCAGGACCCTGCGGCTGAAGGCCCGATAGCCAGTGTGGAATTCCGATAGCTTGACCCCGAGGGACATGTTTTCCACCAGGGTGAGAAACCGATTCCCTATAAATTTATAAAATGGCATTCCTCCCGCCAAGGCGCCCCTTCCCAAGATCCTGGAACCGAGAACAATATCGTAGTGACCGGAGGCTATCATCGACGCCATGGCGGTGACGAGTTTTGGGGAATATTGGTAATCCGGATGGATCATGACTACGATGTCTGCTCCAAGTCTCATGGCTTCCCGATAACAGGTTTTCTGGTTTGCCCCGTACCCCATGTTTTCCCGGTGGATAATCGTCCGGATACCCAATTCGGACGATATTTCCACGGTGCGGTCCTGCGAGGCGTCATCGACCAGGATGATTTCGTCGATATATTCGTGAGGCAGCTCATGGTAAGTCTGACGCAGCGTTTTTTCCGCGTTATAGGCGGGCATCACGACGACGAGTTTATGATCGTGAATCATACCAATACTATAGCGAAAAATTGATTTCGAACGATAACGACTTTTTTGTGAATTACGCTATTACCACGTAGATTTCGACCGTTCCCCCTTTTTTCAACATAAAGGATTCGGAAAGGGATAGGACCGCCGATGCCCAGTCCACTCTCCTTTTTGTTTGAAACGAACCGGTTGGAGGAAGGATCTTTGATTCGGATCATGGATAATGTTCATTGCGGGCCGGGGATCAAACGATTATCCTGATCTATATTTTGCGATTCCAATACACGAAAATCTGGAAACTCCTTGTCGTGGCAGCGATATTTGCCGTGACGTTTTTCGTCTCCTCGATTCTGTCCCGTGTGACCTACAACACTGATTTTCCCGCCTTTTATTCTGCCGCATCCACGATCCTGGATCCAAAAGCCTCCAATGAGGATATATATCGTGACGATGTGGATACCAGATATCCGATCCCGGAAAAGAAAGAGGTCCACACCATCTTCATCTATTCCCTCCCCGTTGCCTTTCTCCTCGCTCCCCTGGCGTGGATGCCTTATTACACGGCGAAGGCGGTGATGATTTTCCTGAATATCGTATCGTATCTGTCTGCCGTTACCATTATCCTCACCCTGGGGAAAGTTTCCGGCCGATGGATGGGATGGGGAATCGGGGTTTCCTGTCTTTGGTTGCCCTTCATCAATAATTTGGGGCATGCCCAGATAAACGGCATCATCTTGTTCCTCGTTGCCGTGGCCGTTCTTGCCGTTACCAGAGGGTATCCTCTTCTCTGCGGGGCCCTGTTTGCTCTCGCCGCGCTTTTCAAACTTTTTCCTCTTGCCATCGCGCTTGTCCTCGGACTTCGAACCCGACGTATCTTGATTGGATTTGCCCTTGTATTCGGAGCTTCGTTCCTCCTCCCCGGTGCCAAGGGATGGATTTCGACAATATGGAAATGGGGCAAAGTGGAAGCGCCTCTTTATGTCTGGCTGAAAACCTTCAGCCCGGCTTTGGTTGTCATCTGCCCGATTCTGATCGGGAGCGTAACAGCGTTGATTTCTCTTATGGCGAACGAGGACGACTACTCTTTGCTGACTGCGTTCACGATTCCCGCAGTCTTCCTGGCAATGCCGCGGCTGGGGCACTATCATTTGACGCTTCTCGTGTTTTCTTTCGTCTATCTGTTCTCGTCGAAGGAATTCCGAAGCTGGCCCCTTCTGGGTTTCCTTGTCTTGTCCTCTATCCTATTGGGATTCCCAAGGCCTGGCCCCGTATCTCCCTTTGTCTTTGATCCCGTCACTCCCGTGATGTATCTCACGATATTTTCCCTGTGGGTTGTTTTGGGGATACGAATCTCCCTTCGATCGTTTTCTCCCTATCCCATTATCAAGGGTTGACGTGTTTTCTCAGGGGGTGGCCTGCTTCGCTACATCCGCCGATGCGGGGGAAAACGGGGGACGTGCTGCTGGTAGGTTCGGTACTCTTGCTCGAACTTCCGGATCATCCCGTGAGCCTCGTAAAACATCCCCGTAGAAGTCGAGGGCATCTATCGTGGAGAAACGATTTTTTTACGGATTACGTTTTTACTGCGTAGATTTCGATCGTTCCCCCCTTTTTCAACATAAAGGATTCGTAAAGGGATAGGACCAAAGACATCGGGAGATAGAGGGGAAGCAGGGCGATCGTTACCATAAGATCCCGCTTGAAAGCATTTGAAATCAAACTATTTCTTGAACCAGTTTTTTTGAGAATGTTATAAAGAAAATTTTTTCTTATTCCGGTGAGATTGAAAAGGGTCTGGAGCCAGCCGAAAGGATTGTATTCAAGATCGAAACGTCTTATTTTCAACAAATTGAAGTTATATTTCTCGAGGAGACTTGCTAACCCTTCTTCAGAAAAATGATAGAGGTGGTAGGGGATATCGAGATGGAACCAAAGGTGTTTTCCCATTGCGGATTGAAGACTTGTGATGTTGGGGACCGCCACGACGAGGAGTCCCCCTTTTTCCAATAACCTTGAGCATTCGCCAATCGCACTTTCAGGAGCAGACATATGCTCCAAGACGTGATTCATCGTAACGACATCAAAACTTTCCGGTGGGAATCCCCAATCCCCGGGATCCCCGGTAACGATATTGATATTGTAGTTTTTATTTATAGATTCAGCGGTTTCCTTGTTGTATTCAGTGCCTGCCACTTTCCAACCGTGTTTTCTCATTACGTCGAGGAAGACCCCACGACCGCATCCGATATCCAGAATACGACCGGTCCTTTTATATTTCTCAATCCGTTTTCTCCGTAATTGTCTCGCGAAATAGACCCATGTTTCCACGAGACCGACAAAACGTTTCCCGCTGGCGGACCGATACGTTCCAGAAGAATACAAAGACGATAACTCGCTTGGTGAAGGAATCGGTATGGTAACTCCGACATTGCACATCTTGCAAAAAAAGACATTGTATGTTTTATCAGTTTTGTTTGCATGTTTTATTAAAATAGATAGTTGACCACTTTTGCATATTGGACAAGTGACTTCCATGGTTCAGTTACCGCCAACGCTATAGATAGCCTTAATAATAAAGCAGCTCGATTCTCATCATTTCCTCCTTATTATCGTCGTATGGTTGTCATTCTTCTCTTCGCTGCATGATCTTGAAACCATTTCTTATTTCTTGGACTTCATAGTGGGTCTCGATGTATCGCTCGATTTCGAGGTTATTACGGGATGGGTGTTCATATTGAGGAAACCATGTCTTTAAGTTCTGGCCTTCCACGTACGTGTCCCAAAGAATGTATCTCACCTTTTTGCGATCTAAATCACTAATTGCTTTGTGGAACTGAGCTTCCGTATTGATATTATACATGAGAATACTATATTCAGTGGGATTACGTATGCCAGCCAGAAAATAATACATCGGATAGTAGGGATAAACGAAGACGTATTCTCCCCGTTTTGACTTGATCATGTAAGAATCTCAGGACGTTGTCGTTTTTGTGGCTATGTACAGTTCCGCGGCGGGTGGCGATGTGATAATCGGCACTTGTTGCAATTATTATATTAAAAGCTCCAAACAATGTTAAGCTTATCATGAGTAAACTCATTCCTAGAAAACGTAAATTCCGCCATTTTTCGAAGGAAATATTCCAAATGAAATAGAAGATGACGAGAAGCAAGGGGGAACCCCAAATGATATGGCTAATATCCTTGCGATGAATCTCCGACATCCACAA
>Ga0209431_10003493_pt1 | contig 12501 bp, 14 predicted proteins | sample RifCSP13_3_FD_184021 | JGI IMG/M metagenome (GOLD analysis project Ga0209431, IMG submission 184021) | Soil microbial communities from Rifle, Colorado - Rifle CSP2_sed 13_3 (SPAdes) (version 2) | ecosystem: Environmental > Terrestrial > Deep subsurface > Rock core/Sediment | place: Rifle...
TAATGATTTTTTTAACGATACAACGTCGCAAAAAATCAAGGACAAGTACGGCGCTGCGGATGTCATACTTGGCCGTCATGTTTTCGCCCATGTCCCGGAGATTCACGGATTTGTTAAAGGGTTGAAAAATCTCCTATCCGATCATGGCGCGATTGCCATTGAGGCGCCTTATCTAATCGATTTTATCGAAAAGAACGAATTCGATACAGTCTATCACGAACATTATTCGTATCTCTCTGTGCGGTCCATGTCCTATCTCTTCAACCGCTATAACATGGAAGTCTTTGATGCAGAGCGTGTGGCGATTCACGGCGGATCTATTATTTACTTTATTGGGCACAAAGGGAAACATCAGGTTAACGCTGGAGTGACAGATCTGATAAAGGCTGAGCTTGGAAAGAGGCTTGACAAGAAGGAGACATATGCTGTTTTTGCAGAACGTGCATCAAAGATTAAGGCCGATTTACTTGCCCTTTTAAAAAAACTCAAGGCATCAGGGAAGAAAATCGCGGCTTACGGAGCTCCCGCAAAGGGGAATACTCTTTTGAATTATTGCGGTATAACTGCTGACCTGGTTGAATATACGGTTGATAAAAGTCCTTACAAGCAGAATCTTTATACTCCGGGTGCACACTTGCCGGTATATCATCCCGACAAACTTGTGAAAGACCTGCCCGATTATGTATTATTATTGGCTTGGAACTTTGCTGATGAAATCTTAGAGCAGCAGAAAGCATATCGTGGAAAAGGTGGAAAGTTTATTCTGCCGATTCCCGAAATCAGGATCGTCTAATGATTTTTACAGAAACTGCACTGGAAGGGGCTTATCTTATTACTATTGAGCCAATCGAGGATGAACGAGGCTTTTTTTCGCGAAGCTTTTGTCAGAAAGAGTTTGCTGTCCACGGTTTAAATGCCGACGTGGCCCAATGCAACATTTCTTTTAACAAGAAGAAGGGCACGTTGCGCGGCATGCACTTTCAAACAACCCCTAAGGCGGAAGCCAAGTTGGTGCGCTGTACTCGGGGCGCGATATATGATGTGATCATTGATCTCCGACCTGAATCCCCAACGTATTGCAAATGGGTGGGGGAGGAGCTGACGGCCCATAGTTATAAAGCGTTATATATACCGGAACGCTTCGCGCATGGTTTCCAGACCTTGGAGGACAATTCTGAGGTTTTCTATCAAATGTTTGAGTTCTATGCGCCGGAATACGCCAGCGGCGTGAGATGGGATGACCCGACGTTCAACATAAAGTGGCCGCTGAAGACCCCGATCATATCAGAGAGGGATCGTGCGTATCCACTGTTAAAAAGAGTTTCAGGATGAAAATTCTCCTTATCGGCAAAACCGGCCAGCTTGGCGGCGATATACTGAAGAACGTTACAAAACAGGAAATTTACGCTCCAGGACGCGATGCGCTGGATATAGAATCAAGAGAAGCCATAGCAACAGTTATTAAAAATTACAAACCATCTGTGGTGATAAACACCGCGGCTTTTCACAATGTTCCGCTCTGTGAAATAGAATACCAAAAGGCTTTTCAAATCAATTGTGCGGCGGTGAGAAACCTGGCGGCTGCCTGCAAGCAAGCGGGGGCGCTCTTTGTTACATTCAGTAGCGACTATGTATTTGGTGGTGAAAAGCGCACACCCTATTTGGAACACGATAATCCTGCGCCTTTGCAGATGTATGGAATTTCAAGGGTTGCAGGCGAGTATGCAGCTATAGCGACTGCGCCTGATAATACCATTGTTATCAGGACCTGTGGTTTGTACGGTCTGTCCGGGGCTCGTTCCAAAGGTGGGAACTTTGTTGAAAAACGGATCCAGGATGCGAATACCCATACGACGTTAGAGATGGCATGCGACCAGGTTGTATGCCCGACATACACCGATGACCTTAGTCGCGCAGTCTTGCGTCTCGTTGAACATCCGAAATTAGAACCAGGTATTTATCATCTTGTTAGCGAAGGCGAGTGCACTTGGTACGAATTTACAAAAGCTATTTATGACATTATGAGGCTGCCTATTGAGGTGAAACCTGTTGACCGTGGTGGAATGAGCGGCGATATGCGGCGGCCACTTTATTCTGTCCTGGCAAATACAAAGGCCAGAGCCTTGGGAATAATCTTGCCACATTGGCGGGACGGGCTGAAAAAATACTTAGAAAAAAAATATGGTTATACGACCCATGATGTTTTTTAAAAAAGCATATAATATTAACTCGTCACAACCAGAAGTTTGTGTTGTTCATTTAATTAGAGAAAAAAATGGAATAGAGCCTTTTAAAAATTTTTTAGAATCATATTGTAAAAATAAAGGGAATTGTGAACATGATCTTTTGTTTATTTTTAAGGGTTTTTATCGCAAAAAAAACATAGAAAAATATTACTGCTTATTGCAGAAATTTAATATCGCTTGCAAATATCTATTTCTTTGTGATTTTGGTTATGATATTAGGGCGTATTTAAAAGTAGCAAGGACTTTTGATTATAAATATTATTGTTTCCTTAATTCATACAGCGTTATTTTGGATGAAAAGTGGTTGGACAAAATGTACTATTATATTTCTAAAAATGGCGTCGGTTTAGTCGGAGCCACGGGTTCATACGAAAGCTTGTATAACAATTTTCTAATTGACCATGATATCAATGAGAATACGCCACTTTTTAGGAAAATGAAGGCCCATTGCAGCCGTAAGCTAATGCCTTGTAGACTTAAATTTCTCTTTGATCATTTCCCCAACTATCATATACGCACCAATGGTTTTATGATTTCTCGATTGGTGATGCTCAGTAAACCGTGTGAGCTCATTATGGGCAAGTTTGATGCGATTATGTTTGAAAGTGGTAAAAATAGTTTGACTCGGCAAGTTATGAAAATGAATCTCAAGGCTTTGGTTGTTGGTAAGGATGGAATAGGTTATGAAAAAGAAGATTGGTATAAGAGTAACACCTTCAGACAGGGTGATCAGAAAAATTTACTGATAGCCGATAATCGTACCAATGCTTACATGTATGCAGATGTGTCAGCCAAACGTAAATTGTCACTACTTGCATGGGGCGATGAATCCAAAGTAAGCGAGGAACAATAATGTAATGAAAGTATATTGCCCTTTTTGTGAAAATGAATCGAGTCTATATTTCCGTGTCAGAGACCTGAATCAAGAGTTGTCTGAAGAAGTTTTTAATTATTATCGTTGTCCCTTTTGCAGGCTGATTTTTATGTCGCCCATCCCAAGTAACTTAAGTGACTACTATATATCAACATATCCCGCCTATCAAACGCCTACAGCGGAAGAATTAGAAGCTAAAGCAGAACAGGAAAGTTATAAATTAGATATAGTCCAAAAAGTGATTGCAGGAGGAAGGCTATTAGAAATTGGGCCTGGCTATGGTGGATTCGCATATTTAGCAAAAAAAGCTGGATTCGAAGTTGAAACTATTGAAATGGATGAGCGCTGTTGTAAATTCTTAACTGAGACTTTGGGCATACCGTGTACCCACAGCGCTGAAGTAACAACAGCATTAACAGAACTCAGATCATACAACGTGATAACCATGTGGCATGTCATTGAACATCTGCCATATCCATGGTTAGCGCTAGACGCAATAGTAAAAAAGTTATTACCAGGCGGCTTCATTTTTATTGCTACACCAAATCCTGATGCTTTGCAATTCAACATATTCGGACGCTATTGGACGCATGTTGATGCGCCTAGGCATCAGGAATTAATTCCGAGAGAACTTATTGGTAAGCGTCTGGAAACACTTGGAATGAAGAATTTTGTAACTACGACTACAGACAAAGCAAGCGTGATTTTTAATACGTTTGGCTGGTGGCGAGGCTCTTTTAATAATTTATTAAAAGCTGCATCTCCATTGCATCGGAGCAAAAATAAAAACTACCTTGAATTAAATGATAAAACACAGACAATGTTTTTCCAATATTTATTAAAAATATTATACTCCCCTTTTTGGCTAACTAAAAAAACCGTTATTGTTATTTTGCGTTTCATATTTTCCTTAATTATAAAACCGATTGAGCGCATCGAGGGAGTTGGAGGTGCTTATACAGCTATATTTAAAAAAACGGATTTCTAAAATAATATCAATATAGTGAAGTACTCCGCCCCAAGGGACGGAGTACTTCACTATATTGATTTTGTGTTGTTAATCAATTCCATTCGATCATGGTCGCGAAGATAAGGCCAAGGACAGGTTGCTCAAAATCATCGACGGATTCCGAGGTTTAATATGTCCCGAAAACCACTAGTATCAATTTGTATGCCAACATGCAATAGCGAAATTTATTTGAGAGAATCGTTAGACAGTATAGCGTCTCAAACGTATAAAAATACTGAGGTAATAATTTCTGATAACGCATCAACTGACAGCACTATCTCGATCATTAATGAGTATGTTGAAAAATATGGGTTCAAACTTTTTATTAATAAGACTAATATAGGTGCACACGCGAATTTTAATAAATTGATCAGCCTGGCAGGAGGTGAATATGTTGCTATTTATCACTCCGATGATGTCTATGAGAAAACTATAGTTGAAGAATCGGTAAAAGTATTAAGCGAAGATGAATCTATTGGCTTAGTTGGCACGATGGGAAATATAATAAATGATGTGGGCGTTTGTTTTGCCAGTCAGAACCTGCCCAAACACATAAAAAAGTTAAATAAGACAAAATATTTTTTTGATGAGGTATTATCAGCAATAGTGAAAAGGGGCTGGTTTCTTATCTCGCCGTCCATAATGGCGAGAAGAAAAGTTTATGATGAGCTTGGTATATTTCCAATTACAGAATATAAGTCTGCAGGAGATTATGAATTATGGCTCAGAATTGCAAGAGTCTACAACGTAGGAATAATAGATAAAAAGTTGATCAATTACAGGGTTCATAAAGGGCAGGCGACGGAAGCATTAATTAGAAAGAATATCGCTGTGGCAGATATTGTCTTGGTAATCAATAAATACAAAGAACAGACCACGAATAAGAAAGTAAAGAAATGGTGTGATGAGCGCATTAATATCAACATTATTTCCGCCTCGAGAAGGCAGAATTATTACGGGTTATTCAGCAAAAGCAATGAAACATTAAAAACTATGCGATCAAAACAGATTATATTTCTGATCCAGAAGTACGGCATAATATTATTCAACATGTTTAAAATATCCATTAAAAAAAAGATCCTATCTGCTGAGGCCGAGAAATTGTTGAATGCGATGACAAAATAGACGGACTTTCTTGAAGATATCTGCTCTTATAGCGGTTTACTGAGTTCCATATGATCCTGAGGAGGTAGTCATTCAGTGAAATCAAAAAATGCAGTCATGGAAAACACCCTCACTATTTTGTTAAGCGGATTCGCCGTTTCCGTCTTTTTTACGAAGACGGGAATAAGCATATTCGGCCTGGCCGGCATTTTGTTTATCTTGATTTGGAAATACGTTATCAAATACGAACAGACAAATGTTATTCCTCGGCCTGTTTTCTGGCTGACAATTTTATTTTTTCTCGATCTTGTCGTAAGCGCGGCTTTATCCGAAAATACCAGATGGGCCTTTTCTGAACTGGGAAAATACCGGCATGTCCTGTTCGGGGGTCTTGTTTTTATCGCTCCCTTGAGCAATGAGAACAGAAAAAAGGTCATCATGGTTTTCTTCATCGGCGCTGCCCTTGATGCGTGTACCGGAGTTCTTCAATATTTTGATATTGTTTCTAAAAGTTATGACAGACCCCATGGATTTTCAAGCCATCCTATTCTTTTTGCCGCCGACCTTGCCTTTGTGAGCGGCTCGGCTGTTATGATGCTCTTTATAAAAAATGGTTTTGTTGTAACCATCAGGGATAAGTATTTTCTCGGATTCGTTGCACCGTTAACGCTGATCGGCATTCTGTTGTCTCAGTCACGTGGCGTCTGGGTTGCGATAATCACAGCGTGTACGATAGTACTATTCTTGTACAGTCGGCGAAAAGCGATTGTGTTCCTGATTCTGTTTGTCGCGATCGCCGGGATTTTTTTCTCTTTCAGTGATGTTCTCAGGCACAGAGTGGCATCAATTGTTACCTCGATCTATTCAGAAAACGAACAGGGGAGTACCGGGGGCAGGCTGGAAATATGGAGAGGATCTCTTTTGCTCTTCAAGGAAAAACCGATCTTGGGCGTTGGATACGGTGACTTTCGACAAAACATAAAAAGACTTGTAGATGAAAAAAAGATCAAGGAAGTATCATATATCGTTCACGCGCATAATATATTTTTTCAGGCACTGGCGACGCGAGGCATAATTGGCTTTATTATCCTGCTGTCTCTGTTCAGTGCCTTGATCGTATGGGGGAAAAAGGAAATGCGGGATCATGGCGGAATAGGAGGCTATATAATCATTTTGAGTACTATGTTGACAATTATCGGGGGGTTGACAGAAGATACGATAGGGATTCACCGCTTTCTCGCTGCGTACTGCTTCACGATGGGACTTGTCGGACCGTATGGTGAAAACGGAGTTGAAGTGAACCGAGAATAACATGGAACGGGCTCTCATTTATTATTGGTATCGCGAGTCAAGATGTTTCTTTTTTTTCAGTTTACTGCTCGCGATGAGGGCTATCATCTCGACAGCCTGAGTCACATAAGCGTGTGCTTCGACATGCCTGAATAGGGCTTGTAGATTAGATTCTTAATTAAACAGTATAGGGGGAATCATGAACCAGCAGATCACAGAATTTGGAGATGAGATGAACTTGTACGATATCTGGATGACTATTGTAAAAAGAAAAAGACTCATAATAGGATTATTTCTTGTTTCTGTCATTTTAACTACGGCTATAAGCTTTCTTATGCCAAAGATTTACAGGGGGGAGGCTGTTTTTACAATTCTATTGTCTGAAGTTAAAGCTAAGGAACTGATTAATGTTATTGGCAAAATGGATAAAAAACAAATACAAATGATCTTTCCAAACACATATCATTTGATTACGGATGTGAAGTTAAGTATCCTTAAAGATTCAAATGATAAAATTCGCGGGATTATTGATGGGAAAAATGTAGTGACTGTCTCTCAGGCCTTTCCGGATTTTGAGAACTATATCAATAACCTCAATTTCATGAAGATGAATCTTCAGATGGAACGAGAGAGACTCACAAAAAGAAATGCTGAACTATCTTCCGTCATAATGTCTTCATCGGAGTTATTTTATGTGTATAAAACGTTGCTCAGGGCGGGCACACCGATTATAAGTTTTAATCTCATAGGGCTGAACAAAGAGATTGCAGATCTAAAAAAAGATAAACAGGAGGTAGAACAATCAATTCAAAAGCTCAGAAGAGGAGCAATAGAAAGGGCGAAACAACTTTATGTCAACAATAATCCCATAAAACCAAAAATAATACCGAATGTCTTTTTTGCAGGGGTCGCAAGTCTTCTCCTGGGAATTTTTCTGGCTTTCTTCCAGAATTATATGGAAACGAACAAAAAAGCCATGGCGAGTAAATAGTTTGCATTACTTTTCTATGGAATGCGACAACGCGTTTCACTGGTTTCAAGTTCATGTGCGCTCAAGTGCTAAACATAAGAAACAGTATGTTGGTGGTTGTAAATAGTGTCCTCGCGAAGAAAGTTGAACATGACATGATTGTTCTCCCGGCGCTTGCGATCGCCGCGATTATCACGGTTGAAATTCTTCAGAAACGTAATGGTGATGAGTCTATAAAAGAATGCAGTTTGTTTCATAAAGCAAATTGCATTGACGCCCAGTTACGTTGCTTGACATATCCTTGAAGTTATGATAATGTTCACGGCATGAACACTGATGCCCCTGATGAGATAGCCCTCAAACTCCTCGACGAGCTGACGAGAGGTTCAGTGATATCACAGCGAGCATTGGCGGATAATCTCGGCATTGCATTGGGTCTCGTGAATGCATATATAAAGAGACTTGGCAAAAAAGGATATATCAAGATCACTAACCTTCCTCGTAACAGGATAAAATATATCGTCACTCCAAAAGGCTTCGCTGAAAAAGCAAAACTCGCGTATGACTACCTGCATCACTCAATAAATTACTTCAGAGAAGTTCGAAAAAAGATCGAACATGCCTATGCTGTAATGATGGCGTCCGGCGTTCGGAATGTCCTATTGTGGGGCGACGGCGAAATTGCCGAGCTCTGCTTTATATCCGCGCGAGGTCTTCCCATCACCATTGTCGGCGTTATCGGCGAGAAAGATGTAGAGAGCGGATTCTTCGGGCATCATGTTTATTCCATAGAGGCTGCACACAGCATAGAGTACGATGCCGTGCTGGTTTCGTCCCTCGACATGCGAGATAAGATCATGCAAGCGATGGATAAAAATATAAATACAAAGGATATCTATTATCTGCAATGATATGGAGATCCTCGACGCCGGAACAGAACAAAATTGGTATGCCGTCCATGTGAGATCACGCCATGAGTTCAAGGTATTTGAGAGATTATCACAGACCGGCAAAGAAGTATTTTTGCCGGTGGTTGAAAGGCAAAAAAAGTGGAAAGACAGGAAAAAGACCGTTGCCTTTCCTCTTTTTTCCGGTTATCTCTTTGTTCATGTATCAAAGAGTTCTCACGACAGGATGTTTGTTTTAAAAACAAAAGGCGTTGTAAGGTTTCTCGGCACGATCCCGGGCGAACCTGAGCCGGTGCCGGAAGAGCAGATAATTTCTCTCAAACGACTGGTTGCGAGTAAAGAAGAACTGGACCCTTATCCATATCTGAAAGAGGGGCAGCGGGTCAGGGTCAAATCAGGACCGCTTGCAGGCGTCGAAGGCATTCTCGCGCAAAAAAAGGACCGCCATATGCTTGTCCTTTCGGTGGACATTCTTCAGCAGGGCGTAAGTGTCAAGATAGAAGCTGGAGATGTGGAAGTGGTGTAATATGTTCAAGGTTCGGGGTTTGGGGTTCAGGGTTCGAGGTTCAAGAACATTGAACATAGAACATAGAACTTTGAACCTATAACATAGAACGTTGACCGGAGGTCTGATGATTATCAAACGCTTCGAAGATATTGAATCCTGGAAAGAAGCGAGAGGTCTCGTATATGAGATCTACGGGGTCTTTCATACCTGCAAGGATTACGGATTCAGGGATCAGATACAGCGCGCAGCGATCTCTATCATGTCTAATATAGCGGAGGGCTTCGACCGAGGAACAAATAAAGAATTCATTCAATATTTGGTCATCGCTCGGGGATCAGTATCCGAAGTAAAAAGCTTAAGTTATGCATCTCTGGATATAGGGTATACAACGCCAGAACAATTTACCAGAATGATCGATCGTTGCATAGTTTTGAGCGGTCTCATCAACGGCTTTATACGTTACTTGAAATCCAGCACCCGTAAGAAATAGCAATGCAGGATGTTCTCCGTTCAATGATAGTCGTTTGATGAGTTTTGAACCTGAAACGTTGAACATTTAACTGAACCATCAGCTATGAGCTACGAGCCATGTGCTGTATTGAACTATGAACCATAATCTAATAGTTATCGGCCTGACGGCCGATGTAACTGAGAGGGCGGAGCTGTGTATGCATTTAAACATTGAACTTAGAACTATGAACTATCAACGTTGAACTTTGAACATTTTTGTTAAACAGAGAACATAAAACCGGCGTATTTATTAATTATGGTTACTATGCAGAAAATATCCTCAACGCTCTCGACAGCCCGTGAGCATCGGTATCACAAAGCTGAAGCTACGGTAAGAAAACTCGTGGGGCTTCTTGTTAAGAAGTATCATGTGAAAAAGGTTGTTCTTCTCGGCTCTCTCCTCAATAAGGGGCGTTTTGGATATCATTCCGATATCGATCTGTGCGTTGAGGGGATCCCCGCAGGCTGCTATTTCACGGCCGTAGGAGAACTCCTGCTTGAAGCGGCTGATTTTGATGTCGATCTCATTCCCTTTGAAGACGCAACGCCCGAGATGAAGGAGCGTGTGAAACGGGGGAGGATTCTCTATGAAAAAAGATGAACTGTTCCTGAAGCGGATGGCTGCTGAAATCCGCGTGGAACTCGATCACATTTCGAGGCTAATGAAGGAATATCGTGATTTTCTCAGCAAGTATTCAAAGCACATGGATATGCATCTGCTACGGGTAAAGGCATCCTATATGGCCGATTTCTATATGGCGTCGAAAAGATCTTCGAGATCGTCATCGAAGAGCTGAACGGCGGAGCCCCAAAAGGCGAGGCGTGGCACAAGCGCCTGCTCCAAGCCATGATGCTGGAAGTAAAAGGTATAAGGCCGGCGGTGATATCGCATGATCTATACGGAGACTTGATCCAATTTCTCGGCTTCCGGCACGTCGTGAGACAGACGTACGGATTTCAGCTTGATGAAAATAAACTCCATGAATTGGAAGGCATTTTCGATAAGACCTGGCGGCGGCTTTCCCGGGAGATTAAAACGTTTTGCAATTTGCTGGAAGGAAAAAAGAAATAAATTTAATGCCCTCTGCCTTGAGGAGCGAACTATCAACTTTGAACTTTGTACATTGCACCTTGAACGTTGAACATTTTTTTGAACTTTGAGCTACGAGCTAACAACCAAGAGCTAATAATCATGACCTAACAGCTATCGGCTTTACGGCCGATGTAACTGAGAGGGCGGAGCTTGGTCGAAATAGTTCATAGTTGATAGCTCGTTGCAAAAATTATGACCAATGAGCCATGAACCAACAGCTAAGAGCTATGTGAGTTATGAGCTGTATTTGAATCTCGTGTCGGGTGGAAACTATGGAAGAAAAAGATTTCAAGCGCATTGAAAAAATGATTACGGCGGTTGTGGACACAAGACTTGGAAAGGCCGAGGAGCGATTTGATGCCAAACTGGGACAGGTGACGAATGAGGTAGACATTAAACTGGAACAAGTCCGAAAGGACATCAGGCAAGAGAACAAAGAGGACTTGCAGCAATTCCGAAAGGATTTCAGGCAAGAGATCAACGAAGATTTTAAGCATCATGTCGGCATCCTCACAGAGGACTTCAGCCATAAGCTGCAGATAGTTGCCGAAGGCCACCAGATGCTTTCGGAAAAAATAGACCGCGTTGAAAATCATCTTGAGAAAAAAATCGACGCTGTCGCAGTCGACCTTGCCGCGCACCGGGCGGACACGGAAAGTCATGGCAAAGGGTATCGAGTTTGTGAACCCTGAATTGCTGCTTTGATCTTCCGACATTGAACTTCAAACTTTGTACTTTGAACTGACTGTTTGATCCATGAACTATGAGCTTCTTCGCTTATCAGCTTGCTTGACTCGTTAAACTGAAACAATGAATGTTGTTTGATAACAACTTTGAACGGTGAACATTGAACGATGAACTGAACCATCAGCTCTGAACCTTGAACTTAGAACTATGAACTTTGAACTTTTGTTAGGCCATGGCCTATGAGCCAAGAACCATTTTGCTTGCTTGCCGGATAGTTTGAGGGCCAATCGGCATCGATGGAGAAAGACATGGATATTCAGGAAATCAAAAGATTAATTGAAAAACACTTTGCAGATATTTAAAAAACCTTTTCGGTAAAAGAAATCGGATTATTCGGCTCTTATGTAAAAGGAGAAGAGAAACTCGAAAGTGACGTGGATATCCTTGTAGTATTCTATAGCGGCCACAAGGATTTTTTCAACTATATGCGATTTAAGTATTATCTGGAGGGACTTATCGGGAAAAAGGTCGACCTGGTCATCAAAGAGGCAGTAAAACCACGATTGCAGGAAAAGATTTTCAAAGAGGTCGTGTATGTCTAACGAGGGGAGAATCCACAGTCTTTTTCTGGAAGATATTATGCAAGCTATTGAAAAAATCGAGACCTACACGAAGAATCTTACTCTCGATGAATTTCGCGCCGGCAGTATGGCCGTAGATGCGGTCATAAGAAACCTTGAAGTAATCGGAGAATCATCAAAGAACATTTCTCAAAATATCAAAGAGAAGTATCCTCACGTCGATATGGAAAGAAGCTGTCGGTTTTAGGGATGTTTTGATACACGAGTATTTCGGCATCGATATCGAGGCAGTATGGGACACGATAAAAAACAATATCCCCGCATTAATAGCTCATATTGCGGAAGTCTTGCTGTCCGAACGGAGCTAAACGGGTAGCGTTCATGTGTAATGTGGAAATGTCAACGGTGGCCTTCAAATGAGTGACCCAAGAGATTTCTGGGGCACGCCGAGTGACGCTCGAAGTCCAATTTCGTCTGAGGGGAATATCAACGAATGAGGATATGTCTTCTTATGATTATGATCAGACGAATAAACGCAAATATACGCTGAGTATTAACGTCCCCAAAGTTGTTCTATGCCGATCTCCGGTTTGCCCTGTATCAGGCGGCGATCATCAGCTCACTCAATTACAAAGAGCTTATCGTCTACCATACGAACAAGATAAGAGGACGTGAGCGGGAGAAAGGTATCGGCACCAAGATGCGGGTGAAACTGGCAGCG
>Ga0209431_10003497_pt1 | contig 12494 bp, 22 predicted proteins | sample RifCSP13_3_FD_184021 | JGI IMG/M metagenome (GOLD analysis project Ga0209431, IMG submission 184021) | Soil microbial communities from Rifle, Colorado - Rifle CSP2_sed 13_3 (SPAdes) (version 2) | ecosystem: Environmental > Terrestrial > Deep subsurface > Rock core/Sediment | place: Rifle...
ATAGTCTTCGCCAAGGTAGATGCCAAGACTCCAACAGCCGGTGTTCTGGGAGTGAAAGTTTGGATACATAAAAAAGAGGAAAAACTAGGGGAGTAATCTATGTTGCAACCAAAAAGAGTTAAATATAGAAGAGCGTTTCGGGGTAGTAGGGCTGGTGTAGCCACCAGAGGTTCTTCCATTGAATTTGGTGAGTTTGCCATGAAATCTATGGAATCTGGTTGGGTTACAGCGCGGCAAATAGAAGCCGCCAGAAGGACAATGACTCATTACACTAAAAGAGGCGGTAGACTTTGGATAAGAATATTCCCAGATAAACCAGTGACCAAAAAACCGCCGGAAACAAGAATGGGTTCTGGTAAGGGTAACGTTGATCATTACGTAGCTGTAGTGAAGCCCGGAACGATTGTTTTTGAAATGGGTGGAGTAGTTACAGAAGTTGCCAAAGAAGCCATGAGAAGGGCTAGCCAAAAATTGCCAGTTGACGTGAAGTTTATCACAATCGAGGATGAATAAATGGCTAGGAAAAACGAAGTATTGAATGAAAAATCTATAAAAGACTTGTTAAAACTGACAGCAGATAATGAAAAAAAGCTGCTGGATATCAAAATGGAACTTGCTCAAGGAAAAACAAAAAATACTCACTCTGGACAGAAAATTAGAAAAGAAATTGCCAGAGTAAAAACAGCTTTAAAAGAAAGAGAATTGGGGAGTAAATAATATGGAATTTTTGGGGAAGGTAGTAAGTAAAAAAATGGAAAAGACAGCTCTTGTAGAAGTAGAGCGTATCGTTACGCACCCTGTTTACAAAAAAAGGACTAAAAAGGTAAAAAAATACAAAGTTCATGATGAAATGGGGACCAGTGTAGGCGATATGGTGAAGTTTGTGAATACCAAACCTATATCGAAGGAGAAACATTTCATCATCAAGGAGGTAGTGAAGTAATGGTCCAATCTAGAACAATGCTTTCTGTTGCCGATAATAGCGGAGCGAAGAAATTGATGATAATTGGTATTCCGGGTAGGAGTAAACAGAGATTTGCTAGACTGGGCGATATTGTTACTAGCGTAGTAAAAAAAGCAGATCCTCAGGGCAGCGTGAAAGCTTCTGAAATAGTAAAAAGTGTGGTGGTTCGAACCAGGAAGGAATATCGAAGAGGAGACGGTTCATACATAAGATTTGATGAAAATGCAGCTGTTGTGATTGACAACAACGGTAACCCTAGAGGGAGCAGAATTTTTGGCCCGATTGCCCGCGAAGTAAGAGAAAAAGGATTTTTAAAAATAGCTTCCTTGGCTCCGGAGGTAATTTAGTTATGAAACTACGAAATGGCGATCAAGTACTTTTGCTTTCCGGCAAAGACAAAGGAAAAAAAGGCAGCATCGAAAAAGTGTTAAGAGCACAAAATCAAGTTTTGATAAGCGGCGTGAATATTTATAAAAAGCACGTAAAAAAACAAGGAAATACTCCAGGTGGCATAATTGAGATTTCTAAACCAGTGAATATTTCGAAAGTAGTTTTAGTTTGCCCAAAGTGCAATTTAAACACGAAAGTAAAACTAATTGAAAGAAACGACAAAAAAGTAAGGACATGTAAAAAATGCAAACAGGAAGTCTAAAGGAAAAATATTTTAAAGAAATCAGAGGCAAATTGATGAAGTCGCTTGAAAAAGGGAACATTTTTGAAGTGCCGAAACTGGAAAAAATAGTCATAAACACCAGTTTTGGTAGAATGTCTCCAGATCAAAAAACAAAAGAGCAAATTGTGACTAGTTTAGCTACGATAGCAGGCCAACAGCCAGTTTTTACAAAAGCGAAGAAAGCAATTGCTGGATTTAAGATTAGGGAAGGCCAGATAATAGGAGCAAAAGTAACATTAAGAAACGAAAAAATGTACAATTTTTTTAAAAAACTCGTCTCTATCGTCTTCCCTAGACTCCGGGACTTTAGAGGAGTGAGTACGCAGTCTTTTGATAAGAATGGTAATTACTCAGTTGGTTTCAGCGAACTTAGTATTTTTCCTGAAATAGATTATATTAAAGGGCAAAAAACAGTTGGTTTGGAAGTAACAATAACTACCAGTGCGTCAAATAAGGAAGACGCCAAAAAATTACTTGAAGAATTAGGTATGGCGTTTACTGACAGCGTATCGGGTGAAAAGAAACCCGTAAAAGAAGGAGTAAAGGGTAAATAACTATGGCAAAGAAATCTTTAAAAGTAAAGGCAAAAAAAGAGCCAAAATTTCAAGTAAGGGCGAGTAATCGATGTCAAATCTGTGGCCGACCAAGAGCCTACATCCGAAAATTCGGAGTCTGCAGAATTTGTTTTAGGCAGCTCGCCCACAAAGGTGAAATACCAGGAGTAGTAAAAAGTAGCTGGTAGGAAGAAAATTTTAATTATGGATCCAGTTTCAGACATGATAACAATAATAAAAAACGGTTACTTAGCAAGAAAGCAGCTTGTATCTGCTCCGTATTCCGGTTTGAAGGAGAGGATTGCCAAAAAGCTTTTGGACTTAGGTTTTCTAAGTAATGTTGAAAAATCAAGCGATAAAAAGACTTTGAAAATAGAACTGCTTTACATAGAAAAAGAACCGGTATTAAAGGAAGTAAAAAGGATATCAAAGCCCTCCCTTCGGATTTATAGGGCAAGTAAGGATATCCCAAGGATATTGAGTGGTAGAGGCGAAGTATTAATTTCAACACCGAAAGGGATTTTGACAGGGAAAGAGGCGAAAAAAGCAAACCTGGGGGGAGAACTTATACTAAAAGTGTGGTAATGGCAGACGCAGCTAGCATTTAACTGGGGGCAAATTTAAGGAAATACAAAATTATGAGTAAGATTGGAAAAAAAGAAATTATCGTTCCAGCCAATGTCCAAGTAGAACTTGGTAGTAAAGTAGTAGTTACAGGACCGGGAGGCGAGCTAAATTTTAAACTCCCCCTTAGAATTTCGGTTGGTCAAAAAGAAAATATCCTTACGGTTTCGAGAAAGGATGAAAGTAAAGAGGCAAAAGCCTTACACGGTCTTACGAGGAGTCTAATTGCAAATATGGTTGAAGGAGTAACTACCGGGTTTAAGAAAACACTAGAACTTTCTGGAATTGGATTTCGAGCTAACTTCGAAGGAGAAAAAATAATTTTTAGCCTCGGGTTTTCACATCCAATTGAAGTCAAACCACCAGAGGGAATAAAATTTACAGTTGCTGGAAATAAGATTACAGTTTCTGGGATAGATAAAGAATTGGTGGGCAGAATTGCGGCTGAAATCAGAGCCCTCAGACCACCAGACGCATATAAAGGAAAAGGTATTAGATATGAAGGTGAGGTTGTAAGACTGAAACCAGGTAAGGCTGCCAAAACAGGATCAGGAGGCAGTAGCTGACATGAATATAGACGCTAGAAAAGCCAGAAAGAAAAGCCTAAGGAAAAAAATACTAGGGACAAAAGAAAGACCAAGACTCAACGTCTATCGTTCCAATAAACATATTTATGCCGCTCTTATAGACGATAAAGAAGGTAAAATTTTGATATCGGCTAGTGAAGGGGAAATAAAAACAGGTGAAAAAAGCAACAATAAGGAAAAGGCGTTATTGGTAGGTAAGAAATTGGCTGAGAAAGCGTTAAAAAAAGGATATAAAAGCGTGATTTTCGATAGAGCCGGTTATCTTTACCACGGTAGGGTAAAAAACCTTGCTAATGCTGCTCGAGAGATGGGGTTAGAATTTTAAATTCAAGGAGAAGTATGTACGAATATTCAAGCGGGCCAGAAGAATTTGAGGAAAAGATAGTCCAGGTAAATAGAGTTTCAAAAAAAACTACAGGAGGAAATAAAATAGGATTTTCAGTCCTTGTAGTTGTTGGGGATAAAAAAGGTCGTGTGGGGGTGGGCCTTGGTAAGGCGCCATCAGTTCAAGACGCGATAAGGAAAGGATCTGGTTACGCAAGGAAACATTTGATCAACGTCCCGATAGTAAACACTACGATCCCGCACGAAGTTTACATAAAAAGAGGCGCTGCTAAAGTACTCCTAAAACCAGCCTCTAGGGGAACTGGTGTTATTGCTGGAGGGGCGGTGAGAGCAGTGGTAGAAGCGGCTGGTATTCATGATATTTTGTCAAAAGTACTGGGTACTTCAAACCAGGCTTCAAATGTGTACGCTACAATGAAGGCGCTACAGGAACTAGTTCCTATTCAAAAACAAAAAGTAGAAACAAAAAAACAGGAAACTACTTCCGCTAAAACAAAGGAAAAATCAAAAGTTACCAAAAAAGCTGTTAAAGCTGTTAAAGCAGTTAAAGCAAAAGTAATAGCTAAAAAAGGTAAGGAAAAATAAATGAACCTACATAAACTAGTCAAAATTAAAACAAAAAAGAAAAAAAGAATTGGTAGAGGCGAAGGTAGTGGTAAAGGAAAGACCGCTGGTAAAGGCGAAAAAGGCCAAAAAAAGAGAGAAACAGTGAAAATGGGTTTTGAAGGGGGTCAGCTGCCAATTTATCAAAGACTTCCCCAAAAACGCGGTATTGGGAATTTAAGTACTGCAAGCAAGGTAGTGATTAAAACAGAAGTCTTGAACAAACTTCCTTTGGGGGTAGCAGTAAATGTAAAAAATCTAGTTGAAGCCAAGATACTAGCATCCAATACAGTCAAGTCTAAGATTAAAATAGTAGCTGGTGGGAGTCTTGAAAAGAAACTAAATATAGAATTGCCGGTAACTAAAAAAGCGAGAGTAATTATTGAAAAAGCCGGAGGGAAAATTATCGATGCGAACACTAATTAATATTTGGAATTCTCCAGATCTTCGTAAAAAAATTCTATTTACGGTGATTATTGTAGTTGTTTTCCGAATCATAGCTCATATACCTATGCCTGGAGCAGATGTTGCAGCACTTCGCGATTTTTTTGCAGGTAGCCAAATCTTTCAACTTCTTGATATGTTTTCTGGAGGCACCCTTTTTAATTTTTCCATAATGACTCTAGGTCTTAACCCTTATATAAACGCATCAATTATTATGCAACTTCTCACCAACGTGATACCGAAGCTCGAAGAGCTTCAGAAAGAGGGAGAGTATGGCCGGGGAAAAATAAATCAATATACTCGTTACTTGACCCTACCGCTGGCCTTTATTCAAAGTTGGGGTGTGCTGATACTCCTGCAAAGATCTGGTTCTGGTGTATTGTCTGGTCTCGCACCCATCGAGATGGTTACCATATTAGTTACAATGACGGCTGGTTCCATGTTACTTATGTGGCTTGGTGAGCTTATCACTGAAAACGGTATTGGTAACGGTATCTCAATCCTTATTTTCTCGGGTATTTTGGCTAGTCTTCCGGTTACTTTGGGGCAAACAGCTACAATTTTTAATCCCGAAAACGCTGTTAATATTGTTATTATTGCAGTCCTTGCGATTGTAGTGATTTCCGGAGTCGCAGTAATAAATGAAGCTCACCGGAGAGTTACTGTGCAGTACGCCCGAAGGGTAAGAGGAGGTCGCGCCTATGGAGGAGGTGCCTCCCACCTACCTATTAAGATAAACCAAGCTGGAGTTATCCCGATAATTTTTGCTGTTTCTATCATCTTACTTCCCGGAATGTTGGCAACCTTTTTCGCTACTGCAGCAAACCCTACGATCGCTAGCGCTGCTACGGCAGTCAGAGATTTTTTCAATAATACTATTTATTATTCACTTATTTACTTCGTTCTTGTTTTGATATTTACATTTTTCTACACAGCGGTTACATTTCAACCATCAAAAATAGCTGATGATTTGCGAAAATACGGCGGGTTTATTCCTGGGATAAGACCGGGAAAGGCAACGACCGAATATTTATCTTATATAATAAACAGAATAACTTTGGTCGGTGGAATATTTTTAGGGCTGATAGCGGTACTTCCATTTTTGAGCCAGGAGCTAACAAACATCAGCACAATAGCTATTGGCGGCACCAGTCTTTTAATTGTCGTCTCGGTAGTATTGGAAACAGCTAAGCAACTCGAGAGCCAACTCGTTATGAGAAGCTATGAGGGTTTTTTGCGCTAAGTTTCTATGAATATTTTATTTTTTGGGGCTCAAGGGTCAGGTAAAAGCACTCACGCAAAATACGCCGCTACCAAACTAAACCTTCCTTATATATATACAGGAGATTTGTTTCGTAAACTGGAAGACGAAGACTCAGAAAGAGGGAAAAAGATTAGAGAACTGATGAAAAAAGGAATCCTGATCCCAAATGAGATTTCAATCCCAGCCTTTAAGGAATACATAGAGGAGTTCGACACTTCCAACGGTTTAGTACTTGATGGGTACCCTCGAAATACTGAACAAGCGGAAAAATTACCTTTTGATATCGATTTAATCCTACACATAACGCTGCCGGAAAAAGTTGCCATCGAAAGGCTTTCTACGCGGGGTCGTTACGACGATACTCCGGAAGCGATAAAAAAAAGACTAGAGCTATTTAAGCAGGAAACGAAACCCCTCTATGAATATTTTAAAAATAAAGACGTAAGGATAGTAGAAATTGACAACTCACCGGAAGTTGAAGAGGTGAAGAGTGTAATCGATGACGCACTTAAAGAGGGATAAAGAAATAAAGCTAATGGCTAAGGCCGGTGAAATTACGGCCAAGGCGATGGAAGCAGTTGCCAAGAAAATTTCTCCTGGGGTAAAAACTATCGAACTGGACAAAATAGCGGAGGACACAATTGCCAAACTAGGCGCCGAAAGCTCTTTTAAGAAGGTAAAAGGTTACAAACACACTATCTGTACAACACCCAACGACTGGGTAGTCCACGGCATACCAGGAGAGTACAAATTAAAGGAAGGAGACATAATAGGGATCGATCTTGGTGCTTACTACAAGGGATTTCATTCTGATATGGCGCAAACATTTCCGGTTGGCGAGATCAGTAAAGAAGCGGAAAGATTTCTAGGGGTAGGTAGAACAGCCTTAGAAGAAGCAATCAAAAAAGTAAACCAAGGTAACCGAATTGGAGATATAAGCAGCACTATTCAGAAATTTGTAGAGGGGGGTGGATATTCAGTTGTTCGAGAGCTCGTTGGTCATGGTGTTGGACGGGAGCTCCATGAAGATCCACTAATACCGGGTGTGGGAAAAGAAGGTAAGGGGCCAAAAATCGAAAAAGGCATGGTTTTGGCGATTGAAGTTATTTACAATAAAGGGGTAAAAGAAATTCAGCTCCTTCCAGATCAGTGGAGTATAACTACAAAAGATAGAGAAATCGCCGGTTTGTTTGAGCGTACAGTCGCTGTTACCGAAAAAGGGACGTTAGTGTTGACTCCAGAGCCTAAAAAATGGTAGAATTTGTGGGCTTAATTTGCCCGCCGTTGGTGGGTATATATTTATTTTGCGAGCAAAAGAAGATACCATGAGCGGAGCTCATGGAAATTCATTTATGGAAAATGATGTTTTTGAAGTTGTTGGTAGGGTAACAGATAACTTGCCCAACACTCTGTTTAAAGTGGAAATAGTGGAGACGCCGCTGCCGGAACTTAAGGGAGAAACAATACTCTGCCACCTTTCCGGAAAAATGAGGATGCACTATATAAAAATTTTACCCGGCGACAAAGTAAAGGTCCAAGTGACTGGGTACGATCTTGGTAAGGGTAGAATAACGTATCGGGAAAAAGGCTAAAAATGAAAGTGCAAGCTTCGATAAAAAAAAGATGTACAAACTGCCAAATTGTTAAACGTCGTGGACGCTTGTTTGTGATTTGTTCAAATCCAAGGCATAAGCAAAGGCAAGGTTAGAGCCTTGCCTTTGCTTGCGACCACTTTCGTGGGCTAAAGCAACGCAAGGATGAAGTAAATGGCTAGAATTTTAGGAATAGAACTACAAAATAACCAAAGGGTAGATTTTGCCCTGACGTCGATTTACGGGGTCGGTCATACGTTGGCTAAGAAAATAGTTGAAGCCACCAAGATACCGGTGGAAAAACGCGTCAAAGAACTTACTGAAGACGAAGTACTTAAACTTCAGAAAGAGGTAGAAAAACATCCGGTAGAGGGTGATCTACGAAGAACGCTGACTCAAAATATTAGGAGACTCGAGGAAATAGGCTCTTATCGCGGATTGAGACACCGTAGGGGGCTGCCGTCGCGAGGCCAAAGGACAAGAAGCAACGCCCGGACTAAGAGGGGTAAGAGACAGACAGTAGGAGCAATGAAAAAAGAGGCCAGAGTAGCCCAATCTTCAAAACCACAAACAAAAGAGGCAACTAGTTAAAATATGGCAAAAGTAAAGAAAAGAGCAGCAAAAGATTTATCAATGGGAAAAATATATATAAGCGCGACCTTTAATAATACATTGATAACTATCACGGACGCAAAAGGAGACACAATTGCCTGGGGTAGTAGCGGCTCAATGGGATTCAAAGGAGCTAGAAAATCAACTCCTTACGCTGCAACTACAGCGGTAGAAACGGCCGTCAAAAAAGCATCTGCGGCTGGTGTAAAGGATGTTGAAGTTTTTATAAAAGGACCTGGTAATGGTCGGGAAGCCGCTATTAGAGCGCTCCGAGGCAGTGGATTAAATGTAAAAATGATAGCTGATGTTACGCCAATACCCCACAATGGACCAAGAGCGAGAAAGAAGAGGCGCGTATAAAATTATGTGCCGCTTTGCGTCACGTAGTTTTTCGTTATACTCAAAACTATGGCTAGATATACAGGACCAAAATTTAAATTAGACAGAAGAGAAGGCCAAAACCTTTTTCTAAAGGGAAAGAGAAGTGTTTCTGGTAAACACCCAATAGACAAAAAAGGTGCCGTTCCACCGGGTCAACATGGTCCTAGATCTCTCCGAAAAAAGCAATCCGACTTTGGTTTGCAGCTTCGGGAAAAACAAAAGGTGAAGAGAATGTATGGAGTTTTGGAAAAACAATTCAAAAAGTACTTTAGTGAAGCGTCTAAGGAAAAGGGAAACACCGGTATGGCGCTTCTGAGAACATTGGAAACTAGACTCGATAATGTTGTTTATAAGTTGGGACTTGCACCATCACGAACTGCCGGTAGGCAAATGGTAAACCATGGGCACGTAAGGGTGAATGAAAAAAAGGTTAACATCCCTTCATTTAATGTAAAAACAGGAGACGTAATCAGTTTATCTCCAAAGGCTCAGAAATTTTCCAGTATTCCCGAGTCATTGGAACTTCGCGGAGAAGATATACCAGGGTGGCTAATGCGGAAAGGTTTAGTTGGTAAGGTAGAAAGGTTTCCTGAGGCAGAAGAGCTCGAAACTATAGCAAACGAACAGTTAATAGTAGAATATTATTCTCGGTAGAGAACACCATCAAAAAGGTGGTATTCACGTTAAAATTTTGCGCCGTGGTGTCCACGGCACATGAAAAGGAGGATTTATGCTCGATTTATTAAAAGTTACTTCAGCCGGCAGCGATGTCGATGGAAGTATTGTAGTTGAACCACTTCCCCAAGGTTATGGCTTGACTCTTGGAAACGCGCTTCGCCGCGTTTTATTGGCATCTTTGCCCGGAGCAGCGATCACCCAAGTTAAAATTGCCGGTGTAAAACACGAATATAGCACTATAAAGGGTGTAAAAGAAGATGTGGTGGAACTTTTATTAAATCTTAAAAAAGTTAGACTTTCAATAGAGGGCGAAAAAAGCGCAAAGCTAGAAATTGATGGAAAAGGAGCAATTGACATTAAGGCGAAAGATATCAGGGTTCCAGCCGGAGTAAAAATTGAAAACCCTGATTTGCATATAGCGTCTTTGTCAGACGCTAAAGTAAAATTTTCTATAGAAATGACAGCCGAAAAAGGTGTTGGGTTTTTACCGGTTGAGTCTAGGCGAAGCCTTGGGATTGGAACTATTCCACTTGACGCAAGTTTTTCACCGGTTGTGAAAGTTAATTACAAAGTAGAGCCAACCCGTGTTGGTCAGACTACAAACTTTGATAAACTAACTCTTTTTATAACAACTGATGGTACCGTTACTCCAGCAGAGTCAATAAAAGCAGCAGCAAACATTTTAGAAGACTACTTCAAAGCATTAGTTGAACAAAGAGAAAAACCCTTAAAAGAGAAAGAAAAGGCCGTAGTCCCAAAAATCGATAAAGACGCTCTTGTTGAAGAGCTAGAACTTTCCACCCGTATTACAAACGCTATGAAAAACGCGAATATCGATACAATCGGAAAATTACTCGAAACGCCAAAGGAAGATCTCGTAAAACTAAAAAATATGGGCGCAAAATCCATTAGCGACATCGAAGAAAAGTTAAAGGCGAAAGAACTTATTTAAGTAATTATATGATACACAGAGTCTCACACAAAAGATTATCAAGAGATACCAACGCAAGAAGGGCGCTATTAAAAAATCTAGCGACATCTCTCGTATTGCATGAAAGAATTGTGACGACTACTGCCAAAGCCAAAAGCGTTCGACCCGTAATTGAAAAATTGGTAACGAAAGCAAAGAACGATACTCTAATTTCTAGAAGATATCTAAAGTCTAGACTCGACAAAGAATCAGCAGTGAAAAAAATGCTGGAACTTATTGGCCCGACTTTCAAAGAAAGACCAGGGGGTTACACTAGGATACTGAAGCTCGGCCAAAGACCAGGAGACAGGGCGGAAACCTCACTCATTGAGTTTGTTGAAAATATCTCAGAGGTTGCGGCCAAGAAAAAAGTTGAAGAAAAGACAAGCCCTAAGAAACCGACTGAACAAAGTAAGGCTAAAAAAGATGAGAAGAAAGCGGAAGTAAAAACAAAAGCAAAAACTACCACCAAAGGAAAAGCTAAACCCAAGGCGATCGCCAAGAAAGAAAAGAGTGCTAAATGACAGAAACAGCAACCGAACAGGTAAAACTTGAAAAAATAAAAAAAGAAGCGCCAAAACGAGATTGGTTTCTAATTGACGCCAAAGACAAAATATTGGGTCGGCTCGCTACCCGTATCGCCATAATTTTAATGGGAAAGAAAAAAGCAAGCTGGCAACCACATCTTGATGGGGGCGATAATTTAATTATAATAAACGCCGCAAAGGTAGCAGTTTCGGGTAGAAAAGAGGAGCAGAAGGAATACTTTCGATATTCCGGTTACCCTGGAGGTCTAAAAAGGGAAACACTTGATAAACTTCGAAAAAGAAAGCCAGAAGAAATTATCCACCACGCCGTAACTGGAATGTTACCCAAAACCCGACTTGGTAGGGCAATGGTTAAAAAACTATTCGTTTACGCTGGAAGTGACCATCCCCACGAAGCCCAAAAGCCCAAGGAAGTGGAGGTTTAATTACAAATGCCAAGAAAAAAGAAAGAAGATTCAATAAAAGAAGCCCAAGTAAAAGAAACAAAGACTAAAAAGAAAGATTTTTCAAATATTTTTGTTGGCACAGGCAGAAGAAAGACGGCAATTGCTCGGGTTTGGTTGCAGGTTGGAAAAGGAATACTCACCGTAAACGACAAGCCAATAGAGGAGTATTTTACCAGCGCAAAAGCTAAAAAAATCTACGAGGAGCCCTTGCGAGTCGTAAATAGAATTGGTCAATTTTCCGGAACCATTAAAGTATCAGGTGGTGGAGCCGCCGCCCAAATAGAGGCTGTGAAGCACGGTATTACCAGAGCCTTGGCTGTATCTGACAGTGAATTCCGCACTATACTTTCAAAAAAGAAACTTCTCACCCGCGATAGCCGTATGAAAGAAAGAAGAAAATACGGTCACGCTGGAAAAGCCCGCAAAATGAAGCAATCTCCAAAGAGATAATCCTTAGTATTTAGTACATCTTGTTTCGAAAAATCGCTTGGTAAAAAAGAAGAAGACCTATTATGCCGGGCAAAATAGCGAGCTTCCTGGTAAAGCTACTATCGATACTGACAAGCCCAAGAGATGCTCCAATGAGAATAAAAGCCCAGGCCAGAGGACTCCACCGACTCATTTTGAAAAAAATCTGCCGCCAATCTATATAATTCACTAATTGAAGCATATCAAGTAAGTTGGTAAAATATCAACACTTCGGGGTGTAGTATAGTGGCAACACACCGCGCTGGGGGTGCGGTATCGGGAGTTCGATTCTCCCCACCCCGACCAGAAAACTTGTGCTTAGACTTTATCCCATAACACGTTAGGGCTGAGGAGAATAGAACTGATGAGGCTAGAAACCAATATCAACATTCCACCATTTATAACCGTCAGCTCTATTTTCCCTAGGGTCATAACTCACGTAAAGTTTCCCATTCTGATTTGAGTAAAAGGCACGAACTTCTGTTTCACTGTCAGTAGTGTAAAATTTTATTGCTGCATTAGGAGAACCATCTATACCGCCACAGCTACTTTCAACTGTATAACGCTGGGCATTGGGGTATTTGGGTAAAGATTTTGCCTCTTTTTCTTTTGCTCTAGTTTGGTCTCCTCTTTCACTATCACAAAAGTAATGATTTTTGGAGATAAAGTAAAAACTAACCATTATAGACACTAATAATATCAGTGCTGAGGAAGCAATAACCAATCTTTTCATCTCCTTTA
>Ga0209431_10003499_pt1 | contig 12491 bp, 6 predicted proteins | sample RifCSP13_3_FD_184021 | JGI IMG/M metagenome (GOLD analysis project Ga0209431, IMG submission 184021) | Soil microbial communities from Rifle, Colorado - Rifle CSP2_sed 13_3 (SPAdes) (version 2) | ecosystem: Environmental > Terrestrial > Deep subsurface > Rock core/Sediment | place: Rifle...
CCTGACCGCATCATTTAGACGTCCCTGCTTGTAATAGGCCAGTCCCAAGTTGTGGCGGGCATCTATGTAGTAAGGATTCAGCCGGAGAGCCTCATTATAATTCTTTATGGCTCTTTCAATGGAACTTCGCCTATACCAACTGAATCCGAGATTGTTGTACCCTCTTGCCTTATAGGGCGACTTCTTCACCACATCCCCCCACAGAGTCAGGGGGCTTTCCCATACCCTGTTGCGATGGAATGTGGCGGCGGAAAAGAGCAAAAGGATTACAATCACTGAAATCAAAAAGACCGTGAGACGCGAATATCTATCTGCCCCATCCCCACCCTGACCCTCCCCTTGAAGGGGAGGGAACAAATGAGCTCCCTCTCCATCAGGGAGAGGGCTGGGGTGAGGGTGGGCAAAAATATATACAACCCCCGTCCCTATGGCCATAAAGGCCCCGATACTGGGCAGGTACAGCCTGTGTTCAAATATGACATCCCTTATAGGGATTACGCTGGATTCTATAGAAAGGGTTAAGTAGAACCAGATTATCCCGAATGATATGGGAAGCAGCAGACCGTTCCTGGTCTTCCTGGAACGCTTGAAAAGGTAAACCGCCAGACTGATGAGGGAAAGGTGAAGGAGTATGGAGAGGAAGACCTCCGGGTGTAATATAGACTGGTATAACGGATAGTCATAGTCAAGGTTCTGGTTTACAGGGAGGAACAGGAGTCTTATATATGTTGCTATGACCCTCATCTGGGTCAGGAAGTAATCCCCTCTGGATATGACAGCGGTCTCTCTCGTGACGTTTGATATGTCGCCTATCAGTTCTCCGAGGGGCCTGTTGGTATTCATGAGGCTTAAGGGGATAAGGACTATCGTTAAAAATAGAGGGACAAAGTAATAGACTATCCCCTTTAACCTGTTTCTTTCTGAGGGGAAGAAGAAAAACTCATACAGCACTATCGCAACGGGAAGGGTCGCAGCTATCTCTTTCGAACCCATTGCAAGAAAGGTGGAGAGGATGGAGAGGGCGTAGTAAAGAACCGTGAGACGTGAGACGTGAGACGTGAGAAACAATAACCCACCCTCACCCTTGCCCTCTCCCTGAGGGAGAGGGGATTTATTCCCCTCCCCTTCAAGGGGAGGGTCAGGGTGGGGATGGGGTTGATTTAGTCTCGCCTTTATATAGAAAATCAATGCCAGGAGATAGAACATGGTTGCGAGGCTTGCGAATCTCTGGATTATATATGTGACAGCCTGGGTCTGGACTGGGTGAAAAAGGAAGAGCAGGGAGGGGATTAAGGCGGCGTGAGACGTGAGACGTGAGACGTGAGCTGTAGGGGCGTATGGCATACGCCCGATACCCGCGGCAATATACTTCGACAGAAACGGGGTTCTGAATGTTAGCAGCATAAGCCAGTATACAAGTACTGCATTGGTGCTGTGGATTGCGATATTAGTCAGGTGATAACCGAAGGTGTCGAGCCCTCCAAAGCTGTAATTCAAGGCAAGGGTCAGAAAACCCACGTATCTTTGGCCGGAGGGGGGCCAGAAGCCGGAGAGGTCCCTCAGACGGTAATTATCTATGATCATCAGCCCATCATCAAACTGGAATGGGTAGTGAACGGTGTTGGAATACAAAAGAAGTCCTGAAATGAATATCATTAGCGGGATAATGTATCGTGACATATCTACTATCTCCTGTAGGAAGAACTATTTAGGAATTCCAAGGCCTTGGCAGCTTCCACATCATTATGGTTGAGTTTCAGGACAGCTTCAAATTCTCTTTTTGCCTCATCCGGCTGCCCTGATCTTATATATGCAAGTCCCAGGTTATAATGGCTTTCAGTATTATCTGGTTTGAGCCTTACTGCTTCCATAAACTCAATAATCGCTTCCGTTAACCTCCCCTGCTCCAGATAGAGGCCCCCAAGGTTATTGCGGGCCTTTATGTGATCAGGTTTCACTCTTATGGCCGTTTGATATTCCCGTTCGGCTGCTGCCAACTCCCCCTTATTCATGAATGCCATCCCAAGATTGTAATGAGGCGTGGCGGCTTCCGGGGACTTCTTGACCGTATCCAGCCACAGGCTGTATTCATCCCTCCAGACGGCATTCCTTTTTATGGTCATCACAGCATAGGATGCCGTCAAGGCAATTACAATTATAGAGGTCTTCCATAAAACGGTTTTTTTATCAGTCAAATGCTTCTCTCCGGCCTTCGCCAGCCAGAAAGATACAAAAACGGCAAACCCTGTCGAGGGCAGGTAAAGATATCTCTCGGCAAAGGCGACACTGGATATCCCCCGGATATAAAAAACAGGCAGTAAAGGTATAACTATAAGCAAAAGATTGATTGAGGCAGGCCTGCTGATTCTCTTTAACAGGGGAATCGATAGAATAAATGCCCCTGTGACAGCTATCCCAAAAATACTCTTCCATTCAAGGACGGAATGAATGGGATGAAAAACGTAATATGCGTTAAGATTTACCGGAAGGATGAGTTTTTTCAGATATTGGGCAAATAAGGGGAATATGTTTATAAACTGCTCATATATGTCCAAATTGACGTCCCCTCTTAATGGGGCGACTCCTCCGAGGGCATATGTCCTTAATGCCAGATAGATAATGATTGTTATCAGATAAGAGAGGTATGCCCTTCCCCTTCCCCTCACCCTGCCCCTCTCCCATAAGGGGAGAGGGGATAGTGAATGAGAAGGAATGAGATAATCATAGGCGAAAAGTAATAACGGCAGTGTCAATGCGGTCTCTTTAAAAAGGGTTGCAATTAAGAAAAAAATAACCGGCAAGAAACTGGACTCTTTTATATGGTAATAAAACGCCAGCAGATAGAAAAGAGTAAACCCCAATTCGGGCACGGCCCCCACCCATGCCACCACCTCCGTATGAATGGGATGGGCTGCAAAGAGGAGGGCGGCAATAAAGGCAGGGTTGAGGAAGCTTTGGGAGTTGGGGGTCGGGAGTGGGGAGTGGGGAGTTAAGAGTTCGGTTGCTACAAGGAATACCATAACCGTAACCCCTGCATGAAATATGACATTTGTTAAGTGCCATCCCCAGGGATTGAGGCCGAAGATATGATATTCCGCCATATATACAAGATGCAAGAATGGACGGTAGTAGTTCTGAGGGACATCGATATTTCCCTGTTCAAAGGACCATGACCCTTTCAGGAATATGTCCGGTATATGCCCTACATCGGTAATCCATCTATTCCCCAGCACCTGGCTCACATCGTCATAAACAAAACCATTATTGACGGTATTGATGGAACATCCTATGGAAATGCCGACCAGCATGACGACGTAAAAGATTCTGGACATTGAGGCAATTATCTCATCTTTGAAGGATCAAGGTCAACCCAAATTCACCATCCAACCACGAAGAGGATGTTGGTGAAAAAGGTAGAGGATAATAAAGGGGAGGATTATAGGGGATAGGATAAGTATGAGTGAATCAATCAAGTTTGAAGTTTTCTATTGCAAAAAACGATACAATGGCTTTGGAAATATTGTTCCGCTTGGATTTCATTTACCTCTTATCTCAGGGACTCCAATGCCTGCCTGGCTTCAACATTGGTAGGGTCGAGTCTAAGGGCCTCTTTGAAGGCCCTTGCCGAGTCAGCCCATAGCCTCATTTCCTTGTAAGCAAGGCCCAAGTGAAAATGCGCCTTTGCATGGGCGGGTTTCAAACGAATCACAATTTTAAACGCACGTATGGCCTCTTCCAGATCACCCTGCAGAGAATAAGCCACTCCCAGATTATAATTGGCTTCAATGTGACCCGGTTTAAATCTGAGGGCCTCTTTAAACTCGTTTACAGCCTCAGCCGTCATCCCTTTAGATCCATAAACAATCCCAAGGTTCGTATAGGCATCGGCAAAGTCAGGCCGTATCTTAAGCGCCTCCTTGAATTGGATGAGGGAGCTGTCTAAATTGCCCAGGCTGTAATATGCCAGCCCCAGGTTGTTGTGGGCCTCCGCAAAGTCAGGCCGCAATCTGAGCGCCTCTTTATACTCCATAACAGCGTCGGATATATAACCCATAGCGCTATAGGCATTGCCGATGTTGTTATGGGCATCGGGATTATATGGATTCAACCTCAAAGCCGTCAAATATTCGCTAATAGCATCGTCCAGGCGACCTTGACCGTGAAAAACAACTCCAAGATTATTATGAGCACACCAGCTCTCTGGCATCTTTTTTACGGTGTCCGTCCACAGCGAAGAAGCGTCCCTCCAGACGGCATTTCTTTTTACCACCATAAGCGCAAATATACACAGGATGGGAAGAAACAATATATATAGAACTTTTCTGTTCCGAGTTTGAAGGGTGTAAATAACAATACCCATGATAACCACAAATCCTGCCAACGGCAGATAGAGGTATCTTTCCGCAAAAGGGTTGATTAAAGGGATTATATTGTAAACAGGCAACAACGTTATAATAAAGAAAAGGCTTCCAAATAAAAATGCTTTCCTCCGAGCCTCTTGCAAATCTCCATATTTGTCATTCCCAAAGTCTTTAATCGTGAATCCATAAGGGTTTTCCCTGGATTCCGGTTTAAGACCTGCCAGACTGACAGGCTTTTGCAATGTCCTTCTGTGTCTCGAAATAAATGAGAAAACCAGAAGCAACCCAAGGGAGAAGAAAGGGAAAATGAAAGACGGGGAAAAAATGGAAACCGCAGGTTTTATCACATAGTCGGCAGACAAACTTACCGGGAATAAAGCCAGTTTCAAATAACTCACAAGAAGATATGGGACGGTAAGGAACCTTTCTGTTAAACTCCATGCCCGCACAGCTTCTTCAGCAGGGTTGTAAAAATAATAGAAACGGAGGTAGAGATAGAAGACCGTAACGACAACGTAACCGATAACTCCCCCCAACCCCTTTATACCCGGAGTGGTGCTCTTTAGTAAAGAGGGGGTTAGGGAGTCGGGGGAGTTTTTCAGTTGGTTTTTGTCTCCATAAAGCCATCCATAACACAAGATAATTAAAGGCAGGGTGGCTGCCATCTCCTTGGAGAGAAGGGCGAGGAAGTAAAGGATGCAGGAAAAGAGATACAGAATATAGGTAGGGGCAGGTTTCAAACCTGTGCCTACAGCTTTCCTTGTTCCTGGTGATATATAGATGTACAGGCTTAACGCCGCCATGTAAAACAGGAACACCAACAGGTCTTCCCTAAAAGAAACGGCATTAACCGCCTCTGTTAATACAGGATGGGCTGCAAAGAAAAGAGAGGCAAGGAGAGGGATGAGGGATGAGGGATGAGGGATGAAGACTCCAAATTTCGAATTTCGAATTCCGAATTTCTTACTCCTGTCTCCCGACTCCCGACTCCCAACTCCCGACTGTTTCGCAAGTAGCACGAGGAATATGTAAAACATCATGCTGTTTGCCGCATGGAGCAGAACATTTGTCAGGTGATAGCCCCATGGCTTTAGCCCATACAGGAAATAATCCAAAAAATAGGTTAAGGTGACAACTGGCCTGTAGGTCATCTCACCTGAGAGGTTAAAATAGTCCTTTTGAGCAAGTTTGGGCAGATTACGGAAATCCTTGATCAGGGCGTTGTTGACGACAGTAACGCCATCATCAAATACGAATCCGTTTCTGAGGCTATTTGTATAGAGCAGCAAGGGAAGGACGGCGATAAGCAATATTTTTAATAGGTGAGGAGAACGTTCTTGACTAATCATTTCTTGATTTTCATCCTCCACTCCCTCACGAAGAAACCGATTATGGAAACAAGAGTCATAAGGCTTATTGTTGCACCTATCTTAAAATAAAGTGGGGTATAAATAAACTCCACCTTATGCCTTCCCTCCGGCAGTGCCACTGCCCTCATGACATAATTTGCCTTGTAAATCTTTGCTTCCTTCCCATCTACAAGGGCCTTCCAGCCTGGATAATATACATCACCTAAAACAAGCAGGCCGGGTTTTATTGAATAAGCATCAATTATAACCCTGTTGGGAGAATACTCTAAAAATCTTGGGATGGGGCTTGGGGAGGCCGGCCTCTTTAGCGGCATATGGATATCTTCTTCGATGATGGCATAAGCGGTCGGGTCAAAGTCAGGCCTTGTCAGTTCCCTGAATATGTCGTTCCTTCCGCCGACCACCTTTGCTGCGTGGACCACAAAGGCCCTGGGTAGGGCATTAATGTTTTTGTAAATACTGAAATGGCCGTTGTCGAATATAAATTGGAAAGCCGGATTGTCAATTACCCGGCCCGACCGGAGGACAAGATATTTTGCATTAAGAAGGTTGGTCATTTTATTTATGGTCTCAATCTTTACCGACAGTTTAGGTGGATCCGGTTGATAGCCTTGCGAAAAATTGATGAATTCACTGTACCGCTTTACCATTATAGTGTCATATCCGCCAAGGGTCTCAATACCGGCAGCCATCCCGCTGTTGGCATCCATCTCCGGGGCAACGACCCGAAAAGGTTCCTTATCCTGCTTAAGAAAACTGAGGGTTTCCTTATCCCAATGAATCCCACTATTATCGAATGTAAGCATGTAACGCATCCCGAATGAAAAAAGATCAAAGATAATAACCGCAAGGAGAACAGGCATTAAGACCTTTTCTTTCAGTTTGTCATAATTAGAGAGGAACAGTATCGCTCCCCCTGCTATTAAATATGCTGCTGCCCGAATTGCGCCATTCTTGAAGGAAGCTGATGCTTGAACCTCAAAACCTCTTTGAATAACAGAGGCGGGGTTTTTGAAGAAATCCACGGAATTGACAGACTGGTTAATAGCCCATCTAAACCAGGACTCATCAAAGATAGAATAAATAATGATCAGGCCTGATGTCAGAAACAGGCTGAACCAGATAATCCCTGCTCTGAAGCGTGTATCCATATGATATGACCTTCTGCATACGGCATCCGCGCCAAATCCCGAAAGGATTGCCAGAGAAAGAGCATTCAGGAAAATAAACTTAGAATTGCCCCTGAAGAGATTAAAGCCTGGGACGTAAGTATAGAGGAGCTCGAGGAGAGGTGTATATTTACCCATGGCAAGGATGGCTGAGGCAATTGCAAGTCCTCCAAAAAACCAGACTACCTTTCTTCTATCATAAAAGATAGCTACTACTGCAAGCGTAAGTGGAATAATGCCTATATATGCGGTCATCTCCCATAAATAGTTCTTCCCCCAATACGGGACTTTCAACATGTCGCCGAAAAAATCCGGTATTAAATATGTAATCAGATTTTCAGGAGGAAAAGAAAAGATGGAGACCCATTCGTAAGACAGATTTTCGCGTGTGGAGTATTTTGTCATTTCAATTGTAGGTAATATCTGGATTGCTGACAGTGCAAGCCCCAGGAGGATAAAACCGGCAAAAGCAATACCTTTTGCGGCCATCCTCCCCCATCCTGTTCCATCCATACGGAGCCTGAAAAGTAATAAGAACAAATAAAGCAACAGGGCTATCATGGAATAAAAAAGATACTGAGGCTGACCTGCCAATAACTGCAAAGCTACAGTAATGCTCAGGAATATGCCGTATCTCAAACCATCTCCCCTGACCATCCTGTCAAGAAATAAAAACATGAGAGGCGTCCAGACCATTGCATTTAATACAATAAAGTGACCGGCATAAATATGCATGATATGGGGAGCGGAAAACATGTAAACTATCCCGGCCACGGCGGAGCCAAAGCGACTGATGCCGTAATGTTTGAGGAGATAAAAGGTAAATACCCCGGAAAGGAAGAGATGAAGGACGATGCTCCAATTGATGGCAAGGTTTACAGGCAGGATTAAAAAAATCAGATTCAATGGATAAAATATGGCAGGATGCAGAGTTGCCACATACGGCATCCCGCTGAACCTGTAAGGGTTCCAGAGGGGGATGGAAAATTTTGACAGCTCGTTATATCCGTACGATTTTGAGTATGCTTCAACCGTTATGTCTGTAGCCGTAGTTCCCAAGAGATTGTTTGCAGAAAATAGCGCCCCGCTTAAATATATAATAGGCAATATAAACAGAACAAGTAACGGTAAGAGATCGTCTTTAAACTGTATAAGTCTCATCTTATTCATCTCTTATAACCGATGACCGCCATATTACCAGCAGGGATTAGAATTGGCAAGCGGCCGATCCCGGTCTTTTTGAGTATGGAGATAAAGGAACGTTTAAGACTTATTGGCATAGGGAGGAGTTTTATCCAGTAATGGAGAGGGTAGCGGTTATAAACAGCATTTATTTCAATATCAACAAAACCACTTCGCTCCAGCATATATCGGGCGCTTTTCATTGAAAAAAGTTGCAGGTGTTCGATGTCAAAGATCGGCGATTTCATGCCGAGCATTTTTGTGGGAAGGGAACGGAAATTGTGGCAGATAAAGAAAACAGCCCCTCCTCTCTTCAGCATCCTATGAGCATTCCGGCACATCTCCACCGGATCATAAAGATGTTCCAGGGTCTGAAAACATGTAACAAGACTGAAAGTCTCGTTTTCAAAATCATGAGGATTAAAGACGCCGTGCCTGATCAGAGGCATTATCTCAACTTTGGCGGCTGCGATAGGCGCTTTTGAAGGTTCTATTCCTACTACACCGCTAAAACCACTGGCAAGGAGCTGCTCAAGAAATGCCCCGTCACCGGTACCCACATCTATGGCCCCAACCAGATCGGGAAGCCTTTTTATTATATTCGGGAGGAACCCCCCATAGGTTCGGCTTGCATAGTACGCCTCTTCTGAACTGTCAAAGGCTGCCTCCTCGTAGGCCCTCGCAATCATCCCTGACTTAGGGACAGGACTGGCATACAGCAGATCGCAGACAGGGCAGGAGATGAGCCTGTAATGCATATATTCCGGTATCTTGCGGGAGGCAAAGGCAAAGTCATCCAGGAGATCGAGATCAAAGTCGGCTTGAGCAAAAATACTGGACTCATCGGTTGAGCCGCACAGGGGGCAGGGACGGGTACTCATTTCCATTTCTTTTTTCATCACTTACAACCCTTTAAACCGTTTTTTGATGACCCCGTACGCCCAGTACCGTATAACCAAGACAGTCTTCCCCACCTCCCATTCTTAACGAAATATTGGCGATAGCAGCCAATATCAAAAGGACAGGCCCTGTTATTATACCTATGGTCCTGGGCACCCATACAAGAACCTTATTAGGCGGCTGGGAAAATAATAAAGAAAGGATCAATGCCATACCTTTATAACATGCCACAGTAACTTCATTCCCACGGGCATATACCTCAATATCAACAAAGCCCGCCTTCTCCAAAAGATGATTTAGACTGGAAGGAGTAAAACGCCAGTAGTCATAAGGAACAAAGTGCCATCTGGCTGCAAAAGGCACTGTGAGGATAATACGTCCCTGAGGACGAAGGCATCTATACATCTCATTCAAAAATACAGATGGTTCAAGTATATGCTCCAGGGTCTCCGTACAAAGGATAAAGTCAACAGACTCAGTTTCTACCGGCCACGTATTACCGGAAAAATAAATAGTATCAGGAATTTCATAACCAAATTTTGATTTAGCGTCTATAGTGTCTATGCCGGTATACTTACAGTCTCGTGGCAGCAGACTCCTGTAAGGCTGGGCGCCACATCCCACATCCAGAATGGTCCCTTTGACCTTTGGCAGTTCCGCAGCGAGGTCATTCCAGACAGACCCTGCCTGCAAATCAAAATAGCGGCGAACAGCAGCCTTAATCTTTTGCAGTCGGTTTTCGCCCTTGGTAAAAACAGGTGGACGCCAGTTTTCTGTAGTACGATATATAAGATTTTGCCGCCCGCGTACAGGGTTTTGCATTTACCTATGCCTTAATCTTTGTGGTATCAGTTGCAGTCCTGACCTCTCCATCCTTAATAATACTGCGGCGGATGAAATGCGGCCTCTGCTTGACCTCTTCAAATATCTTTCCGATATATTCACCCAGTATGGCAAGTCCAAGCAGGTTCAACGACCCGAAGAATAATATGCCAAGCAGTACAGTGGTAATCCCTTTTGGGGCCAATTCAGGGAATATGAGCCGGATAAGTATTTGAAATACAGCCAGTAATAATGAAAATATGAACAGCGCTATACCGGAGAAACTTAGGATATTAAGGGGGGTGTTGCTGAATGAGAATATCCCTTTCTTGGCCCACTCTATATTTTTAAGCAGGCTGTTGGTAGTGGTCCCGAACATCCGCTCGGGCCGGACATAGTCCACGCCAGCCTGTTTAAACCCGGCAAAGGCCCTCACACCGCGCAGGAACAGGTCCCTCTCAGGGAACTTGAGCATCCACTGCACTACCTTCTTGTCTATAAGGGAGAAATCCCCGGCATCGCGCGGGATGGGAATGTAGGAAAAATAATCGAATACACGGTAGAAGGCCTTGTATGCAAACTGCATAAACATAGAGGCCTCGCGTTTTACACGGCGTCCATAAACCACATCGCATCCCTCGCGCCACTTTGCCACAAAGTGTTCTATCATCTCAGGCGGGTCCTGGAGGTCGCCGTCGAGGAGGACACAGGCATTCTTTGTTGATATTTCCATCCCGCTCCTGAATGCTGCCTGAGAGCCGAAATTGCGCGAATGGGATATCCCGATTACCCTTCTGTCCTTCCTTGTGATGGCCCGGATCACCTCCTCGCTGTCATCAGGGCTGCAATCGTTGACAAAGATGATCTCGTATTCGATCTTTAATTTTTCAAAGGTTGCCTTCAGCCGCTCATACATGATGGGTATTGCCAGGTTGTCCTTGTAGCAAGCGATGATTGCGGAGACGCTGCGGGTCGTGTCCAGCCCGAATTTTTTAGAGGCCTGAAGATACTTATCTTTGTCCTCAATATGGCGGTACCATTCGGCTGTCAGTAAAAGGCCTTCCTTGAAACCGGTCCTTGCCTCCCATCCAATGCATTGCCTTGCCTTTTCGACATTGGCATACCAGTCGCTTACATCCCAGCCCCTGTCAGGCATGGAACTGTATACCGGAGAGGCAGGGATTTTAAAGATTTCTCCGGCGACAGATGCCGCATCACGGATAGTGGTCTTGTGGCCGCTGCCGATATTGAACGATTCGCCATAGTCCTCTGCCTTCAGGTTTATAGCCGTATCTATAAAAGCCTCGCAGACGTCGTCAATGTATATGAAGTCCCTGGATATATCCGGGTTCACGAAATCAGGGTATTTGCCTTCAAGTCCGCATCTCACCAGGTTCGGGATAAGTCTGGACGAATCCTCCAGAGGGCCGTAAACAGAGTACAGGCGTAAATTTGCGCAGGGCAGACTATGTTTCTTGCCGAGGTAATGCATCAGGTTGGCGCATGCCACCTTTGATACGGCGTAATCGCTGTTAGGCGCCGGGAGATCGCTTTCAGCCGGCCCTGCAGAGTTGTCGCCGTATTCGGAAGAGCTTCCGGAATGGACATAACAGGAAATTTTGCGTGACTTCAGTCGATCTAAAATCTTGGCGGTAAGATTGAAGTTTGTCTGATATATTAACTGTGAATCGGTCTCAAATGAATATGCGCCGTAAGCCACACAATTAAAAACAGTGCGAGGTACTATATTATCAAGAAGGCTGTCCAGGTTGGCATCAACCAATAAGTCGGTAACAACGATGTTTTTCTCAGGCAGTCCTTCGAGGCGCCAGGAGGGGAGAGACGTTGTGGTTCCGAATACGTCCTCCCTGAACTTTAGAATGGTTCTGAGCAGGTTGGCTCCGATGAAACCGCTTCCTCCGAGGACAAGAACAGGTCCCTGGAGCCTGTTAACCTTTTGCGCCAATTCCATTAGGCTATCCCCTTCAATGCTTCAATGATGCTTTCTGCATCCAATCCGCATTCCTTGCGATGAAACTTCTGAGAACCGTAGAGGCCGGAGACATACCCAAGGGCGCAGCGGTGTGTAAATTTAGACGGCGTCTCACCCATCATCAACAGACAGCGGGCAATCATCTGGCCGATCCCGCCTTGAGCCACATGCTCCTCAATAACAAAGAGGTGACGGGAACCTCGCAAGTCATCTATAAAGTCCGCCGGGATGTCGTTTGAGCTTATCGGCAGTTCGGTCAGGACCCAGATGTCAGGGCGGACCGATTCACTCAGGTCGGCTAAAGCGCCAAGAATCCCTCCTGCCAGCGGGCCGACGATCAACATTGTCGGACCATTTCCTCTAAGCAGCCTGCGCCAGGGAGCATAAGTCGGCAGTGGGAAGTCCTTTGGCTTCTCAGACAGCCCGAGACGCAGATACGCCGGACGTTTAAAGTCAAAGAGCTTCTTTATTATGACAGGGACATCATCTGCGAAGGCAGGGATAAAGGCATGCATGTTCAGGAACCCAAGCATCGCGCCGTAATCTTCGAGAGCATGATGGGTCCCTCCCATGACGCCGTATGCATATCCTCCCCCGTTTCCAACAAGCCTGACAGGGAGATTGTGCATGCAGACATCGTTCCGTATCTGCTCAAATGGCCTGGCATAAACAAAAGGGGCTATGCTGTATACCC
>Ga0209431_10003501_pt1 | contig 12488 bp, 12 predicted proteins | sample RifCSP13_3_FD_184021 | JGI IMG/M metagenome (GOLD analysis project Ga0209431, IMG submission 184021) | Soil microbial communities from Rifle, Colorado - Rifle CSP2_sed 13_3 (SPAdes) (version 2) | ecosystem: Environmental > Terrestrial > Deep subsurface > Rock core/Sediment | place: Rifle...
TGCGACGTGGCGTAGTGGGGTTTTAGATGAGCGAATTATCTGTTGATCTGGCGCAAGTCAATGCCTCAGAACTGAATACAATAAAAAACATCATTTTATCGGGATTTGAAGGTTTTTTTGATCAAAGTTCCGATTTTTGTGGTATGAACTTTGCTCGCTGGTACGAGAGGGTCGTAGGGTTAGACCAGCACACCTTCTCTATACGCGTATCAAAGAGTGATGGGGGACAGGCAGGAAAGCATTGGTTGGTGGGCGTATGCGGGTTAACAGAAATAGATTGGATATCACGACACGCTCGTGTTATATTTGTGATGGTAGACAAGGACGGTCACAAAAGTACAGTACAAAATCACCCATCAACACATAATGCTTTTAAAAAACTACTCGACTATGCCTTTAAAGAGCTGTGTATGAATAAAGTTTGGATATCCGCATTGGAAAATAATGATATTGCCGTAGCGATATCCAGGTATGGGTTTACTGCCGATGGTATCCGGCGCAGAGCCGTTTTTGTAAACGGCAACCACTGTGATGAGTCTATATTTTCTCTAACATATCAAGATTATACGGCATCTACAAAATGATTGGTATTGTAATCGTTGGCAGTGTTAGAGGTGATGATTGGGATTGGAAGCTTCTCCATCGCGTTGCCGGTAAAACCATTATAGAGCATACTGTTGCGGCAATGACTGAAGTGGAAATTGCGCACAAGGTCATTATATGCCTAGACTACAATGATATGACATATGTTAGCGGATCAGCATTTACAGATCCTGCAATTAAAAGAGATTTTGTACAGACCGACCCCAGAATTAAATTTCACTTCTCAGACAAAAGGGGCGTGATTGGAAAGGTTTACGAAGCATGTGTGAAGTTCGGACTGACATCCGTATGCATAATAGAGGCCGACGCTGTGATGACACCGGCATGGCTGGTTAAAGACTGTATTCTGTCGCACATGACAACGCTAATGCCGGTCCGAACATCTAAGTATCCAAAGGGAATAGATGTAAAGGTATATCCGTTTCACATACTGGCAAACATATATAGATATAGAGATTTTGCAGATAAGCGCCAAGAGTATACGTCGTCAATCTCGTACTGTGAAATAATTAATACTAATGAAAGCACATATTATGTATATGACGGCATTAGCGACCTGCAATTTAGATACAAAACAAATTTAGCTATGTTGGATGCCATATTGACCGATCTGTCAAGCGGCGAAGACCTTAGCGATCTTTTGAAAGAGTGGCATGAACAAGAAAAATCTACTAAGAAACACTGATTCGTCGATAAATGTGTCTGCATTGTCGGCTTCTATGGCAGGTATGCGTGTTCTGGTTGTAGGCGATCAGCCGCCACGTCATCCATACAGTCAGCTGCGTCCCTTTTTCGATGTATGCATTGCGGTGGATGAGGCGGCAGGACGTTACTGCGGAAACCCAGATATTTTAATATTCACCAGAGAAGAGCCGCACACAAATGGGATTTTAGACCTATCCAGATATTCAGAATATCCCAATACCATACTATGTATTACCCAACATGAGCTGAGTATTATAAAAAAAATGTTCAAATATCATTCAGCATATGTATTGGCGTGGTTACCGGTGAATGATTCTGTGTCAAATCAATTTATTAGTGATTCGGCCATTAAATATGGGTTAAATGTGCACGATCCTGGCAGACACCTAGCATTAGCTTCTGGAGCCGTAGAAGTATATTCGAGATCGGTTCGGGGCACCACATTCGATCAGGATTTGGATGTATTAATAGGCGAAAAGAGAGGCTATGTTCCCAAACACATACTGCGCCCTACAAGACCACAATTCGTGGAAGAAGTTAAGTTGGCGGAACCGGAGCGTCAGATTGGCTAAAATTCTAATTGTTGGCGCGGCTTCAGGAATAGGATCCAGCGTAGCCGCATCGCTGCTGCAAAATACGCCGCACTCTATAGTAACTGTTGACGACTTGCGGGTCGAGCCTAACCTCAACAATATGCAGTTTGCCATGTCTCACAAAAGAGGTGATAGGCACAGGTTTCACCTAACCTCAGTAAATGATTCGCACATTTCAAGCAAATTATTTGAAATTGAGAGACCCGATTATGTTATATTCTGCAAGACACCGGAATCGCTCGCCTATCATCAATCATTAGTTAAAATCATTCAATGCGCATCACGCACCAAAACAAAAGTTCTATACATAAATCAAGATTCATGGTCATGCAGTAGAAACGAATCATACAAATATGGGGTAGAAATTTGCAGATCTGACAGTAACAAGGATGTTGTGTGTATTCTGAATACATGCAGAATATATGGTCCGCGTCAAGAAATTGGAGATCCTATAGTTTCTATAATGAGCAAGATTATTGATCACGAACCATCTAGAGTAGAAAGCTCATCTGATAGCCCAAAGGAATGGATTTATATTAAAGATTTGTTGTCCGCAATTGAGCGTATTATACAGTCGGAATCTGTGTGCGGCGAATATTCAGCAGCCTCTAATCAAGTGGCATCAGAACATGAAATAATTATGTGTTTAAAGATGATTTCTGAGGGTAGGGATTTTGATTTTAATCAAAATTGCGATTATGTTCCGCAAGACTGCCGCCGTCTACGTTCTGTCGGATGGGAGCCAAAATACGCATTGCGTGAGGCACTAGAACACACGTTGGCATGGTATTCGGTAAATAGATGGGCGGCGGCATGACAGAAAACAAATCTAGAGTTGTAATTATAGATGAAGAGAATAATAGAACGTATATAAAATCTGACGCGCAACTCATAAAAGAAAATGAACAGCTAAAAATACTGCTAAGTCATGGGAGACTAGAGATGACAGACTCAACAAAAGAGGCAATTAGAAATCAGGATTTTGAAAAGTTTCTAGAGCAAAAGAAGGCTCAAAAAGAGGCATCTGCTCCCGTAGAGGCTCCATCACTGCCCGAGAGAAGGGTGTCTCTTAGGTTTGGTGTTATCGGATCCGGGCAGGCCGGAGGTAAATTGGCCAAAGTATTTCATGATCTAGGGTACGACGTATGTGCTATAAATACGGCCAAGCAAGATCTTGAACTTCTTGAGATTCCAGAAGGGCGCAAATTCTTCATGAACTACTCTCTTGGCGGTACCGGTAAGGATCTCGAGGTTGCTCGCGCGGCCGTAGAGGATAATCTTGAACATGTCAAAACGTTTGTTACCGAGCACATCTCTAATGCCGATGTATTGGTTTTATGTGCTTCTGCTGGTGGCGGAACAGGGGCAGGCAGCGCAAATGCGATTGCCGGGCTGCTGGCTTCGTTTGGTAAGCCAGTGGCGGTGATATTAGTGCTGCCTGGCTCAACGGATGACAGCCAATCTAAGTTCAATGCCGTACAGGTGTTGTCTGACATGGCAGACCTTGCCTCAAAAGAGATAATAAATTCGCTAATTTTGGTCGATAATGCGAAGATTGAGCTGGCATATTCGAATCTTGGACCAACCCAGTTCTGGAAGGTGGCAAATAATGCAATTGTCGAGCCATTACACATGTTTAATACGCTTGCCGCTCAGCCATCGAACCTAGAATCGCTAGATCCAATGGATCTAGCAAAATCCTTGCTGGAGGCCGGTAACTGCGTGCTGTTTGGATCAAATAGAATATCAAGAGACGAGTATGAGTCAAACGACTTGGCGCTTGTGAGCGCCATTTCCGATAACCTAGAGCACGGCCTTCTTGCTAGTGGATTTGAGTTAAAAGAGGCACAGAGCGTAGGCATATTGGTGGTGGCCAGACAAGAGGTGCTGGATCGCGTACCAAATCAATCCATATCATTCATATTTAAGTTCATTGCAGACGAATATAGTTCAGCAAGAGTATTTAAAGGGATCTATACCACACCATCAGATAACGATGACATTCAGATATACTTTATATTTAGTGGAATGGGTCTCCCTCGCGAGCGCGTAGAGTCCCTCAAAAAGGAAGCTGATAAACATATGTCCGCACTGACGGACAAGAAGAGGCTATCCGCAGATAAAATGAATGTTGGTCTGAATAAGGATAGGACTACTACTGCTGCCGACAAAATGCTTGATCGCGTGCGTAAAAACAAAAGTGCTGTTGGTAAGCTGATCTCTGCATCAAGAAAAGATATATTAGATAGGCGCCGCTAGAGACTATCACAACCAACGATGATGGGCCTGAAATATGGCCCTTTAGCGTTTAGGTTAACAAGTGGTTAAATTAATAGTAAATCCAATATACACCCAGATCGAAGGTCTGTCACAATTAAATGTGATAGACGCGATCTCCAATATGCTTTCTTATTCGGAGCCAGGATATCAGTTTCAATTCAGATATAAAACTGGTGGTTGGGACGGTAAAAATAGACTTCTAACTAAAACTTTAAGGTTCCCAGCAGGACTTACAGATAGGGTACTTGCTGCTCTTAAAACATTCGGCATAGAGGTCGAGGTGGTCGACAACATTGTGTATGATCAACACACAGACCCGTTGCCGTATCGTGGACCACAACTATATCCGCACCAGGTTAAAATAACCGACATCGCCCTAGATAAAAAAAGAGGCATGGTCAAGTCTCCGACCGGATCAGGAAAAACATATGCTATAGCAAATATAATTGGGCAAATAAATCTATCTGCGATGGTTTATGTTGTTAGCTTAGAGCTTCTGTCACAGATGCATGATACTCTTTCTGAGGTTACGGGCAAGGAAGTTGGTATTATCGGCGGTGGCAAATGCGTAGTCAAAGACATCAATGTTTGCAGTGTATGGACCGCGGGGGCTGCGTGTGGCCACGCCATAAAAGCACTGGATGATGAGGATGTGGACAGATGGACCCCTAACGAGAAACAGAAGCGGGTCATTTTAGACGCAATACACTCGTCTAAGGTAATGGTGTTGGATGAGGCGCAATTTGCTGCAGCACAATCAATTCGCACAATACTACGAGAAAGCAAATCGGCAACATATAGGCTTGGATTCACGGCAACTCCGTGGAGGACCTCTGGTGACGATATATTGCTAGAAGCTGCGTTTGGACCACGCATATGCGATATTACAGCGTCCGAGTTGATAGATAAAGGCTACCTTGCACAGCCAAAAATAATCTTTCGGGATATGCCCAAATATCATGAGTTTGTGGACAAAAAATGGGCGGAGGTAAAGAAAAAGTACATCAATCACAATAGCGTTCGCGACAACATACTGGTTCAAAATGCTATAAAGTTATTTGAAATGGGGCGAAGACCGCTCATGCTTTTTAGAGAGATTTCTCACGGAGAGAGGTTGGCCGAATTATTTCCGGACGATATTAGGGTCACTCTTGTAAATGGCCGAACGCGAACGCAGGATAGGGAAAAAATACCGAATGACTATCGTGCCGGACAGATAGATATACTGATTGCCAGCACCATATACGATCAGGGCGTAGATATTAAAGAGCTGGATGCTCTTATATCGTGTTCTGGCGGGAGAAGCACAGCAAAAGCTTTACAACGTATAGGCAGAGTAATTAGAACTAATCCCAGCACAAATAAAAAGGATGCATTTATAATTGACACATTTGATCAGACCCATTTTATGAAAGAACACGCGCTTATGCGACATGAGATATACAAGTCTGAGCCGGCTTTTGCAGTCAAGGTTGGTCACGAGATGCATAAATTCTTGGCAAGGAAGGGTAAACTGTAATGGCTAGGAAGAAACCAATTTTACACGATACCGACCAATGTCGCGGCGTAGGTGTTTTTTGTGTAAAGTATGATGATGACAACACTCCGTGGCTGCAATGCGATCACTGTGGTAAGATTATAGATGATTGGAGGAGATGGAGGGACACCTACTCTACGTACTGGGATATGGCGGAGAAATGGAATTCCAAACGAGATCATCTAATGTGTCTCCTTGGATACTTTGCTAACTTATATCAGAGACACTATGGAGTTCCATTCACATTTTCTCTAAATGAGCGAGGTCTCTTTAACGGCAAAGAAGTCTTTTGCATAAGAAAAACATATTCATTGCTTGGTAACGATGCGTTTCTAGCAAAAGAATATATAGACTGGATTTTTGCTAGAAAGGTCGTTAGGAAGAATAAACAAATAACCAGCATGAGTTTCTTGGCAGTTCCAGAACTAATACAAGAGTTCAAGCTGTACCGACAGAAGTTGAAGAGAATAACTAGAGATAGACCAATACCGGAGAAAATGATTTTATGGATTAAGGAGAACACTGCCGAAGTATTAAACCATGTGTCTCTGCGTGACTTCGGAGAGCTAAGAATGGCTCTGAGTGCCTATGGTAGCGGACATTTTAATGACGTGCCGGATTTCGAGAAATTCGTCAATCGTCTTAAGCAAAACAACATAATTGACAATGCTCTTAATATAGTTGGCTGGAGTGATTAGATGTTGAAGGTTTTTATGAAAATACCCGGCGTGCCGCGCCCACATGCCGTAGTTGGTACATTTTTGTTTGAGGACGAGAGGTTTCTTGTTTTAGCTCAAGACGTTATACGTAGAAAGGTGTTGTGGGAGAATGTTCTATATGTAGAGGAGTTGCCGACAGCCAAGGACCTTGAATTAGATGATCGCAAGGGGCAGGAGAATGGACCTGCTGACGTAAATGCGAAAGGCGTTTTGTCCACGCAAACGCATCGGCCAACAACTAGTATTACCGTTGCATTTACCGGTGCAACAAACAAGCTTTTTACAATAGATGGTGTTGATGCAGCATCGATTGCCGAATCTAAGTGGACACCAGATCTAGCACGTACAATATTTGCAAATGCGCAAATTAAACCTATACTGGGCTCTTTCGTAGTTAAAGATATAAATGTAGATGGGGCCAATGTTACAATAGTAACGGATCAAATTAAAAAGGATGATGTAATTGCCGATATGCATGCAAAAATGGATTTAGTCACCAAGTTTGCCGATGCAGCAACTAAGGTGGGCGCTCCACGTAAAGGAAGACCGACCATGAAATTACCAACAGACTTTTCAATGTCCATGTCGCCATTTGATAAGCCGGTTGCTCTTGGAAATTACATTGATAATTCGGAGATTCTAGATGACAGTGATAGAAAAGAAAAGGGTTCTGGCGAAGAATGATGTGAGTAATCGATGCGGATGCGGCATCGGTTGTGCTAAATGCACCAACATGCGCATGTTTATAGATACTATGTCAGATGCCAGTATACCAGAAGCGTACTGGCTGCTGTCATATAAAGATTTCGTGGGGTCGGAGCATACGAGAAAAAACACAGAAGCGTATATAGATCATATAGATGAGAAGTATGGTGCTGGGGCCTCTTTGTGCTTTGCTGGCCCACCAGGCACAGGCAAAACAATGAGTGCATGCACCATCATCAAAGCAGCGCTCAAAAGTGGCTATACTGCCTACTACACAACGATGTCTGACATTGCATTCTACTTGGTAGACAACATGTATAAAACATCATTTTATCACAAGTTGGTAGGTACAGACTTCTTGTGCGTTGATGAAGTTGATGCTAGACACTTTGCAGATACGGAGTCGTCAGAGAATTTTTTTGGAAGGTCACTGGAGAGAGTCTTCAGATATCGTATACAAAATAGATTACCGATTATATTTGCCACGAACCACTCATCCTTAAATGAGGCGTTTACTGGGCAATTTAGGAAGATTTTCGAATCAATAAGTTCCCAGTCTGTACATACAATAGCTGCTTTTGGGACAGATCATAGACTTGGGCATGCAGTTGGTAAGGATACGCGATGAAGGGTTTGGATCAGGCAATATTGGCATACGCCATCAAGCACAAGAAAAGCATGATGGAGCTGTCGCGTTCAGTAAAAGCGTCGTACTTCTCAAACGACTTTAAAGACTTTTACACGATACTGCACTCTGCATTTTTAGATCCATCAATCAAGGAAACTCTAAGTCCCACAGCGCTGATGCAATATTGCGATGCATCTGGTTTTGGGGCACTTAAGTCTAAAATAGCTAATCAGTATCAAGAAGTATTGGAAACTGGTGTTGGGCCAGAAGGGGATTTTAAATTATACCTTAAGTTGTTTAAGGAAAGGTATAACAAGGTTTTGGTGTCTGAGTTGTCGCAGAACTTGTCTGCTGGGATAAGTGTAAATACAGATATTAAGGAGCTTAATAAACGAATTATTGATATCAACCGCGAAGTAAATGCTATTCATCAAGGAAAGTCCTTCGACGAAGGAACTCTGGGAGAGGATATTGTCAACATATATAAAGAGTATGGGTATATCTCCACTAACCCTCAGGATTTCAAGGGCGTATTGACGGGTTTCGATAGTTTGGATAACTTGACTAATGGATTTTTTGGCGGGGAGCTTATTATCATTGCCGGATTTGAGGGTTCGGGCAAGTCATTGGTGTCAATGAACTGGGCGATCAATGCATGGATGGGCAGCAACACCATTGATTCTCCAGCAACAGAATTTAATGATAGCGGAAGCAACGTTCTCTATATATCACTAGAAATGCCGCGCTCGAATCGTGGGCAGATGTCCAGCAGTGCCAATTTAAACAAGAGAATGGTGTCGTGTATCGGACAGATACCCTTCACTGACTTGCGTAAGGGCGTGTTGCAGCAAGAGGATTTGCAAAAGTTCAAAAAGTCATGTAAATTTATCAAGGATTACGATAAGTGCAAGAAGCTTTTTGTGGCCGATATGCCTAGAGGCGTTGGGGTGGATGATATTGAGGCGAAGATACTAGAAGTCCAGGACTCCATGGATATAGGTCTTGTTGTAGTAGACTACATAGGGCTTATGAAGGGCGCAGAAGATGCGGCCGATTGGCAGGCTCAGGGAGCTATTGCTGCTGGATTGCATGAAGTGGCACGTGTTTATGACGTACCCATAGTATCGCCATGTCAGGTTAATAGACCCGGAAATGCCGGACACTCATTAAATAATCAAAAATACAATACAACTAGACTTGCTAGAGCATCTGGCATATCGCACAATGCTAATATGGTATTTGTAATAGAGAGCCGTGATAACGAATATCAATATCAGGATATGCCGTTTCAAATAGTTAAAATGCGAGATGCGGAGAGGGGCGAGCTGCAGTTTGTTAAAGACTTTGCTAGAATGAGGATCTACGATCCATCATCAATATCATCATCAACAACCGATCTAAATGATTTTATAGGTATAGAGAATGTCGCAAGCGAATCCGACAACGATTAAACTAAGGTCCGGCAATCGTATTTTAACATGCGTCCCCAAAATAGACATTACACATAATGCCTTTGGTGAAGCGTGCTCGTCTGTTGGTGGGCAACTAATACATTCTGATGATGGACCTGCATGGATTAGCGGCGCTGGCGAGGAGCTGTATTTTTACGACGGTATCATGTACTCATATGAACAATATCGCGAGCGCCTCACGCTGCGCCCATATAGTTCGCGAATGCCAAACGGAGCAACTAAAAGAGTGTGGCGGAAGAGCATCGGCTCTAAATCTAAAAAGATACACCGTACCGGCGGCCCAGCAATCGAATGTTCTGATGGTTCATATGCGGCATGGTTGGTAAATGGACGGCATCATAGAATAGGTGCTCCGGCAATAATCATTAAAGATGACAGTAGACACCAAGAGTTATACTATTTTAATGGCAAATTACACAACCCAGAGGGTCCAGCGAAAGTTAACCACATAACCAAACGCAATAGCTATTATCTTAATGGACAAAGATATTCAAAGGGTGAATTTATGCGCAGAAGGAACGGACGGGACAAGATTCGGTCCGCTGTAGAGCAGGGGCTTGCATATAGTGCATATCTCGATGCATTCAATTCATTCAAGACCGCTCGCCACTCCGATAGTATCCCGGGCAGTATTTTGGAACTGATTAGAACTACAGATTCCTATATATTGCATGTGGAGAAGCGCGCGGCTGCGTTGGGAATATATCATGCGCTTATCAGACCGGAGTCCGAATTAACCGCTGGGGAGTTTTATGGCATAACCAAGACTATTGAGGCTGACTCGTCACCAGTGTACGTAATGGATTCTGGCGATACTGCTGCATCGCTTTTTGAGGTGTATTTGGCAACATTTGTGATAAGGAAGTTTGATCACGGAGCTGTGTTTACACTCCTAGACGAAGAAAGCAAATTGGATGACATTATCTCACTTGCTATTGATCATGCTAATGAATTGACTATGCCGCTCACAAAGCAGAAGGTTGAGCCATGGAATTATGTAGAAGACTCTTGTAGCCGAGCCACACAAGAGTCCCCATCCGATATATTTTCATGGACAATTCCATTGGCAGTGGCTGCTGGTGCGGCTATGATTGGTGGTATTTATAAAAGGAACAAACCTTCAAAAAAGGCGTATGTTGGGGAGGTAAAGTGCAATCAGATAGAATCGAAGAGGATCAGGTAAAACTGGTATGGCCCGAGAGGCGATCGGATGGGGTAGTGTTTTACGATGTGCATGGGTATAAGTATTTGTTTAATACTGGTACAAATAAAGTCTCACAGCTAACATTTGAACCCGACACTCGCGCGCTTGCAGAAATGAAGTCATATGCGGGATCAATAGGGGATCCGTTCTACAGACCAACCGTAGTCATTTGCGGTGAAGGTATCTTTGCTAGAATTTCAAAATTAAACGATCCAAGGGAAATATCTAAAATAGAATATTATGGTGATCTTATGTATAATATGGAAGCGGATGCAGACCTTAACTACCTTGTCATTAGTGATATAACGTTTTCTTCTGACGGTACGGACGCATTCTGTGGAAACTTCACGATTCGTGGAGATTTCAAGAGGATCGCCATACTAGATTCATTTATTGCAGATACAAAGCTAACGATCATCTCTAAAACGAACCCAGAAATATTTATAATTGGTTCGAACATGAACAAGTCGTCAATACACATCGTTGACTATAACGGCGAGCCATATAATGTGGATAAAATAAGAATTGCGGAACGCGAAGTTTCTGCCGACGAGCGTCGGGCTATACTAGAATATGTTCGAAGTGACAGCCGCGATGTTTTAGAATCAGAAACGGATTGTGAGTCATCTGGTTTTGGCGCTAACATTGCTGCGTGGTTGGCTGTGGCCGGATTGGTTGCGGCTGCCAGCCCCAAAAAACGTATAAAAAGACATATTCAAAAAAAAGTACATCAATCTCAGGTTTTCTATAAATGAAAGATCAGTATCTTGAACTGTTAAATGGCATAGAGTCTATGATTAGAACCATGTCGGCTGTGCTGGGAAGCTCAACTGGCGTCGACTACTCGGCACTATATTCTAAATACGATGTGGAGGACTCTTCTGAAGTTATAGAAGAGGTGACCCTGCCTGATAGCGCGACAGAGTACAGATTAAGAGGCTCTTGTTTGCCGCATCGCAAGTCGGGACCAGCGAAAATTGACAAAAATGGTGATGAGTATTGGTATCAGTATGGAACATTACATCGTACTGATGGACCGGCTATTAGACGTGATGGCAGCGCAATGTATTTTAAGGCCGGTAAGCGGCATCGAGATGATGGGCCGGCAATAGAAATTAATGACGCAAGCGGAATTAGGGAATCTTGTTGGTTCAGCCACGGTGTGGCTCATAGGGATGGCGGTCCAGCTCTAATTTTAGGGGACGGGACGCAGGTTTACCTATCCAATGGTCACATCCATAGAGCTGATGGCCCAGCAATAGTGTTGGCCGGTGGAGTAGAAATTTGGGTACAGCACGGAATGATTCATAGAGAAGATGCTCACGCAGTGTTAGATGGTGAAAATAAGTTATACTACCATAGAAATAGACGGGTGGATCGTCCTAGAATAAAAACTGGTAATCTAAAAAATGGTGTCAACATAACTGGCGTATCAGAAATTATGGCGGAGAGGTTGGGGGGGAGAATTGTACATAGTGATGATATCGGGTTTTGCGTTGAGGATTTCGACAGAAATCGTACATGGTATAAGGTAGGGACCACAACTAAGCATAGAGAGGGCGGTCCAGCAGTAGAGCTATCCAGTGGAACGAATGTTTATTATATTAACGGAATTATTCATAGGGAGGATGGCCCAGCAATAACCAAGTCGAATGGAGAGCAGTACTGGTTCCATAATGGCCTTCGAAACAGTCCAAATGCAGACACTGCAGCAATACGGTTAGATAATGGTACTGAGGTGTATTTCAAGAAAGGACTGCTGCATCGAGACGGTGATTTGCCGGCGGCTGTGTTGGTAGAAGCCAATGGAGATTGCACCAAGATATGGGCACAGAATGGCAAATTGCATCGAGATGATATATCTCAGCCGTCAATTAGGTGGGGTTCGGACGAAAAATTTGATGATTCTACGCATTCTATATTGCCGTACATATCAATTCCCGACTTCAATGGTATATATAGATATAATATAAAGAAGTGTAATAGCAATGAATTCTATAGGGATGGCAAGAAAATTGCCGAATCGGAGTCTGGGGCGAAGT
>Ga0209431_10003502_pt1 | contig 12486 bp, 5 predicted proteins | sample RifCSP13_3_FD_184021 | JGI IMG/M metagenome (GOLD analysis project Ga0209431, IMG submission 184021) | Soil microbial communities from Rifle, Colorado - Rifle CSP2_sed 13_3 (SPAdes) (version 2) | ecosystem: Environmental > Terrestrial > Deep subsurface > Rock core/Sediment | place: Rifle...
AGTGACCTTACTTAAAAAAAGTTTGTAAAATTCATTTTCCTGAGTAGATGGATCATTATCTTTATCTTTCCAAAAATTGTAAAGGAATTCCCTTTTACCTTCAGTTGTGTTGATCTTATCGTACTTATCAATTTCCGCTGAGGATGCAATATATTTGGACTTGTTAAACAAGTCATCCAGCTCTTCATCAGCCATAACTCCAAACTCGCTTGCAAATACACCGGAAACTTGTCCGGTCATGGAATCTGTTATTGCAATCGATGGATTAAAGACATAGAATCTCTTTGATGATGACACACCATAATTAGACGTACTGTCTATGAGAGCGATAACGAAAGTATAAGTATCAGTGGGATATTTATTTACAACTACAGAACCAACTTCCACTCTTGAATCATACGATCTGCCAATGGGTTTGGATTTAGAAAATACAACTTTACCTTTACTATTATAAACGGATGAGATTAGCTTAAGCGATTCGGATCCATTTAGATTGAGTAAGTTATACAATTCCGAATAGTAAAAAATAACTGGCTGATTCTCACCAAACACAGAGCTTGGAATCGGATATATTTCCATGCTGTTTTTATAGAATATTGATTCCTTATTAGGACTATCTTGGATAATTCTTGAGGCAAGCTGAATATCGCTTATAGAAATATGATCAGTGATAAATCGTCCGGCATTTAAATATTCGGTATAAACCCTCTGATTTTTCTCATCCTTAACATCTCTTCCACCTATAGTACACTTATAAGCTGCATGAGGAATAATAAATCCAACGACCCCAATAAGATATTTACTTCCCGCTTCTCCAGAATCAGAAACCTGATGCGCAACTCTCCACTCCTTGTCTACAATTTTTTGCCCGGAACTCGTATCTTCAATAGAGATTTGCAATATACCTTCAACCAGATTCATAGTATCTGATGAAGAAACTTTCATTGAACTCTGATTAAAAGAATAATAAAACTCCAGGTAGTTTGAGGTGGAATCATAACCAAATTGTGCGTAGTCAAAGTCAAATAGGTTTTGAGCATTTGTTGAGACGAATATTATTAAAAAGAAAGGGAGAATTTTTTTAATCATAGCTAATTTCAAATATTAATTTACTTTACGCAAAAGTGAAGAATACAAACCCAGTTCCTAACGCATAGTACTAAAAACCAAAGGAACTGGGTTTGTTTGCGAATTTTTATCGTTACCTTGCGTAAAGTGAGTTATTAAATAAAAAGGCGTCTATTGATTTACAATAGACGCCTGAAAATGATCTTGGGTGAACAATTTAGAAACCTAATTTAACTGTAAACATATGATTTGCATCAAAATAATCAACTGATCGAAATGCATAATCTACCACAATATCAACGCCTGTACGGAGAACGATACCAACCCCAAATGTAGGTCCCCAAATATTTTGGTTTGTATCATCTGCATTTTCACTTACATAGGTATACCCACCACGGATAAAAAACAAATCATCAAAATTAAATTCACCGGCTATTTTGTATTCATCATTCGCAAAATTATTATTCTGAAATGAAGAGGCAAAAATAGCTTTATAAGATTCATCAAATCTATAACTGTATGCTACACCAAACTCAAGTTGTGAGGGTAATTCGAACGACGCAGCGTCAATTTTGTAAAACTGAGGACCTCTCAACCCGGTAGGATCTTCCGCTGTTCTGAGGAGGTCTTCACCATCATATTTAATTTGAGAACCTAAATTTTTAAGTACAACTCCCATTTTTAGCCCTTCAACTCCGGCTAAACCATCATATTGAATTCCTGCATCGAATGAAAAGCCTGAAGCAGAAGTTCTTATAATACTTTCAGAAATAATGTTCAAATTTACACCAACTCTAATTCTATCCGTCAGTGAATTTGAATAAGTAACTCCACCAACAAAGAAAGAAGGAGAGAAGGTAGTTCCGGTACCATATGGATTGTCAACAGTCGTAACTGGGATATCACCAAAATCAAGTGTACGTATATTAAAAGCAATTGCTCCTAAATCACCAAGATTAACACCTACAGCAGCAAATGAAAACCCAATATCAGCAATATAACTCATGTAGGAAAACATTGCTTCGGTTCCAAGTTCGGAGCCACCAAATCCAGCAGGATTATAAAAAATTGCATCCAATCCAGTAATACCTGAAATGTAAGCTCCGCTCATCGCAAGCCCTCTGGCACTTACCGGAATTAATAATTCCTGAGCACCAGCAGTTCCGTTCCTTGGTCCACCACCAGCAAATACATTGGTAGTTAATATGGTGACAGTTAGAAAAAAAGTCAAAATAATAGTCAATTTTTTTATCATTTTTTAATCTCCTTTATTATTAGCTACATTGTGCATTAAAATAAGGGGAAGAAATACTTCCCCTAATTTGTTAGATTCTATCAATGTATTGCGTTTCTTGAATTACGGCCAGCTTCAAAATTTTCGTACCAATGCCCGGCATTTCGATATACGCTATATACATCCCGCTGGCAACAGGTAATCCATCTCTATTTCTAAGATCCCAATCAACATATTGAGAGGATTCATCTTTTTCAATTTCCCTAATAAATACACCAGCCAATGATACTATTTTAATCGTAGCTTTGCTGGGCATTCCAGTAAATCTCATGTATCTTTGGTATTTACTAGTTTCGATTCCCTGCGCACCAAAGTAAGGATTGGGAAATACTGTAATCTTATCAAGATTCTGTTTACCAGAAATGGGATCCTGAACGGTAGATTTCGGAATCGTGATTCTGAATTTATCGCCACCCTGATTTCCAGATAAACCTTTCCATGTTGTAAGTCCAATTATAGTACCAGGGGCTGGCAAATCACCTTCAATAATTAGCTGACCAAATTTGTGAACTTTCAAATTAGTAGACGTAGCTCCTGACTTGATTGGTAAATTTGTTGGATCGAATCCTTGAGGACGCACATCATATGCATAAATTTCTTCCCATTTACCATCTGATTTGTGTGTCCATTTATTATCATAGACTGCTCTATCCGTAACACTGTGATCATAGTCTAGAATCTTTATAGCTAATTGATAATCATCTGCAGGATCTAAATAATCTCTGCCTACGTTCCAAACAGTAAAAGGTAATGTTAACGAATTTCCCACTGAATCAAGTGCTAAGGAATCATCTTTTGCAACTACTCCTGAAAATCCAGGTTTATGACCACTTAAATAGTATTGTGAAGAACCGGTAAATCTTATTTCGTAGTTGTTATAATCAATACCCTGATCTTTTACTAACGATTGCCAATTGTACTTCAAGTTACCACCTGCTAAAATTTTCCATGCTCCAGTCGAGTTGAATTGACTGTCAACCACTACAGGTGGATTAAGAATATTTCCACCGGGGCCTGCACGCTCAACAACATTCTTAACCCGGAATTGTTGCTTTCCAGATAATTCCTGAATTTTGTTAAGTCCCGTATTATCTACAGTAGCGAGAAGTCCATCAAAAACAAATTTATTTCTTAAGCTATCACTTCCAAATGATGTCAAACCAGTAAAAAGCGTATCCGATTTCGACATATTTATTATCGAGTAAGAAGTGTCTCCAACTGCCTGTCCGCCGACAACGGATACTTCATATTCATCGCCGGTTAAAGCAAGTGGATCAATGAGCCAGAATTTTATATCTCCGTCTCCACTGCCAGATGTTTGAGTAGCTAAACGATATGCGCCGCTTTCATCAGTAAGAACTACATCTATTGCCTGTCTTCCAGGTCGCACCTCAATTATTTGAGGTGGGTTTTCGAGATACTTTGGGTCACTGTTTGGAGAATATCCAAAAGCCGTAACTCCAAAATAATAAGGACGAGCATTTACTAAAGGAACATTATTAATCTTATCCTCTCTTGTCCGATAAAAATGAGCTGCACCTTCGTTTGGTAATTCGAATACCGGAATTTCAACTTGAGTACCTCCAATTATGGTTATTTGAGTAACCAAATTGACGTCATCTTCTATATCTGTTGATCCTAATAACGTCGGATTCGCGCCAGCTAAATCGCTGAATTGCCAAACTCTATAACCTTGAAATGTATATGTGGTATCTGAAAGTCCTCTATTAAGAATTAATGGGTCAATTTCATTGTAACTCTCGCTGTTTGGCTTCCAGTAAAGTGTGACTTCACCATCATCGGCGAATGCACTTATTTGTGGTGCAACAGGTGAAGGAGTTAATTTAAAATCTAGATCGTAAGCAATTTGAGCGGCACCATCTTTTCGCTTCAATTCTGTTATACTATTCAAGTTACTAGTTCCTCTGCCAATTACAATACCCACTACAACTTCTTGAGTATCGCCAGGTGCCATATTAAACGGACCGGAAGCCATAACATGTCTCCTATCACCTGGTATGGGTCCACCAGGCCAACCAGATCCTTCATACCAACCTGTCTTAGCTACTGGATCACCAGGCAGCACGAATTTGACTTCTTTCCCTGTATTAGGATCAATAAATGGATCACCATTCCAAACATAACCGGTGAGATAATAATAAAACTGAACCGAACCCGCTGCTACACCTAGATCAGGATCCTGATATGGTGAAGTATTATCATTTATATAAAATGAAAAAGCCGTCATAGGTAGATTTCTAAATCCTTTTCTCCATGAACTTAAAAACTTTGCACTATCAGTAGGAGTTGCAGGTACGATTGGACCTTGAAAGAAATCATAACCAACTGCTGGCGGGTTTGCACCGTAGTAACCAACATCATTATTGTCTGCATTATATGTGTAGCCAAGACTCAAAACAGTATCACATCCTGTATAATCATCATTTGCGTCTCCCATATCAGTATCTGACCAATAAGCTAAATATACATCCTTTAGGGTTAATGATCCTTTATTAATAAGCAGATATTTTTTAAAGACCATATCGCCAAGATCGCCAGTTCTATTGAATGCAAAAACAGTCATTTGCTGTTCCAATCCCATTGGGAGGGTACCGTATGTATAAGTAGATCTTGAAGCATCCATATCGTTTGATACGCACCATAAAACTTGATCACCCACAAAATCCGGGCGATCAACTCCAGGTGTATATTGTCCATTGCCATCAACATCAACATAAGGAGCACCATCTTGCATTGGCCACTCATTGTAATCTTTTTCTAATGCATCTCTTTCAGGACCGGGAGGAAGACTTTCCCAACCTTTTCTTATCTTAAATATTCTATACCTTGAGTTTGATGGATCGTCAGCAGTACCATCTGGAAGAATTTTTCCAGCTTGAAGTCCGTATCTGTAAGTTGATCCATTAACACGGATTTCACGACCAATTTTTGCACCCCAGATCAAGCCATCTTCAAAAATAGCTGTGATTGTAGCTTCTCTACCTCCTGGCCAGTAGAACCCTGAAGCATCTGTTCGGGGGTCATGAGAACCCATTCCGTTATTCGCTACCCACATATAACATTGGTTAATATCAATAGCGTTGGAATTATCATTAGTAGTAACTTTAGAGACTCGTTTTGTTTTTTCTTTGTCACTAGGTGAAAAACCTAAAGACAACAACCCTCCTACCAGAATGAAAAGTACAAAATAAAGTGTTCCATTATTTTTCATTTTTCTCTCCACTTATTCTATAATAATTAATAATCTAACCTAATGCCCAACCTTATCTGTCTCGGAGGACCAAAGTTATCGGGGTCGTAAATTGAAGCCAGGTAAAGTTGTTTGTATAATTCAGCAGCTGCCACGCCTCTAGAATTCTTTAAATTTTTATAAATATTGCTTCCTTCCGGGCTGGCAAGATATCCATCATCAGTTGCATCGCCGCTTGTACCGAAAACCCCAACGATATTCTTAGTATCAAGAAGATTAATTACCCACAAATAAACATTTAAATCCAATGGTCCGAGAGAAAATGATTTATCAAGTCTTCCATCTAATTGAAAATTCCATGGGGTAACAGATGCGTTCAAAGCCTCTAAAGGTTGTCTGGAATTTCCAAATCCAGTAAATTGAGTATAATTATGCCCGCTATTAAATGAAAATATTAGATTAACACCAAGGTTTTCCAATAATTTTGATCCTAAAATATCCGGTCCATCTTCTTCAGCAAAACGAAAATCGATGTTTATAGCCCCACGGTGTGATTGGTTAAATGTAAGCGGAGATATTTGCTGAGGAAAATATGGTGTTGCTGTTGGTGATTGCCATACAGCTCTGCCAGCTTCAGTTGGTGTAGAGCCGGTTCCCTGAGCATCGGAATAAGTGTAAGCAAATGAAGCTGAAATTCTTTGGGTTCTTCTAAGATCAAGCTTAATTTCAATTCCTTTTGTAGTTGCAAAATCGCCATTAACTAATGCATAATATTGAACGTGTGCGGCAGTTGCTTCTGCAAAAATAGATCTAAGCTGAACTTGATCTTTTATATCTTTGTAGAATCCTGTGATATCAAATGCAAAATTTTCTCCAAGCTGCTGCTTAAATCCTATTTCATATTGAGTAGTTCTTTCGGGTCGTAATCCATAACCAACCGGATTTAGTTCTGCAAAACCGCCTTTTATCACATCTGATGATCTGTTAAACCCAAGATAAACATCACGTAATCTAGATTGCTGTATGAATTTACCATACTGTGCATGGAAGACGGTTTTATCGGTAACCGGAAAAGAGAAACCAAGTCGTGGACTTATTTGGACTGTAGGATCAACTGTTACTAAATGAGCCGGATCAATAATTCCATCTACATCGAATTTTACATTGCTTGGATTTTCAAATGTTTTAGAATCGGGATCAATATAGTCAAGTCTGAATCCTAAATTTAACACAAGATCCGAGAATTCCATTTTATCCTGAACATAGAAAGCAGCAAATACTGGATGCTTAGGACCCTCCGGACCAGAATCAATCAAGTTGCCATATACATCATAACCATAATTATCTAAACGATCATAAACGCCTCTTACATCGCCATCAGCAATAGATCTAACATTATCAGCAATCTGTACAGGAGCTAAACTATAATTTCGTATTGTGTAATAAGTGTACTCACCACCGGTTTTAATTTCGTGTACTTTGCCTATCTGATACAGAAAATTTAATTTGCCCCCATATGATTGATATTTTGTTTTTGTATAATTATTAAATGGTCTATCCGCACGAGTAAAATTAAATCCGAATGCGCGAAGATCAGTTAAGTACTCTCCATCTCTTCTTAAAGTTCTACCGTATTGTGCATTTGCTATAGAATCACCATATAAGGTAATATCATGTTTAAATATCGGATCCATTGTAACTGAATAATCATCAAAATAGTTAAAAATAGCATCATAAAAAGACTCAGGATTTATGACATGCGTTATTTTTAAACCGCCAATAAAAGTATAAGCTTGAACTAAAGCAATACTATTTGCACGATTTAGTGTATTCCAATAAGAGGGTGTAGCTGGATTTGTGCCCCATGCTGAACCAACTGCTCCCCAATGACGATACTCATCCCACTTATGATTTGCACTTAATTTAATAGTAAATGGATTGATGTTCCAGGTTAAATTACCTTGAACCTGATAGCGATTGGCTCCATTGTTATATACTACTCCAGCTGGGGAATAAACATCAAATGTATCAGCTATTCCAGTAAACGGATTTTTGCTTGGGGTGCTGGGATCAGTTAAACCTTTAAAATCATATTCTCTATAATATTGAGCAGGATTGCGCTGATAGATATTATTTCCCGCAAAAAAGAACTTCAAATTTTTGAAATCAGGGAAAAGAGGTCCGCTCGCTGTGAGGGTATATTCGCTGTACCCATAGGAATATCCACTAAGTAAATTGGCTCCTGCTTTAGCAAAATTATCAGTTATTGCTTCAAAGTTAAATTTGTAAGTTTCAGCTCCAGATCTACTTGTCGAGCTGATAATACCACCATTCGCACCGCCAAACTCGGAGGAATAACCACCAGCTTGAACCTGAATCTCTTCTATTGCATTATTAATGATTCCGGTTTGTGAACCCCCTGTTACGGGGTTATTAACCAGAACACCATCAACGTAAAATGCAACTGCGTCTGAACGGCTGCCGCGTATGTACAAGTTCCCATCCTGTGATACAACACCGGCTTGGTAACTTACTATAGCATTAATACCTCTTACAGGGAGATTTTCTAAATCTTCTGCGCGAAGAATAGTAGTTTGGTTAGTTGTATTTTTATTAATCAGTGGTTTAGGCGCTACTACAATTACGGTTTCTGTTTGATATGTTTCAGATGGAAGCTGAAAATTAGTCTCAGTGGTTAAGTTAACAGATACTTTAATATTTTCATACCTCATTTCTCGATAACCAATATATCTAGCTATTATGGTATAGCTTCCCGGTGGGACATTAAGGATTAAATATTCACCATTAATGTCTGTAGCAGCACCTAAATTAGTACCCTGCACAATAACGTTGGCGCCAATTAACACCTCCCCCGATTGTGCATCAGTAACTTTACCGACTATTTTGCCGGTTTGTGCAAAAACGAAAAAGGAAGTGCAAAATACTAACAGCAAAATAAATTGTAAGATTCTTAACATCATCGTCTCTCCTAAAATTTAATTAACAATAATTACTTAGGACGAACTGGCAACGGCGTTTGTGTATCCTTTAGAACTATCGGTGATCCCGGATTACCAGTTATAAATAAATTTTCCCTCAAACCCGCTGAAAATGTTCCACTGAAATTAGCAAGTGTATCGTAAACAGGTTTGGGTGCTAATGGGTTATCGGTTATATCTTTCATTACCCAAATTGAATAATCACCAGGTGGTAATTCAAGACCATAAGTTTGATTATATTCGAATAAATTTCTACGAACTGTATCTACAGTTGAGGAAACAAATGCTATAGAATATTTAATTTGATTTTCAGTTGAAGTATTCGGAGCTGCATTAGTAGTAATAACCAATACCTTTCCTGCGTTAGGTGCATCTGGTGCATAAACATATCCATCAGTAATTGAATAAGGCGCAAAAGACATCAGAGTGTCAACTGCAGGAGCATAAACACCATCAAATACAATAGACATTTCCTCATAGGAGTTTATATTAACATCACCCTTATAAATTGTATCAGTGCCAGCAAGCAGCACAAAATTTCGTTTCCCCGATGGTAAATCAAAATAACCTGTAAATTGATTGAGACCTACTGTACCCTTTAATTCTTTATCAATGTAAACATTAAATTGATCTATATTACCTGTAAATCCCGGTTGATTAAAAGAAAAATTACCCACTCGTACACTCGAGTAAGGTCTTTTAACTGGCTCCATAACCGGTTCTTCAAAGCAGCCGACAAGGATAAAACCGATTAGAATCAATATGGAAAAAATTGTTTTGGTAGTAAATTTTATAAGCATCACTAACCTCGCACATTATTATTAAATGACTTTACAGTATTTGAACAAAAAAGCGAATTGCATCGAGTTTTGTACAGCACTTAGATAAAGCGCTTATCAAAGTAAACGATGATAAGCAAGGATTGCCCCGCTGGGGGGCAATCCTAAAGATAATTTATTTTAAATCATGCCAGCAAGCTACAGCTTATTTCATCAACATCATTTTTTTGGAAGATGTAAAATTGCCTGCATTCAAAGTATAAATATATAATCCCGAGGCAAGCTTTGATGCGTCGAAATTAACTTCATAATTGCCTGCAAGTTTTTCACCGTTGATCAATGTAGCAACTTCACTTCCTAACACATCATACACCTTTAGTACAACATTTGATGTTTGCGGTAATGCAAATCTGATTGTTGTATTTGGGTTGAACGGATTCGGGAAGTTTTGAGTAAGATTAAAATTACTCGGTATAAGATTATCAACCGGTTTAACATCTGTGATGATACCAAACCATTCAAGCACTTTTACCTGTGGGGCCTCGTTTGTAAAACCGTACCAGAAATAAAGATCTCCACCATCATATGAATCCAAGGATAATGGATCATACGCAAAGAAAGCTATCTTGTTACCGGCCGGTAATGTGCGATTTCCACCAATATTATATTCTACTGTATCAACTCCTAATCCTTTCATGAAAACTTCGACATCAGCTTCAAAATCAACTCCATCCATCCAGTTAGTAACACCAATTTCATAGTAAGGATCATAGTGCATCGGAAGTGTCCAACTGCTATCAGTGGAAACTTGATTAAATAAATCATAAACAGCGCTACCAAGGGCTGAACCTGTTTGAGGATATACAACTGATGGTAGATTTTGATCGCCAGTTGCTCCATAATTAACATCGTTATGATCAGCATTAATTCCTAAAATATCAAACTGAAAATCGCCGGCTGTATAAGTTCTATTTACCCAACCTGTTTGCGAACCTATCCATTCGTCACCAGCGAGCATATAATTACGTGTTGCGTCACCCTCTAACCAAGTTCTAATTACACTACTGTTAATATCATTGGGACCGTTTGAACAAATCTCAATAATATTTTTATAACTATTTACTACTTCAGGTACCAATGGACCGTAAGCCCAGCGATCCCTCGAAAATGTAGTAACATTAATAGCAGCAGGATAATCTTTTCCAAAATAGTAGCTCTGCGGATATCCCGAAATAGCTGTAAAGCCATTAAAAACCAACAGGGTTGGTGCACCTGATGGTGTAAAAACATAAAATGAGCTTGTTGCAGAAACTGATGTGAGATTACTTAAATCTGTCGCTGTAAGATAATACTCAACTGTAGTTCCAGGAACTTGTGCAGAGATAACACCGGAGAAATCAGGTTCTGTGCCTGTCATAGCAACGGAATCCCAGGTGGTACCGGCATCAATACTCCAGAATAAATAAGCGGAGGCAACACCTGCGCTATCCGGATTTCCCGGATTGTCGTCAGTAATATTCGCGTCAACGGTGTAAGGACCGATATCAAGTCCGCTAGGAAGTGTTGTGTATGAGTTTATTACCGGTGCCCTATCACCAGTTAGTTCAACTTCGGCTGCCATATCAAAAGTAAACTCGCGAGACCACCAACCCCAATCATTATCTGGAGGAAGGTTGGCATTACCATTTGCATAGAACTTCCAACCAGGGAAACCTGATTGAGCACCAGCCCAGAATCCAATTCTGTTAATATCAAAAGTCGGTCCTGCATGTTTAATAGCGACAGCAAAAATATCACCAGCCAATAATTGCGGATATCCTAATATACTTAAGTCAATCCACTGATATACAGCTGGATTATTTCCTACAGGTTGTATAGGGAAACCAGCTCCGCCATCACTCCATAAATCATTACCAAATGGTTCTGTAGTATCTGATTGTAGAGCAGTCCATCCACCAGTTATATCGGGGTTGTCTAAGAAAGCTGTTATATCATTATATCCATTTCCAGTAGCTTCATAGTAACCCCATATTTTTTGTGTTTTGGCATTTTTAAATTTTTCTAAGCTCCAATTACCCTTGACTACTTTTACTTCAACAGTCATAGCATCAGCATTTTCATAACAAGCAAAAGCTACTTGCATGAGATTCAAATCAGCTGGAGCTACAAACCACTGAAGAAGCCATTCTTGACCAAATATACCAAAATTGGAGGTAGTTAGCCCAGGGTAACGCAATGTATCTATGGTACCTAATAGTAAGCTATTACCGCCGGAATACCTATCGGTAACTAACTGATTACCTGATTTTTGTCCTTTAATACTCTGCACTTCAAGATTTTTAAGATCCCCTTTGTACTTAATAATTTTACCATCCGGTCTTAGAACCGAATGATCCTGCGCTGATAAAAACGCAGACAGTAGAAGAACTGCAACAAAAGTAACAGTAAAAAGTTTCTTGAACATAGCGCGCTCCTTTAGTTAATGAAATGATAATGAATTAGTTGTTTGTCAGAATCTTACTTATAAAAAATCAATTATTCTAATTGCAGTTCTAAAATAGCATAAGTAATATTTTTTGTCAAGCTTATTAGCTTTTTTTTACTAGCGTGAAATTAAGTATTTTTTACTTAATGTCAAGATGTAATTTTACCACTAAAGCCTATATCTGTTTAAAATAAATAAAAACTCACTCTAATCTCTCTCTTTCAAAGAGAGAGACTTATTGTCACTAAACCATTAAATATAATGTTCTGACAAAAATTTAAATATTAAGTCATGAACTTTTACAAGCCCTTCTCTTGGTAAGAGAAGGGTGGGGTTGAGTTCGATATTTATTTAAAATATTAGAATATATTAATTTTCAAAAAAATAAATTTGTTCTTCTAAAATTATTTTGGATAGCTACGACTAAATCTAAATTTGCACCGAGTAAACATTATGAACGCCTTCTATCTGAGAAATTTTTTCAAGAGTATTTTCTTCAATTTGGTGGTCTACATTGATAACCGTTAGTGCATCTTTGCCTGCTTCCAAACGACCTAATGATAACCCGGCAATATTGATTTTAGCTTCTGAAAGTAACTTTCCTACCGCAGCAACCATTCCTGGCTTATCTATGTTTGAATATAAAAGCA
>Ga0209431_10003503_pt1 | contig 12485 bp, 17 predicted proteins | sample RifCSP13_3_FD_184021 | JGI IMG/M metagenome (GOLD analysis project Ga0209431, IMG submission 184021) | Soil microbial communities from Rifle, Colorado - Rifle CSP2_sed 13_3 (SPAdes) (version 2) | ecosystem: Environmental > Terrestrial > Deep subsurface > Rock core/Sediment | place: Rifle...
ACAGCGGCATACCGGCATCTCGAAGACGCGCGGGAGCGGTTGTATTCCATTTTTCAGGGCAAGGACAGCCTGCTGATCCTGCGGCGCATCCGTGACTGGAACGCGCAGGAAATCGAAGCGAACCTGCGCGCCGCCTTTGCCGAAGCCGACAGCAGCATCCCGCTCGACGTGCTGGCGAGCTATCTGGCGGGGGCGCAGCTCGCGCTGATGCAATGGTGGCTGGAGAAGCGCCGGCCCTACACACTCGAAAACCTGGCGCAGACGTTCCACCGCTTGCAGCGTGCCGCCATCCGCGATGCCTTCGGGCTAAGGGACGGTGAGTAGACACCTTGCACCAGGACTTCGCGCGCTAGTTCTGGTTGAAGCCGGGCGAGGCTCGCCGGGTGATGGAGTCGCTGGCCGGCGAGCTGGAGGCCGTGGACGTCGAAGGCCAGCCGGCCTGGGTGCTGGCCGCCGGCGTCGAGGCCGCCGGTGAGACTGCCCACGGCTCAGTGCGGCTGCTGCCGCAGGTTGACTCTGCTGTCCTCCCCTCTCCTGTCGTCTGCGACGGCCTGCCCTCGCCTGCTGTGTGCGGGGGGAGAGGGGCCGGGGGTGAGGGCTGCGGGATCGCATCGTTCCCGAAGCGGCACGGGCGCGCGTGCCTGCCCCTTCGCACGGCTCAGGGCAAGCTCTGAGCGAAGTCGAAGGGTCGCTCGTGGGCGTGGGCGTCTCGAAGGCGCGGCCGGCCTTCCCGTGCTGCTGATCGACGGCATCGTCGCCGGGACCTGCCCTGAGCCGAAGCCCTGACCCTGACTCTGACCCTGAACGGAGTGAAGGGGAAGAGGAAGGGTAAGGGGCAGTCGAAGGGGTGGGAACGCCGCCCGCGCGGCTTATTCGTTCACGGGCACGCCGCTGCGGTTGAGCATCAGGGCGCGCTGTTGGACAGGCCCGACCCTCTCGGCCTGCCGGCGTGGCTGGCGTTCTTGTCGCCGGTCGTGTGCCTGCTGGTGTTCGCCGTCGGCGTGAAGATATGGTGGCTCGGCGTGAGGCATTACCAGAGCACGGGATCGTAAGGAGACAACGATGGTAGAGCGGCTATAGTCGTTACGATGGCCGCTTCAACCTGGAAGGCGATATTTCCCTGGCGCTCAAAAGAGGCGTAGACACAAACAACCGCGAGGCGATGGCAGCCTTCTATGGCGTGTCACTCGAAGACTACCAGCGTGGCCAGGAATGGGCACGGGAGAACCTGCCTAAGTTGCGCGTGGAGGACGGGTAATGTGAGAGCTGTTTCTCTCAGGCTGAGACCCGCTCTGGCAACAACGGCACACCGTCGGCCTGAACTGCTCGCCAGAGCGTGGCCGACCACTTTTGCATTTCGGCCCATCGCTCGAGGGTGACGATGTGCGTGTTGATCAGCGTGTTATGCTCAAATGAGACTCGCGAGGCCGTCGTCGTCACTAGGCGGTCCGTGTCAGCATCGTATCGGTCAACGATCACGAGCAGGTCGAGATCTGAATCCGCGCCTGCGTCGCCGCGTGCTTTTGAGCCGAACAAAATCACCTGTTGCACGTGCTGACTTGCCCTGGCGAGCAGCCGGCTGATGTAGTCCGTCAACGCCTGGCGCTCATTTTCCTGCAAAAAAGCCAAAGCAGCCGTCATTCTAAATGCCCTTCGTCGCGCAAATAGCGCTCGATGCGGTCGACAAACTTTCCGGCCTGCTCGAGTAGTTCCGTGGCGCGTCTTTCATCGAGCAATGCCTCAAGCGAGTAATCACCACGTTGTCGCGTGTCTAATAGTGCGCCATACCAATCGCTGTACTCTGGCGCGATCACGCCGGTCCTCACGAAGTGCTCGCGAAAGGCGGCGATCACACCAGAGTGTTTGCTGCGTTCCAAATGCTGTGTCGCCAGCAAGGCATTCGCTGCGTAGAAGGCAGCGTAATAGGCGCGATTGACGGCTGTGATGAAGTCCCGGTGTTCCAGTGTCAAACGACCCGTATCGAGCATCTGACGCGCACGGCCTATGTAGCCTCGAACAGTGAGCTGCGTCTGGGGGTCGATCATGCAGGCGTTTCCATATAAGCACTCTCCACGATCGGAAGTATAGCACACTCTTGCAGACCGGCGTTAATGGCAATCCGGACAGCGCACAGTCTCCCAGGCACGCCGCTGCGGTTGAGCATCAAGCCGAGGGGAAAGGGGCAGGAGTAGGGAATGTTCGGGCAGGTTTTGGGGGGTTGGCGTTGGAGGTTGGAGATTGGAGATTGGAGATTAGAGAGCCGCTTGCGTTCAGCGCAGGTCTCCGCCCCGCCCCATCAAGGGTCATCCCGATGGCATTCGTGAACTACTATCCGGCATTGTGGCTGTTGGACAAGCCCGACCCGCTCGGCCTGCCGGCGTGGCTGGCGTTTCTGTCGCCGGTCGTGTGCCTGCTGGTGTTCGCCGTCGGCGTGAGGATGTGGTGGATCGGAGTGAGGCACTATCAGAGCACGGGATCGTGACGGGTGTGGCGCCTCGCTGACGGATGGCTTGCCTCGCTCAGGAGTTGGCATATAATAGTCATGGTAACGACCAGCAGCGGGAAAAACAAGGGGTCGAAAGATGGCCTCTTTTCTGCGCCTTCCCAGGCTAACTCCGATTACTATGGGCTTGGTAGAGGTGTGTTATATCCCCCTCCGCCTCAATTCCGCGTCGCAAAAGCGCTGTTGTGCAAAGTTTCATTCTGACTCGTCTGGCGGGTTTCCAATCAACGAAAAGTGGTCGCGAAGAATTACTGCCCTGAGCATGTTGCGCCAGGATAGTTTTCAGAGATAATTGAGGCTGTCGCTTCTCGCGTGCGTGGGTGTCTCTACTTCACGACGGCTGATGCACGCCGTTAGACAGCGCTGGGAGTGAGGATGACCAAGGCAACCAGCCGAACCGCAGCGACCATAGCGAGAGATTCCGATAAGGTCGTCGACTTGTTCAGCGGCGCGGGAGGCTTAAGCCTCGGAGCCGCGCGAGCAGGCTTCTCGGTCTGCTGCGCGGTTGAAATCGATCCCCATGCCGCAGCGGCGCATCGTCGCAACTTCCCTGAAACCCTACACATTGAAGAGGACGTGTCCCGGCTCACTGGAAGAAGGCTGAATGCCGCGCTTGGTCTGAGAAACGGCGAGCTTGCCGGGATTGTGGGCGGGCCTCCGTGCCAGGGATTCAGCCGCATTGGCAACAACGACATATCTGACCCTCGCAACAGGCTGTTCGTGGATTTCTTTCGCATAGTGGCCGAGGCTCGGCCTAGGTTCTTCTTGGCGGAAAACGTCCCCGGCATCCTCGACGACGGCAACGCTCGAATCAGAAAAAGGGCCTTTTCCTACATCGAGGACGATTACATCCTGCTTCCGCCAATGACCATTTGCGCGAAGGATTTCGGCGCTCCGACAACGCGAACGCGGGTGTTCTTCTTCGGCTACCGACAGGACGAAATGCAGCGCCTTTCACCCGAGGATTTCACTCCTCCTGCCGACATCGAGAGCGTGACAGTTGGAGATGCGTTAAAGGGGTTACCAGCGAGAATCGATCCAAGATGGCAGACTGAAGAGGAAGGTTGGAGGATTGTCCGGGTCCATGGAAAGGGCTTTTTTGCCCTCCGGCTGCATGGGCGCGTCCCGCCCGGAGTCGGAGATCCTCGGGCTCTGGAGCGCCTGAGAAGCGAAAGCCGGGCCTCCGGATGCTTGGGCACGATCCACTCGGAGGGGGTGATTCGCAGATACTCTGGGATCGAACCGGGAAAGCGCGATCCCGTTTCCAAATCGCACCGGTTGGATCTGAACGGATTCTGCCCGACCATTCGAGCCGGGACCGGACATGATCGCGGCCGATTCCAGGCGGTCAGGCCGCTGCATCCAACCCAGACTCGCGTCATCACTCCGCGTGAGGCGGCGAGGCTCCAGGGGTTCCCGGACTGGTTTCAGTTTTCGCCGACGAAGTGGCATAGCTTCCGTCAAATCGGAAGCAGCGTCAGTCCGGTCCTCGCCGAACGCGTTCTCGCGATCATTCGAAACGCCCTTGCCGACGGGCGATAGGAGGAAACCGCATGGGCAAAGACAAACAGATCCAATACGAGCCGGTCGACGCATCTCCCGCGAAGTCGTTCTTCGTAACGATGTTTACGCGAGACATCAGACTGGAAGAAGCCATCCTCGACCTGCTGGACAACTGCGTAGATGGAATATTGCGCAGCAAGAAACGAAACAGCGGGAAGAAGCCTTACGAGGGGTTCAAGGCGGAGATCGTATTCAAGAAGGACTCGTTCATGATCTCCGACAATTGCGGCGGGATTCCCTGGAGCTTGCACGATTATGCCTTCAGGTTGGGGCGAGCTAAGAATCGTCCTGCAGACGAGCCCGGGACAGTCGGCGTATATGGCATCGGAATGAAGCGCGCCATATTTAAAATGGGCGCGGACTGCCTCATTTGGACCAAGAACGGAGAACACGAGTACGATGTCCACATTACGCCCAAGTGGATTGCCGATGAGGAGAATTGGAACATCCCCGTTTCACCCGCCAAGAAGTCGATGCAGGAGGATGGAACGACCATAATCATCGAGAACCTTTATCCAGGCATCAACGCGCGCTTCAGCAGCGACGCCGAAGACTTCGAGAGCGAACTGCGGCGCATGGTAGCGACTCATTACGCTTTCATTATCGACAAGGGGTTCGAAGTAAGCATCAACAAAAAAGCGGTTACACCGCGACCCGTTAAGCTCATTTTCGCCGCGGGAGACGGAAAGGCCAAGAGAATACGACCGTTTATTTTTAAGACTCGAACCGACGACGGCGTCGACGTGTTCTTGGCGGTGGGTTTCACGCGGCCGATGCCCACCGAAGAAGAAATAGCTACTGAGCCGGAGGAAGTTCGATACTCATCGATAGATGCCGGCTGGACGGTCCTCTGCAACGATAGGGCCGTGCTGTATTGTGACCGCAGCGAGTTGACTGGGTGGGGAGAAGCGGGCGTTCCGCGCTATCACACCCAGTTCATAGGCATTTCGGGTATCGTGGAGTTCAGGTGCGACGACGCGTCGAAGCTCCCCACTACAACTACCAAGCGCGGCATCGATGCAGCTTCGCCTCTTTATCTGCAGATCAAGAATAAGATGCGCGAGGGCATGCGGGTGTTCATCGATTACACGAACGAATGGAAAGGCCGCGTAGAAGAGGCCAAAAAGCATATTGAAGAGGAAAAGGCCATCCCGTTCGATGAAGTCAAGGTTGCGGCTGGCAAGTTGACGTTACGCTCGACGACCAAGACTATTCCCAAAGGCAATCAGTACAAGCCCGAGCTTCCGTCGCCCAAGAAGCTGGAACCGAGGAAGCGGCGCATTTCATTCGTGAAGGACGTGAAAGAGATCGAATCCGTCGCAGAGCATCTATTCGACGACAAGGATGCAGATCCGTCTTCGGTGGGCGAGAGGTGCTTCGATCTGATACTTAAGGAGGCCCGGAGATGAGACATTCTGCGTATCAGCTGCGTCCGAACAAGGCTGTGGATCGCCTCTTTCTCATTGAGGCGATCAGACGTTTGGACAGATTGGCAAGACTTAGAGAATATACCTATTACGGCCTCGGCGGGCCTTATCTGGAGGATTTCCGCCTTCTCTATGAACTGTACCCCGAGATCAAGATGGTGTCCATTGAGGAGGACGCGGATACTGTGAAACGTCAGGAATTCCACTTGCCCTGCGCGGTTGAGACCCTTACTTTGGAGAAAGCAAAATTCAAATCCTATTTGGCGCACTACGAACCGAATGACAAAAAGAGCATCTTTTGGCTTGACTATACTGGCCTTAGTTACGGCAATTTCGAGGACTTGATGGTATTGCTCGGCAAGGTATCGGAGAAAAGCATGGTCAAGATAACCCTGCGCGCCCAACCGAGCGACTTTATTGACCAACAGAACGAATCGCTTGGCAGTCGTGCGGAAAGGTTCAGGCGGCAGTTCGGGGCGCTCATGCCCGACTCGGCGGCCGACCCCCCGCGCGACTTCTGGGATTTCGCATGTCTACTTCAAGACATGGTGCAGGTGGCTGCTCAAAAAGCGCTACCGGGCGCAGTGCCGTTGATGTTCCAGCCAGTTTCCTCTTTCTATTATTCCGACGGAACGGGGATATTCACGCTGACCGGGGTAGTCTGCCGACGGGACGCGGCGGCTGAGACCAAGAAGGCGTTTGAAGACCTGCACTTCTGCAATCTCACTTGGGCAAAGCCGAAACATATTGACGTTCCCGTTCTGAGCACCAAGGAACGGCTACATCTTCAGAATCTCCTTCCTTGCAGTTCCAGCGCAGGCAGGACTCTTCGCGAGGCTTTGGGGTATCTCATTGACAAGGACAGGGAGAGTACGGAGGCCAAGTTGAAGCAATACGCGGACTTCCACCGGTACTATCCCTACTTCATGAGGGCCGTGCCGTAAGCGGCGGGAAGACGGAGGCGGAGCTCGCTCGGCGCATGCCCACGCTGAACTGGACGGCAAGGAGGCGATGGAGAGCCAATACAAGAAGGCGCCGCTCCGGCTCCTCATGTGCAGCGCGAAGATATTCGCTGCGAAGAGCCGGTCTTCGATTGAGGCCGCTTTTGGGCGCTGATTTGAAAAGGTGAAAGCGAGCAGAGGAGAAACCGTTGACCGATACGGTGGACAAAGCAACAAGATCGCGCTACATGGCCGCAGTGAAATCGCGCGGGAATCTCTCTACGGAAGCGAGAATGGTCCGTCTCTTACGCGAGAACAGCCTTTCGGGATGGCGGCGGCATTTCCCTTTGCCGGGCACTCCGGATTTCTGCTGGCCAAAGAAGAAGGCAGCCTTGTTCGTGGATGGGTGCTTCTGGCACGGCTGTCCGCATTGCTACCAGATTCCCAAAAGCAACGTGCGTTATTGGAAGGAGAAGGTTGCAGGTAACAAGAGGCGAGATCGTCGCGTGAATTCCGCTCTACGCACAAAGGGATGGACTGTCATACGGATTTGGGAATGCCAGCTTACCAAGAAACCCGGCCGATGCGTGGCCAGGATCAAGAAGGCGGTCAAGGAAGGCCAACGGACGGCTTGGAAGTCCGTAAGTGGCCGAGGGGGTTCACGTGAGTAGAGCATCCGTCTAACTCGTCAAACTGTGCGAGAGCTTACCACGAGATGAGAAAACACGCCGATTTCCAGCCAAAACGGTAGCACAGAGCCAGTTGCGTAGGTGAGGTTTTGGGGGATAATGGAGGGGTAAGGAGTCGTGTTTGTTTTTCGCTGACTGACATGCTACAAGGGAGCTCGAAATGGAAAACGAAGAAAGAGAACCTGTCGAGGAGTTTTCCAGAGAGGAACTCGACCGGGCTTTCAGCGAAGCCATTATGGCTGCCGAACACCTTCATCGCTCGCTCGCCTCAGCAACCGAGAATGCAGGCTACGCGCGTCAAATCTTGGTCACGTCTCATCCTCGGTATGTCATGCTTTATGAGAAAGCAAAAGATGACCCCTCCTTTTATCCCATCGTGGCCAGTGGTCTAAACTTCATCAAGAGTATCACTGGCGAACTCAACCAATTATCAGGTCTTGTCAACGATGTTCAAGTCTACCTAGAACCTGTCGCGTTTTCTACTGGCAGCTTTGGTGGCTCAGTAGATGCCGCTTTCGCGCTAAGCAGGATTCATGATGAACCCGCATTTGAGCCAATTCCCGCTCCCTTGCCACGCAAATCGAGAGAAGAATACTCGTCCCGGCTGAAAGCATTGGATCCTTCCCTGTCACTGAGCTACGATCAGGTGTGGCAGACCTACTATGGCACCTCCGCTGACCGGTACCGAGCTTCGCTATTCATGATGCGCCAAGTCTTCGACCACTTCTTCTCCTGTCTCGCCCCGGATGACCTTGTTCGGCAATCAGAATTCTGGAAACGGAAGCAAGGAGAAAAGCCCGATCAGATATACCGCTCAGAGAGGATCAGGTATGCAGCTCATACTCACGTTAAGCGTCCGGGGCAGACCAATATCCTCGCTGCGTCCGCAAGGCAGATAAGTGACCTTTATGAGGCGGCGAATGAGGCACATAAGCGCGGAACTTTGGACGAGGCTAATGCCAACAAGGCTCTTCTCACAATGAATAGTATCTTAAAGGATTGGATCGATGCTCTACCATAAGAAGACATCCTCCCTGTGCAACAGCATCCTACCCAACTCGCTTGAGTCGACTCGCCTAGCTAGTCGAGTGGAAGCTTACATCGCTTGTGAAGCCTACGCAGGATGTAGGAGACTTCGCCTGTTTTGTCATACGGTTGTATCATGAACGCACCGATCATAAAAACCTAGTAGCATCAGCCCATGATGTCGCCTAAGAAAGATTGTAAGACATCAGACTAGCCATGTTGTCTCTCCGAATGTGAGGCGAATTTGGATCATTTTTGTACGGTGACCGTTCTGCATTCTTCCATGGGTTGACGGCAGGAACGTGACCTTGGGAGTCTCTTACAGTAAGTTGCACAAAAAATGATTTGAGGGATAATGGCAGTCGGCGCCTTGTGCCCTCGACCATCCCGCGCTCCCGGAGCACATCGACCATGCCCATCAGATTCGGGCTCAACCAAATCGAAAAGATTGACCTCATCGAATTAGTCAGCACAATTTCGGTTGACCGCGTACTGCCGACACAGCCAATGCCGCCTCATCGAACCTTTCTCTTTGTCGATATGAGTGGATCGACACAAACTCTGCAGCAACTTGGAGCCCAAGATGCTGTATACCGAAACCAGTTCTTCCTTAAGGTCGTTCGCGCAATTGCAGAACACAATCACGGAACACTAGTGAACACGGTCGGCGATGAGGGCATACTTGTATTTGAAAACGTTAACAATGCCGTCATTACCGCCGCTGCGATTCACCAGATACTCTGGACGATCAAACGGGAGATAAATGCTGATGAGTCCAGCCAGCTTCGACGGGCGATCCTTAATTACCATGGGCCACTGGTTGCATTCGCTGACCAACCGCTGTCCTGCAAAGCAGCCATTGCCACAGGAGAAGCATTGCCTGTCCGCTTCATGCGACAATCAGGAGCCCGGGATGGAGACGACTTCGTCGGCTATGGGATTAACCTCACTGCCAGGCTCGCCTCGCTGGCCCCTGATGGCTCTACACTCCTAGACCCCGGAGCCCTTCTTGCCGCCCGACAGCTTTTGTCGCGGGCAGAATACGCGGGTTCCGGTTGGAGAATCATTGGCCAGCGTAAAGTTCTAGTGCGCAATTTTGGACAGATAGCTCTGGGTGACATTTACCACCATGCCCAGGGGCAACGCCATACAGTGGAAGATATCGCGAACCGGCCTGACGAAGTCGCATACTTGTTAAGCACTCAATTGTATGATTGGGTTAGGAGAAGCTATATGTTCACGCCTTCCAGAAGAGAGGAAGTGGTTGCGTCTTTGCAGGAGCGCTTAGACAGCATTGTCAGGTTCGTGCGACAGTCAAGGGAGTTCGCCTCAGTCATTCCAGAAGAAGTAAGTGCAACCCTCATGATTTGCCACTGGAAAGACATGCTCATCGAGTACCTTAATCAACGGCAGTGGTGGAGCAGACTAACGCCCTCAATGCTCAGCTTCAACGGCGATTGGGCCGGGGAGAAGGCCGAAGATTGGGATGAATTCGATGTGTTGATTACGGTAGAGGTAGCTTCCACTGGTCGTAGCCTTCTACATCTCACACTTTTTGGAACAAGACCTGACAGACGTGCGCCTCCAGACAAGGCCACAACCCTAAATGCTGTTCTCTTGAGATATGACCACCCGGTCGTAAGATTCGATTACCCGGTTGCCGGGGATCAACGAGAGCAAGCCCAACGAACCTTGGAATTGTTGCGCGGTATTCGCGCTAGCCAGCCACCTGGACGCGAACGACGCCTGGCTATTGAGCGAGTTCTGGACGAATCCGCCTGGAAGTCCACGTTTGGAAGAGAAGTCGTCGAACTCTTGGCGAACAATTACACGGTGGACAGTAAGCAGTGGTGGGCCGTTCTTAGCCACTCCGCTCGGGCGCAGTCCAGCTTCCGCTCTTCATTTCGGTTACCAATCTTACAGCCGAATGGTGATCAGAGAGCAATCGGTGTTCTCAATGTCGACAGCAAAGAGTCTCCAATCGACGAAGAACGTCCAGATTTGGAAAGCCAGCGGCGGCTTGCTCAATTGCTCAGGCCATTCGCCGCTGCTCTCTTCCCACTCGTCGATATGCTAAGGCAACTCGACTGGGCTGAGATCGAACCGCCAAAGTGACGATGAATTTCGGGCTTTGTTCACCATGATATTGAAGAAATGCTCACTAGCATGTGCAAGCGGACGCAATGCGCACAGATCAATGAAGCAGCTGTTCGGCTCATCGCTTAGGTGCGCTTGCTAATCTACGGTGCCATCCTGAGAGAAGCGCGCTTGAGCAAGTGCCGTGCTCAATGCATCCGGTTATCCACGATCAACTTCAGCAGCGGATTGATGGCTTTGCCCCGCATCACTGAATCACATTTCCCCGAGTTACGCTGGATTCCGTTTTTTTCTTGAGTCACGTTGGACGCGACATCATCGAGTACCTAATCCTCGCTCTTTGAGGGAGACGAAGCGGCCATGACCAATTATCAAATGGTCAAGGAAATCAATGCCGAGTAGCTTTCCCGCGTAACGCTCACGTCCTGGTGAGGGCGAAGGATCACCGCTAGGATGGTTGTGCGCGACGATGACTGCCGCTGCGTTACGCCGGATCGCTTCACGGAAAACCTCGGATACCCGGATCATTGCGGTATTGAGACTCCCGCAGATGCTCCTGCTCCAACAAAGTCATCTCTGCCATCAACAGGTTCGCCGCGTCTGCCGGCGCCCTGATTTATGATTGCGTTCCAAGGACTTCGTGGCTTACTCGACGACTCAACTCGAAGGCTGCTTGAAGTTGCGCATCTTTAGCACTCCCAATACCCGGCAACTCACGCAACTCATCGAGACTTAACCGGGCGACGCCAACCAACCCTCCGTACTCTGAGAGCAACGACTTGGCAACCGCCTCTCCCTGTTCGCTTGACGTTCTCATGCCCAAGACCACTGCCAGAAGCTCGCTTGACGAGAGGGACTGCGGATCGAAGGCGACCGGTCGGTCGCACGGTGTTTGAGGAGTTATGCCTCGCTGCTCTGGACTCATTATTATCGTATAGCAAATTGCGGCTACTCTTTCAAGTTGAGGATTGCAATCAGGTGAGGATCGAAGACGGACGTCGCCCAAACAACCTTGTGCGACGTCTCTAGGTTACTGCCCCGGCTCAGTTGGAGTTGCAGGTGACGGTGCGTCCAGCCTGGTTGTAGGGCCTTTCGTCATTTTGGGAGTGAAGAATCCCCGCCCCATCGACTACGCACCGCTGTGCAGATTCTCTCACGCAGTGCCAATTGCCCTTCGGCGGATTCGCCTGTAAAATATCACCGTCAAAAGCACAACACCCCGCGCTGCGCCCTACGAGAGGAACAGCCAGCAGACGACCCATGCCCCTCTCCGAATCCGACACCCGCTCCAAGCTCATCGACCCCGCTATCCACGCTCGTGGCTGGACGGAAGACCTCATCCGCCGCGAAGAGACGGCCGGCGGCGTCGAAATCGTCGACGGCCGCCCACGCCGCCAGCCCAAAGGCTTCATCGATTACACGCTCCGCGTCAAAGTCAACGACGAAACCCAACCCGTCGCCGTCGCCCTCATCGAGGCCAAAGGCCGCGAAGTCACTGAGGCGTTGGCGACATTGCGACGGCCTTCCCAGGTTTGTGCTCTGAGGCGACAGGGAGAAACGCACGTGAGCTCGGCACCCGGGCGGGAGTGGGTGCGGAAAACAGACTTAGAACCAATACGGTTCAAATAGCACGCCGGAATCGAGGCTTTAGCCGGAGTTTGACCGCCTAAAGGCTCGACTCCAGTCTTATTTGGAATGGTATTGGACTTGGGCCCTGTACGAAGTCCGTGGGCGGTTGGGCAAGGTGACCTCAGTCTGACTTTACATTTGCCGCGAAAGGCATTATAATCTGCTTGCTTAAGGGGACTGAGAGGTGGACTCTCAGTCTTCGTGTGTGTTTGTCAAAACCACGCGCCGACGGCGCGTTTTTTGACATAACTACACTAACCCCGAAGTCTAAGCTATATTTCGCCGGGAGTGCCTGCTGTGAGCGAGCAATCAACCTACCTGACTCGTGAAGGGCTTAAGAAGCTGCAAGATGAGCTTGAGTATCTCAAGACGGTCAAGCGCCAGGAGGTGGCCGATCGCCTCCACGCGGCCATGGACGAAGGCGATATCGACGAGAACGCCGAGTACGATGAGGCCAAGAACGAACAAGCCTTCGTCGAGGGACGCATCCTCACGCTCGAGACGATGCTCAAGAACTACGTCCTGATCGAAGACCACGCCAGGGACAGCGAGGAAGTATCGCTCGGCAGCACGGTCACGGTTGTAGAAGGCGACAACCCCCAGGAGAAGT
>Ga0209431_10003506_pt1 | contig 12478 bp, 11 predicted proteins | sample RifCSP13_3_FD_184021 | JGI IMG/M metagenome (GOLD analysis project Ga0209431, IMG submission 184021) | Soil microbial communities from Rifle, Colorado - Rifle CSP2_sed 13_3 (SPAdes) (version 2) | ecosystem: Environmental > Terrestrial > Deep subsurface > Rock core/Sediment | place: Rifle...
TCAAAATAATATGTGTTCTGTCCTGGGCAGGTTGCTGTCTTCGTGAACTCTTCGCGAAGACAAGCTTGGAAAGAGTCTATATGAATATGACTATAAGTCTTCTGATCGGCTGTCTTGCCGGTTTACCTGGAGGCATTGCGGCATCGGCGGGGGGACATCATGAGTCCCCATTTTGTAAAAAAAAGCACGGGCTATATTTGTGCCCCGTGCTTTTTTATGGACTAATGTTTATTTAATTTTGGCCCCGAATTGCAAGCTCGCTGCAATATAACCTTGCCAGGCGTGTTATTCGATCACCTTCGTTGCTGTCTTCAAAAAAGCCGACGGCACATCGATGCGGCTCGCTCTTGCCGTCTTCATGTTAATAACAACCTCCAAGTCTTTCATGGATTCTATGGGAATGGATGAGGGCTTTGCGCCCTTCAATATTTTTACTGCCTTCTTTCCCGCCAGCTTACCTACTAAAAGCGGATCAGCGTAGACCCCCAAAAGCACACCTTTTGTTACAAGGTCATCGAGATGTGTTACGGTAATCACTTTCGCTTTGGCCGCTATGTCCACAATCTCAGCGGCTGTCTGCGACACAATGTTGCTGCCGGAAAAATATATCGCATCCACTCGCTGACAGACATCAGGTATGGTCAAACTCACCTCTTCTTTCCGGGACAAGTCGACCGGTACAATGGTGATTTGAGAATCAGCCTGTATTGCCAGAAACTCTTTTAACTGAGCCTCTGAGTTCTTCTCACCCGACGTGTACAGGACGGCTAATTTATTTACCGGCGCGAGCTGTTTGAGGTAACTCACCAGTTTCGACACTGGATATTTTGGGGTTGTCCCTGTAGTGTTGTTGCCTGAACTCTGCCAGGACTGGGCAATTTTTGCATCAACAGGGTCGTAGACAAAGTTTAAGATAACCGGCACGTCCTTGATCTCTTTAGCAACAGCAATCGCTGCGCTCGCGCCGATCGCTACGACCATATCCATCCCGCGTGAAGCAAATTTTTGCGCCAATTCCGACGCCTTTACTTTGTTTCCCTTCGCATTTTCTATCGTGAAATCAACCTGTGCTTCCGCAAAACCATCATTCTTGAGCTGTTCCATGAAGCCTCGGTTGGCCTCGGCATAGCGGCTCTCTTCACTCCAGATGAGTATCCCTATCTTGCTTTTGGCCATGGCCTCTGTCGCAAACACGGCGATAATGAAAACCAATGCAATAAAATAACCTTTTTTAACAATCAACATTGCTTTTTCTCCTTTCGTTTCGGATTTAAAAATTGTTTCGTTTGCTCAGCTAAGCGCCTTATCGCATTGCTTGACAGCAGATTTCCCATTTTATGCGATAGCGAACGGCGTTCCGCCATTTATGCGGATTTGTCATTTCTATCTATCGGGCAAATCCAGAAACACTCTAACAACAACGATGCATAAAAGTATACCTTAAGGGCCGTTACTGCGCAAGGACTTTTTCGCAAAGAGGATTTACTTTCCCGCCAACCTCATGTTATACTGTGATTACACTTGCAGACGAACAAAGTCTCTGGATAGCGAACTTATCATGACAACACTATGAGTTTTCTCATCGGTTTTTTAGCCGGTATGTTCGGAGGCCTCGTCGGACTCGGCGGCGGCGTCATCATAATCCTCTTCATGGTCGATATTTTGAAGATGGATCAAATCAAAGCTCATGGTACGAGTCTCGTAACCCTCGTCTTTACCGGCGTTGCGGGTACCGTTGCTTATGGGATGCAGGGCAGCGTCGATGTTACCGCTGCAATTCTGTTGGCTACAACAGCCACGGTGACCGCACGGGCGGGAGCTCGATATGCCCATGCATTACCTGAGTGGATGTTAAAAAAGTCCTTTGGCGGCTTTCTCCTCTTCGTGTCTCTCCTTTTGCTTCTCAAACCTTATCTTCCGCATGTTCATGGCATGGAATCGGGTTTGCCAAAAATCCTCGTATTGCTCTTAACCGGCGTTTTCACCGGTTTTCTCTCCGGTATGATGGGCGTCGGAGGCGGATCGATCATGGTTCCGGCTATGGTGCTGCTTGTTGGCTTTGAACAGCACCTGGCACAAGGCAGTTCGCTTTTTGCAATGGTACCGGCGGGCGCTGTCGGCGCGCATACACACTGGAAACTCGGGAATGTCAAAACAAATCTTTTGATGGGACTCATTCCCGGGATTCTGTTCGGTACTTATCTTGGCGGAACGCTGGCGCATGTACTTTCGGAAACCGTTTTACGGATCATTTTCGCAACTGTGCTGATCTGGACCGGGCTGCGATATCTTAAAAGCAAGATGCCTGAAAAAAACAGTACCTGCCGTAAAAATGAATAAATAGCTGCGTCGATCAACAAACTCTTTCTTTCCAAATACGCAAATTCTCTCCTTAAGTTGTCTCCTTAAGTAATAATAAAGACGTAATCCGACTCTTTCGCCCAAATTCTGGACAAATAATCTCTTGGAAACTTCTGGCAGTGTATGAGACAAAATGCATTTTATTGCGCAACATGGAAATATAGCACGGATAATCAACAACTTCATTATTTATCGTGGTAGCAGGCATGTAAATTGCTTATTTGTCGACAAAGGTGCATTTTCTTCAAAAATATTTGCTCTCTGAAGCAGTTTCACGAGAGAAGTATTGATTGCTTATTTTGCACCGAAAAGGAGATTTAGAATGAAATCACAAAAGATTATCGGTATTGCAGCAAGCTTGCGCAACGCGCGTTGGGGCGCCGGCAATCGCAGCCTGATCGATCAACTGAAGCAAATAGACAAGCAGGAAGATCTCACAGCATATTTTGCACGCGAGTCGCAATTGCATATCGAGAACTACCTCGAGGCGGGCAGAAAAGAAGGGAAAAACTTTCTTGAAATATATGATAATCTAATGAAGAACCGCGGTGATTCGGGTTTGAGCAATTCCGAGGTATTACTCGCTGCGGCGTTGTGGGCTGCGCACAAAGAAGGCGCCGATATAGATCATTTGTCCCTTTCCGAACATTTTACTGCTACTGGTCAGCAACGCAATCCTGAAATCCTTCGCGCCAAATTGCTCGAGGCCGACGGCTTAATAATCTCGAGCCCGGTTTATTTTGGTGATCGCAGCAGCCCTGTGGAAAGCCTGATTGAATTCATCGCCGGTGATTCCGAGCTGAAATCGGCCATGCGCGGCAGTGTTTACGGCGGACTTTCAGTCGGATCAAAACGCAACGGCGGCCAGGAAACGACGCTGATGTATCAAATGTTCGATATGGTGAACCTGGGGTTGCTGGGCGTGGGTAACGACAGTGACTCGACTGCCCAATACGGAGGAACCGGTCAAGCGGGGGACGTAGGCACAGTGCATAAAGATGCATACGGCATTGATACGTCCATGGGAACCGGACGGCGTATTTCGCGGGTGTTGAAGCAGATACGGTCCGGACACAGGCTGCATGATAAGCCGAAAACTCTTTTCCTCATATTACATGACTCAGACAATATCGGGGCACGCGAGGTAGACCGACTTGTGGCACGGTTCAAGCCCGACATGCATTCAACCGTGGTCAATTTGACCGGTCAACGCATCAATCGCTGTATTGCCTGCGACATCTGCCCTACGCATATCGGCCGTGATGAGGAATATCGCTGCGCTATCAAGGCAGATAGTTTGCCGGAGCTTCACCAGAAGTTTCTCTATCATGACTTGATTGTTCCGGTCTATGTGTCATTGCACGGAACGACCACGGGTTCGAATTACCAGTCGTTCATCGAGCGCACCCGCTACTTGCGGCGTGCCGATTATATCTGGAACGACATCATGGTAGCGCCGCTTGTTCTTGAAGGACCGGGCGGTTATCGCTTGATACCAATGCGTATGCTGACATCCTTTGTGCGTCATCAGTCTATCATGGCAAAGCCAATGATCGGATACCTTCAGGACGGAGAAATAACCAACCAGCAATATATAGAAAGGGACTTTGAGAGTACTCTGCGTTTAGCAGCCGAAATGTCGGCTGGGCGGCTCGCGCTGAGCAAAGACACTGCGGCGCTGCGCCGGTATAATCAGATCGGCTATGTGCTTTCCGCCGATAAAGACGTTGAAGATGAAAAAATGCAGCGTCGCCGGGACGCAGGTGAAGCGCGTCAAGCTCGCGTTCTGCTGGAGGCAAAAAATCGTTTAGCTCCCCTGACCGGCGGCGGTGATTCTCATCACAGACCCCACAGAACGGCGGACCTGGCAAAGGACGCGAGTTCCTCGCCAATCCGGTCATCACCCAAGATAATCGACATCAGCCCGAGTCCTGACCGAAAACAGAAGAGTAACCGATAAATCACCTTGGATGTGAGGATGGTGATATGAGCGTTCTTTACTATCCTGATTGCGAATACCGCACCGCCATAACATCGACAAGCGATATACGGCCGAAAAACCGCAACATTGCATATCGCGGGCATGATATCCAGGTGCTCTCGCAACGATCAACGTATGAAGAGGTTTGCTATCTTTTGCTGTTCGGGACACTCCCGGACGCCGGGGAACTCCAGGACTTTTCAAATAACCTTGCAGAAAGCAGGGAGCTTCCGGCTGAATCAGGAGAAATATTCAAGCAGAGATCGCCGAAGGCGCACCTGATGGACGTCCTGCAGACCGCCATGGCGTTCCTGGGCATTGTTGACCCGGAGGCAAAGGACAATTCGAAAAAAGCGCTTCTGAGAAAAGCGGTAAGAACGATCGCAAAGCTGCCGACGGTAATCGCAGCGAGCCATCGGATATCGCAGCGCCAGGAGCCGATAAGCCCGATGCGACAGTTTGGTCACGCGCGAAATTTTCTTTACATGCTCTCAGGTTATGGCCCGGATGAGGATGCGGTAACCGCCCTTGACGCCGTGTTCATTCTGTATGCAGAACGCGAGTCTGGTGTCTCAAGTCTTGCGGCCCGGGTTGCCGCATCCTCGTTCACGGATTATCATTCGGCGATCACCGCCGAGATCGGTTCGCTCAAGAGAAGACAGCACGGGGCCGCGAATGAAGAGGCCTTGCGGAGGTTGCTGGAGATCAAGGAAACAGGCCGGGCGGAGGAATGGATCAGGCTCGCACTCGCGGGAAAAGAACGTATCATGGGATTTGGCCAGGGGGTTCATAAACAGGGTGATGCACGAGCACGGATCATGAAAAAACTGAGTAAGCGGCTTGCAGATCAAATGGGTGATAATGGCCGGCATACCCTTTGCGAAAAAATAGAGGAGATCATGCTCAGGGAAAAAGGTCTGCGCTGCAATCTTGACCTCTACGCCGGCCAGATACTCCATATGCTCGGCGTGCCGACCGGGCTCTGTGCGCCGATATTCGCGGCAGGCAGGGTAGCGGGGTGGTCCGCGCATATCATTGCACAGCTAGAAAAGAACAGGTTTATCAGCCCCCCGCTGCGATTATCAAGGCCATAAGAACCCCGCATATGTGCGAGGAAAGGGCAAAACGAGGCTTCTGTCAGGCTAACACGTGTTAAGACAGTCCAAAATACAACACTGTGATAACTTATGTTTTTCAATTTGTTAGGTCCATACTCATAGGAATATTAAACGATATCCCGTTCAGAAATCGACATGCTCTCATATCGCGCAAAATGCTAACATGTTGTATATTAACGAAAAAATACAATGGCAAACGTTTTGCTTTAATATGATGATGTGTTAATAAAAAACCTGGATGCAATCCATTGCATAATAAAAATGGAAGAAAAATGAGAACCATGGGGAGATTATTTGCGGGTGTCGCAACTGTATTCATTATTGAAGAAGCTCGATGTGATCGTAAACATGAAAGCGGCAAAAGCAGGACATATTGATGTCCCGCCGGCTTTCCTGAAGGCGGCGACCCGGGTGATCGAATAGGGGTATGCAGAAGGCGGGGTGGAGGTGCGTATGTTCAGATTCAAAAAAAAGTTCACCGAGAGTATCCAGTTCAAATTTTTGAGCGTGATGTTTGTCATCATGGTTATCACCGCTTTCGCGGCGAGCGCCTTCATTGCGCAGAATGAGCGAAAGATGCTCAAGCAGTCCCTCCTCGACAAGGGTCAAAGCCTTGGTTCTTACATAGCGAAGCTCAGCAAGGACCCGCTCATCATGAAAGACTATATCCAGCTGGATGCTATCGTCAAAGATATTACGAAGGACCCCGAAGTGGCATACGCCACGGTCCAGGACGCGGATGGAAAGGTGCTTACCTCTCTTTATGCAAGCATCAACTATCAGGTACCCGGGCTCAAGGCCGCCGTAGCGACAGCGCCCAAGAACAGCGAGCTGCCGGAACTTATCGCGGCGATCAAAAAATCCGGCATCGTGGTGGACTATGCCGTTCCGATAGTGATAGAGGGGGATGTCCTCGGCACTATCACCATGGGCATGTCAGATCATAAGATCAACCGTCAGATCACCATGACCGTCTCATATATTCTTGCCGTAAATCTCGTCGTTGCGTTCCTGCTCGGAGGGGCACTCTATGCCTCATCGAAAAAGATCATCCTCGGCCCGATCGCAAAACTGACCGAGCTTTCAAGGCGGATCGCGCAGGGAGAGATCTTCCAGAAGATAGAGGTCTCGTCGCATGATGAGATCGGCAAACTCATGGAAAGCTTCGGAGATATGTCAGGGTATCTGAAGAACATCGGAGAAACCGCCGGCGAAATATCGCAGGGCGAGCTCCGCAGGGAAGTGACGAGGCGGTCTGAGCACGACTACCTCGGCGAGTCATTCCAGAAAATGATGTCCGGCCTGCAGAATATCGTGTCGCGCGTACGCCAAAACTCACAGGAAATTTCCGCCGCCAGCGGCCAGCTTGCTTCCATGGCTGAAGAGGCTTCCAAGAACAATGAAAGCGCGGCCGCGGCGATCGAAGAGATAACCGCCACCATGCACGAGATGGCGGCAAACACGTCGAGCGTGGCCAAAAACACCATGTCACAGGCGTCTTCAGTGAACGAAACGTCCTCCTCCATCGAACAGATGATCGTGTCCATTAAGCGCGTTGCGGAAAACGTAAAACGGCTCGTCGATATCTCACAAAAATCCCGCGATGCCGTGGTCAAGGGCAGGCTTGCGGTGAACAAATCCGCCGCAGGAATGGAGGAGATCAATAGCGCCATTACCCGGGTTGCGGACACCGTCAGCACCCTGAGTGTCAGGATAGAAGACATCGGCCGCATCGTTGAGGTGATCGATGATATCGCCGAGCAGACGAACCTCCTCGCACTCAACGCGGCAATCGAGGCGGCAAAAGCGGGTGACCAGGGCCTCGGCTTTGCCGTGGTTGCGGATGAGGTCCGCAAACTTGCCGAGCGCTCTGCCGTCTCCACAAAGGAGATCAACGACCTCATCAGGGGCATTCAGAAAGAAGCGCAGAATGCCGTCAAACACATGGATACCAGCCTTCAGAGCGTCCAGAACGAGCTCGACCAGGGCCGCAAAGAAGTGGCGTCCACGCTCGCGCATATCGAGGAATCCGTCGAAGAAGTGGCCAAGTACAGCGCTGAGATCGGGATCGCCACGAGCGAACAATCGGCAGGAGGCGATCAGATCATCAAGGCCATTTCCACGCTGAACGATCTGACGCAAAATATCAGCGCCTCGTCTGAAGAGCAGTCCGCCGGCGTTGAACAGGTCGTAAAGTCCATCGAGCGAATACGCGACATGATCCAGCAGAATGCTTCAGGCTCAACGGAGCTTTCCGCCTCGGCAGACCAGCTTGCAACACAGTCCAAGAAGCTTCGCGAAACCGTCGGTCGCTTCCAGATAAAAGATACGGCGGATGTTGCAATGGCCGCATAACATACCCCCCCGACGCCCGCGCGTCTCTAAGGAGTATTTGGCCTTGAAGACGCGCTGGCGTCCCCCCCTTTAGCAACCTCAAAGATGATGGACACTTAAGTAGTATGTCCGAATTGTTCCCGACTTTTTCATATCCTGCTAAGTGATCATATTTACGATTTCCTCGCGTAATTAGACATCAGTCAAAAAATATGTTAGGCTAAAAATGTGAATTTCCTGAGCCGAGGTGGATATATTGAATTCTGGAGTGAGCGCATTCCCCGTAGCTTGATACGATTATGTTCTTACCTTAAGAATCGGGATTTCCTGTCCCGCCGGAGCGGGACTGCAAGGAGATTCAATTATGAGTTTCGTCGTGTCGGGGTCGTTGTGGTGTGTTTATTATTCGTGTACGCTTTGATACGGAGGCGATAGACATGGCTGGGATAAAGATAACGAGTTCGGCATTCAAAAATAACGCATACCTGCCTTCAAAATACACATGCGACGGCGCAGATGTGAATCCCCCTCTTACGATCGAAAATATTCCAGCCGGGGCAAAGTCCCTCGCATTGATCGTCGATGACCCTGATGCGCCGCGCGGCACCTGGGTACACTGGGTTGCGTGGAACATCGATCCGGGAACGAGAGAGATTAAGGAACAGTCCATCCCGACAGGCGCAGCACAGGGAATGAACGATTTCGGGAATCGCGGCTACGGAGGCCCCTGTCCGCCATCAGGCACGCATCGTTATTTCTTCAAGCTTTATGCCCTCGACACCGCGCTGACTCTCGGACCGGACGCAACCAGGGCCGCTCTCGAGGCTGCCATGAAAGGGCACATCCTCGACAAGGCGGAGCTCATAGGTTTGTATGAACGAAAATGAATAGAACGGAAGGGATTTCCCGTGTTCTTTCGAACGCAGGGGCAAATCCAAAATCGTTTGAATCTTTTGCTTTTCCAGAACCTCTGCATTTCGTGAATCCCGCCTTGGCGGGACGGGGACCTGTGTACGGCGGTGCAGAAAAACAATCACGATCATCATAGATAATCACGATGCTTGTTTTTTTCACTCACCACTCCGAACCCAGCCTGCCCTCGAATACTCGTATCGGGGGAACTCCGAACTGAATCTGAGGGCGCGCCCTCTCATTTTGGAGATGATCCCTTATTTATACGGATAAAAAACATAGAACAGGAGCGACAACGCAGCGAAGATCCACATGCCGCCTGAAACCTGCCGGCGTTTACCGGCGAATGTTTTGAGCAGCGGATAGGCGAGCAGGCCGGCAGTCATTCCGACACCAATATTGAACGTAAAGCCCATCAGCACGATCGTGAGAAAGGCAGGGACCAGTTCCGTGTAGTCCGTAAAGTCTATCCTGATGATCGGGCCTATCATGAAGACGCCGATGACGACCAGGGCGGCCCCGTACGCGTGCTGTGGAACCGCGGTAAGGACCGGGGCAAAGAACAGGGAGAGCAGAAAAAGGCCTGCCACGACGACCGAAGTAAACCCGGTCCTTCCCCCCTCTTCGATTCCGGCCGCTGATTCGATAAATGCCCCGGTCGTCGTTGTGCCGAGTACCGGCGCTACCAGATTGGCCACGGCATCGGCCAGCATCGGCTTTTCTATTTCCGGAAGGTTCCCCTTCCCGTCCAAAAATCCTCCCCTCGCGGAAAGACCGATCAATGTCCCGACCGTGTCCACAAATGCCATAACAAAGATGATCAGGACGATCGGCAGGTTTTTGAGACTCAGCGCCCCTGCGATATCCAGCTGCATCAATATCGGACCCGGATCCGGAGGCAGGCTCACCAGCGCGTGAGGGGCCGGGCTGACCCCGAGGATAATAGAGATGAACGTTGTAGCAAGGATGCCTGAAAGGATGGCGCCCCTGACCTTTTTTATGATGAGCAACACCATGATGAAAAACCCGAGCACGGCGAGCAGTACCGATGGTTGGGAAAGTCTTCCCAGCGTTACCGGAGCGCCCGGGACCCCGATCGAGACGATCCCTGTTTCGTTCAGCCCGATGAAAGCCAGGAACAGGCCGATGCCGACGGCGAAACTGTATTTCAGCGACAGCGGGATGGTGCTCGCAAGCCAGCCACGTATCTTCGAAACCGTCAGGACCGTAAAGACCGCCCCGGCAATAAAGATAGCGCCCAGGGCCATCTGCCAGGAATATCCGAGGACCTTGACGACGGTGAAGGCGATAAAGGCATTCTCTCCCATGTAGGGAGCGATTGCGAACGGGCGTCTGGCGTAGAAGCCCATCATCAGCGTGCCGAACACCGCGGCCAGAATGGTGGCCGTGGTCGAAGGACCTTTCGGAATGCCGGCCGCCTCGAGGATCGCCGGGTTCACGATGATGATATAGGCCATGGTGAGGAAGGTCGTAAGCCCGGCAAGGGTCTCCTGCTTGTAGCTGGTGCGGTATTTCGCGAATTCGAAATATTTTTTCATGTGATCAGCTCCGAAAATCCAGCACCTTCCAGAATAATTGTCTGCCGAACAGGAAATGAAATTTACCGCAACCGTACCCCTGGGAAATCCTGACTTCTCACGAGGGGACCGGAGTGCACGAAAAAAACAAGGAGTTAACTTTCAGCCTTGAAATTTCGCGCTCTTTGCATCTTGATTGAAAAGATAGTATAAACGGGAGTAAAAGGCAAGGAGGATTTACAAATCAGGACTGCAAAAAAAGAAAAGGGATCGTGAATTTACTGAAAAGGGTTTGTCTGGGTCCCCGATCCTTATTCATTATACGGTGCCTTGTAATAGAAGCCCTTATCGGGCCGCGACCTCTTCCTCGATGACCGCAGTCATGCCATGGACCCTTGATCTGTCAGAAACACTCTCAATACGCGGTTTGCTGAGGTCTTTTCTGCTCAGGCCCTTGTTGTTGCCCTGCTTTTTTGCCTTTTTTACGCGCACGCCTCCCTCGTCGTTCCAACCTATCCGTTCGAGGAATTCCTGATATGTGCCGTCGAACACGCTGACAATCCCGTTGTCGTACACGATCAGCTTCGTAGCCACGGCGTTCAGGATCATCTCGCTATGGGTCACGATGATGACCGCGCCGTCGAAGACCTCGATGGCCTCGACGAGCGAGTCGATGGATTCCATGTCGAGGTGGTTCGTGGGTTCGTCAAGCAGCAGCAGGTTGGCCGGCGAGACCAGAAGCTTGCCCAGCAGCACGCGGCTCTTCTCTCCCCCGGACAGCACGCTCACCTTCTTGAGCGCGTTGTCCCCTTCGAACATCATGGCCCCGCAGATGGCGCGCGCCATGCCGTGGTTGTGTTCCGGATGCACGGCCATGATCTCCTGCAGCACCGTCATGGCGGGGTTCAGGCGGTTGATGTTCGTCTGGCCGAAATATGCCAGCTTGACATTGGGATGCAGTCTCACCTCGCCGGATGTGGGGGAAAGCTCGTTCGAGAGCAGGTTCAGCAGCGTGGTCTTGCCCTTGCCGTTCTTACCGATCACGGCGATGCGGTCCTTCTTGCCCACGGCGACACTCAGCTCGTCGATCAGCTTCGGCCCATTGCCCGAGAAAGAGAAGGAAATATCTTCCGCGTTCAGGAGCCACTTGGCGGAGAAGGGCGCCGACCGGAAGGAAAAGTCGAGACTCCTGATCTCATCGAGCTTTTCAAGCTTTTCGTGGCGAGCGAGCGCCTTGATGCGGGACTGGACCGCGCTTGCCTTGGTCGCCTGGGCCCTGAAGCGGTTGATGAACTGCTCGACCTCTTTGCGCTTTTTCTCGTCGTTCTGCCGCGTCTTTTCGTGGATCTCCTCTTCCACAAGGAGCTGGTCGTAGAGCTTCTGCGTGCCCCCCGCGATCTTTTTCATCTTGCAGCGGTGGATTATCATGGTGTGGGTGGTGACGCCGTCCATAAAGTCCCGGTCATGGGTGATTATGATCAGCTCGTTCCTCCAGGCGCGCAGGAACTGGGTGAGCCAGCGGACCGAGATGATGTCGAGGTAGTTCGTGGGCTCGTCGAGCAGCAGGAGGTTCGGCTCCGACACGAGCACCTTGGCAAGGTTCAGGCGCACCTGGTAACCACCGGACAGCGACGAGGGCGAGCGGTCAAAGTCATCGTTCGTGAACCCGAGACCATGCAGGATGGCCTCCGCCTTGTACGTCTCGTCGAGGTAGTCTTCGTTCACCGGAAGGGCCAGGCAAGCCTCTTTGAGGACCGTATCTTCCGTAAAGTGAATGTGCTGGGACAGGTGGCCGATGGTGTATCCCGAAGGCACGGTGATCGTTCCGGAGTCCTGCCGTTCTTCTCCCAGGATCATGCGAAAGAGCGTTGACTTGCCGTGGCCGTTCCTGCCGACAAGGCCCACGCGCTCGCGCGGGTTGATGGTAAAGCTGACGCCGTCGAAGAGCGTCTGTTTGCCGTAATTCTTTTCTATGTTCGTGACCTGCAGCATGTTCCCCCTCGAATGAAGCAAAGCTTCCTTTTGATAACAAGCCTTGCATATTACTCCAAGAGAACGCCGGAGGCAATGGTTTTTTTATTATTATGCTAAATATTTCATCAGCCTGACAGGTTAAGGTTTCCATGCCTATCATCGGTTATTCGTTGGCGAAGGCCGGGGTGCAGCGGATTTTGGGAAAAAGCACAAGGTCAATGCTTCTGACGTTCCCCTGTGCCGGGCGGCTCTGACGCGAA